>Ga0335394_10003642_pt1 | contig 17497 bp, 10 predicted proteins | sample MAT03_FD_205741 | JGI IMG/M metagenome (GOLD analysis project Ga0335394, IMG submission 205741) | Freshwater microbial communities from Lake Fryxell liftoff mats and glacier meltwater in Antarctica - MAT-03 (spades assembly) (version 2) ... | reverse complement strand
TCAGGGCCTTCCCCATAGCGGCCCATGGTAGCCGCAACGGGGGCTCAACGTCATGCGCGACTTCACGCTTGCGCGCCCGAATAGGGGCACGCCTTCCGCGACCCGGAGCCGACGCGTATCGGTCCGGACCTTGTGCTGCGAGGGCGAACGAGAGGTGCGTCGATCGCCCTTACCCGCTGGAGCGGCGAGCGTGCGCCGCGGCGTGCGCCTGCTGCGTTGCGCTTGCCAGGGATCGGGAATGGCAGCGGCACTAACACCCCCTGAACGGATGACTCTCGATCGACGTTCAGGACAAGAGCGCCACCGAGCGTCGGGGATGAGACCGAGCAGCAGACCAACAGGGTTCCAGGAGATGGTGTTCCTGCTGACCGGCCCACCGACGGTCGTGCCCGAGGGCCAGCCGATCTCGTGGCCCGCGCACACGGTTGCCTTCCTGACGAGTGAGGAGTGCAGTCGCCTCTTCGGCGTGCGCGGCTGCGGCAAGCGACAGCTCGCGTTGTGGGTGGACGATGGGCGTTGTGACAGCTCACCCACAAGAGCTTCTTCGCCGCGAGGCGCCCTCCGCAGAAGAGGCAGCGAAGCAGGTCTCAGGGCGCTCATGGCCGTCCTCGCGCCACCCACGCACGCCGGGTGCGCCGGGCGTGTGACCGATTGTTCCGTTACTCGCGCTGACCTTTTCGTTCTGGTATCTGCGAACGCCGCTGGCGGGCGTTCGAGGTCTTCATGCGCACTTATTCGTCCTGGGTCTTCTCCATGATTTCATGCGTCTCGTCGGTCGCAATGGCTGCCTCGATCGGCATCGGCGCGCCGGCCGGTGCTCAGCCCCCCGGTCCGACCGTTGGCCGACCTGGCGTCACGGTCCCGACCGCGCTCGGCGACGCGCTCGTGCAGCGCTTCGGCCCCGGCGTCAAGGTGACCTGGAATGCATCGCGCACCGCGCCGCGGCGGCTCTCGGGGATTTCGGTTGCGACGCTGGGCACCGACCCGGGTGAGCGGGCCCGTGGCTTCGTGCTCGCGCACGCTGCGTTGCTCGGGCTCGAGGGCGACATGAAGGTCGAGGACGTGCGCGTGTTCACGCCGCGCGATCCGACGGCGGGCACACATCCGGGAGCCAGGCTCTCGCTCCATTCGGTGCGCCTGAGACAGCTCTGGAACGGGCTGCCGGTCGAGGGGCGCAGCGTCGTCGTGCGCCTCGATGATGCGGACCGCGTGACCTCGGTCGTGAGCGATCTGGGACCGCTGGTCGTGCCGACGCCGACGCAGGTCGTCGACCCGGCGAGCGTCACGGCGATGCTGAAGGCGACCTATCAGATCGTCGGGATCAATACGCCACAAAAGGTCGTGCTCGCCATCGGTACAGGCGGGCGCGTCGCCTGGAAGGTCGGGGTCTCGGTGCTACCGCTGCAGGCGAGCTTCTTCGTGTGGGTCGACGTCGAGACCGGGCGCGCCTTGAAAGAGGCACCGGCCGCGTTCGACCAGGGCCTGCAAGAGCTGCCGCTGCGCGCCGAGGTGACGCCGTGAAGTCCTTCTATCTAGCCATCGCTGGCGTGCTCATCAGCGGATCCGGGCTCGTCGCGTGCGGCGACGACGCGAAGACCGGGGCCAACGAACTCGACGCCAGCGAAGAGGCCGCAACCGAGCTCGAGACCCCATCCGACGTCGTTGCCGAGGCGGTCGATGACGCAGAAGTCGCGCCGCTGACCGGCCCCGCGGCCAACGTCTTCCCGATCGCCCCGGGCGTCAGCGCCGGCCTCGTGCAGGTCAGCCTGAAGCACCTCAATGAGCCGTACGACACGCTGACCGGTGCCTACGCCCGCGTGCAGAGCTGCACCCCCGACCTCGACCGCGGCAAGCACAGCGAGCTCACGTTCGGACCGAGCACCGTCGAGATCGTGTCGTGCGTGCCCGAGCAGAAGGCCCGACCCGGCCCCGATGGCACCTACCTGCACATCACCGCACCGGCCACGCCGGCCGATGACGACGGCCAATTTGCAGAGGTGATGATGTATCACCACATGCAGGTCATCCATGACTACTTCAAGGACGTCTATGGCCTCACCGAGCGCGACCACCCCCTCGAGGCACTGACCAACGTCGCCACCTGGATCGACCGCTGCGAGACGTGGGCGGGCGTGACGAACGCCGCGTTCGTGCCGTTCATCGGCTTGTCCTACTTCGTCGAGGGCCTCGACGTGAGCAGCCTCCGTGGCGACGCGATCATCTTCTCGGGCACCGCCGAGCGGAACTTCGCCTTCGACGCGAGTGTCATCTATCACGAGTACACCCACGCGATGGTCGGTGCGACGCGCCTGCAGGGCACGTTCGTCGACAACCAGGGCCTGAACTCCCTGCCCGGCGCCCTCAATGAAGCGTATGCCGACTACTTCGCCGCCACCCAGACCGGCGAGCCGCGCATCGGCGTCTACGCGTTGACCGATCTCGCGGCGAGCGACTTCTGCGGTGTCAGCGACGAGGAGGCCGCGACCGAGAACTACGCGCGTGACCTTCGCGCCGAGCGCCGCTGCCCCGATGACCTCGTCTCGGAAGTACACGCCGACTCAGAGATCTTCTCGTCCGCGCTGTGGGGTATCCGCGAGGCCTACGGCGCCCTCCAGGCCGACACCATCGTGCTTTACGCGGCGCTCGAGCTGACCGACACGAGCGACTTCAACGCCGCCGCCGCGCTCACCGTAGAGGGCGCCCATGACCTCTACGGGCCCGAGGTCGGCGCCCAGGTCGAAGCGATCTTCGAGGCGCGCAACCTCATCAGTTGTGACCGCATCATGCCGATCGAAAAAGTCGGTAGCCGCGACATCGAGCTGCGCGTCGAGGGCACCCGCGTCTTCGACCCAAACCCCTATCCCGGCTATGTGCCGGGCTACCTCCAGTACGGCGTCACCGTGCCCGCGGGCACCAAGACCGCGACCATCACGCTCGACGCGAGCGCCGGCGGCTTCGCCGACAACGGCCAACCGCTCGTGGTCGACGCGGTCGTCAAACGTGGCGCGGAGCCGGTGTTCTATACCTATGGTCTTGGCGCCCGCAGCGCGACCCATGACGGCGACTACATCTACGCGGTCACGAACAAGAAGTTTGTGATCCAGAACCCGAACGGCGTACCGCTCGCGGCCGGGGCCTGGACCTTCGCCCTCCACAACAAGGCACGGCGGACGCTCCGCATCTCCGGCATCACGGCCGCGTTCGACTGACCCCGCTAGCGCGTCGAGTAGGCCGCCTGCACGAGGCGCTGCACGCTGCCGCTGCCGCCCGAACCGACCACCGACGAGAGCACGCCGCGTTTGCGGAAGGTCGCGATGTCGAAGCCGGCCTGGCTCGAGAACGTCGGCGGTGCATCCTCGTGGGGGACCTCGATGGCGGGCGCTGCCACCTGGAGGATCGACAAGCGCTCGTCTTCGATCGCGTAGTTGAGCAGCACCGCTTCGTGGCCATCGACCCGGGTGAGGCGTGCGCCGATCAGCTCGACCCGCGGATCCTCACCATGCGGCAGCTCGACCTCGAACGGCACATTGGCCTGGAGGAACTCGCGGATCTGCCGCTGCGAGCCGCGCACCTCCATCGGCAGGTCCTCTTGATGGGTCAACAGCGCCTCGACCGCGACCCGCTCTTCGCCGGCCGCGGCGGCTGGACCCGACAGGCGCCACAGGACGAGGGTCGGCGTACCGACCAGCAGCACTGCGGCGGCCGCCAGGATCCACGGTCGCAGCGACCGCCGCTCGGGAAGTGGCTGCACCCCTGACTCCGGCAGCGGTGCCGCGGCCAGCGCCGCGCGAATACGCTCTTCGAGGCCGGGAGGCGCGGTCACCTGCGGCACCTTCGCGCGGAACGTCGCGAGGAATCCCCGCTCACGCTCGACGCGCTGACGGCAGCGCACGCAGGCCTTCACGTGTCCCTCGAAGTCGCGCCGCTCGGGCTCGGCGAACTCGTCGTCGAGGTAGACGTAGATCCCCTTCTGGATGTCGTCGCAGTTCATCGTGGTCTCGCGCGGTCGTCAGCGCCGTTGCTCTTGCGAGCTGGCCCCCAGCATACACGATGTGCGCGCGGGGTCCGCTCCAACAGTTGCGCCATCCCGCGCGAAAGTCAGAGTTCGCACGACCGCGAACGGCCCCCGAGGCTCAGCGGGGACCCTTCATCGGTCGGGCACCACAACTCAGTCGAGCGCCGACGCCTTCCGCCGTTCGCGATAGGCATCGAGAGAAACCGCGCCGGCAGCGTCTCTGGCGCTGCTCACGTCGATGATCCCGAGCTCTACCGCGTACTCGAAGAGCTGCTCCTGCAGGCGCTTGCGACCGCGGAACAAGCGCGACATCACAGTGCCGACCGGGCACTCCATGATCTCGGCAATCTCCTTATAGGAGAAGTCGTGCAGGTCGGCGAGGATGACCGGGATCCGGAAGTTCTCGGGCAGCGCCTCGACGGCGGCCTTGACGTGCTCCGGAAAGAGCTTGCCCAGGTAGTCCACCTCAGGCGTCTCATAGAACGCCGAGGTGTGCGCCAGGTTGGTCCCGGATACCTCGCGCTCCGAGGCGTCGAGCGACTCATGCAAGTGCTGCTTCTTGCGGTTCCGATTGATGAACGTGTTGGTGAGGATGCGGAAGAGCCACGCCTTGCAGTTGGTTCCGCGCTCGTAGCGATGCCAGAAGCGATACGCCTTGAGCAGGGTCTCCTGCACCAGGTCCTCGGCCCCGGCTGGGTTCCGCGTCATATAGAGCGCGGCGTTCAGGAGGGTTTGCATGTGCGGCAAGGCTTCGCTCTCGAACGCCCGCCGGTCGTCGTCGTCCTTCTTCCGCCCGAACACCATCGCTTGTTCTCCCTCTCCGAAGGCCGCCGGCCCTGGGCCAGGCCGAGCCGCAGCAACCGCAACTGCCCGGCGTGCATTCCCAACATTCTCAAGGTCGCGTCCGAGCACAGCACCCTCCTCGTTCACTTCGCCTGGGTCGCCTCGCTTCGCGAGGTCTTCGCGAAGGAATGCCGCCGTTGCGAGCATGAAGCTAAGGACGCCGACCGGGGGCAAATAGTTTCATCGCTGGGAATGCGTGTGAACTCGTTGATATGAATGGATAAATTGGCAAAAGCGGGCCTCGGAGACATTCCTTTTACGGGGGCGTCACACAAACGAGGCGAGCGTGCACCCCGCGGGGGCCCGCTTCAGCCGTGGCTCAGGCCGCCTCGGGCGGCACGTACGGGAGTCCGATCGCCTCGGCCACGGCCGCGTGGGTGCAGTGGCCCCCTTTCGTATTGACCCCGAGCCGAAGCCCCGGGTCGCCGGCTATCGCCTTGGCCACCCCGAGGTCGGCGAGCTTCAGCGCATAGGCCGTCGTCGCATTGGTCAGCGCGAAGGTCGACGTGCGCGCGACCGCGCCCGGCATGTTGGCGACGCAATAGTGCAACACGTCCCCCACGAAGTAGGTCGGGTTCTCGTGCGTAGTCGGGCGGCACGTCGCGATGCAGCCGCCCTGATCGACCGATACGTCGACGATGACCGCGCCCGGCTTCATGCGTCGCACCTGCTCTTCCGAGACGAGCTTGGGCGCCCGGGCGCCGGTCACCAGCACGCCGCCGACGAGCAGGTCGGCCTGCAGGGCCGCGTGCTCGATCGTCTCGGGGTTCGAGTGCAGCGTCATCGCGCGCCCGAGAAAGACGTCGTCGAGGTAGGTCAGGCGGTCCAGGTTCTTGTCGACGATGGTGACGCGTGCCCCCATGCCGACCGCGATCTTGGCCGCGTTGGTGCCGACCGTGCCGCCGCCCAGAATAACCACGTGGCCGGGCTTGGTGCCGGGCACGCCACCCAGCAGGAGGCCCATGCCGCCCTGGTGCTTCTCGAGGCAGTGGGCGCCGACCTGGACCGACATCTTGCCGGCGATCTCACTCATCGGCTTCAAGAGCGGCAGGAGACCGTGCCGGTCCTCGATGGTCTCGTAAGCGATGCCACAGACCTTCTTCCTGACGAGCTCGTGGCCGAGCTCGGGCGCGGCGGCCAGGTGGAGGTACGTGTAGATGATTAGATCCTCACGAAAGTAGCCGTACTCGCTGGGGATCGGCTCCTTCACCTTGACGATCATGGCGGCCTGCGACCAGACCTCGAGCGCCGTCTCGACGATGACCGCGCCCGCGTTCTCGTAGGCCTCGTCGCGAACGCCCGAGCCGAGGCCGGCGCCACGCTGAACGAGCACCCGGTGCCCATTGGTCGTGAGCTGCTTCACGCCGCCGGGGACCATTCCGACGCGGTTCTCCTGGGCTTTGATTTCCTTTGGGACGCCAACGATCACGGGCTTTCTCCTGGCTCACTGCGTGCGAGTTACGCGCGCGGCCCGGAGTTTACCTATTGGGCGATGGAGCGCCAGTCGTTGTCCGGTCGGAACTGGTTGCCGCTGATAGGAAAGTAGAGATCCCAGCGGCACGGCGTGCCTTGTGCCCCATACGCATCGACCCAGCGGTCGGAATCGCCATCGACGGCGGCGCACGGCTGGTCGGGATACGTGCCGAGGTTCAGCGCGCCATCGAGGTTCTGGAGCTGGTTGCGGATGACGGCGGCGACCAGCGGAATGGCGACCTCGCACGCGAGCACGCGCGTCTCGACCGAGACGAACTCGGCGATGGCAGTGCCTTCGAGACGCTCGGCGAAGTACTCGCAGCAGTCGTCATAATCGAGGCACGCGCGGTCGCCGAGTAGCGTCGCGACGAGATCGTCCCAGCTGTCGAGCGGCTCGTCGCCGCCGGCAGCGAACACGAGCGGCAGGACGCGCATCTCGACGATCGCGTTGATGAGCGGCCCGTACGTGAGGAGTGGCACGGCGTGCGGCGTCACGTGGAGTGCCAGGTTCGCGTCGATGCCGGCCTCGGGGTTCGACGTCGGGCGCGAGCCGTACACCTGCTCGAGCGGAATCGAGGTCCAGCCGCAGTCGTCGGGGGTCGGGCTGTTCTTGCAGGTCGGGTCGAACTTCCAGCGGAAGCGCACATGCGTCCACTCCTCGTGAGCGTCGTCTGGCGCGAACAAGGCGCCGTTGAAGCCGGGCTTCGAGCTCGAGGGCTCGTTCGCCAGCGTGGTGATCGCAACCAGGCGCAGATCCCGCAACATCTCCGAGATGAGCTCGGAGGCGTCCTGGATCTCCGGGCCGACGGCTGCTTCGAAGAGGGCCAGCAGCGCGGCATCGGCCGCGTCGGTGATGATGCCACCGAGGATATTCGGCTCTCCCGAGCTGTTGGTGACCCAGCCGCAGACGGTGCCGAGCGTGCCACCTGGATCGCCCCCGCAGGCCCACACGACGAGCAGGCGACCGGGATGCGTGAAGAGTTCCGTAAGCGTGATGAGGATGTTGCCGATGGCCGTGCCTTCGCCACCCGAGAGCGTGTCGAGGCGCGTCACCGTCTGGTAGACGCCGCGGAAGTTCTTCGGCAGGTCGAGCACATACACGAGCGCCGTGGCGGTCTGGCCGGCGTTCGCGACGACCCCGTCAACGCACCCAACGGCGAGCGGCACGCGCGGGCCGGGCGAGCCCTCGGTGACGTTGGGGCCGATGAACTGCACGACCCAGCTCTGGCTGCCCTCGGCCGCCAGGCCGGGCAACGTCGCGACGCGCGCCTGCTGGCCGATTTCCAGCGGGCCCAGGGTGACCGCGGGCTGGAAGTTGCCGCCCGCGTCGGGGTGCACCGCGGCGCAGCTCGGGCTGCCGTTCTGATGCTTGAAGAGACGGAGCTGGAAGGTCGTGAAGGTGTCGTGCCCGACGTACTGGAAGCTCGCGGCGAGGTCGGGCTGGGGCGGTGCGTCATAGGTGACAACGAACGTGAGGGACGCAATCGAGCTGTCGCCCGAGAGCCGCGCGGTGATGGTAGCACTGCCGACGAGCCCGCCCGAGCGCACCGACACGCGCGCCACGCCGTTGTCGTCGGTGTAGCTCGAGAGCGCGTTCAGGCGCGCGAGGTCGGTCGGCGCGTCGCCCGCGTTCCAGGAGACCTGCTGGTCCTTGAGGGCCTGGCCGGTGGCAGCCTTGTAGACGACCGCGAGCTCGAGTTCCTCGCCCGCGATGCGGCGCATGGCGCAGCTCGAGGTGCAGACGAGCCCGTTGGAAGCAGTCATCGACGGGTCGTACGTGAGCGCGTTGGGCCCGGGCTGGATGAACTCCTGCTCTGGGGTCTCTGTGTCGATCGGTGCCGTCGTGTCGGGCGTCAAAGTGTCGATCACTTCGCTCGTCACGTCAGGCACGAGGCTCTGTGCCTGGCCGCCGTCGTCACCGCAAGCAGCGCCGAGGATGAGGGCGAGCACGGGGAACGCAGGGCTGTTGGGCAGGTGGCTACGCATGGGGCCTCATCCTCGATTCCACGGCGAAAAGCTATCAGTGACAGCGCTGGACGCGCGCCGTCTCGGTGGGCAAACAAATCGCACTGCAGCCGCTGACGTATTTGCCCTGGCCGCCGCACTGCGGGAGCGACTGCGAAAGCCCGGCGACGCGCTTCGACCAGCCCGGGGTGTAGGTGCAGGCGGTCGTGCAAACGTCGAGAATGGCGTTGCAATTACAGCCTCCATACGCCGTGAGTTCGAGCTCGAGGGTGGAGTTGCAGTTGAAGTCGAAGCTCCCACACCCACCCGCGCTTGGATACCAATTGCTCTGCAATGGTTTTGCGCGGACGTCGCTATCGCAGCAGTCTCCCCCCTGCAGAGCGGTGAATTTCTCGCCGGGCAGGCAACGGCATAAAGAGCTGTTCGATACCCCGTAGCTGTCGCCGTCATTGTCGAAGAAGAATGTCGTACAGCCCGAGACCGGTGGGTCGCTGTCGTCGATCTTGGTGTCGCAATCATTGTCCTGGCCGTCGCAGATCTCAGGAGCCTCGGGGTGCACGGTCTCATCGTGGTCGTTGCAATCGCTTCCGACCCTCGCGGTGTGATCGCTCGCGACGCCCTGATAGTCGAAGCAGAGGCAGCGTATGTCCGCGTCATCCCCCCAACCATCCGCGTCAGCGTCGAGATAGTAGTCCTCGCAGCCTGGCGAGTCGTCGTTGTCGATCGTGCCGTCGCAGTCATCGTCTGCCTCGTTGCAGACCTCGTTGGCGTCCGGATTGATCTCTCCGTCTAAATCGTCACAGTCGAAAATGTTGAGCTGGGCGGTATAGACGTCCTTGGGCGCACATAGGCATTTGAAGTCGTCTTCGATCCCGAAACCATCTTTGTCGGAATCGCGGAAGTAGACCTCACAGCCCACCGCGTCCTGTTCGTCGGTAATGCCATCGCAGTCGTTGTCGCCGCCGCCACAGACCTCAGGGCTCGGCGTATCGCCGAGGCACACTGGCGCAAGGGTTGGGTTGGCAGCAGGCGGAAGGCCCGGCGGGTTCGTGTTCTCTTGCGCCGGTGGTTGACAGGTCCAGCGTCCATTCGCGCAGAGATCGGTGTCGGTTGTGAGATCGCAGGTGGTCCCGAGCTCGGGATAGTCTTCATCAATCCTGCCGTCGCAGTCATTGTCCAGCGTGTCGCAGTAGCCGACCTCATTGCCAGCGCGATAGAATGGCACATCCGCATAGTCGCAATTCCACCCGCCCGCGCCGTTGCAGGTGGCCACCACGGTGTCACGGGTGCAGACACCGGTCAGGCTGCACGGGCTGTCATCGATATCGAGTTCTTCGTCTGTGACGCCATCGCAGTCGTCGTCAGCGCCGTTGCAGAGCTCGCCCCTGGCGCCCGATGCGCTGCCGTTGGGGTTCGTCGAGCAGGTCGCCGCCGCCCGGCTCGCAAGGCACTCGACGAGGCCCAGGCCGCACGCGCCGACGCCATCGCAGGGCTGGCCGACGGCGATACCCTGCCAGGTGAAGCCGTCATCGACGACCCGGTCGCAGTCGTCGTCGACGCCATTGCAGAGCTCGGGGGCCGCGTCGGAATCCGAGCCATCCGGATTCGTGGAGCAGGCTGTGGCGAGATTGTCGCCGCATTCGACGACGCCCGCGCCGCAGGCACCATAACCATCGCACACCGCGCCGAGCGACAGTGGCGTACCGCCGACTGGCGTGAACGTCATCCCCTCGTCGGTCTGGCCATCGCAGTCGTTGTCGAGCGCGTCGCAGACTTCAGCGCCGCCCGCCACCTCGGAGCTGCAGATGAGGTCGCCCGGAGCCGGCGTGGCGGCATTGCAGATGACCGCGCCGCCGCAGCTCCCGCTGCCGCAGGGGTCGCCCTTGCGCAGAGTCTGGCCAGCGACCGACAGGCTCAAGTCTTCGTCGGTCGAGCCGTCGCAATCGTTGTCGCGGTCATCGCACGAGAGCTCGCTCGGCGACTCGTAGCCGACGACCGCGCCGTAGCCGCAGCTCCAGTTGCCCTGGCTGCACGTCGCGACGACCGTGTCGACCGTGCATACGCCGACTTTGCGACACGGCGATTGGGCCAGACCGAGGCCGTCGTCGGTCGCGCCGTCGCAGTCGTCGTCGATGCTGTTGCAGGTCTCGGCGATGTCCTGATGCTGCGTGCCGTCGGGGTTGGTCGAGCAGGTGGCGCTGGTGCCGTCGGCCTTGCATTCGACGCTACCGTTGCCGCAGGCGCCGGTGCCATCACAGCTCTGGCCGACCTTCTTGCCGTTGACGATGAAGTCGTCGTCGATCAAGCCATCGCACTCGTTATCTTTGCCGTCACAGCTGACTTCGCTACCCGGCTCGTAGCCAGGGGCATGCGCGAGATAGATCGCCGTCGTGCACGGCCCCCACCCGGTCGCCATACACAGGACCAGCGGCTTCACCGCGCCATTGCACTGTCCTTGCTGCAGCTCGCACAGCGGGCGGTTCGCCACGATGTCGCTATCGGCGCCGTCGAGGGCGCCATCGCAATCATTGTCGAGCCCGTCGCAGCGGGTCTCTTTCGCGGCCTGATAGGCGGCGTTGCGCGCGAGATAGTCGGCCGATTGGCACGCTTGCCAGAGCCCGCCGACGCACCGATTCGCGTTCTTGTTGGTGCCGGCGCAGACGCCCGCCGTGAGCTCGCAGGGCTCGCTGTCGTCGACCACCAGGTCCGCCGCGTCGGCCGCGTCGGTCTTGCTGTCACAGTCATCGTCGACACCGTTGCAGACCTCGGGCGCGGCCGGGTTCACGGCGGCGAACGCGGCGCCCACGCCGTCGTGACAGTCGCCGGCGACGGTCGCGGTGAAGTCACCGGTCCGGGCGCAGGTGCAACGCGACTCGCTCGTGCCGAAGCCGTCGTCGTCCTGATCCCTGTAATAGACGGTGCAGCCGCTGGCGCCGACCTCGTCGGTCTGGCCGTCGCAGTCATCGTCCTGGCCATTGCAGATCTCGGCGCGCGCGCTGTCGCCGGCACAGACCGTGCGCCTCGCGTCGTTCGGATCGCACAGGGTTGTTCCAAGCGCGCACAGGTCCGCGTCCGCCCCATCGCACCTCGCGCCGAGCGTCGGGAAGTCCTCGTCGGTCGCCCCGTCGCAATCGTTGTCGAGGCGGTCGCAGCGGCCGGCCTCGTTGCCGGCCTGATAGTAGCCGCTCGCGCCGTACTCGCACCGCCAGCCGTTCTCACCCAGGCAGGTCGCATCGAGCATCTCGGGCTGGCACACCCCGACGGCCAAACACTCGCTGGAGCTCGGGACAATCGCCTCGTCGGTCTCACCGTCGCAGTCGTCGTCCTGTCCGTTGCAGGTCTCGCTGTTCGCCTGCGAGGCGGTGCCGTCGCCCAACGTCGCACAGGTCGCGTGCGACGGGCCGCTCAGGTCGGGACTGCACACGACGACGCCGCTGCCGCAGTTGCCGACACCGTCGCACTTCTGGCCGAGGGCCACGCCATGCCATGCGAAGCCCTCGTCGCTGAGCCCGTCGCAGTCGTCGTCGAGCCCATTGCAGCGCTCGACCTCGGCCTCGGAGGCACTGCCATTGCCGAGCGTCGAGCACGTCGCGCGCAGGTTGACGCCACATTCGACGGTGCCGCCCCCGCAGGCGCCGCGTCCCGAGCAGGGCTGGCCGACGGTGCGTGCGCCGAGCAACAGGTCGGCGTAGATGAGCCCCTCGTCGGTGCCGCCTTCGCAGTCGTTGTCGATACCGTCGCACAGCTCGAGGGTTGGGTCGATGTCGCTCGAGCAGGCCGCCGCGGTGCCGCTGGGCGTGCAGATCACGACCCCGTTCGGGCACGCGACCGGGCCACACGCTGCGCCGAGCGCCAAGCCGCCAGCCGCGAAGCCCTCGTCGGTCGTGCCATCGCAGTCGTTGTCGAGCCCGTCGCAGATCTCGCCGCCAAAGCCGGGGATCCCAGCCGTGTCGCAGACCCATGCACCCTGCGAGCAGCGCGCGATCGACAGTCCCGCGCAAACGCCGCCACTGCCACAATCGGAGTCATCGGAGTCGAGGTCACCGGCCTCGTCAGTCGCACCGTCGCAGTCGTCGTCCTGGCCATTGCACTGCTCGGCGGTAGCCTCGGAAGTGCTACCGAGCGGGTTCGTCGAGCAGGTGACGGCCGTGCGCGACGGGGCGCACTCGACCAGGCCCGGGCCGCAGGCGCCGACGCCGTCGCAGCTCTGGCCGACGTGATTGCCGTGCCAGGCGAAGCCGCCGTCGACCTGCCCGTCGCAGTTGTTGTCGCGCCCATCGCAGAGGCCCTCGAACGCGTCCTCGTAGTGGGCCGAGCTCGCGCTGTAGTCGCTCGCGCCGCAGAACGCCCAGACCCCTTCGACGCATGCGCCGGCCCGCTTGGTGGACCCGTTGCAAACGCCCGATTGCAGCTCGCACGCCTCGCCGTCGGGCAGGAAGCCCGGGTCGGCGGCGTCGACGAGGCCGTCGCAGTCGTTGTCCAGGCCGTCACAGCTCGCCTCGATCGCCTCCCAGCCGTCGATCGCCTGATAGCGGCAACTCAGCGTCCCGTCCGTCTCGCAAGTCGGCAGAAGCCCGCTGCATACGCCGACGACCGAGCAATCGGGTGTGTTGCCCGCGACGTTTTCGCAGCGGCCGTTGACGCACGCGTCGGTCGTGCACGCGCTCGCGTCGATGCAATCGGTGTCGCTGTCGCACTCGTTGGCGCAGCACATGACGCCGGCGAAGACGACCGTGTCGCAGCTCTCGGCGGGCAGGCCGCCGGCGCAGCCCCAGGCTTCGGCGGCGTAGGCGACGGTCGAGCCGAAGACGCCGTCCCAGCTCATCGCCTGGACCTCGCGCGCGTTCGTGCACACGCCGGCGAATTCAAAGCAGCTGCTGGTGTCGTCGTGGACGACATAGCCGTCACCGGGCGTAAACGCGATCGATGCACCGATGTAATAGCCGGCCGGCGGGTTGTCGCCCGCCAACGAATCGACCATCGACGAGTACGAGCACACATGCCAGCCGCTGCCGCAGCTCGCCGCGGCGACCGTTGTCGACCCGGTGCACGCCTGCATGGTGCCGCTCCAGGCGGCCAGCAAGGTGCCTTCGGCGCACGCCTCGCCCGCGATGCAGTCGTTGTCCGTCGCGCCATCGCAATCATCGTCCTGACCGTCACACTTCTCGACCGCCGACCAACCAGCGATACCATGGTAGTCGCACAGGTACTCGCCGAGCTCGCAGCGAAGGGGCACCCCGCCTGCGCAGACACCGAGCGCGCCGCACTCCGGCTTTTCCGGGCCGACGAACTGGCACTCCCCGGTCGCCTCGTCACACAGGTCGCTCGAGCACGGGTCGCCGTCATCGCAGCCGACGTTCATCGCGACGCAGTCGCCAGCCGCATCGCAGGCGCCCGTGGGCGTGCACGGCTCGCTCGGCAGGCAGCTCGCGCCGGGCTCGGCCACGGCGGCCAGGCAGCCGAGCAGGCGGTCGCACACGCCGACCAGGCAGCGTCCGTCCGAGGCGCTGCAGTCGCGTTCGTCGCCGGAGCATTGCCCGCCGAGGCACGCGTCGGCCAACGTGCAGGGGTCACCGTCGTCGCACGAGGTCTGGTCGTCGGCTTCGACCAGCGGGCACTCACCGGTCGCCGGCTCACAGCGCCGCTCATGGCAGGCGTCTTCCCCGTCGTTGCCGCACACGACGATCGACGTGAAGTCGAACACGCAAACGCCCGCGCGACAGGTCATGCTGCCATTACAGAGGTCGCCGTCCTCGAACGCGGCACAGTCGGCCGGCGTATCGCAGGCGCACGCAGCGACCGCGACCGGGGACCCGGTACAGACCCCGCGCTTGCACACATCGCCCTTCGTGCAGCTCGACAGGTCGCTGCAGGCCGCGTCATCGGGCAGCGCCGTGGTCGTGCAGTCACCGTCGGCGCAGCCGGGCACAAGACACGGGTCAAGGCGCGGGTCGTCGCACGCGGGCACAGTCGCGCGGTCGACTTCGCAGAAGCCGCCCACGCACGACAGACGACCATTGCACGGGTCCTGGGCGAGGTTCTCCTCGCCGCACGGGTCGGGGTCGTTCGGGTCGCAGAAGCCGCACACATACTGGTTGGTCCAGCGGCACTGCCCGAGTGCGTTGCAGCGCGAGTCGAAGGTGCATTGGTTGCCGTCATCGCAGAGCGGCCCGCCGCTCTCGACAACGCCGGCCGTGACGACCTCGGCCGGGTCGTGCACGCAGCCCTGGAGCTGGTCGCAGTTGTCGACCGTGCAGTCGTCGCCGTCGTCGCAGAAGGTCCGCAGGTCGACGAGCTGGCCCGTGCAGACACTGGCGTTGCAGCGATCTTCGAGGGTGCAGGCATTGCCATCGTCACATGGCGCGTCTTGCGGCGCGGCGACCAGCGAGCAGGTGCACGACGCGGTGCTCCACACCGCGCTGAAGCACGGCGGCGGATTGGGATAGTCCTCGCCACAGCGGTCGGCGCACTCACTGTCATTGGCGACGTCGCGCAGCTGCCGACGGTCCTCGGTCACGCACGCGGCGACAGCCGAAAAGGCCACTATCGTAATGAATGTGCGGAGGCTTCCGGCGGGCATGCACCGGCAGCATAGCCCGCAAGGTCGTGTGGATACAATTCGTCCTTGACCCTGGGCGAATCGGGGCCCACCGTCCCGAACGGCGATTCGGAGAAGCCGAATGACGATTCAAAATGAACGCGCAAAGGTGCGCCGCGAGCGGGTTCAAGCGCTCGCGCGCGAAGACATCCTCGACGCGGCCCTGCGCTGCTTTGCGCAACATGGCTACGCACACACGAAGATCGCCGACATCGCCGCGGCCGCTGGCTACACGGCCGCGTCGCTCTACACGTACTACCCCGGCAAGAAGGAGATCTTCGTCGCGGCCGCCGACCACTTCGTGGCGGGCGTCGAGCAGTCCTTCGGCGAGGTCCGGGACGTGCCGCCCGACGACTTCGAAGCGTTCGCTCACGATGTGCGCAAGCGCATCCGCGGCCTCTGTGCCTACGGCGACGAGCGCAGCGACGTACTCGCGTTCTTCATGCGCCTGCGCTGGAGTGGCGAGGCGGTCATCGAAGACATCCGCCTCAAGGGCCTGCCGTGTGGCGCGCCCGGCGACGAGCCAATCGATGTCGCGGCCAGCGGCGATGCGCACGGTCCTTATCGGCTGCACGCGTACTTCACGCGCGTCTGGCGCGCGCTCGGGGTCGAGCGCTACGGCATCGACGGCGAGCTCTTCGCGACGCTCGTCGGCGGCATGATCGAGTCATTCTTCGTGCGCAAATACATCTTCTTGATGGGGGGCACCCTGTCAGAGGAAGCGGACGCGATTAGCGAGCTGCTCCTCTTTGGTCTTCGAGGGACGCGATGAATCGGACATGGTGGGCTGCAGGCCCGGCGGCGTTGCTATTGGCTCAGGTGAGCGCCGCGAATGCGGCGGAGCCAACGCCTTGCACGCTCGGCGAATGTGTCGGCGATGCGCTCGCGCACGGACCCGACCTCAAGGGCAAGGACGCCGCGATCGACGCGGCACGCGCGGGCAGGGACGCGGTGCGCGGCAACTACGGGCCAAAGCTGATGGTCGATGGCGGCGTGCAGATCTGGAACGACCAGATCACCGCGAACTTCGACATCCCGGTGCCGGGCCTGGTGATCCCGCCGATCGTCGTGCGCGAGCAGCTGACCTGGCAGGTCAACGTGACCTTGGCGCAGCCGCTGTCGGGCCTCTGGCAGATCTACGAGGCCAACCAACTGGCCGCGTTGGGGGTCGACGTGGCCCAGATCGAGCGCGACGCGGCAAAGAGCCAGAAGGCATTGCAGGTGACCGAGGCGTGGCTCTCGGCGGTGCTGGCGAACGACCTCGTGACGGTGCGCAAGACCTCGCTCGAAGCGCGCACGTCCGACCGTGAGCGGGCGGGGGCACTGGTGCGCGCGGGCGTCATCGTCGAGGCGGATCTCTTGCGCGCGGACCTTGGTCTGACCCAGGCACGGCAGGCGTTGGCGCTGGCCGGGCGGCAGGCGGCGCTGGCGCGGGCGCGGCTGACCCAGCTCGTCGGAAAGCCGGTCGTACCGACGGGGGCCGGGACGGCGACGGGCGTCAAGGACATGGTCGCGCTGGACGCGGCGAAGCAGGCGGCGCTGACCGATCGGATCGAGCTCAAGCAGGTGCGTGCGCGCGTGCAGCAGGCGCGGCTGGCGGTGGATCTCGCGTACTCGAAGATGGCGCCGACCGTGAACTTCATCGCGCAGGCGCAGTTCGCGCGCGCGGCGGCGTTCGGCGACGACGTCGCAGGCTTCGTCGGCGTGACGTTCGACTGGACAGTCTGGGAGTGGGGTGCCACCGCGTTCGGCATCGACCAGGCGCAGGCACACGTGCGCGAGGCGGAGGCGGGGCTGGCACAGCTCGAAGAGGGCATCGGGCTCGAGGTCGAGGCGGCCTGGGTCGAGCAGGCGTCGGCCATCGACCAGGCGGCGTTGGCGAAAGAGGCGGTGCGCGTCTCGGAGGAGAACTACTCGCTCGTGCGCAAGCGCTTCGATAACAAAGCAGCGACTTCCTATGACCTCGTGCAGGCGGAAAACGATCTGACCCAGGCGCGCTCGGACGAGCGCATGGCGCTGGTCAGCGGCTATCTGGCGCGGGCGCGGCTGGCGCGCGCGATGGGCAAGGGCCCAAACGAAATCGTCGTGGAGGGCACGCCGTGAAGAAGTGGATCGCTATCATCATCATCGTGGCCGGCCTGGGCGTGCTCGGCATGCTGATAGCCCAGCGCGTGGGCAAGGTGCAGGAGGCGCGTGAAGAACAGAAGAAGCCGGTCGTGCTGCCGCCGACCGCGGTCGAGGTCGAGGCCGCGGCGGCGCGTGACTTCATCGATGCCATCGAGGTGAGCGGCGAGCTGCGCGCGAAGCGGGTCGTCCACATTTTCGCGAAGGTCGGTGGCCTCGTCGAAGAGCTGCCGGTCGGCCTGGGCGACGTGGTCAAGACCGGGCAGACGCTGGCGCGCGTCGAGGACAACGACCTCGGCTGGCGCGAGAAGCAAGGTCAAGCCGGCGAGCGCGCGGCGGGCGCGATGGTGAAGCAGGCGGCCGCGCAGTTGGATGTCGTGCGCAGCGAGTCCGAGCGCGCGAAGAAGATGTTCGAGGACAAGGTCCTGCCCGAGGCCGACTACATCCGGGCGCAGGGGCAGCTGCGCCTGGCGCAGGCG
>Ga0335394_10003640_pt1 | contig 17500 bp, 19 predicted proteins | sample MAT03_FD_205741 | JGI IMG/M metagenome (GOLD analysis project Ga0335394, IMG submission 205741) | Freshwater microbial communities from Lake Fryxell liftoff mats and glacier meltwater in Antarctica - MAT-03 (spades assembly) (version 2) ... | reverse complement strand
ACAATGGATTACTATTATTGGCTGTATCAATAATAATATTCAAAAAATGCTAAACCAAAAAAAAAGAAAAATATGATCTAGGGATATTTTATTTTTGAATCGTATTTAATATTAAAAATATATATTAGGTGTTTCAGTTTAGTACTAAACTGAAACACTAATGATAATGACATCTTGTTAATCGATCATGGAGGTATTACTACCATAAAAAATAATAGTTCGGTATTAGAAGAATATTGTTCGATGAATTGGGTAGATGGTGTTGAAGTCTTATTGGAATATGGAGTTGATCCAAAAATATGTGATAAAAAAATATACAAAACCTACATCAAAAACAAAGTTCCAAAAAAAAGTAAATCGGGACCACGATGCAAATCTTTAAAAAAAAATCTTAATATATGAATTTATTAAAATAAAAAACTATTTTAATAAATTATAATTCAGAACAAAAAAATTATTTGCCAATGATGAAGTTATTTAGGCTTCATATTTACCACATTTGCATGGTTTTTTATCATCACATCTAACTTTTGGCTTTTTACCAATGATTTTTGTTTCGGGTTCGCAGTGAATGATTTTGGGTTCGTACCATTTAATAATTTTGGGGCGGCATTCAATTATTTTAGGTTTATATTTAATAATTTTCGGGCGGCATTTAATAATTTTAGGCCTACGAATAACTACGTCGGGTTTGCAGTTAACAACTTTGGAATCATTATAACTTCTATCTTCGTATTCGTTACAATCATCACCATCTTGGTATTCTTTACAGTGTTTGCAGTCACAATGACAGGATTTGTTTTCTTTTTGTGCGGGCATTTTCTAAAATTAAAATACAAATTTTATTTTTTTATGGTGGTATCTTTCTGTTATTTTCGCAGCAAATTTGGGTTATTTTTTATTAACGCGGAGAATTTATTCTCTATATTTATTTATACTTAAAGTTTTATGAAGAAAAAGTCTGCCTGTAGGTTTTCCAAATTTTTTCATTGTAATTTTTTTATATGGATTCGTTAAAAAAAAAACTAATTTTATAATAAATTATCTTTATTTTGTCATCATATTATATAATTAATACAATGCCAGGCAGCAAAACAACAAAAAAAATGATTAATCGAAAAGGTCCAGCACAAAGCGCTAAATTGTTTGATATTGGAACAAAAAAACGTGGAGCCGATACCAGAACTTGGGAAATTGTTTCATACAATGGAGTCAAAAGATGGGTAGCAATAACTCCTAGAAAAACAACAACTAAACGATCCAGTAATAGTAGAACAAATACTAGACAATCTAGTCGATCTGGTAATAATAAAACAACAACTAAAAGATTAAATCCTAATCGTAAAGCACCTAGTTCTAGCGCAACGATTTATGACGTTGGTACCAAAAAAAGGGGAAATGATGGTCGCCAATGGATCGTATCACAGTCATCCGCTGGTGTTAAACGTTGGATACCATTGGCTGCAGATGTGGATGCAGTTAAGTATCGAAACGATTCGGTAACATTTTTTGATTTGGATAAAATTTTACCAAAAATGAAACTTGGTAGAATAAAAAATATCGGATATTTAGACATAACATCAAACACAATTGGCATTGGTGAACTTCTTTTTTCAAGGTATCCTGCAAAAAAAGGAAAATGGAATTTGTATCATTATGATGGTAGTTTAATTGCTGTACATGATAGCCAAAAGTTAGCCGGACAAAAATTCCAAATTGTTAAGGGTTCAGTATTCTGTGATATCGGAAGTTTTTCGTTCAATGATGCAAAACGTGTGACACCATACATGGAAAGAAAAACTAAATCAGGAATATATGGTGAAAGTTTTCCATATTTTGATACGGGTATTTTACTTCCAGACCCAATACGTACCAAATCAGGAAAAATTTCGCGCAAAATAACACAATCTAAAGAATATACTTATGTTTATGAAACTGATTTGGATATTAATAAAAATAATATGAGAGCTGATGACCGGGATCCAATTGCAGTATTCGCCGAGAATAATTATGGCGATGGACAATTCCCTATTTATAAAGGACGTAATGCCTATTGGATAATGAGTAATAACATACATAATAAAATAATGTCACTTGTAACAAAATAAATTTATCATATAAATTTATATTAAAATGCAATCCGATACGATTGTTGAAACATATAACGAAGGCAAAAAAAATGAAAAAGCAATATTTTTTGATTTTGATTGTACACTAACATATACACATGTTTATTGGTTGTTGACTGATATACATCAATATAGTCAAAAATGGGGTTCTACTTTAGATAATATTGATATGAATAATCTTGAACTAATAATATTGGATCCCGATTGGGAAAAATACCGAAACATATTAACATACGTCATATTTGGTGGTGACGAAAGATTGGCACAAATTCGATTATTTCTGCAAAAAATTAAAGACAATGATTTCGATATTTTTATCACATCAAATGGAAATTGTGTTGATATTGTTAAAATTTTAAAATTTTTTGATTTGTTTCATTTTTTTAAAGGTATCAATGCTAGTATGCGATTACCGTCACCAGATTACAACTGTAATGAACTTCCTAAACATCGTTACATTGATGGTTTCGCCAAAACCTACAAAGAAATATATTATGTGGATGATGATCCAACTGAAAATGGTAAATTAAGGGAAGTCAAACAATTAATTTTTGAACGAAGATATTTAAATATACCGGTAAAAATTGAACATATTGGAAAAACAGATCCTAACGTCAAACGGTATATCTATTTTGGCAAAAATATTGGACTCGAAAAGGATAAAAATGGATTGACCATAGAAATGTTAAATCAAATTGAAAAATATATATTTGACACTGAACAAAACTTGGAAAATACAATCGAATCTAATCAAATATCTATTCAAACTGCTGGAAAAAAAAACGATGATGATACTTTTGAAAAAAAATATATTAAATACAAAAAAAAATATTTTGAACTCAAAAAATTGAAAAAATTTTAATTAACCAAGTTCTTAATATTTTTGTGACTAATTATTTCTTTTGTTCAAGCACTAATTAAAAAAAAAATGAATGAAGAAATGATTGAATTATTCAACAATGGCGATAATAATGGTACAATTAAAATTATATCCAAAAGTGGGGAAAAAATTGGTTGTCATGATTTTGTATTCAAAACACAATGCAGTTTTGGAAAAGCATTAGCCCATTTTGAATCATCAATAAATAACGATACGAACAGTATCGAAGTAAATTTACCAATGTATCCATCCAAAATTATCTGTCAGTTATTATCTAAAATGTACAGCGCGAATTATGTATTTAGCAATACAAATCCATCAAAAATTATTTTAATGATAAAATTAGCGGATGAACTAGTTGTCAAAAATAAATCAAATATTTTATTAGAGCTTATAGAATTATTCAAAGGTCAGCTTACTAATGATAATTGGTTACGGTTATTAAATGATATTTTTGGCATGGACATATTCGATGATTTGCAAAAATGTTTGGTTGATTATTTTATTTATGAAGTTTTGATAAAAGATACTAATCAATTTCCGGATATTAGTGAAACATCTGAAGAAGTATATAATTTCCTTCTAAAAATATTTGAAGAGTATCATGGAACAAAAATTGTTAAAGCATTTATTAAAAAACCTGTTAATATTCCTTTTTTGAATTTGGATTCAGATATTATTGAGGAATTAAAATCAAAAGAAGATGATGATATATCAGAATATGTTTCACAAAAATTCGAAACATATCTTCCCGATTATAGTGAATATGAACCGGGTATTATTCATGACGAATATTATAAAATACATGATAAGATATCGTTGGTTCGTACATTATGTAAAAATATACAAAAAAAATTAAATTATAAATTAGCAGTAACAAATCCAAGAAAAACAACCGCCTACGCCTACCAAAAATTTATGATAAAAGAGGTAAACAATCTGCGCGACCAATACCCTGGTTTAAAAAAGAAGAAATATGTAATGATGGCCTTAAAAAAATGGAATATTTATAAATATAATAATAGTACATCTCTCTAAAAATGCACGAATTTTCATATTTTTTAAAGGTGCGGTTCTCTAAAAATATATAAAAATACATGTATTTTCATATTATTTTTAAATTAAAAAATTGAAAAAAGAATTAATTAACTGGGCCTAAATAATATTTTATGACTAATTGATTTTATCAAGCAAATTAAAAAAAAAATGAATACGCAAATGATAGCATTGTTTAATAATGGAGATAATAATGGTGCAATAAAAATTATATCCGAAAGTGGAGAAAAATTTGGTTGTCATGATTTTGTATTCGAAACACAATGCAGTTTTGGAAAAGCATTTGCTCATTTTGAATCATCAAAAAACAATGATCCGGATGATATTGAAGTAAATTTACCAACGTATTCATCTAAAATTATTTGTCAATTATTATCTAAAATGTACAGCGCGGATTATGTTTTTAATAATTTAAATCCATCCGAAATTATTCTAACGATAAAATTAGTGGATGAACTAGTTATTAAAAATAAATCGGATATTTTATTAGAGCTTATAGAATTGTTCAAATGCCAGCTCACTAATGATAATTGGTTACAGTTATTAAATGATATTTTTGGTATGGACATTTTTGATGATTTGCAAAAATGTTTGGTAAATTATTTTATTTATGAAATTTTAATAAAAGATACCAGCCAATTCCCGGATATTGGTGACACACCCAAAGACATATATAATTTTTTGCAGGAAATTTTTGAACAATATCGAGATAAAAAAATTAGTAAACCATTTATCAGAAAACCTATCAATATTCCTTTTTTAAATTTGGATCCTGATATTATTGACAAATTACGCAAAGAAATTGATAATGATTTATGTACCTCACTAAAAATTGAAACATATCTTCCAAATTACAGTGAATATGATCCCGATATAATTTGCAGTGAATATAAAAAAATATGCAGTGACCTATCTTTAGTTTGTGATTTATGCGAAAATATACGACGGGAAATACAAGGCGAATCAAAAAAAATAAATCCAGAAAAACGATCGGCTTACCAATTATTTATCACAAACGAATTAAAAAAACAGCGCAAAAAAAATCCGGGTCTCCTAAATAAGGAATACTTGATGCGTGCTGCAAAAAAATGGAATGTCCAGAAAAATAAAAAAACAGGATAATACTAAATAATCCTAAATGATATAAAGAGATAATATATACGTATATTTGTGGAAGAAACCAGTTGGAAAAATATAAAAAAAAAATATTTTCTTGACTATGATTGTATTTAACCCAAAGTATTATTACATAATAATATTTTGGGCCATTAGTTCAATGGTAGAACTACGTCGTCCTAAGACGTTAACGAGTGTTCGAATCACTCATGGCCTAATCTGCGTTAGCTCAGTTGGTAAGAGCGTTGGTCTGTGGAACCAAATACATGTGTTCGATTCACATGCGCGGAATTATTTAAATTAATTATGGTTTCATGATTAATTTAAATTTTAAATTTAGTATTTTGTTCGATCGGATATATTTTAGATTTACATTTTTCCAACAAAAAATTGAAAAAAAATTTATTAAATCAGTCCAATTTTTAATAATTATTATTGAAATATTTTTGGTTACACCAAACAAGTAAAAAAATGAACAGAGATCTCATAACATTATTTAACAATGGAAATAATAATAGCACAATTAAAATTATTTCTGAAGAAGGAGAAAAAATTGGTTGTCATGATTTTGTATTCGAAACACAATGCAGTTTTGGAGTAGCATTTACCCATTTTGAATCATCAAAAAGAAATAATGATACAAACGATATCGAAGTAAATTTATCAACATATCCATCCAAAATTATCAAACAATTGTTTTCCAAAATGTATAGTTCGGATTATGTTTTTAGTGATTTGAATCCGCATGAAATTATTTCAATGACTAAATTGGCGGACGAACTAGTTGTTAAAAACAAATCAGATATTTTGTCAGAACTTTTATTATTGTTTAAAAAACAACTTGCAAATGATAATTGGTTACAGTTACTAAATGATATTTTCAATGTGGATATATTTGGTGGTTTACAAAATTGTTTGGTGGATTATTTTATCAACGAAATTTTGCCAAAGGATTTCGACCAATTTCCGGACATTGGTGAAACACCCGAAGAAGTAAAAAATTTTTTGCTAAATATTTTTGAAAAAAATAAAAAAGTCAGTAAATTATTAACAAGAGAACCAATCAAAAATTGGAACGGATATAACAATCAAAACATAATTTATAAAAATTTAAACAATTATAGCAATCGAAATATAATTTATTTCTAATAAATTCAACTGATAGATCAATGTTTTTTTTAAATTAATTATGGTTTCATGATTAATTTAAACTTCTATTATTTTTTTATTTTTGTGATTAATTTTTATATTTGTATAATCATCAAATAATTCAAAATTATTGTCTATTTCAAAATATATATAACAATATAAAGACATAATATATACATATATTTGTGGAAGAAATTGGTTGGAAATATAAAAAATATATTTTCTTGGCTATAATTGTATAATCCCAAAGTATCATTGTGTGATAATATTTTGGGCCATTATTTCAATGGAATGTAAGTTTTCTGAGCTTTTCGATGAGTGTTCGAATCACTCATGGCCCAAAAGCGAGATAGTTTAATAGAAAAACATTGGTCTCATAAACCAAAATTGATTGTGCAATTCAATCTCTCGTTACGGTAGTTTAGCTTAATGGTAAAGCATCTGTCTCATTAACAGAGCGATTTAGGTTCAATTCCTAAAGCTACCAAGGTGCATTAGTTTAGTGGAAGAACACCCGTCCGTGACACGGAAAACGCAATTTCGATTATTGCATGTACCAAGGTCTATTAGTTTAGTGGTAGAACTACGAGCTTTTAACTCATTGACATGAGTTCGATTCTCATATAGACCAAGATCTGTTAATTTAGTGGTAAAATATTCGGCCGTTAACCGAAATTCACTGGTCCGATTCCAGTACAGATCGTTATTATAAAATGAATTATTAAAAATAATTTATTTTATTTAATCAAAATAAAAATTGAAAAAATTATGATTTGGTACTACTTATTCTTATACTGTATTTATTATCAAGAGTGTTATCATAAACACTAATATATTAATAATGGATTCCATTAAAAATATTGCGCTTCTTGGTCAGTTGCGCTATCGTAATCAAAAAAAAACTAGGGAGTTATTTGATCAATTTAAGGATGGTTTATGTGAGCAATTTACTGAATTATCTGATCATATTTTGTCAATGTATAAACACAAAACATATGATACTGCTATTTTATGGGCACTTCGAGAGTTACTTTTTAAAGACAAATTGTGTTCCAATATCAAAATGACGCCTACTAATCTTTATTTTTTGATTCAGCATACTAAATTCCAATGGAAAAAAAATTATCGTGATTGCGGGTGCAAAGTATCGAGCAAAACTGAAACTTGGAAAATGCATTGGTGTCCATCAGTATCATTACATACATGCCAATCCGAAATGTTTACTGATATCGATGTTGCTATTGATGATAATGTAATACCCAAAACGGATATTACTTTTAAATCCTGTCAGAATTCTTATGAATATTTTTATCAGGTGTTATCAGTGGATAATCGTGGATGTTCTAGTGACAATACTATTTATGTGTGTGATCTTTTTAAAGATTTTGTGCCATTATATTTTACGGGCTCATGTAAAACATCTAAACCATGTTCACATTGGTTATTAAATTCAGTTACTGGTTTGAAAAATAAACAGAAAAAAGAAGAATTCCATTTCAGTGAAGAAGAAGAAGAAGAAGAAGAAGAAGAATTCAATTATAATAAGGAGGAAGAAGATGATGAAGATGAAGTTGTTACTTCAGAAAATGAAGTTGTTACTTCAGAAGATGAACCCGTGATAAAAGCTCCAATGAAACGACCTGCTAAAAAAAAAGTTTATTCTGAAGATGAAGAAGAGTCCGCAAGAATAATTACTAGAAAAGGAACATGTAAAAAAAAAATTGATTCCGAAGAAGAAGATAAACCTGCGAAACGACCTTCCGAAAAAAAAGTTGATTCTGAAGAAGAAGATGCTTTCCATTATGACGACGGTTTTGATTCCGATGGTGAACCAATAAAATATGGAAAAAATAAAGCTATTATGAACCAAATTATTAAAACATTCGAGGCAAAAGATGGTTTCGATGAATCGATGTGCTAAAAAAGAAGAAGAAATGCCATCCAAAAAATCCGAATGGATTCTTTTTAGAAGTAGAGAAGAAGAAATACTACCTGGAAAATCGGAATGCAGTCTTTCTGAAGATGATGATTATTAATAATTTTGATTAACTCCTTTAAAATAATTTATTATTAATAATAAATTATTTTGAAACAATCTAATAATTTTTGTATCTATCATTATCAAATAATCTAAATGTTAAATTAAGACGTGGTATTTTACAATTTTTATCCTGTAATAATCTATGCTGATAATTTTCTTGGCAACCATTACCCATTACAATCAAACTACCATTATGTAAAACCAGTTTGTGACAAATTTCTTTGGAACTCAGTTTCCTAAAAGCAAATTCTCTTTCAGCACCAACACTAATACTGGCAATACAACTGGTACTCCCTTTTTCTTCATTATCAGAATGCCAACCAATTGTATTTTTACCACTAACATAATAGTTTGCCAAACAAATGTTAAATTCAAAATTTAATTTACTTTGTAAATCCTCTTTGATGACTAAAAGTTCCTGGGGAAATTCCAAAACAGTTACGTTTTTGCCCCATATTTTGGGAACAATATTTTTATCGACAGATGGATCCACAAAAACAATTGTTTTTCGATTTAATTTGTACATTGGTTGATCCATATTATCATAAATCATTTTATTTTCTTCATTGATAAATAATTCACTAACCAACGCAAATATCTGATCAGCTTGATCATTAGGTAAATATTTTTCTGAATAGGTAACATAAGCATTTTCAAAATTTAAATCTAACATCTTAATACAATATTTATCATTAATTGGTTCAGCTTTAAATTATTTGCATCAAATAAAGTTATTTCAATTTTATTAAACAATATTTTGTTCGAAAAAATTGAAATTTGAATTATCAAATAGATATTGGATTGAATTACATATATTAATTCTGAAAATGGTAAGATATCACAGATGTTATGCTTGTGATGGAACACGTTATGAGCTTGTAATGGGAGAAGAAATTTGCCCACAGTGTGTTGGTACAGGTCGTGATTTGAAAGAAGATTTATGGGCCGGACCTTGTGGAAAATGTAATAACAGTAGAAAAGTTACTTATTGTAGACGTGATCCGAGTAGACCATGTAGAAGTTGTAATGGAACTGGCACTGTTGCGTATTGATTGTAAATTGTTATTAATTTCTTCAAAAAAAAATTGAAGTTTAAATTATTAGATGCACTTTTAATTAAAAAATTCATTTAATAACTTTAAGAATGCCAAAATCAATTTGTAATATGTGTGGCGGTACAGGATATGGGACATTATTCAAACATATTGAATGTACCGTGTGTAGTGGTACAGGTGGTCCGTGGGGAAATCCTTGTAGAACATGCTATGGTAGAGGTACCGTTGCTAAGAATGTACGAGATTCTCGTGTAAAATGTGGACCTTGTCGTGGTGAAGGTTATATCCGATATTGATTGCAGCGTTGGTCTGTAAAGTATATGTAAAATGCATAATATATTTGTATATTTTACATATGCTTAATGAATTTTTATTTTAATTATATTAATTATCCAAATTATTAGTAGAATCATTATCAGAAGATTCATCATCACTTGATGAATCAGAATCAAGATCCAAATCCAATTTTGTGACAAAGGTAATTTTTTTATCTATTCTTCCTTTTCTCATTAAAGTTTCCATTTCGTCATCTGGTAAAAAATCGTCACGATTACCTGTCATAATAATAATACTTCCATAAGATAAACGTTGTGGACCATCTAAAGCAGAAAAAATACCACCTAGTGACAGACATTTATTCTTATTTTTTCGTAAATTTTTAATTTGAGTATCAATTTCCTCCAAAGTAATAATAGAATTAGGAGGAACAGTTGATACTAAATTGATCAAAACCGTATCAGTCATTTTTTTTGTATTAAAATTAATTGAATAAATTGACATATTGTGTTGTTTTGCTGCAATTTCAATTACGGTAGTTTTTCCTGTACCAGTAGCACCACATAAAAAATATCCTCTTCGATAATTAATACCTTTTTTTGCATAAATATCTTCACTTTTTTTAAACTTTGCGATATCTGTGAGAGATTTTCGCATTTCATCTGTGTAATTTTCTTTCAAAAATTTAGTTGGTCGACGAATAATTGGAAAAGACCATGAATCAGAAGGAGCAGTATAACTCATTATTATTTTGGAAGGTGAGCATTGTTTCCGATATGTATCTTTCGCAAATTTTTTCAATTCAACCATCTGATATCGACATTTGGGTGGACAAATGCTTATTTTCGGGAGTTTGTACAAAGTCATTCCTTTTTTATCATAATCTATAAATATTATGCCATAGTCTTTAGTGGAAACGCGAAAAACTCCATATGGCAAAGAAAATTTGACGTTCGAACCAGAATCGTTCATTTGAATCAATTTACTTTTGTCTATTAAAATCTCTAATTCAGTTTTAATGGCATATATTGATTTTGAATTTTCTTTCGATACTATTTTAATTTTACTGCAAAGGAGATTGACACATAATCTTTTTCCGAGTTGTAATATTTGCTCGGTAATTTTATAGACAACAAGTGCTACGGCACCTCCAATTATCGTGAAACATCCAGCGGCCAATGTAGAACAAATTGCTCCCATTTTTATCTGATTATTTTTACCCATCAATCATCTGATTAAATTTATTGATAATCTTAGCTGGGTTATTAATTGATTAAAATTCAATTTTTTTATAATCCGGAAAAAATTGAAAATTTAACAAATTACCCAATTTAATTAATTAGTAATATTTGTTAACTTCGCAACAAAATTACAAATTTTAATAATGGATCGTAAAAACAGTGTTCCATGTCATTATTGTCACGGCAATAATAAAAAAATTATATATATACCATGTCCTTGTCATGGCGATGGATCACAAAATGGTCCAAAAAATGGTCCAAAACCTGGTCCAGTACCTCATTGTCAAAAGTGTAACGGTACAGGAAGAATAATAGTTATGAATAGAAAATGTCCACATTGTATTGATGGAAGAATATATTATTGAAATAGGTAATCATTTCGAATAAAAAATTGAAAAATTAAATTTTTAGTTTACCCTATTAATTTGTAATATTTAATAATTTTCGAGTATGAATACCAAAAATAGTGTTGTATGTCCTCGTTGTCATGGAACACAATTTGTTGAAACAATTGAATTTGTTTCTTGTGACAAATGTAATCATGGAGTAATTAATTGTCATCCTGTTATTGGAACTTGTATACATTGTATTGGTCTTGGGAAAATTCCACATAAAAAAAGACGTCCATGTTCAAATTGCGTTGATGGTAAAATCTGCTTTTAACAAAAAATTGAATAAAAATTTATTTGAATGACCAATGTATTTTAATTAATGGAATAAGATTTTATTCCATTAATTAAAATGGATATTTTGCCTAAACATTTTTTTTCGAAAGAAAAAGAAAATCTAAATGAAAATGAAAAATTATGCATAAAATATCTTGAAGATATTTTTCAACAGATTTCTAAATTTGGTAATGAAACGGATATTATTGAATTATTTCATGTGGCAAATATAATGACAGATGCCAAAAGAAACATTGATGTTAATTATTTATTCAACCAAATCACGCAAAATATAATCAACTATCTTTCAGGTTTAAATATTGACAAAAATATCACAGACGAAATTTTTAAGAAAATTAATAATTATCAAGAATTATTAATATTTAGTGATTTTGAAACCGAATCCGAAGAATGTGAAATTATTAGTACATACAAAAAAAAGTTTGAGTATGTTAGTAATTTTTTATCCAGTGTGTGTTATACCGATAAACAAATCAGCCTGTTAGCTTTGGGATCATCACAAGTTGGAAAAACATCTTTTGTTAAAAAAATATTTAATTTGGGAGATAAAATTATCTTAAAAGGTGGCATTGAATCCGATACCGAAAATGTAGAAATTCATAAATCATTAATCAATGGAGTTAATTTTATTTATGCAGATTGTCCAGGATTTTTTGATTCGCGAGGTGAAGAAAAAAATAATGAAAATATCAATAAAATCACAGATTACGTTACAAAAAATAAAATTGATATTATTCTTTGGTTCTCAAAAATTGATGATGTGGTTGATCTAAATCAACAAGAAATTTTGATAGAAATTACCAAAAAATCTGGAGACAATATTTGGAAAAAAATAATTGTCGTTTTGACACATGCAAATAATATACCACCAGAAGAGTATTTTCAAAACGAAGATGGGGATTATGATGATTTGACAGGTGATGTCGAAGCATGGAAATCTTACACTAAAAAAAAAGAAATTATATGGAAAGAAATAATGTGTAAAATTAGTGGCGATATCAATTTAAATGTACCAATTGTTTTAACAGAAAATAACAAGAGATTGATTCAAATGATTAATAATGTAGGTACTCTAATGGATGGAACACCAATCATTGAAACAGTATTAGTTGAAATGTTTAAAATTATAGAGTCAGATCAAATACCAATTCTATTGTTATCCCTAATGAGAAAAAATGAAAAAATCGATTCTGAAAAAACAATTGAAGGTTCGACGAACGAGCAAAAGATCAAACAAACAATCAAATATTCCCAAAATCTAATTAATTCATCAAAAAAGAAAACCAAGAAAAAAAATCACAAAAAAAAATTAAAACGTCAAAATTTATTAGATGAATTATTGGAAACAGAATATGAAATTTCATTCAAAAATGTTATCAAAAGATTTAATGAAGATGGTAATATTATTTCTTTTATTAAAATGATTTTTAAGTGCTTAGAAAAAATACAAAGAAAAATACAAAGAAAAATTTATTTGAATAATTAATGATGCTAATTTTATTTTGTTAGCTGACAATACATGATTTTTTTATTCAACATTTGAAGAAAAAAATAACTATTATTAATAAGATTATCAAACATGCGACGAATTTTCTTAAAATCCGATTAAATTAAGATAATATATTATTATCTTGGTTTATCATTATTTCTTGGAATAATTCGAAAAAGAATTTTTAATTTATTCCATAATACTATATAAATGTCTAAAAATTTGGATAATTATAAATCAAATTATATATACGATGCCAAAAATATCAAAAAGTCTTTTTTTATTACACCAGACAATATTAAAATTTCGTACCAATTTTGCGAAAAAAAGAAAAAATATAACCGACCATCCGTGGTACTCATTTCTGATATTGGATATAATAGCAATTATTGGCTTTGTTTATTAAATAAATTATGTCCCGTAGCTAATGTATATGCGATTGATCTACCAAACAGATCGAGTTTGGAATTTTTAACACAGGATTTAACATTATTTTTAGATAAACTTAATTTGGAAAAAGTTTATTTTGTCGGAAAGGGATTAGGTGGAACACTAGCTCTAAATTTTGCCGCGTTGTATCCAGCGAGAGTTATTAAAATTGCTGTTGCGGCAACTTCACCAAAATATTTTCCTGCTGACAATTGGGAATTTCCAATTTCGCCTGAAATAATCCAATTGTTTACAGAATTTTTTGAAGTGACCAATCCTAAAATTATTATTGAATTGGCAAAAATTATTAATAATTTAACGGATCCTGTTAACTGTGATAAACAAAAATTATTGGTTCAGCAATACATTAATATGAGAAAAGAATACCAAACCTATTTTGGAGCAGCAAATATTGATATCCGTGATATTTTAAACCAAATAACTGTACCAGTTCTTATTTTGGCAGGTACTGAAGATCCAATTGTTCCATTTGGTGCCAGTGAATTTTTAAGAAATAATATTCCAAACTCGTTATTGATTGAATTTTTTGGTCAGGGAAATAATTTTGCTATTTTGGATACCAGTTTGTTCAACAAAGATATATTTAATTTTTTCTTTGTTGAATGTGATCCATGTTGCGCATTTTTTGACTCTATTAAAAAAAAATCTAAAAAATGCTGCCATGATTATCAAAACGAAGAATATGATAGTGATGATAGTGATGACAATAATGACAATGTACTAAATGATAATATTGATACACAATGTCACTGTACGGAACCAGGAAATCACAAATGCATATGCATAGATTGTAAATGTGGTGAACCCAAAAAAGCTGAAGATAAAAAATGTTGTGGCAAACCAAATAATAATACTGAACGATGTCGGCGTAAAGAACCAGGAAACCATGAATGCATCTGCGTCGATTGCAAATGTGTTGAACTAAAAAAAGAAAAATGTAGATGCATGGAACCTGGAAACAATAAATGCACATGTATAGATTGTAAATGTGTAGGCTGTGATTGCAAATCTGTTGCAAAAAAATCTGAAGAAACAAAATATAAACCTAGAATTATTATTCCTTGTAATTATGCATAAATCATTAATTTATAATATTTTATGCATGACTTGATAATTATTATTTATCAGAAGAAATTTGATAAATAGGTTGGTAATAATTTGTACCTGGACGTTTAATAGCTCCATGATTTAATTTATTATATTTGTACGAATAGTTACCATTTTTATCATAATTTTTATTGACACGATAAAGTTTTCCCGTTTTTGGATCGCGTGTTGTTTTGAAACTTAATTTATTTTCTGGATACCATATGTCTGTATATTTTTCAGATGTTTGGACGGGTATACTATTATTCTCACTTCCTTCCAAAATTTTATCTGATTTGTAATAATGTCTAGTTACAGGATCAAAATATCTTCGGTATCCAGGTTTAATTTTTGCTGTACAAGTATCTTCTGTTTTTGTGCTAATGGGTGGATCAATTATAACATATTCATAATCGTATTCACTATTTGTTTCTAGTTCTGGTTCCATTTCCATATATTCAGAATCGTCTCCTGCATAATCTTCTTCGATCATTTCCGGTTTAATATACTCATAATCATATTCGCTTTCGGAATAATTTGATTCTGGTTCAGAATTATTTTTATTGGCTATATCATAAAAATAATCTGCTTTTTTTAAATAATGATACGGATCTCTATTCATTATATATCATTTATTATGAAAATAAATTATTACTTAATTGGTATCGAATATTTCAAAAAAAATAGGATAGTATAAATTTGGAATAAAATATGTCTAATATTTATAAATGTCACGTAATTATCAACCTGCAAATTGGCCTGGAGACGATATGTGGTCAGGTATTGGTGGTAGATCGAATGATACCATGGGTGGTCATACTCAGATGGTACGAGTTCCACACGATCAAACAGAATCCACATTTGTAGATCGCCGTGGTAGAAAGTGTCGTATTGTTTGTGATCCTCCACCACGTCCCGATAGAAATCAACCAAATTTACAACGAATCGGTAGAATGATGATTGGAAAAACTATTTATGAAGCACGTAGCATATATCCCCATGTTAGGGAAGTAATCCGCGATGGACAACAATTAGCAACTACCATGGATCACCGCCCAGATAGAATTAATGTTGAAACCAGAAATGGCGTTATTATTCGTATCAATGGATTTTATTGAAAAATTGAAACAATAATTTATATTCGTACATGCGCCAGATAATAATAATAATATTATTATCTAATACGTTATGCCATCAAATAGTATTATAGCAATGATTACATCACAAATTCCATTATTGATAATGACAATAAATAATGGAATTAGTATTCAAACATTATTACCAATTTTATTGGTTCCATTCATTATTTATATTATTGAAATTGCACCGGGTATGATAAAAAATTGGAAACGCGAAAAAGTACCATCAGATTATGTTTATTATTATGTTGGGGATAATTCAAAGGATAGATCTCAAACAGGTATTAATTTTATTCAAGACATATCTATTTTTATTAATAAATTTTGTCCATCAACAATTAAAATTGGAACAGTGAAAAATTATCGTTTACAAAAATTTGATCGTAATGCTTTATTTCGTTGTTATCAGGCAATTATAAGTTTGGATGATAATTATCATTGTAAATTCTCTTTTACGAATAAAATGGATAATGGTAAAAATATTTTGGAAAATATTAAGAAAACTGGATTTATTTTACCAGATGATATTGATTTAAAAAATTTATTGGAAAATCCTATTTATTTAACACTAGTTGAATTTAAAGAACCTAATGATAATAACAATAATCAGCGTGACAAAAAACAATCAGAAATTACTAAACAGTATATAAAAATTTCAACGTGTAACATTAAAGCGGCTGAAGATTTTGTTTATATCGTTGTTAATTATAATATTCATACACAAAATAATATTATTGATTTTAGATTAAAAAAAACTATTTATTATCATGATATCAAACATGATTATAATGATATTATATCTACTGTCAATGTCAATAAAAATTATAAAAATGTATTCTTATCAAAAAAAAATTATAAATTGGTACATGATACTATTATAGAATGGAATGAAAATAAAATAGCCCATCTCGATAATGGAATACCCAATAAATTAGGATTTTTTTTGATAGGTAGTCCTGGATGTGGAAAATCATCTTTGGTGTATGCTATCGCTACCGAAACCAAAAAACATATTGTTTCTGTCAATCTCCAGGATTTAACCAACCAATCTTTTATGTCGTTGATGTCAACCATTGATAATAAAATAGTAGTTTTTGATGATATCGATACTCACAAATTCACACATATACGAGATAACAAAATCGATAATCATCCCGAAAAAAATTTAGAATTAGCGTTAATGTCGGTTGCCTGTAATAATAATAAGGGTGACGACTATAAAAGTTCTTTTTTTAAAGAAATGACACTTGATGTGCTGCTGGAAGTACTGGATGGTTACAATTACTTAAATAATTGCATTGTCATTTTAACATCAAATCATCCGGAACTTTTAGATTCGGCAGTTACAAGACCCGGTCGTGTTGATCATGTTATTGAATTTAAATTATGTGATGAATTCCAGTTTAGACGTATATTTAAGTATTTTGTCGGAATCAATTACAAAGAAATTAAACCATCGTTCATTTTCAAAGAACATACTTATTCTACATCATTTTTGATAAATACGATTATTCTTCCGAATATCAAATGCCCAAACAAAATTATAAAATTATTGGAACAAGTTTAATATTTTTTACTATTGAGGCTATCAGAATTGGATATATTTCATTTTTTATAAATTTAAAAAAATGAAATATATAACAATTTTTTTCTGATTTAAATTTAATAATAAGCTAATGAAAACATTAAAACAATTAAGAAAACTTA
>Ga0335394_10003635_pt1 | contig 17513 bp, 14 predicted proteins | sample MAT03_FD_205741 | JGI IMG/M metagenome (GOLD analysis project Ga0335394, IMG submission 205741) | Freshwater microbial communities from Lake Fryxell liftoff mats and glacier meltwater in Antarctica - MAT-03 (spades assembly) (version 2) ... | reverse complement strand
ACGCAAACCCCCGGTGCGCGCGCGGCCTCCGGCGGCTCGGTCTTGCGCTTCGCGAAGGCGCGACTCTTGCTGACCGCGAGGAGCCGTCCTCCCTGGCCCTCGTCATGCTCCACGTTCTCAAGCATCCTTTGGGCTCGCATGTGATCACTCACCTGCGTGACCAGACCACCAAGCCCGCGCTTTTTCGCACCCTCGCGTACCAGATCAGTCTGCTTCTGGCGCTGGAAGCGACCCGCGATCTGCCGCTGCGTTTGACATCGATCCAGACACCGCTGGAGTCCATGGAAAGTCCGATTCTCGCGCAACCCATGGTCGTTATTCCGATTCTTCGGGCGGGACTGGGAATGGTGCAGCCGTTTACGGACCTCTTTCCGGACGTCAGCGTGGGCTACATCGGAATCGAGCGCGACCATGACACCGCCGCTCCACGCAGTTATTACTGCAAGCTTCCGCAGCTCGCAGGCCGCCGTTTGCTGGTCGTGGATCCGATGCTGGCGAGCGGTGGAAGCGCAGTGCAGGCGGTGTCGGCCATCAAGGAACGCGGCGGGACCGATCTCCGCCTCGTCTGCATCGTAAGCGCACCGGAGGGAGTCGCGGCCTTCGAAGCGGTCCATCCTGAGGTTCCCATCTTCACCGGGGCACTCGATCGGCAACTCAACGCCAGGAAATACATCGTCCCGGGGCTGGGCGACTTTGGGGACCGACTCTACGGGACCTGATCCTCATCCGTTTCTCCGAGGCGAATCAGAGGAAAATCGATTCGACATTTCCAGCGCCGCATTTGGCGCTTGGCTCCCGGCTTTCGCTCGGCCGGGATGGAGTTGGTTCCCGAGTCGCTCACCTCGCCCCAGAAGGCTCTTCCACCCTCCACCATGTTTCCTTCCCTCCGTCCGGTGTATTTCGTCTTCGCAAGCCTCGCGTCGATCGTCATCGCCGAGGCCAAGGACTATCGTCTCACGCTTAGTTCCACGACTGTCGATCGGGCGGGCCAACTGGTTTCCTTTTCTCTGCCCAAGGATGCGCCGAGGTCGCCGGGTTTACGCGACGCCAATGGGACCCCCGTCCCGCTGCAGGTAGACGATCGGCGGGTCGCCCGCTTCATGGTCGCCTGGCACCCGGCCGGAATGTCCCCGGTTTACACGCTCACCTCGATTTCGCCGACCAAAACTAAAGGTACCGGAATCGCCGTCTCGAAGGAGGACGGTGACCTGTCCATCGCCGTCGAGGGCAAGACCAGTCTAGGCTATCGAATGGACCGCGAGAAACTGCCGCGCGCCGACATCGAACCCGAGTACAAACGCGCCGGCTACCTCTTCCCGATTCTTTCTCCGTCGGGCAAATCGGTCGCGGACGACTACCCGGCGCAGCACGTTCACCACCACGGCATCTGGACTCCATGGACGAAAACGAGTTTCCAAGGCCGCGCGCCCGATTTCTGGAATATGGGTGCCAAAACCGGCACCGTGGAATTCGTGGGTCTTGAACGCACGTGGCAGGGGCCCGTTTTTGGCGGGTTTTCGTCTCGCCATCGCATGGTCGACCTTTCCGCCCCATCGCCGGTCACGGCGCTCGACGAGACCTGGGAAGTCTCCGTTTACTCCGTTTCCGGGGCCCGCGTGCCGGTGCGTTTGTTCGATTTGACGCTCGTGCAAACCTGCGCGACAAGCGATCCGCTGATCCTTCCCGAGTACCACTACGGCGGCCTCGGCTACCGCGGTCCGGGGGCATGGATAGGACCGACGAATTCGCAATTCCTGACCTCGAACGGCGAAACCGACCGTGTCAAAGCCCACGCCAGCCGTGCGACTTGGATCTGCCAATACGGCGTCGTGGACGGGGGTTTCTCCGGCGTCACCCTCATGGGACACCCCGGCAATTTTCGCGCGCCGCAGCCGCTCCGCGTGCATCCGAAGGAGCCCTTCGTCTGCTTCGCCCCGTCCCAACTCGGGGAATGGCGCATCGAACCGGGCAAACCTTATGTTGCGCGCTATCGTTTCGTCGTGGCCGACGGTGCCCCGGACGGAGCCCTCCTCGAAGCATACTGGCAGGGTTATGCGCAACCCGCGGTGGCCACGCTGGCCGCAAAGTAGCCGGCAGCCGGATCGCTCCTCGCTTTTTCCGCTCGACTCGATGTATCCAAAAAACCATCCGCTTCGTCCGTGAGTCGACCCGCCCGCGAAAGCGTGGGCCGTTTGCACAATGCGATCGGCGCGATCGCGGGCTGCTTGGTCGGCGGCTGGCTTGGCGGACAATTTAACCGCCGCATCGTTTATTTCACGCTGTGTCCGGGATTGCCGGTGGTGTGCGGGTTGGTCTTCCGCGGCACCGAAAGCTACGGGACTTCCTTCCTCGTCCTGACCTTTCTCGCCGGTCCGACCACGGCATCTTTTCACGGTTGGTTTGCCTCATACCTGCCCGAGCTGTTTCCCACCCGGATTCGGCCGCCGCACAGGGTATCGCCTTTAACGCGGGCCGCATCTTCGCTGCGGTCGGCGGCATCTACATGGGCCAGCTCATGCAAAGTTTCGACGGCACCTGCGCCCGCGCGCCGGCGCCATCATCACCTTGATCTAAGCCCTGGGTCTGGTCGTCATCCGGTTCGCGCCGGAGACGAAGGGCAAACCGCTGCCGGAGGAAGCGCTCGCGGGAGCCTCGGTCTGAAGGCTGTCTTGCAACCGCACCGGGGCCGACCCTCGCAGCGACATCTCGTCACCGCCATTTTCCGGGCTCAGATCGAAAAGATGCGTCTCCTGGAGCACACTCCGGTCGACCGCCGCCGCAACGCAGAGATCGACCGCACCACGCTGCAAAAACGTTTGGAGTCCGGCCTTCAGGCCGTCCGAAATCGATTGCGATTTCTCCGGACGGACTAAAGTCCGGACTCCAAACTCGACCGTCCGAGCTCCCGCCAGATTGGGAGTCAGCCTGGGGACCGTGGCCCTCCGAGATACGGCGGATGTACACAAACAACCTGTCCCTTTAACACGCGCACAGATCGAAACGATCCACTTCCTTGGGTAGATTCCGGTCGACCGCGCCCCCACGCTGCAAAAGCGTTTGGAGTCCGGCCTTCAGGCCGTCCGAAATCGATTGCGATTTCTCCGGACGGACTAAAGTCCGGACTCCAAACTCGACCGTCCGAGCTCCCGCCAGATTGGGAGTCAGCCGCTCTCTGATGGCGGAGACTGCGCGCCCGAGCGCTGAAAAGATCGGGGAGCTGAATGACTGATAGCACCCGGCGCAGAACTCTGCAAATCCCAGCCCCGACGGAGCGGGGCCCTCCACCGGAGTCCGCCGGAACTCCCCCTGCCCCTTTACGCCGCCGGCTGCCGCATCGCTTCGAGCGCGGCGTGCCAGCCGAGCGTCGCGCATTTGATCCGTGCCGGATAGGCGTGCACACCGGCAAAGGCGGCGAGGTCGCCGATCTCCCGGGGGGCTTCACCGGTCGTCACGATGTGGCGAAAATCGTCATACAGCGCCGCCGCTTCCGTCGCCGTCTTGCCTTTCACCTGGGTCGTCATGAGCGACGCACTGGCCTGCGAAATCGCGCAACCTTGGCCGTCAAAACTGATTTCCGCCACCCGATCCCCCTCCAAACGCAGATAGACGCTACATTGGTCACCGCAGGTCGGGTTGTCCCCGTGCGCCACGCGGTTGGCGGTGGGTATCGCACCCCGATTTCGCGGGCGGCGATTGTGGTCGAGGATAACCTGTTGATAAAGATCGGCTAGGTCGCTCATGGAGGAAATCACCGGCAGCTTAGGTACCGGCGGTCCGTAACCAATGCGGAAAATCGGCCGATTCTCAAATAGCCCAGCAGCCAATCGCTCGCATTTCGGCTGGGCCGGTCGGCCCATTCCTCCCGCCAAGGCACCGTGATAGAATAACGCGTCACCCTCGTCTCCGTCCCCTCCTCGATCGAATCGCCGCTTATGAACGCAGGTCTTCTTGTTCCTCTCTCCTGGACTCTGTTGGCCTTTCTCCTTGCCGGGGTTTTCGCCCTCGCGATCAAAGTCTTCACCGAACGCAGCGCGAGTCCGGAGGCGAACCGCGCCACCGGCATTCTCCTCGTCGCTGCAGTGCTCGCGGTTTGGTTGGCCGCCGCCGCTTGCCTCGTCGCGGTCATGCGTGGGCAATCGTACCTGAGCCTCGCGATCGTGACGGGATGCCTCGCGTACCCGGCCCTGGCGCTTTTCGGCAGTTTCGCGATCGTGGCATACGAACAGTGGAGCGCTCGTCGAGGGACCGCCCGCATCGGTTCCATCGTCGGCAATTTCTCCCCCTTCGATTCGATCGACCCAATACAATTCGGCAGCGCGGCCGGATTGAAAGTCCTTTTCCCGGAAGCGCCCCCGCCACCCGCGACCGCGGCACGCGCGGGTCAGCGTCGGCCGATGGATCTGCGTCTTCGTGCGATCCGCTGAACCCGGATTTTTGTGGCCTCACACGCTCATCGCGCCAGCCCGGCTCCTTCCTTCCCTCCAGGCGACGAAGAGGGAGGACCTGCGCGCTCGATTCGCACACATGCTCTGGCGGACGATGACACGACGCTCGATCCCACGCACCCGATCAACGCCAATCTCAAGGACGGCGGCATCGGTCTGGTGCCGAGTGTGGTCGGGAAAAACGCTCCCCACAAGACCGCCCTCCTCGCGTCGCCCGCCATTCGCGCGCAGATGGCAGTCCCGTTTGGGTGGCACGTGATCGACGACGGGCGCCGCGCCCTGATCTTCGACCCGCGAGGACACGTTCAGATCAACCTCAATCTTCTCCCGCGAGAGCGCCGTGACGAGAGCGCCATCCTCGGCGCATTCGAAGACGAAGCACGCGCGAGCTATTCCCGGCCGGAGTTCGTTCGGCAAGAGCGCGGAGGAAGGTCCTGCCTTGGCGTTCGCCGGATTGCGGACGGTGGACAGGAATTGGAACAATTCCATCTCCTCGCTACCGGGCCGGACGACGGGTCCGTCCTGCACGCGCGCGTCACGTCGGTTCCCGCCCGCTCCGCCGACGCGTGTGCCCTGACCGAACTCATTCTCTCCACGGTGGATTTCGAGCACCGCACAGAACCGGCACCCAAGCCGTTCGATAGCGTCGGAAACCCCGGCTGGTGGCATCGCTCGCGAAAACTGGAAGCCGAGGGAAAGTTCGACGAAGCGGAAGAAGCGATTCGCCACGGGGTCGATCACATCGGAGCGGCGGCCTCGGTCGCGCAGATGTACGCCGAACGTATGGTGCGACTGAAGGAAGCGGGCGACATGGCGGGAGCGTTAAACGCCTTCAAGGAGTCCGATGGTTGGATCGCCTTTTACGCCAGCATGGCGACGAGCGGCGGAGAAGGCGTGGCCCTGTCCTACGAGCGGGATCGTTTCCGCGCCGGGCTGGTGCGTATGCTCGGATTCGATCCCAAGGCGGGCGCGATGGGATCCGATCGTTGAAGATCGAGTTCGCCGCAAGTATGGACTTCCTGAATCCCGCCAACCGCACGTTGAATCGACTGCCCGCACCGCTGCGCGCCTTGCTCGATGCCGAACTGGCGGCAGGAAACGCGATCGCCGATGCGGATTGCGGATTCCCGGCGCCACCCGCCGGGCTTTGTGTAAAGCTGACCCAACATGTCACGACCCGGCCGCGCGAATCCACTGCGGACGTGGCCTTCTACGATCGCAACGGATCGACCTATTCGGGCGAATTTCACGACGCGAAACGGTTCTTCTTCATCATCGAACCTCCCCATCCGCAACCTCCCGAACCCGAATATCCGGCACCGCAGATTCCCGCGGTGTCGACAAAACCGAAATCCAAAGCGAAAACGTCGCGCACCCCCGACCCTGCCGACAGAAAGAGGGTGGCCAACGAACCCACGATCGCCCGCGCCGCCAGCCCGCAATCGCCCACCGTCTCGCCAGCGAAAACTCCGGCCCCCATGCCCGCGGTTTCGGAAACGCCGTTGGCCCGTTTCGAACGCAGTCTGGCGCTCGACTACGAAAAGTGGCACGACGGCATCGGATACGATCTCGCTGCCCTGCGCGCAGCCGGGTCCGACGAACGTCTCGCCATCGAGCGGCTCCTTCTCGGACTGGGCTTACGCGGCTGGCGAGAGGTCGAAGCCTTCGCGGTCCTCGATACCCGGCCGGCGCGAGATGCACTGCAAGAGGCGCTGGAGTCGGGCAATGCCGAGGTGCGCGCGGCCGTCATGGACCATGCCCCTGACTTGGTGTCCGGAGCGCAACGCCGCAACTCCCTCGTGGCCGCGCTGGAATCCGGGGTTTTTTATGCGGGTTTGCGTGAAACGCTCGAACAGGTCGAAACCTATCACCCGCCCGAAATCGTCGACGCTCTCCTGCGCGGCGCGCTCACTCGCGACGGAGACGCGGCGGGCCATTTCGCGGCGATGCTCTTTTTCATCCACGGACAATCCGATGAAGTCTTCGACATGAACCAGCGGCCGTTCTTTCTCCGATTCGACACCGCGGATCGGGCCGAGCGGGCCACTGTCTTTGCCGAACTCTGCACTCGGATCGGCGTGAATGCGGAACGTTACCTCACCGCGCCCGCTCGCTGAGCGTCAGGACTCGTTCATTTTCTCGAGCGCCATCGCCGCCGCGGTGGTGCGGTTTTCGACCCCCAATTTGAGGAAGATGCTCTCGAGGTGTTTCTTGATCGTCGTCAGCTGGACGCCGAGCAGGACGCAAAGCTCCGGATTCGTTTTGCCTTGGGCCAACCAAAAAAGCACCTCGGCCTCGCGCTCCGTCAAACCGAGCGGGATCAGCAGACCAGGCGAAGGCTCCACCCGGGGACGACGGGCAGTGGCCAGCTGGCCCTTACGTTTCATCCGTGAGGCGATCGCGGCCAGCAGGTCGTCGACCTCCACCGGCTTTACCAAGTAATCGTCCGCCCCGAGATTCATGCCCGAACGCACATCGCCCGCGCCGCCCCGGGCGGTCAGAAAAACGAAGGGAATTGTCGCCGTCGCCGGATCCGCCCGCAGCGCGTTCAAGACCCCGTGGCCGTCCATCTCCGGCATCGAAATGTCGCACAGGACGAAATCCGGGCGTTTCTCCACGGCCAATGCGACACCCTCGCGTCCGTTTCGCGCTTCCAGCGCCTCGAAGCCCTCCATCCGAAGAATCGTGGCGAGGTTGGCACGCATGCGCGGCTCGTCTTCGATCACCAGGATGCGGGTTTTTGAGCTCATCGGGGAAACGCGGGAATGACGCGGTGAGGAACGGTGGGCGTGTGCGGCAGGCTCACCGTCACTTCCGTGCCCTGCCCTTCTTCACTTTGCAAGGAAAGCGTACCGCCATGCAGGTCGACACACCGTTTGACGACCACCAGTCCCAACCCGGTTCCGGAAATCGCACCCACGTTGGAACCCCGGCGAAACATGTCGAAAAGACGAGGCCGATCCTTGAGGGGAACGCCAATCCCCCGGTCGCGCACCACGAAGGTGAGCGCCGCCTCGTCGTTGCGAACCTCGATCCACACCGGTTGGGCAGGCGGAGAATACTTGAGCGCGTTGGAAAGAAGGTTCGCCAGGATGTGACGCAGCAGTTTTTCGTCGACTTGAACGGTCCCGGACACGGAGCCAAGGTCGACGCGCACGTCCCGCTCCGGACCGAACGTCGTCACCACCTCATGAACGATTTCGCGGACGACCTTGCCGCACTCCAGCGGCTGCAGCTCGAGGGGAATCGTCCCCGACTCCGTCTGCCCCAGAAAAAGAATTTCCTCCATCAGGTCGGCGAGGCGGCGCGCGCTTGACCGGATGCCGGCGAGTTGGACTTTGCGTTCGTCCGCTTCCATCCGGTCATGGTAACGCTCGAGAATCTGCGCCGCGGAGACGATGATCCCCAGCGGCGTGCGATACTCGTGCGTGACCATGTGCAGGAAATCCGCCTTGAGCCGGCCCAACTCGCGCTCGCGCTCCAAGGCCTTTATCATTTCGTCTTCAGCCGCCTTTTGGTCGGTCACATCGAGGGTGGACGACGCGACCCTCACGCGACCGCTGTCGGGATCCGTCGCGGTTTCGGTGTGGACGCGTAGCCAGCGCACCTCCCCGGAAGGCATGATCACGCGATAATCGAACGGCGGAATTTCCACGCCCGTGTCCGCGCGCTGCAACGCGGTCAGCATATGTTCGCGATCGTCCACATGCACGCGGGCCAGCACGGCGTCGCGGCTCGGCGTGGGATCGGCACTCGAAAAACCGTGCAGCTTCAGCATTTGTTCCGACCACACACGATGCGTGCCGCCGACGAAACGTTCCGCGTCCCCCACCTTCGCCAACCGCTGCGCACGCTCCAGCCGTCCGCGGGTGCGCTCGAGATGCGAGACGGTCGAAGCCAATTCGTCCATCCGCCGCTGTTCTGCCTCCTGAGCCTCCTTCAGGTCGGTGATATCGAGATAGATCGACATGATCCGGTCGACATCGCCCCCCTCGTGCTGCGCGACATTGCGAAGCCAGCGCACGCGCCCGTCGGGCAGCAAAAGTCGAAACTCGAGGAGACCGGCCAACTCGCCGGTCGCATAGCTTCGGTCGAAAATCGTGCGAACCCGCGTCTGGTCGAGGGGATGGACGCGCCCGAGCATTGCCTCCAGGGGTGGCGGCTTGTTCGCGAACGGAAACGCGAAGAGTGCGAACATTTCCGGAGACCACACTCGCATCCCGAGGCGTCGGTCGATGTCCACAAAGCCCATCCGGGCGACCGCCTGCGCACGCGCCAGACGCTGCGTGGTTCGCCCCAGGGCCAGGGCGATTTCCTTTTGTTGGGTAATATCTTGAACCGTCGAGTAAAGCCTCGCTTTGCCCGTCGCCGGATCCCGGAAAATCTGCGCCACGCTCCGGATCCAGCGAACGGCGCCGCCGGGCAGCACCGAACGATAGTCGAACGGCTCCCAAACCTTTCCTCCAAAACCGTCGCGAAGGACCCGGCCGAAGCGTTCGCGATCCTCCAAGTGCACGCGTTCCAGGACCACGTCGAACGGCGGAGTCCCGGACGCTTCGTCGAAGCCGAGAATGCGAAACACTTCGGAGGACCAAGATCGCTGGCCCGTCTCCAAATCGATCTCGACATTACCCAGATGCGCGGTCGCTTGCGCGCGATTGAGCGCGGTCACCGCCTGGGAGAGCTCGGCGGTGCGAATTTCCACCTGCCGTTCGAGCTCTTCATGCGCCTGCCGCAGGCCGTGCTCGCTGCTGCGGCGGTCGGTGATGTCGCGTAGATACGCCGCAAACGCCGGCTCCCCCTCCACCGGGAGGCGGACCACGGTCAGCTCGCAGGGAAAACCCGTTCCGTCCGCCCGCATCGCACGCGCGTGGAGCCGTTCGCCCAGCACCGTGGCGTCTCCGGTAAACAGATACCGCTCCATCTCCGTCAGATGGATCGAGCGATAAGTCGGCGGAAAAACGAGTTCGGCGAGCGGTTGGCCGACCGCAAACTTCGCGCTGTAACCGAACGTGCGCTCCGCCGCCGGGTTGAACCCGAGAATCCGCCCGGCCCGGTCGAACGTGACGATCGCTTCGAGCGAGGCATCGACGATCGCGGCGTAAAGCGAGGAAAGCCTCACCCTCCCGGATGCGGCCGTCTCGGCTGGCGGGGAGGGAGCGGCACCGGGCATAAGCGTCTAATGAGTCGGCGGAACGGCGGCCAAATCGCGAGGGCTACGGTTTAACCTCGTGGGCGGCAGGCACACGTTTTTGCATCAGGACCTTGTCGACGCGATGGCGGTCCATGTCGACGACCTCGATCTTCCATCCGTCGAGCTCGAACCACTCGCCGCTCTGAGGAATATGCCCGAGCCGATCCATCACCAGCCCGCCGAGCGTTTCGAACCTGTCGCCTTCGTCGTCCCGCAACGAGACCAATGCGAACCGTCGGCGGACCTCGTCGATGTGCATCGCGCCGTCGGCCAGCCAGGATCCGTCCTCGCGCTGGATCGCCTCCGGCTCCTTGCGGTCGCCGGGCTCGGGAAGATCGCCCACGATCGCTTCCATCACGTCGATCAACGTCACAATCCCTTGGATACTCCCGAACTCGTCGGTGACGAGCGCCAGGTGCTTGCCGGTCTTGCGAAAGGAATCCAGCAGCTGCACCGCGGTGATCGAATCGGGAACGAAGAGCGGTTTGACGAGGTGATTGCGCAGGTGGTTCGGCACGCCGATCGCGGCGTTCGCCCAAAGCGCCTTCACCGAGACCATGCCGATCACGTGGTCGCGGGTGCCTTCGAAAACGGGAAAGTGCGAGTGACCGCTGGCGACGATTTTGCGCCAGTTGACCTCGACGGCGTCGTTGACGTTCAACCAGACGATCTTGCTGCGCCGCGTCATGATCTCGGTGACCGGCCGCTCGTCCAAGCGCAACACGCCCTCCACCATCGCCTGTTCGCCCTTGTGGAAAACGCCGGCGGTCGTGCCCTGTTGCAAAAGATGCGAAACCTCCTCCTCGGAAGGAGGCGCCTCGACATCCTTACCCAGGCCGAGTGCCTTTAAGACCACATTGCTCGAGACGGTCAAAAACCAGACGAACGGCGCGGCGACGCGATCGAGCCAGATCATCGGTTTGGCGACGAGCATCGCCCGGCCCTCGGGATTATTCAGACCGATCCGCTTAGGAACCAACTCGCCGATAACGAGCGAGAAATAGGTGATCGCGCCCACCACGACGAACACGGCGATCGCCTTGCTGTAAGCGGCGATCGGGGGGATTTCCGCAAGGAACACGGCCAGCTTCTCCGAAAGACTCGCGCCACCGAACGTGCCCGCCAAAATACCGATCAGCGTTATCCCAATCTGCACCGTGGAGAGGAAACGGGTCGGTGCTTGTGCCAGCGTGAGCGCCGCCGCGGCCTGGCCCGATCCTTCATCCGCGAGCTTCTTGAGTCGCGCCTGACGCGAGGAGACCACCGCGATCTCGGCCATGGCGAACACCCCGTTCGCCAGCAGGAGGAACAGGATGATGAGGATTTCGGTAAGAATTGAGTTCACGAGTAGCGGCCGGCGCGAAAGCGCAAACGGCAGCATGTACGCCTCAACGACTAAAGGGCCACGTCGGGAGAGTCAATCAGTGGGAACGAACGGGACGTGGTTACGCCTTTCGATTGCGTAAATCATAAACAACTCAAATCCATCAATTTAAAAATCGGATAGTCCTCAATCTCCTGCACCCGCGCATGCAAAATATTGAAGCCAAACCGCCCCCGTCCTCCGCCCGATCCCTTGGAGGGCCACGGTCCCTCGTGGCCGAAACCGTCGCCTACCCCTCGCTCTAGATGCTCATAATGATTCCTCTCAATCGCCATAACCAACACCCGCGCCGTAAACGCGTTAGGAGTCCGGCCTTTAGGCCGTCCGAAATCGGATCGCAATTTCCCCGACGGCCTGAAGGCCGGACTCCAAACTCCGCCGTCCGAGCTTCCGCCGGGTTGCGGGACTGCCTCCGAAGCGAATTGGCCGAAGGACCAGAACCGCGCGGATTGTTTTCTTTCACAATCGCGCGCGGTGGCAGCGCCGCGCCGATCGCTTAAAGCGACTTCAAATACGCCACCAAGTCGGCGACGCCTTGAGCGGACAAACCCAACTGGTTCGCACTCAGCATCAGCGAGCGCCCCAAGCGCTTTTGGTTCTTGATGCGATCCGCGGGAATCAACTGGGTGAGCCCACCCATCGATTGCACCACAGTGGGATCGCCGGACGAGAGCTGGAGGCCGTGGACGACGGTGCCGTCCTTGAGGTTGAACTCAACGCCGTCGTAACCATGGGCAATATCCGCGGAGGGAGCGAGAATCGCTTCGATCAGCACGGACGTCGTCTGCCGCTGCGCCCAACCCGTCAAATTGGGAGCGTAGTCAACGCCTTGGGTACCCAACTTGTGACACAGGAAACAGGACGCGACCAGAGCGGAACCCGCCGTTGGATCCCCCTTGAGCGCCGCGATCGCCGCGACGTCCGGGAGAGACGAGGGGCCGGGTTCCGGAACAAGGCTGGCGCTCACCGTCACCTTAGCCGGATCGTAAAGCCCGCGCTCCTTGAGCATCGCATCGATGCCGAACTCGCTCCAACGCAGTTTCCGGTAGTTGAGTACCCACCACAGTGCCTGCTGCTGAACGCGGCCCGAGCCTTTTTCCGCCAGATCGACCAAGGCTTCCGCTGCAGCCTTGGTCGGAATGAATCCGAGTGCCGTCACCGAAGCGAGGCGGGCCGCTTCCGATAGCGAAGCCGCATGCGCCCGTGCCGAAAACTGCGGAACGGCGTCTTTCGGCGTCAACCGCCAGACGAGGTCGAAATAGGTCGAAGGCCAGGTCGTCGCGTCCTTGCCCGGCGCCTTCGCGGCCAAGGCGGCATAAACCTGCGCCTCTTTTCCGGAACATCCCGTGCCCCACGCTTCCAGATAAGTACGATCGCTTCCGTCGTAGCTCTGTGCGAGGGTCAGGAGAATGTCCCTGGACTGGGCAAAGGGAATGTCGCGCATCGCCAAGGCCACTTCGCGGCGAACCACCGGCGAACTATCCGTCGAGAGGGAGCGTGCATATTGCATCCCTTGCGCACTTGTGCGGAGTGAACGGAAAGCCGCGGCGCGATAACGCGCATCGGGGTGTTTCATGACCGCCTCGACCCGTGCGACACCCTTCGGACCGAGCTGCGCGAGGAGCGCGATCGCGCGCGCGGCGATGTAGGGATTTTCGTCATCGAGGAGCTTGGCCACCTGCTCGACCGACGCCTCGCCCGCCGCCCGCAAAGGGACGAAACCGAGCGCGCGGACATTGACCGCCGGGCTGCGCAACGCCGCAATCTGACCGGCGACCGTCTTGAGGTCGAAGGTGGGCACCTTCGGTTTGAATCCACGCGGGGCAATCCGGTAGATCGCGCCACTCTGCGAGTCATCCTTGTCCTGGTGTCCGCCGACCCGGGCATCGAACCAGTCGGACACATAAATCGCTCCATCGGGACCCACCGCGACGTCGGACGGACGAAAAAATGTCTTCAGCTCGTCCGTGGTGACACCGCGAAGGCTGTCGATGCCCGCCAATTTCTGCTCGCGGTTGCTCGTCAGGAAATTGAAACGCTCGAGTTTATATCCGGCACCGTCTGCCTGGGGAAGGTAACCGAAAACCACGTTGCGAGCCGCTTCTCCGCTCAACAATGCCCCGCGCCACTTTGCACCCAACGCGTCGCCTTCGTAGAACACGATCCCGGTCGGTGCGCCCGCGCCATAAACATCGCCGGACGGCATCACGCCCGGATCTTCCTGACGCCATTGGGCGGTCGGGATGTCCTGACCGGGACGGCGATCGGCGTTCCACAGCCGCGTGCCGTCGCGCGAGAAGAAACCGGCGTTGCCGAACTCGAGCATATAGGAGGTGCGCGAAGCGGGCGGGTCGTCGTTGTCGTTTTGGAAAATCTCTCCGAACGACGTGACCGTCTGTTCGTAACTATTACGGAAATTGAAACCGATCACCCGAAGGTCCGTGCCGTTCGGAAGCATGCTTGCGGCGAATCCGCCGACATAGACGTGACCGTCGTCGCTGGGCAGGCCGGAGATGTCGATCGGACGCCAGCTGTAAATGGGCGTCGCCGCGCTCTTGAGCGGATCGTACATGCTGCCCACCCGGATCGTCTTGCCGGAGCGGTCGGTGACGAGCGCGCCGTTGTTGCCCTGGCTGAAATGGAGACGTCCATCGGGACCCGCGGTGACCGAGTGGAGCGCGTGGTCGTGGTTATGCCCGTTGAAGCCGTTGAGAAGGATTTCTCGATTGTCCACGCCCGGATCGTACCGGAGGTTTCGATTCACATCCGTGTAAACGATCAGGTCCGGGGCGTTCGAAACGTAGATTTTATTGTCGATCACCGCCACCCCGAGGGGAGCGATCAGGACAGGTTCCTGCACAAACGTCGTGGTTTTATCGGCAACGCCGTCGCCGTTCGTGTCTTCCAAGACGACGATCCGGTCGCCCAACGGATCGCGGCCGGCGTGGCGACGGTAGTTCGCGCCCTCGGCCACCCAGATCCGGCCCGCCGCATCGATGTCGATGTTCGTCGGATTTCTAAAGAGCGGCGACTTTGCCCAGAGCGTAACTTCCAATCCTTCCGGTGCCTCCAGCATCGTGAGGGGGATTACGGTGGGGCCCGCGACCGGAGGGGTTGCCGGGGTAGCGGTTGCGGGAGCCGGCTGCTGCGCCCAAACGAATGTGGAAACGGCCAGACAACTCGTGGCCATCAAACGGCGGGCGAGAGGAAACGATCGGGGAGGGGTCATGTGAGAGGAAAAGAGGTGCCACCCGCAGCCGTTGTGGCCGAAGCGACGGAAGAAGGGCCGCAGGCGACTGGGGAGAGCGAAAGTGGAGGCGAGGAATCAACCGCTGTCGAGAATTCCGGTCAATTGCTCGGTGGAAAGCGGTTTTATGAAATAGCCGCTCACCCCAGAAGCTCCGAACGGTTCCGATCCCAGGATTCGTTGAAGGAACTCAGGATAAAGACCGGGAGATTCCGGTAATCAGGCTGCCGCTGGATCCATTCCATGACTTCGTGGCCGGAATAAATGGGAAGCTTACGATCGAGCAGCACGAGTCTTCGGCGTAGTTATGCGGGTGCGGCCAAATTCCTAACCGGCGTTCGAAACTCTGAGAGCGCATACGGAGGCGGATCCTGCGCTCCGTCTGCGTCGGACCGAATGAAATACTGCACTTCGATTGCTGAAATGTCGACCGTGTGGGGCGCAGTGGCGCGGCAAGCCAGCGATGGCTACGCTTCGCCCTGCCCCGTTCCCATTTCGTATCGATCTAGGGCCACGGTCCCTCGTGGCCGGAATTTTTCCGCCCGCCCCCACGCACAAGGACACGTGCGCCAGCTATGGTGTGGGGGCATGCAGGTTGGCAGCGCGCGAGCGCGCAAACCCGGCCTCGACGGAGCGGGGCCCTCCACGTAGCAATGCGACGGTCCGAAGCCCGCGGACGGAGGTCACAAAAAACTTCGCGCCCGGCGCACGCCTCGCCGTCCGACACTCCCTCGCGATGGGCCCTTCGGCCCCCTGAGACCTTTGTGTAACGGCTTGAGTCGCGCCGACAGGGCGACTGCACTCCGCCCAATGGAAACCCTCAACCGGCGCCCACTGAAGACCCGCTCGATGCCGTGGGCGGGCGCGTTGGCGAGACGCCTGGCCCAAATGGGCGCCACCCCCAACGGTGTGTCGGTCCTCGGCATTTTTATTGCGCTGGGGGGCGGTGCCGCCCTCTTCGGCGCGGGCGCGGGCGAAGGCGGACAACGCGCGCTGCTTCTCGGGGTGGGCGCCGTTTGCATTCAACTGCGTCTCCTCTGCAACATGCTCGACGGTCTGATCGCGGTGGAGTGTGGCCTCAAATCCAAGGTGGGCGACCTCTACAACGAGGTCCCCGACCGCCTCGAGGATTGCGCCTTACTCCTCGGAGCCGGCGTCGCGTCGACGGTGGCTTACGGCGTGCATCTGGGTTGGGCCGCGGCGATCCTCGCGGTCGCCACCGCCTATGTGCGGGTGCTAGGCGGCAGTCTGGGGTTTGCGCAGGATTTCTGCGGGCCCATGGCGAAGCAGCATCGAATGTTTTTCCTGACCGTCGCCTGCCTCTTGGGCGCCGCCGAAGCGCTCTTTTTGGAAAGCCGAGTCGCGGTCGCCGCCGGTTTGCTCCTCATCCTGTCGGGATCGCTCGTGACGTTCATTCGGCGTCTGCGGCGCATCGCCCGAGCCCTCCACACGCGATGATCGCCGAATTTCTCAGCTCGGCTGTCCGCCTCTTCACCGGTGCACGGGGACGCTGGACTCCCGGAGCCTTCGACACCGCGAAACCGCGCGTTTTCTTCGCCAACCATTCGAGCAACCTCGATTTCGTCGTGCTTTGGTCCGTTCTGCCCACCCACATTCGACCGCGCACCCGTGCGGCGGCCGCGCGCGACTACTGGACGGGCGGCCCGGTCCGCCGTTGGCTGGCCTCGAACGTATTCAATGTGATCCTGATCGAGCGGAGACAGGTGACGCGCGCCAACAACCCGATCCGCGATCTGGGTGCGGTCCTCGCAGTGGGCGATTCCATCATCATTTTTCCAGAAGGCGGTCGTTTCTCCGGAGCCGATCCCGCTCCCTTCAAAAGCGGTATCTTCCATCTCGCGGAAAACCACCCGGAGGCGGACCTCATCCCGGTCCTGATCGACAATTTGAACCGTGTGCTGCCGAAAGGGGAATTGCTACCGATTCCCCTCATCTGCTCGGTCACCTTCGGCGCTCCCCTCCCCCGGATCGCCGGCGAGTCCAAGGACGATTTCGCCGCCCGCGCTCGGCTCGCGGTGATGGCCCTGCGCACGCTTTAACCAACCCCGCTTTCGATGGATCTTCTCAACGACTCGCACGCTCGGTGGTTTTTCGAGGGTTTGATCGGATTCCTTCTCCTCGCTTCGATCGTGGGAGCGGTCCTCGCGCGCACGACCCACTCCGAAAAAGGCCGGGCCGTCGTCCAGAACCTCAATGCGCGCATCCGGGCGTGGTGGGCCATGGTCGGCTTTTTCGGCCTCGCGGTCGTGTCCGGTCGCCTGGGCTCGACCCTGCTGTTCGCCGCGATGTCCTTCCTCGCGCTGCGCGAATTCGTCACCCTCGCGCCGACCCGCCGCGGCGACCACCGCGCGCTCTTCTGGGCCTTTTTCATCATCCTCCCCGCCCACTACTACTTCATCTGGGCGGACTGGTACGCGCTCTTCAGCATCCTCATCCCGGTGTATGCGTCATTGTGGATACCGATCCGCTGTGCGATTGCCGGGGACACCGCGGATTTCCTCGGACGCACCGCGCGAATCCAGTGGGGTCTGCTGGTCTGCGTGTATTTTGTCAGTTACGCTCCGGCGCTCCTGACCCTGAAAATTCCCGGGTTCGAGGGACAGAACGCGAAACTCCTTTGTTTCCTCGTGTGCGTCGCGCAAATGAGCGACGTCCTCCAATATACCTGGGGAAAACTCTTCGGCCGGCACAAGATCGCGCCCTTGGTGAGCCCGAGCAAGACAGTCGAAGGTTTCGTCGGCGGGGTCGCTTCGGCGGTAGCGTTGGGAGCCGCGCTCTGGTGGATCACCCCGTTTAAACCGTGGGAAGCGGCCTCGCTCGCTCTCGCCATTTGCCTGATGGGCTTCGGCGGCGGACTGGTCATGTCCGCGATCAAGCGAGATCGTGGCGTCAAGGATTTCGGGGCGATGATCGAAGGCCACGGCGGCATGCTCGACCGCATCGACTCGCTCTGTTTTGCGGCACCGTTGTTCTTCCATCTCGTTCGATATTTTTACACGTAAGAGCAAGGCCAGCCGGCTCCTCCCCTAGCCAGGCTAAAGGGCACCGAATCCCGACGTCACGCCGCACCCCCTCCTCCGTGGAGGGCCACGGTCCCTCGTGGCCGGGATTTTTCCGCCCGCCCCCGCCCCCACGCACAAGGACACGTGCGCCAGCTATGGTGTGGGGGCATGCAGGTTGGCAGCGCGCGAGCGCGCAAACCCGGCCTCGACGGAGCGGGGC
>Ga0335394_10003630_pt1 | contig 17519 bp, 9 predicted proteins | sample MAT03_FD_205741 | JGI IMG/M metagenome (GOLD analysis project Ga0335394, IMG submission 205741) | Freshwater microbial communities from Lake Fryxell liftoff mats and glacier meltwater in Antarctica - MAT-03 (spades assembly) (version 2) ... | reverse complement strand
GCGGAGCAAGCGAAGCGCGATGAAGATTCGCGGCTGGCCAAGCTCGCGGCTATCGAGCAAGAGAAGCCCACCCTCGAACGAGAACGCATGGCGAAAGCCCAAGTGATTTCCAGTCCGCCTGTTCCGACCTCGGTCGTGATGACGGTCCGGTACTCGGTGCCCGTGACGTACTACTCGCAATCCTGCCCGCAACCGTGCGTCTGCCAACCGGTGCAGCCCTGCCGGGTTCGATTCTTTCCCCTGTTTCGGCGCGGTTGATCTCGCTGCGTGAGATCGTCTTGGGAAAAACAAACCCGCTTCACGACGAATCGTACCGAGCCGCACGGCTCGTCGTGAAGCATTTTGAGTTTGGCAAAAAAGGGAACGACTGAGCCATGTTCGAATCCATGACCGATGTCATCGAACGCCTTTCGCGAATCGAAGATGCTCTTCAGTCTCTCGTGCGGGAACGCACGGAGAAGGAATGGTATTCGACGGCAGAAGTCGCGGCGGCTTTAGGAAAGGCCGATTACACCGTCCGCGAATGGTGCCGTCTTGGTCGCGTTCGTGCGACAAAAAAGCTCTACGCTCGCGGCGCTCACACGGAATGGCTCATCGGTCACGATGAACTCACTCGCATCCGCAACGAAGGTCTCTTGCCGCAGCAACGATGACGATCCACTTGACCCAACATCGGTCGATGTGACCGAAGCGCGCAATCCGAGTGGATAGTGCTTCGTCAAACAAGTAGTTTGGCGTAGGCGATTTCATCTTAGTTCCCGAAGGAACCGGGGCCTTTTCGGAACAGCCGACGAGGCCGAGCGTTGCAGATGCGGCGCAGGCGAGATTGAAGAGTCGCATGCTGTCCTCGAATGGGCTGTCGAACTTAGCGAAAGTCTAAGTCTTCTCGGCCCCCGGTCAATCAACTTCGGGTAGTGCCGCAGGATTGCTGCCTTACTACCAACATTTCGGACGCCAATTATTAAAGAAAGACTTTGGCATTGATTTTCTGGTTATTATCACTGCCTGACAAATATGTTTCCTCGTCAAAGCGTGTCGGATGTTGAAATCGAAGCCGAGATTGAAACACTAGCCCTTGAAGAGAAGTGGGTGAGAACACGGCTCTGCCGGGCACGACGATGACTACATGACGCTTCGGGGTTGAATGCTGCCCCAGCGTGGTGATCCCCTTCAACCGCCACGGGTATCCGTCTGATGTTCATTCCGCTCAACCGCCACTCACGTCCGAGTATTCGGGGCCTGAACGAAGAACGGGTCTGCCCCAGCCGAGCTGTTGCTGCCATTAGGGTAAAACGCGAACCGGTACGCGCCGGGTTCTTTCGGGGCGGAAGCGACAAGCCCGAACGAGGCGGCAGCCGGTCCGGTGTAACGGAGCGGAAGCGGTTGCCCAACCCCTAGGTACGCCGTTTGAGGAGTATCCTGATTCATTGCCCTCTCGATCCGTAACTCCCCATCCAGCGATTGGCCCGATGATGTTGGAGTGAGTACTAGGTGGACATCACAGCTGGGTTCGACGACCTTGTCGCGGACCGACACCTCCACGTCGCGGTTCGAGTCGGTTCCCAAGGCGATCCGTCCGAGTGCGCCCGGCTTGCCGAGCAGCGCCGCGAGTGTCCGCCGGAGTTCCTTGTCTTTGTAGATGACGCTGTGTTCGCCACCGACTGAGATGCCCTGAACGCCCGGCAGGACGCTACTCCAGAATGGGACCATCCCATCCCCTCCGTCGTCGCGCTCGTGCTTGTGCGTCTCGAAGCCGGTCAGTGGCTCGCGTACGATCGAGACGGTGGGTGTCGTTTGCCGGGTGCCGCTGTAGCAGAAGTACCGAACGTGGGCGGGCCGCTTGCGGTGATCGAGGGCTGCGTGGAACTCTCTCGCCGACCGTAGTCCCACAGCTGAGAGCCCACGGGTGACGGCCTTGGCTTCGTCGTACAGATCGACGGCGCCGTATCCCGCAGCCGGTGATTCGTTCCAGGCAAACGGCTCGTCCGGCGGGGGCAGAAGTTGGTAGGCGCTGAGGTACCGCGGGTCGTTGGCCGCCTGGCGGATCTGGTCGGCGCTGAGCCACACAGCTTTCTCTTGCCCGAGGATGCGGTGCAGAGCGAGCGGAGCACCGCGGTGTGGCGTGCCGAGGGTTATGAGACCGGTCACTTTCTTGAACGCGGGGCGGGCGTCGAACTTCCCGGACTCGAGGTAGTAGCGTGCAATAAGCCCGCCCATGCTGTGTGCGAGCAGTGTGAACTCGAGGTCGTCTGGCGCGGCAGACTCTGCGAGAGACTTATCGAGCCTATCTGCGAGAACCAAGGCAGACACCTCGTTCGCTTTTCGCCAGTCATAGGGAAAGACGATGAGCGAGCCGACGGCTTCGTGGAACCCGAGGGTGCCGAGGTCGTCGATGATGGCCTGGTACTGGGTGGTGATGGAGTAGGTGCGGATGACGTCAGTGGCGACGAGGTCGGGGCTGAGCAGCTCGTTCATGAGCTTGTAGGGGAACCACAGGCTGGCGACCGGGCCGGGCCAGATGAGCTTATTGTTGAGTTTTAACTCGGACCCCATGATGCCGGGAATCAGAACTGAGATACGGGACATGGTAAAACTCCGGTTAAGGCTATGGTTCAGACTCTTCCACAAGGAAGAGGCCCCGTGTTACTTGGCGGGTGTGCCTGGTGCCCGCCACAGGTGGACGCCGCCGTCGGAGACGCCCGCGAGCGTATGGCCGTCGGCGCTGAAGGTCAGCTGGGTGACCTTCTTCGGCACTTCGAGGCTGACGACTTCCTGGATCGGGACATCCTCGCCCCACGGACCGATGTCCCAGAATGTGATCCGGGTTCCCAGCTCGGACGAAACGAGCCGCCGCCCCGACGGGTGGATCGCGTACCCGCTCGCGGGCAATCCGCCGGGCAGAATGCGGCGACAGACTTTCGACCAATCGTTTGTGTCCCAAATCACGAGTTGTAGAGAAGTCTCTCCGGGGAAGAGATCCGAGGTGCCCTCGTTGACGGACGCAACGTACTGACCGCGGACCGGCCTCAATTCGCGGAGCCCCGTTATCGACTCGCGGTGGATCCGCCTCCCGGTGTCAGCGTCCCACTCGTAAATTGCTTTCTGGGTTGCGAGGATGACGCGGTTTGGGGTGAGCACGAACCTACGTTCCAGGGTCTCCCCAGGGTCGCACTTAAATTTCGGTCCGGGAACCAACCCCGCCGGGGTCACGTCCCACCGTTCCAGGGTCGATTGGGAATCTAAGCGGGTCACAAACAGTTGGTGCTGTTTCGGACGGAACCCTAGGCACTGCGTCATCTCCACCCCGGAGAGCCCACCAAGTGGGACCGGAGTAAGGACCAGGCCGTCTAGCTTTGAAACGGCAAGCGGAAACCAACTATTATTTGGGGTGCCGAGTAGACTGGCAACGTACCGCTCGTCATCACTCGGGTAATGGAACCACGCCGCCAACTGCTTCCACCCCTTCCGCGTCGCCAAATCGCTCTGCTGGAGGGCCACCGGATCGATCAACCGGACCGCAGTGTACCCCGGGTGGTAGGTGATGAGCGAGAAGTGCTCACCTGCCGGACCGGGCCGTAGGTTCGACTGGCCGAACGTGATCTCCCCTACCATACTGGGGACGTTACCTACCGCGAGCACTTTTTCGGCCTGATGGATCGGGTCGGGGAGGACGACACGGAGCGATCCCGCTTCCCCTTTCCAGACCATCCGAATCCCTTCGGCGTTGTGACTAACCGCCGCCCAACGGCCCGACCTTTGGCGAGGCCTCCACTCCCAGTCGTCTCCCAAATCGTTGTCAGTAAATGTCTTGACTTGCTCCTGCTTCCCGCTGCGAAGATACCAAGTAGCTCCAACCTTCATGGGCTGCTTGAGTTCGGCCCCAGTGAGCACCACGAGATGCTCACCGTCGGCCGCGAATTGGATGTCGAGTACCGTATCCTTCGCCGCCTTCGGGCGGTTTAATGTTTGACCCGACTCCGGGGCAGCGATTGTGAAGAGCTTCACCCACCCCCCTTCCCACTCGTCCAAAACCGCAACTTGAACCCCGGTCGGGTCTAGGACTGCAAACGGGGACAGTTTGAAAGATGACGCAAATGCTATAGGTAACTGGGGCTTAGCCAAGGCGATGCGCTTGCGGAGTTTCAGTTCCACTCCCTCGACCGCGAGGATGAACAAATCGGCCTCCCTATTCACTACCGCGAGTTCGCCGGCCGGCGTGAATGCCATCCCTGTAACTTTGTCATGACCCATGACAGCTGTTTTCGAATACGCCGCACCGGCCGCGTCGAGCACAGCGATATGAACCGTCGGGCTCAGAATGACATCCCGATTCGGGACAAACGATGCGACTGCGACCCGCTTCCCGTCTGCGGAAATGGCGATGCAATCGAGAGACACGGCGGCAACAGAACTGGACAGGAAGCCCGCCGGTATCGTGTACGCCGGTAATGCCTTCGGGGTGTCACCGGAGAGGTCGAATCGAACTACCCGATCCAGATTACTGACCACGGCGACGACCGGTGCATCGGCGGCGGCCACGACCACGTCCGGCTTAAGAACGTCCAGTTGACGCCAATCATCGACCTTCACGGTATCAGCGGACCTGGTCGGCAAGAACCAAACGCTGCTCGCAGTGCTGATGAGCAACCTTCCCGGCTTGGGTAACCAAGTTACGTCCCAAGGTACAGTGGGGGTCGCGATGGTCAGCCGGGACTGCGCGGTGGTGTGCTTCAAGTGATACCACTCGAAACCTAGTAGATCGACCTGTTCGGAGATTGCCACTAGCGCCCGCTCCATCCGCACCGGGTGGAGGTCGCGGTACGTCAGGCCCAATTTCAGTTGGTCCGCATACTTGGACCGGCGGGCCACCCGTTCGGCCTTAAGTCGCCTGTCCCGTTCGTCCTCTTCTCGGGCCTTCGCGATCTTCCGGTCCGCCTGGTCGTCGGCATCCTTCATTGCGTTTTCGAACTTCCGGTCCGCCTCGTCGTCGGCCGCGTGGACCTGCTGTACGATGACCCCGGTCAGCAGCCCGACGAGAGCGACCGAGGCACACGCCGCCCCGACCCACGCCCGACGCCGGAACCGCTCTTGACGGGCGCGATTTGCCTCCTCGGCCTCCTCGGCCGCCTCGCACGTGTCGAGGTATGCGACCTCCGTCGTGTTCAGCCGGAGGAGCGGGTCGGTCCGCAGCAGGACGACCTCGGCAAGCTTCGCGCCACGGCGCATCAGGCCGTCGGCCATGCGCTCGCTCGAATCCCACGACCGCGCCTCCAACGCGACCGATTGCCGGGTCAGTAGAACCGCGCGGTGCGCCTTCACCCACTCCCCGAGCGTGGCCCAGTACCGCAGCAGTGCCTCGTGTGCCACCTCCGCGTCGGCCCCGCTCGTGATTACCAGATACTCGTTTGCCATCCGCGTCAGTAGTTTGCGGGTCGGGTCCTCGGCTTCGCCCGCCGGCACTAGATCGACGATCCGCACTCGCCGCCGCGTCTGGTTCGTCATGTCCGTTTCGTCGGCCACCCGCGTCAGGCGCAAGAAAATGTCCACCGCGCGGCGGTGGTCCGCCTCGTTCAACCCACAGACGAACTCGTCCGCCGTGTTCGCCACGGCCCGATGGACGCCCCCGAGTTTCTCGTACTCGGCCGTCTTCAGCCACACCCCGCGCCGCCGCTTCCATAACTCGCGTAGCGTGTGCTGCAGCAGCGGCATCCGTCCAGGCTCGTCGCCCACGTTCTCGATCACCAGCGACTTCAGCCCCTCGTCCCACCGCAACCCCACCTCCGCCGCCTGCTCTTCCACCGCCCGCCGCAGATCGTCCGGCGGCATCGGCGCGATGTCCCGCTCCGGGTTGCTCACGAGCGGTTCCAACCAGGTGCCGGTCAGCTTCTCGCGGAACTCGGACCGCAGCGTGACGATCACCTTTCGCAGCGCCTTCTGGCCCTTCAACTTCTCGATAAACTCCGCCCGCACCGCGTCCGTCTGCTGGTGCGTGAATAACTCCTCGAACTGATCGACCACCAGGATCGCGTCCGGCGGTTGGTCCGTCAGGGCTTCGGCGAGTGCTCGGTGCGGATCCGACCCGGGGGCGAACGATACGAACCCGGTAGCCGTCAACCCGAGGTGCGGAAGCAGACCGGCGAACACCGCCGACGATTTCCCGGACCCGGATGGCCCCACGACTGCCAGCACCCCCTCGGCCACCAGCCGAGTGGCCAGTTCCGCAACCAATTTCTCGCGCGCCTTGAAGTACGCCCGCCGCTCGAACGTACACGCCTTCATCCCGTTGAACGGGCAGTCCGCCGCCTTGTAGGGCGGGGCCGCCGTGCCCGAGCACAGCCCGTTGAAGCTCACCCCGACGACCTCGTCCGCCCAGTTGTTCAACTCGTCCAGCGCCTTTTCCCAGCCTGCTGCCCCCGGCACTGGCGGCGCGGCACGATACTTCTCAAAGTCCGGGAGCAAAACGGGGGCACGCAGTTCCAACTCCGCCGCGAGACTCGTCAACCCACGGGCTACCGCCGCCTCATCCGCCGGCGGGGTGTCGATGTCCGGGTCGAACAGTTGTCGCCCGCCGAGTTGGCTCACCAGCACCGGGACGAGGACGTCATCGGCTCGCGTCAGCCCGACCCGCGCCGCCACCAGCGCGACATCGGGCCGCCCGTCCATCAGGAGGCTCCGGTAGAAGGCGGACGCCACTTCCGCGGCCGTGTCCGCGCTCACCGGATCCGCCATTCCCACGACCGCCGGCAACCCGAGGTCGCGGGCCAACCGATCCGCGAAACGATCTTGGGCGGCCAGCCCCGGCACGGCCGACTCGCACGCCGCGAGGAACGTCAGGTACGGTGCCCGCCCACTCGGGAGTCGTCGCAGCGCCGTGATGAGCGTCTGACCGGGAACCCGGTGGGGAGTTCCGTCCGACTTCTCCAAGACGAGGCAAAAGTCGTTCGCCCCGCTCGGGAACGTGCCGTGGGCGACGACGTGAAGGACGGTGAACCGCCCGTCCTTGAGATGTATTGAGATTTGATCCAGCGTCGGCAGACCGGCCGCGCCCGGTACGTCCCGCGCGAGAACCGTCACCCGGTCACCGAGATGCACGGTCACGGCCGCGACCGCATCCGCGACGCCGAACTCCGGCGCGTCCGGGCCACCGGGGGACGCGACCACCAGCAGTACCCGAATCGCGTCTAGGCCCACCGGTGGGAACTTCTGCTGCGTCGCCCCGGCCACATACACCGCTAGCGCAGTCTTCGGGTTCAAGGCCAGGAAGTCCCACTCTCCGTCGCCGGGGGCGAACGGCCCGAGGAGCCGCTCCCACCTTAGCGTACGCAGAGGCTCCGCCTCCAGTGCGATCAGAACGTGCAATGGTTCGCCAACTGGCGTGTCGGCGAGCGCCAATCCCAACAACTCGCGGACGGCCCCTTGGAAGACCGCCCGTCCGAGAGCCTCGCCGTAGTCCCGGTTGCGGAGGGCGGCGTCAACGAGATCGGCCTTGAGTGCGTCGTCGTGGCGGAACACCCCGCCGGCGCGCCGCACAGACAACTCCCGCGCCTCGTCCGGGCGGTATAGGGCGGTCACGGGATACTCGGTCGCCCCGAGGGCGACCGGATAGAATGTCAACTCGAGTGTTCCGTGGTCCATGGTTTGACTCCTGGTCGGGTGCCGACCTCATTCGACGCTGATCTTGGACTCATCCGTCAGTTCCAGCCGTGGGACCGCGTCGCCTCTGCGGGGCAGTGACCAGGTACTCGGCCCCGTCCGCCGGGGCCGGATCGAACGACATCTTGAGCGTGCCGCAGCTCATGGGCATCGGGATCCGTCGGGTGTACTAAAGATCGTGGCCGACCGGCCGCGGCCAAGTCGGGCCGTCCCCTAAGTCCTGGTACGGGTCGCCGTCCGCCTGCCCGCCCAGCCGTGCGGCCGGACGACGGTCGATGAGTTTCTTGCGGCGCGCCAGGTAGCGGGTGTATTCGCGGCCGTAGGACTGAGCGGACAGCACCGTGTATATCAGACTGCCAACCGCGACCACGCCGACCAGACCGGGCACGAAGAAGAACTCCGTCCTTCCCCTCCCCGGCCCGTCGCTCGCTGCCCACATGAACAGTCCGGCGAAGACAACCATCGCCAGGGTCACGCACGCCCCGATTGTGATGACCCCGCCAGTCGGTAGGTACTCCCTGTCGTTCAGCCGGACGACGTACGCCCGCCGCGTCCGCTCCCACCCCCGGTCGAGCCGATCCAATTCATCGCGGACCTCGGCTTCGAGCACTCTGTTCGCGAGCGCCTCCGCCTGGTCGTCCAACTCGTCCAGACGCTCCGCGTGCTCCGCGAGCCCGACCGCCAGTTCCCGCTCCGCCTCCGTCGGCTCGATGTCGGCTTCGTACAGCGAGTCGGTCAATCGGCTGAACGTGACTGGAACACCGCTGTCGTGCCGTTCGGCGATCACCCCAATGGCCTCGACCAGCGCGACGTCGATCATCCCGTGCTCCCGGAACCGGCGATAGAACCCGGCGGTCAGGTCCGTCGCCGTGGCCAGGGTGACCGCGTCGGTCATCGCAACCACGGCCGGCGTGCCGAGGTCCCGGACCATCCGCTGGGCCACCCCGTCCCGGGTCCGCTCGGCACCCGGTGCTGCAGTCTCGCACGCCGCCAGGAACGCGAGGTGCGGCAGGTGGTCGCCGCGCAGGCCGTTCAGCCGGTCGAGCCAGCGGTCGATGTTGACCGGATCGACCGACCCGTCCGGCTTAGTCAGGTACAGTACCGCCTCGGCCCCGTCCCGCGCCGCCCGGCTGTGACACACCAGATGCAGAATCGCGTACCGATTATGGACCAACTTTTCGCACACCGCGTCCAGGGTCGGCAGGCCACCCGACCCGTCGAGGATGTCGGCCGGGATATCTCCGAGGGCTGCCCGCGCGGCGTTTGCCGCCGCCGGGGCATCGAACGGGGCCAGCACATACTTGTCGAGCCCGGCCGGGCTGGCCGAGACGACCAGTGCCCGCAGGTCGTCGCGCTGCAGGCGAGGGTACACCCGGTCCGACGCGCTCGGCAGGTAGAGCGAGAAGGGCGTCCGCTGGTCCCGGGCGAGGATTCGCCACTCGCGGTCCAGCCGGCCACAGAGATACTGCCAACGGATCGCTCGCAGGTCCGGTGCATCGACGAACATTTGAACGTGCAGACAGTCCCCGCTCCGGGCGAGGGCGGCGACGAATGCCTCCAGGATGTCGCTGCGAAACAGCCCCCGGCCGAGCACCTCACCGTACTCCCGCCCCGGCTCGTGTTGCAGTAATTCGACCGGGTCGAGCGCGAACTCGCCGTCGTCGCGACCGGCATCGGCTGACCCGGCGGCCCACTGCTCGGCCAGGACCGGCCACGCCGGACCGACCTTCGGCCGCAGTGTGATTCGGAACATGTGCATCGCCGTCCCCCTGTTGATGACCTCGACTCAACCCGGCAGCCGGATGTCGGCGTGGTCAGCCAACTCGACTTGGCCCGCGTCGCCTGGCGCAAACGATACGCCGCCTTCGCGGGTCATCACGTCCGCCTTGCGAACCGGCTCACCGAAGTTCAGTTTCGTCAGCCGCTCGATCTCCGCGACCGTCGTCTGGAACGTCTTAGCGACTTGTGCCGCGCTCGCCTCGGTTACCACCGGCTCGATCAGCGCCGCCTGGGTCACCAGGAACGCGGCCGAGACCAGCCCGACACCTGCCTTGGCGTATACCGCCACCTTCCAGAACTCCTTCGGGATGCGGACGCCCCGATACAGCGGATCGTCGTCTCGGAACACCGGGCCGGTGAATACCGTTATCCGCTTGCCCTCCGCCGAAGCCTTGTGCAGCAGGTAGTCCTCCAACCCGGCCCAAAGGTTCTTCCCCTGGTTGAACTTCTCGTGCTGCGGGCTGCAGTTGGAGAAGTGGAAGGTGTCGTCGTTCGCGGTCTTCACGACCGCCGCGGATCGGCCCCAGGCCGGGTCGAGCCGCCGGACCAGGTGCCCGCGGTCGAACGGGTTGCTAGCGTACAAGTCCTCCCCGACCTGCTCGGACTTCTTCACTCGCGGGTCGAAGATCCACTTGTCCTTCTCCCGCGTCGGACTCTGTGCCGTTCGCCCGTCGATGTTCACGGCCGTCACGAACGCCAGCCGCCGTCGCCCGTTCAAGATCACGCTGAAGTGATGATATGGCAGTTCGTGCGGCAACTCCCCGGAGACCGCCTGCTGGTTCCGTGCGGCGTCCGCGAGTTGCGCGGGGGCTAGCTCCGGAAGCGGGACGGCGAACGCACCCGTCCCCAGGAAGGCCGCATCGTACCCGGCCCGGGTCGAGTAGTTCGGGTCGATGCTGATCGCCTCGGTCGCGTCCGGCACCGAGCCGACGGCAGGCGCGGTGGTGGGTACCGTGACGGAAACCGCAGGAACGCCGGCTCCGTTTAGCGAGACCGATACGTGGATGGGGATGTTCACGGTGATTGCGCCACCCGCGGTCGGAGCGGCTTCGGGTCGGGTCGGGTCGGTCGTCATCGGTCGAGTCTCCGTTGGGGAAGGAGGAACTTGCCGTGAAGGACGCGGTCGGCACACGGTAGCAGCGAGGAGTTCGTCCCGCAGTGGCTTCTGGGCATTCGGGAGTACGGCTACCTTCAGGTACGCGAGGATTCGCCCAAGCCGGACACCCTCGTTTGCGATCCAGTCGATTTCTGCGTCGCTCATCTCGACGGTCCACACGGCCCCGCCACGGGCGAGGATCTGCCCCTGCGTGTTCCGCTTCGGGACACCGCTGTGGTGCAGCCCGATCAGTTCCCACTGGTCGTTAAATACCGGTGCCCCGGACGACCCCGGCTCGGTGTCCGCCCGGTAGTGCAGGAAGTCCGGGAGGACGTCGGTCACCTGGTTGTCCCGCAGGGCGACCTGCTTCGGCCGCCCGCTCGGGTGCTGGACGATGTTCACATACTCGTCCCTCAGGACGGCACCGTCGTCGTCGTTCGCGGTCAGCCATCCGGCGTCTCCCAGCCCGTCGGCGGGCCGAACCGCGACCAAAGTGAAGTCTAGGGCGGCGTCGGTGAGGAAAAAATCACTAGGCGCGAAGACGAACTCCCGCGGCGTTCGGAGGGTTCCACCGGGGGCGTACTCGTACCCGAACTCGACCCCACTTACCGCCGCCAGAGTCGCCGCGTCGAGGACGTGGTTGTTCGTCAAGAACAGGCGCGGAGACACCATTGCCCCACTGCCGTACGCGACCACGCGCCCCCCGGATCGCACCAGCACCCGTCCCACGGACCGCGATGCCGCGACCGCTGATTCCAGGAACTCGACCCCGATCAGGTCGTTCCGACCGAGGATGCGTTCCAGCCCGACGCGCGGCCCCGACGGCGCGATACCTTTCGGAGAAATGATCGCGAACGACGGCGTGAGTGCGGCGGCGATGTCGGCGTCCGACAGCCCGAGCCGCCGCAGCCGCTTTCGGATCGCGGCCGAGTCGTTTACCTGGAAGATGCGCGGCGTCCCGGCCGAGAACGACACCGGCGGCGGGTTCGCGGCCCGGTCCCGGAACCGCTGTTCGGTGGCCCTCGCGACCGACAGAATCGACGACGGCTGGGAGACCGTGGCTTCGGCGGTCGGCTGATTAACCGTGAAGCTCGGCGGGTTCGCAGCCGGGGTCTTTGGTTCCGCCAGGGACAGAGCGGGGCGCGGCTCAGGGGACTTCCCCGGCGCGGGTACGGCGATCCGCACCGCCGGGTCGCCGATGACGACATAGCTGCGGGCATCGTTGTTCGCCGTCCACAGCCCGGCGAGGGCGTAGTCGTCCGGCGTCTTACCAAACTTGATCTCTTCGAGTTCGTCGGACAGGCTGGTGGATAGTTCGGCGAACCGCTCGTTGAAGAACTCTAGGCACGCCCCGACCGGGTGCCCCTCTAAGAGCAGTTTCAGGGTGGACTCGAACGTCTGCAACTGGCGACCGGCCTTGTCCCACTGGAACGAGTACCCCCACGCCCGATCGACATGGCCGACGACGGCCAGCGCCCCACCCTTCGGGTGTCCGAGCAGGCGCTGTGGTAGCCCACCCAGGAAGGCGTGTGGCGCGAGCGCCGGACGGGATTCTAAAAACGCGGCGTGGGCGAAGTCGTCGAGCCGCGGGGTGCCGGCCCCGTAGCACGCGAACACGAACGCGATCATCCCGAACGGGTTCGCGTCCGACGCCACGTCGTCGCCGGTGAAGTATTGCGACTCGGGCATCGCCTGCTTCCAACTCGGGCCGGGCCACTCCTGGCACACCAGTGCCCCCTGGTGTCGGATCTGGCGTGAGTCTCCGTTGGGAAATCCGATACCGTGCGACGCGCTGAAAAGCACTGCCGGTGTCTTCGCCCCGCCCATCGCGGCGGCCAGTGCAGACTTCGTTGCGGCCTCTCCGACGAACGACTCAGACTCCCACGCTGCGGAGCCGGTCTTCAGCTTGGTGAGGATGCCGCTGGTCTTGTCGGCAAGCGGAGTGACGAGTTCCGTGGAACTCAGGGCAGTCGCGTCGTCGCCCCGATTCTGCGGGGCGAAGAACGTTACCCGGCGGGCGACCGCAAGGGGCCGGATTTCGGCGGCCACGACGCTCTGGGCGTAGTTCGCGTACTCCTCCGGGGTGTCGAACGCGATCCGCCCGACCGCGTACTGGACGTCGAGTTGGTACTGGAACCGGAACGGAATCGACTCTGGGTCGCCGACGATCAGCAGGTAGTACGGGACCTTGTCCGGGTCGGCTGGGCCGGGGCCGGTGCCATTGCGCGCGAGGAAGTCGAGTTTAGACTCGTTTGGGCGGTACCCGAGTGGCCCGGCGTACTCGCGGAACCGGGTGCCGGCCTGGGCCTTGCGGTGGGCCAGTAGCGGTTGCACGGCCTCGCGGACGGCCGGGGGCGCGTTGTGGGCGAAGATCACGCCCCACCCGGCCTCGCTAAGTTTGGTCGGGTCCACGCCGGCCTTGACCCCGAGGTGAACCTTGCTCGCCTTTTGGTACCGCCACTTCAGTTCGGCCAGTTGCTTCGGATCGACCGCCTCGCCGCGGGCAATCTTCCCGATCACTGCCGGGTCGAGCTGAGGCAGTAAGTAGTCGCCGGTGGCCGCGTTCAACCCGTTGAAAACGAGGCTCGGTGACATAGGAAGGCTTCTCCTGCAAGACGAATACAAGGGAAAGGCTTATTCAGGTGTCCTCACCAATCGTCATCAGAATTCCAACCTAGCTTTCCGCGATTAGCTTTGTCGAGCAAGGTACGCAGTCGGCTGTTGTCCGGGTTTTCAAGCGAGTACCCGAGGGCGTTTAACCCTTCCACAGCCCCGAGGACAAGTGCCTCGAACTCGCCTTGTGTCCACTTCCGCTTCCGCTTCTCCCGCCCGCGTTCGATGGACTTGGCGAGTTGGTAAACCCACTTCGTGTTGAACACCCGTTGGATGAAGCCGGCCCACGTATCGGTTAGGGAGACGCTCTCATCCATAGACCGCTTGATCGTGGAGTCGGCCGAGCGGATGGCCCACAGCCATCTGTCAGCCCCTGCGCCACCACCTTCGAGTGAAGTGGAGGAATCGGGGGCCGTTTCCAACCGCTCCTGCCACCCGTACAGCCAGGGCGATGGGGTACTATCCGGAAGCGTGTGTTCACGGACCAAGTCACGGAGCTCAGGAGAGGCTGGGGCACCGCCCGCCCGGAACCTCTCAAACGGGTCTGCCGCGCTGCACCGCTCGCGGAGGAGTTCCTGCCCCGCGGCGACCCGCTGCATCATCAGTCGTTCTGATTTCGCATCTTGAACCCCACGTTGCATGTGCCTGAAGAAGTCATTCATCCGCTCCTCGAAGATCGGCAACATGATCCCTACCGACAACATCGAGAACATGGCAAGCGCGCCATGCGCAATCCCGCCAGCCGCCGTGCCGGAAGGGGTGAACCGAGTGCGGGCCGCTTCCATTCGGGCCAGCAACCGGCTTGTGTTCGCGGCGACTCGTCCGACGCGAAAGAGAACCGAGGTCTCGGAATGAATTTCGTGCCGGCCGTACTGCATGGTTCGTTCAGCCCATTCTGGCCCGAACCGCTCGCGGAGCTCAGCCAACTGATAGGTGACGGAGCGCAACTCCTCAACCTCGACCAGCCACGTGTCCCACCACTCCTCGGTGAGCCGCAACTGCCCGGCGAAGTGCCGAGCCCCACCCTCCACGAGTTGTCTCAGGATGCGATCACCGTTCTCGATTGTTATCCGCCCATCTGCCGCCTCGACCATTCGGAGAACTGAGTTCCTAAGGCCCGCCTCCCCGTTTAGAGCGGCAATGTCCGCCTGGGCACTGCCGGCCACGGCGAACACGCGGCCGATGTGGAATAATGAACCGAAGTAGAACGGCATCCGCCACCGAATGAGCTCGACAGCGGCGTCCTCGATGTTTTGAGTGATCTCCCCCCATTTCGAAGGGTTCCGAGAACGGTCTCGCAGCCGGCCATCTTGCTCTCTTACCTCGCGGTTGACCGTGGCCGCGTCGAACGAGATTACCCAGTGGGCAAGAGGGTGCGCACAGAAGCGGGCTGGGAGCAAATCCGCCATTGCCACGTGCAGTTGTTCCCCTACGGTGCCTCCTCGGACCTTGACGCGAAAGTGCTTAGGCATGGTGGGCAGCCTCCTTGATCAGTTGTTCGAACTCATCTCCACCGAACCAGTCCTTCAGGCCTTTCCGGAGTTCGGCGACCGGTATGTCCACCAGGTCGTGGAAGTCGATCACAGTGACCTCCCGGTCCTTCAAATCTCTGAAGAGTATCAGACAAGGGTGCGCGGTCGGGGAGAGATCGAACCGGTGGAGGATCTTAGATACCTCCTGCTGGTGCCGAAACCGATTCAGCCGTGGGGCGAAGACCTCGCGAATCGTCTTGAGTTCCGTGCCAATCTCAAGCACTTGGCTCGTTCCGATTTGCCGATCGAGATCGCGGATGAAGTCGGTCGATCCGCCGTGTGCGCCGAATAACTTCCACCATGGGTGGTCGGTCGCCTGGGTGTACTCAATCCACTCCTCGGACGGGGTATGAACGACGAATATCCCGCAGTCCCCAGTGGACCACTGATCGAGGTCGGCGAGGCCATCGCCATCCACGTACTCCGGGAACTTGTGGTCGGACATCGCATATAGCAAGAAGCCATGGAGGGTGAACTCCTGGATGCGTATATCAATCCACGCACAACGGACGGCGTCCAAATTTGGCACGGGAATCATTGGTCCTCCTCAGCCTCGTTATCTGAGTTGATCGACGCTTCTGAGACGACCTGTTTACGGGCTCGTACTGGGATCGGCCGTGTTTTAGGAGTTGGTGTCCCACGTTGTGAAATCCCATCACACGAAACCGGCCAATTTGCAACCTCCAGCACACGGCCGCTACGGGTGCCGAGGTACAACACGGGAGTACTCCACCCGCGATCCGCGACATCCTTACTCGACACGGCCTGTCGCCCTTCGGTAACCGCCGCATCGACCGAACTGCCGCCGACCAGACTCTTGTAGAACGGCGTATTGAACGCAGTCGCGACATCCAAGTTAACGACGTTGTATTGCATCGCCAGAACCGCCGGCAGCCCGACCTGCACCAACCCCGGCCCGACGCCGGCAAAGACATCCGCGACCCCGGCCTGGGCGCTCGCGCAGGCATTCAGGACGACCGCCCTGAGGGTCCGCCGACCGATCATAATCTGTCGCAGGTTCTCCACGCGGATCGGTTGGGGCGTGCCATCGGCCGCGGTGAACACCAATTCGTTCGGCACCCCATGCCCGAGGTAGTGCAACACGTGGAACCCGTCCGCCAACCTCGCACGCACCGTTTCCAAGGTAGGATTCGGGAGCGGGTGATACTCAACCTTTCCACCGAGGTCGTCGAACATCTTGCGGAGTTCGTCCACCGCTTCTTGGGGGATCTGCAGAAGATGCCCTTTGGTCGGTCGAGACTCGATGCCGAGGACGCGGAGTTTCGGGACCGGGTCAAAATACGATGGCTCGGGGCCGGGCAAGTACCGACTGATCGTGAGTCGGCCATCGGTGGCGAGAAAGTGGGTGTCGTCATAGAGCAACTCCCATGGCAGAGCAGCGAGCACCGCGTCGCGGAACCACAACCGCACCCGCAGAGTGTCGAACTCGCCGCCCTTGAGCCGCCCGAGCGACCCCTTCCAACAGTCTCTAACCTTGCCGTGAAATAGCCGTGCGAATAGGAGTTCCCCGGCCTTCTTACGGAGTTCAAAAGTAGGGGCTTCGCCGGCCGCCGCCGACAGTCTGGCCGCGAACTCCGTGTCGAGTTCCATGACCTCGAACCCGGGTCCGTCCGGGGACGTAACCTGGACCGGATGATTCGTCGCCCGTTCCGTCCCTGGCTTGGGAACGTCACCGATGAGTAGTTCAAAGTCCGCCGACTTATTGGTCATGCGATTGATACGGTTCGACCGTTGGTACTGCGATATACGAGGGATTGGGAAAAGTCTAACCTCGGCGAGAGAGTAAGTCGAGAGAAAATTCTCGCCGCCGTGAATTTTTTTTGTGCCTCTCTCTCTGAGATAGTGCTTCCTTGTGACCCGATCTGCTCTCCGGTAGATCCAAACACACGCATTCTCTGCCCCATTGTATCCCACAGATGCACACCAGCTTCATCACGATCTAACAGCGGATCGTCGGCAAGACCTTCGAGCCGGGCGTCGAAGAAGCGCTGGCACCACTTGGCGACCGTCGGCAGAGTGACGCGGAGTTTGCCGGCGATTTCGGTGTTGGATTTCCCCTCGTCGGCCGCGAGAATGATGCGGGATCCGAGAGCGAGTCGCTGGGAGGTTTTCGGTCGGCGAGGGTGAGCGGCTTAAGCTTGGGCATGGCGAATCTCCTTGAGGACACCATGCCCGGCCCGAAAACGAGCGCAAGTACAATCAAACGAATTTACGATTCAGGACGCTAGGGACAAGCACTGACAGCTTTCGCGATAAACACTAACAAGTCACACGAGGCAAGCTGCAGTACGCTTCAGTGTGGTCGCATTTGCGTGATTCAGTCCGACATACCGAAGCAAGCAAGAGAGATCCTAACAACTGCCGCGATTAGCCAAACACACTGCTGATGATCTCCGCCTCGCGGCTAGGAATCAGGTGCGTGTACCGCTTGTGGGTCGCGGCCGACAGGTGTCCGACCCAGCTTTGCAGCACGCGTTGATCGACGCTCTCGGCGGCACAAATGCTGATGAACGAATGGCGCAGCACGTGCCAGCCGCGAAGCACGTCCCACTTCGACCCGCGAACCAATCGCCGAAACTGCCCATAGGCCATCATCGGGTTTAAGGGCGTGAGTTGCTCTTCTGGTCCCTTTTTCCAACAAAAGAGCATTTGCCCGCCGGGATGTTGCTTGAGCCAGCTTTGCAAAACGGTTTTCAAGAAGCCGGAGATTGGCACTCGTCGGGTGGTTCGATGGCCTCTCGATTTTTTTCGCTCACGAATCACTGCCGAACCCGCCTCAAAGTCCACGTCATCGACTCGCATCCGGATCAGTTCCGAACGCCTGG
>Ga0335394_10003625_pt1 | contig 17539 bp, 23 predicted proteins | sample MAT03_FD_205741 | JGI IMG/M metagenome (GOLD analysis project Ga0335394, IMG submission 205741) | Freshwater microbial communities from Lake Fryxell liftoff mats and glacier meltwater in Antarctica - MAT-03 (spades assembly) (version 2) ... | reverse complement strand
TGAGCGAGGCCGTACCTCCCTTCTTTTGCTCCTGGGATCGTGGCCATGAACATGACGGCGTGACGAGCCTTCGGCTGCACGGCCAGGGCCGCATCGCCCGTCAGCACGTTCACGCTCCCAACATCGCCTCCAAGCTCGACGGCGTGCTGACGCAGCTTCTCGATGATGACCCGGACTTGGGCGAAATCCCCAGCGGGCAGCAGCCAGGAGTACGAGTAAGCGACGTTCATGCGGCCACGTTCTTTCTCCGCAGGTCGAGTAGGTAGTTCGCGGCCCGTTCTGCCTTGGCCAAGGCGTTGAACAGGTACGCCGGGTCAGAATTCATTTCCATCGTCCACCACGCCAGCCATTTATTGACGTTCGTATTGTCGCTGTCGTGAGGGAGCCGAAGGTGACTAACGATCATTCCCGTACCGGCTTCGGCGACAAGCTCGGCTTGGTGGCCGGGGCCAGCCGAACCCGCCCGCTGTGGCTGCTCGGCGGCATGAAAAAATTCGTGCAGGAGGGTGGCTCGATAATGTGCCTCGTCCTGGAAGAACGACTTCGGCGGCAGCACAATCCTGTCAGCATCCCGATAGTAGCGTGGCCTGCGGCAATTCCAGTGATGCTTGAGCCTCACCCCTACAGCCCCGGTGATGTCATCCACCACGGCGTAGTCGGCTTCGCCCCCGCTCTGTGGTTCGCCACGAAAGAACTTGCCGAATAGCGGCTCGAACTCCGGCAGCCGGTTGTGCGGATACCGCCACGGCGCATCCCCGGCTCGCAGGGCATTCACGAAGCGCCGGGCGGTTTCACGTCGATCCATGTCTTTACTCTCCCTCGTGATCGCCGGGATCATGCTCCAAGTGCCACACGCAGTTCACCCAACGCGGCGAGGCCCACCCATCCGGCGAACCTCGTTACCGTCCTTGAAGACAAGGATCGTGGGGATTGCCTGGATGTCGTGGTCGATGACCAGCTTCTCGTTCTCGCCGACATCGACAGCCACGATTTTCGCCTTGTCGCCAATGGCGTCAGCGAGCGATTCCAGGATCGGCTTGAGAACCGAACGCGACTCGGTGGCGTGCGTCACTCCTCGCCAGCGCAAACGATGGACGTGGTTACGCCGACATCGGTGATGACGTGCAGGCGGTCGCCTGTTGCCAGGGTGTAGATCGACCGCACACGCCCGCCTGCTTCGAGGGCGTTGAGATTGGCCTGCCCCTCGGCTTCACCCACTTCGCCAAAGTCACCGGCTAAATGTCGCCGGAGCAGTTCCTCTGGTTGCGTGCGGGCCTTGGCGAGCGCCAACGCCGCACAACCAGTGGCGACGACCAGATCGAGAAGCCTCATGTGTTGTCACCCTGGGCGGCGGCTTTGAAGCTGTCGAGCAGCGCCCCGGACACGATGGCTTCAGCCTGCGCCTCGACAATTTTCTCTCGGTCGTCGCCAGTGTGGGCCTTCATCACCTTCAGGAAGGCGGCATGGTGGAGCCGAGCAATGGCTTCCCCGACCTTGATGTGGTCCGGGACAGAGATCGTGAGCGTGATCGTCATGGTTCGTTGTTCCTTGATTTCAGAAGTTGTGATTCAGAGCGAGAAAAGGCATCAATACTCGTCTGGAAGCAGAGCGGTAGTCGCTTCACGATAGCCGTGGTCGTCCTCGGCTTCTGTAATGATCCAAACCTTCGTCTTCTCGTCGTCTTCAAGCAGATAGGCACTCAGAAGCCGTGAACCGTCTTTCAACGCCTCCTGGTTCGCCGTCTTATCCTCGTCATCGACTACGCCCCAATCACCGGCAAGGTGGCGGGACAGGAAAATCCAGAGGCTCTGGCCGGAGCGTTCGAGTGCTTCGAGCGCGCCCGGCGTTGCCATGACACGGCCCGGCTTAAAGCGAATGTTGTTCGGGTTGACTGCGATCATGGCCTTCTCCAAAACGCTCGTTCTTGACTGTCTGCTGACTACACTCGCTCGGGTACAATGACGCTATCATCAAGACGAAATGACCGCGCGTCGTTGCCGACCGTTGGCGCGCCTGTCGTCATTACGGCGGGCCAGCTTCACGGCCACTTCCAGCAAGTAGTCCTGAAAATCTCTTGAGTTATCGCCAGCGCCGGTGACATAGTGGGCAACTTCTTCCATCGCCACCTTCACGAGCCGATCCGAGAGGGCCTGCTGTCCACCGACGAGGGAGCCGGACCCACCCAAGTCACGGTGCAGGTAAACCGTTCCCTCCCGATAAAAGCCGTTCATCATCGTTCCGCCGTCCAGGATCGACGTAAAGCTCCGCACGGGCGGCTTTTGTTTTCCATTCGTCAACCGGATTTTTTCGAGTTGCTGCCACACGAAATCAACCGCAGCCTGAGCATCAGGCGTGGCCTCTCTGATCTCTCGGCCTGACAACTCATCGCCGCTCAAGACCTTGGCCGGAGTCGCAACACCGTAGATCGAAGCCGCATTGACCAAGTTCTCCGGGGCGACGATGGGCTTGAAGCCCTTCTTTTCAAGTTGAGCAACGGAGCCTTTGCCGGTCAGCACGCCGTCGTCGCCAGCGATCTGAGCGAAGGCTTGCTGCCATGCCTTCTCGCGACGAGCGATGACTTCTGGTCCTTCGCCATACGCAGGTCGCAAAGCGTAGAGATCGAATCCGAATTCCCATGCCGGTCGGTCGCTGTTAAGCAAGCGCTCGAACAACACGGCAAGAGTCGGCACATCTGCGTTCGCCAGGGCCTTCCCACTATGATGGGAAACGTCCCAATCGCTTGCCTTTCGGGACTCGTCAATCTTCAGGTCCAACAAGTTGTAATCGAACAAGCTCTCGGTATCGCTGCTTTCAAACTCGCGCACGCGGACACCGCGACGGTAAATCACGGCTGCTTTACGGTCGCCGAGGTTCCGATTTGCTTTAGGCAGAATGCTTTTGGCCAGGGACTCCGGTTCGCTGAAATGAAGAAACCACTTCCCAAGGTCATTGTGGAACCGTAGAACCTCCGGCGTCAGCGGGACGAAGACACGGGTGAACCCGGCCTTCGCACGGACCTGCGCCTCGGTGACGACTTCCACGGTTACTCCGCTCCAGTCGCCTGTCTCCCGAATGTTTCGGTCAATGGCGTTGCTGACGAACTCCCGCAGTGCCATCGCCACGTCGTTCCAATCGAGCCGCCCGAAGTCCAATACAAATCCGAGGTCTTCCGTTGATGACCGGCTGGAGCCGGTCGCGGAGTCAACGCCGCCAAACTTCACCACGACCCGCTCGAAGCGCTTCGTGGCGTGGGCGTCGGTGACGACCTGGGGCCGGGTGCTGAACTCCAGCTTCAACGTCCCAGCGAAGATGATGGGAGGAAGTTCATTTCGGAGCAGCAGGGCGATACTGTTTTTCGAGCCTGAGCCGAATTGCCCGATTACGCCAGGATTGTCGCTGCTGTCGGCCATGCTCAGGCCCAACGTCGTTATCGCATCGTGCGGCACGACACCGGGGTTCTCGATTTTGAGGTAGGCGGAAGCCATCTTGTAAACCTTGAAACAATGAGACTGGTGACAGGCGGTGGATAACCCGCAAGGTACAATGACGCTGACTCACACCTTCCGGTGGCAGTGACCCGCGCCGATGAGCGCCGTCGCCGTTCGTCCGTAGTGGCCTTGAAGCGACCAAGCCAGCCCGCTGTCGATTAAGTGCTGGAAAAGCTCGACGGTGGCCTCGTCATCCAATTCCCCGGACTCGTAGGCCATGATTACGCCGACGAGATCGTAGGACGGCTCGGTATCGTTGCTGGTGTGAATGATGGTCATTCCTGGTCCTTAAAGGTGAGCGCCGTGAACGCAGCTTCGAGCGAGTCCTCGTCTGGCCAACCGCCCTGGTCATCGACGTTCTCAAGCTGATTGGGGTCGTTCTCGGAGAGACAGTCGTAAACTTGGCCGACCCAATCCTCCGGCAGATCGAAGCGCTTCTTCAGCGACCATGAGGCGAGGTCGATGTTCTCAAGCGTGGCAGCGAATTCACGATCCGAATAATCCGACTCATCCAAGATCGGGTACGCTTCCAGTTGTTCCTGAAGCTCGAAATAGGTTCGGAACGCCTTCGTGATCTTTCCACGGCGATAGACTTGAACGCTGAAACCATCAACGTGGCCTACGAGCCAGTGGCTATGCGACTCGAATACTACCGATGGGTATTTGCCCTTCGAGAACTGCTCCATCGCCTTGGCGATGACTGCGCTATTGCTTTGGTCGATCAGGCCGGAGTCTCGATTCGAGGTATAGATGATGGCCCACTGCTCGGCGTCGTTCATCTCTCGCTGTCGCCACCAGACGAACGAGTTGAACTTTTTCCAGTTCCCTGCCGCAGCCGTCGCAGCATCTTCCAAAGTCATCGTGCCTAGCATTGTCTTGTCCTTTTCTGGTCGGTGAATTGCCTTCCGACCAGCAAGGTACAATGATGCTATCGCAGACTTCTGGCCGTCTCTTGCCGTGCCTCATGGACCCGACGTGATGCGCGCCTGATGACCTTCAGGCGGTATCCGATGCGTTCAAGTTCTCGCCTCAGGTCGGCGGCGTCCTCGGCGGTCGCCGGATCGCTGGCCTGGACGCACAGGTGGTAATCGGCCCCGGCGTGCTGGCCAAGTCGCTCGTAAGAATCGCAGTAGTGATCTGCGTAGTCGGCAGGCTCTTGAGGGAAGAGAGCGAAGACCGTTTTCGGTTGCTCTCGCCATCGCCGAAAGGCAACCAACGTGGTGGGAACGGTTTCATTCGACATGATTTGCCCTCCGGGTTCAGGAAGCTCTGCTGCCTGAAACCGAAGGTACAAGTACGCTATGCCTCGTCGGACACATTGCCTTCGACCGGCTCGACTTCATCCTCGCTGACGAAACCGACCATATTCCTGGTCAGTGACTCGATCAGCAACTCGAAGTCACCGAAGCGGGGAACTGCAAGGGCAGTGATTGCTCGTCGCCCGATGACCTGGAATGTCTCGTCCTCATACACCACGAGATTACCCAAAGGAAACTTGAAGTCCTCGATCCGGTCGAGGAGCGGAAGGAATGGGGCCAGATCGAGTTCCTTGACGAACTCGGCCACGGCCAGCGTGCGATCGTCCAATTCCACCGTCCGCTCCGTCCACCCCATATTGTGATGCGCCAAAGTGCGAATCACGTCTTCTTCCGGCTGGTCGGTCTTGCCATCCAGATGTTCTTCAAGAGCGGCCTCAAGGGTCATGCGGCCTTCACGGACAGCTTCGGCCAGACTCGTAGGGTCGTTTTGTTCATTCATTGTGTTGTCCTCCTGGCCGATAGGGTACAAGTGCGCCATCACCCGCCGCCTACACGTCGGACAGCTTCATTGCGTCTTGGTACTTCTTTTCCAAGTCGCCATCGAGGGCGACGTGCTGGTAAATCGCCAGCGTCTCACGGCGAGCGTGGCCCGTGATTAGTTGAAGCGCGGCGTCAGCCATCCCCGAATGACGAGTCAGCCAAGTAATTGCCTGATGACGGAAGGTGTGCGGCGTGGCCTTCACACCAGCTTTGTCGGCGTACAGCTTCACGATCTGCTGCACACGCCGGGTCGTGTACTTCGTGTTGCGGCGGGTCTGGAATAGCCAGCGGTTACTCGGATGGGCGGCAATGTGCGTCCGCAGCGCCGTGGCGAAGGTCTTGCCGAACAACACGAAGCGGTCCTTGTCGCCCTTTCCGGCGTTGATCCGTATTTTGTGGTTCTCCACGTCGATGTCCCCGATCTGGATGCTGCACAACTCGCTGACCCGAACGGCGGTCTGGAACAGCAGCCGGAGCATGAGCGAGTGCTGCACGTCGTCGGCCTTGTCCACGGCCTCGTAGAAGCGCCGGAAGTCGTCGGCATTCAGGATGCGGGGGAGCCGCCGCCCTTTCTTTACGGGACGAAGTTGGCATTCCTTTCGCACCTGCTTGGCGACATACCGCCAGCCCTCGTAGTCCAACCCGGCTTTGCGCACGATCCGCGCGACCTGGGACACGATTTCGGATTTCGCTTTTTCGTTTTGCGGTGCGAAACTGGCGGCATTATTGGTCATGGTCGCGGCTCCTTACGGACGAAAGGTCAGTTCTATTTCGTGGTTCCACTCTTCTGCGAAATTGGCGGCGGTCAATCCTTCGGGAGTTTGAGCCGCACGATGGACCTGATCGAGTACACCGGGATGCGAATCTCGGTGACACCCGCTGCGTCCTCCACCACGAGGTAATCGCTGCCGACCTCGATGACTTTCTGGCCGAGCTTCACATCCTTCATGACGATGATCTCGTAACGTCCACCGACATCCTTCACAGAAACAGACTGGCCTTCCTTGAGGATCGACAGGAAGCCCTTGCGAGGTTTGTCTTGTCCGTGGCTGGTGGTCGTGAAGGAAGCGGCAAGGACGAAAGCAGACAGGAACACGGCGATCAGCGGACGGTTCATTTTCGTTTTCTTTGCAGATAGAGGAAAGTTTTCCGAATGACATCGCCTTGGTCCTGGTCGGCGATCCCGGTGGGGTACAGGGCCGCGACCGAATCCGTCACGGCCTGAAGCGTCGTGTTCAGGCCGAGTGCCTTCACAGCCTCGAAGATCGGCTCCATCAGCGGGTCAGGTCGTTGCTCTTTCGCTGATGGCGTTGCCTTCCGCTTCGTCGGCCACGCCGACTTGCGTTTTCGGTTCCAAACCACAGGCGTCCCCGACAACCCGATGCCAGTACGTCTGATTTCCAGGCACTTCTCGATCAATAAACGGTCGTAAACTGGTCGCTTGATGGGCAGGAGAACGACAGGAGCCGGAAAGACACCGGCATCCACAAGTTCGTACCAGCGGCTTCGTGAGAGATCACACATTTCAGCCATTTCCGAAACACTTACCGCAGCTTTGAAAGACAATTCATGAGCAGACATCGGACGGTTCTCCTACACTTCACGCACGAGTACCAGACACTTTGTTGCACATTTTCTGGCACTTTACTGAAGTCATTTGGACGTGTTTCGGACGGACGCTGGACACAAATCTTCCAAGTGCTTCTGTCCGAATTCTGTCAGAGTTCGCAGCCCGGCATCTGTTTTCACGACCATTCCGCTGCGCAAAAGGTATGGCTCGACGGCCTTCTGAAGCATCTTCGGGCTGACACCAAGGATTGAAGCCAGCACCCCGACGCGCTGTGGGCCACCGCCCAAAAGGTGCAGCAGCTTTTGTTGCATATTGTCGAGGCCCTGGTCGCTGATGCGTTCGACCTCGCAGGCCCGACGAAGGTGATCGACGGTCAGCACTTCGCTGCCCTCCGCAACTTGCCATCGACGGCAAGATGCGAGTAGTCGCAGGGCAATGCGTGGCGTCTGCCTCGCGCGCCGAGCAATCTCTTGCGCCAACTCCGGCTCGTACTTCCATCCCATCGCCAGAAGACGTTGCCGCACGATTCGCGCAAGCTCCTCGTCGCTGTAGTAGTCCAGGTGCAGGACAATTCTAAAACGGTCAACCAATGGACCGATCACGCCATCGGAGTCGGTGGTTGCACCGACCAGCGTGAACGAAGCGACAGGAATTGAGGTCACGGCTTTGCCCGTGTTGATGTCTATGGTCCGGGTGTCCAGAATTTTGAGCAAAGAATGCTGTGCGGCGTGCGACAGCAAATGTATTTCGTCTAGGAACAACAATCCGTCCGTGGCACTGAGCAACACGCTATTGAGTTCTGCCGCGTTCGAGATCGACTGCGCCAACACCGTGGTCATCTTCGATAGTCCAAGCTCGTGTTGCAGCACCGTTACGAAGCCCGTCTTAAAAAGTCCGGGCGGGCCGCACAGCAATACGTCATCGAGGCGCTTCTGTTCGGCGAACGACGCTTCGACGGCTATCTCTAGTGCCTTTTTCACATGGTCTTGACCAATGATTTGACGGAACGCTGTCGGCTGAACATCCCGGATGTCGCGCAGTTCGGTCGGCTCCGGCTCCTCGTCCATCGTTTGATGCTCCTGGGATGTCGTCGTGGATCAGTACGCCGCAATCGGTTCAACCGAGCCGAGCTTGCAAACCCAACGACCTGTCGTCCGGCAGATGTCGGCTGCGCACCACGACGAGTGAAACCGTCGCTGGCCCCATCGAACGCCCGATGTACCCCGTAGGGTACAATGACGCCAAGCCGTCAGCGTTCTCCAGCGCAACGATGAACTGAACGGCGCGCGATCACCCCACGTCGCACGTCTTTCGGTGAGATTTGGGGTTAATGTACTGCGGCTCCATCCGCCCGCGCAGAATCGAAGAACGGTCAGGCCCTCCAGCCTGAAAAGTCCCATCAAAACCGATCAACGACATTCAACAAGTGGATACTAAAGCACTTACGTCGAACACGGTGTTTGCCCCACATCCGAGGCCCATTATTCATAGAGCGGGTAATGTTGCTCGATCCAGTCGGGGAGTGGTCCCAGCGCAACACCATCTTTGACGTACCAGATGCACGGCTCCCGAATAGGGTCCAAACACGCCTCGATGAGCTTTGCTCCCCCGTGCGTCACATGCCACGTCTCGACCATCGTGTGTTCAGTGACGGAGGTAATGTGGAAGGCCAACTCCGGGAACATCTCCGATACTCTGAGCAGGAAACGCACGGGCGGCGTGTTTCGCGACTCGCCCTCGAAGGAAAGCTGATCGCCGCTGATCCTGAACAGTGGCCGATTCTCGGTATTGATCGGCGTGATCCAGAACGCGCGATAATGCTCCGCTTCATGCCAGTCGGGGAACACGGACGCGAATGGGATAGGAATGTCGCCGTCTTGGGCTTCACCATAGGCTGCGGCTTCGATTAACGCCGCAAATCTTGCTAGGTCTGACTTTGGGCCATTCACTTCAACGCGATACTTGGTGAACGAAGACATCTATGCCTCTCCATTTTTCTGAACATCTCGACGCGAATAAAATACCACTACAGTCCGAGCATCTTGCACGGCTACGTTTTGCTCTTCTTGTAGTCTGGAAAGTCCTCAAAGTCGCCGTCGTCTGGATCGTCGTCATACGAAACGACGAACCCTCTTGGATCATCTTCATGACACTTGACCTCAAACCACGGTGACAGGTGTTCGGCGATTTCCGCCAACCCGTCTAAGCCGCAATTGAACAGATACTCCTCGAAGCGGTTGGAAAGCCATGCTTCCATTTGTTGCACCGTCACATATTTGTGTTGCATATACTCCTCCGGGTAAGTGAAAGCGAGGTCGTACACCGCTTGCTGCGCTCGGTCAGCGTGATTCGTTTGTGCCATCAGCGAGGTTGCTTCTTCGCATTTCTCTTTCTGACAAATTCACGAAATGCCTTCACATCCTTACGGCGAAGCCCGCCCATTTTAAGAAGCTCGTCGTCGCTCATGAGCAGCATCACTTCCAATACGCCCGCCTCGCTGTTGTCCTCAACGAAGGGACGACCACCGTACAATTCCTGAACGCGCTCTTTCATCAGAGCCAAGGTGTCCGGCGATGAAGCGGTGATGCGGTATACGGGTTGTTCGCCCTCCCTCCCTACGTTTGCAATCCCGGCTGCGCCACCCTCCCAAGCGAACTCGAAGTCGCCATGTTGCTCCCCTTCGGTGAGGAGTATAAATGCACCGCCCGACCAGTAGTCCTTCATGCGGCCATCGAGTCGCTTCAGTAATGGCGAAGGGAAACCGGCAGGTGCAGGTCGGCAGGTGAACTCGCCGCAACATTCAACGACCACTCGTGGGTCGTGACGGAGAGCCTGGACTGCCTGCTCGTCAATTACGCCAGAGTATCGGTATGCCCCAAGAAATCGCTGGCTGTCGTTGACATCACCATCGAAAACGTGAATCGGGTAGTTGGCTTCTGCGACAAGAACAATCCGCTTTTCCCAGGGCGGCGACAACTCGATATTCCGGTATCCTTGAAGAACAGCGCGCAGAATGTCCTGGGTCACGGGGCCTTCCATTGCACGCACAAGATCGTAGCGCTCGTAAATCATAATGTTCTCCTTACAAGGATGATGGTGTGTTTCGCAATTACGACTCGTCTCACTCTCCGGTGGCATTCGCGCGTCGCCGGAGTGCGGGAGAATGCGAGGGTTATTGGGCGATGCGATGCGGCTACGTCCCCTCGCCCACATAGGATGCCCTTTTTTTTAATCGCTGATGTGTTCTTAACCGCTTGGAGCTAGGTGGGACTTGTGACACTCTCGGAACGGTCAACTTGCCTCGCCCCGAAGTAAGGTTTTTCAGCTTTCGACGCTTCATGGCGTCCAAGCTACCGCGCTCAGAAGGGCTGAGTAGTTGGAGATCGGATGGAGAACTCACGCTGACAAAACTCGCGCTCGGACACAAAGCGAAGGATGATCACTTTCGTTTTACACGGCGCGCTGAACGTGGTAAAATAGCCCATGAACACCCTTCTGAAACAACTCGCCGCCGCAGCGTCCCCTCGCCATCCCTGGGCCGTATACAGCGACATCATCAGGGCCGCAGATTCTATCGAACATGCGGATGCGTCTGGCTTCACCGTCGTGAAGTCCACCGGCGGTGAACGGGTTGTTGTGCCGGACGGGTTTACGGAGGGCCTGTACGATTATCTGGCTCCCTGGTGCGCCGACGATGAGAAGGGTCTGCTGGCCAAGGGCGTTCTTCAGCACGAGCTTGGTTTGGACCATCTCGATTGGGAGTGCCTGCTAACGCTTCTCCGCGCTGAGTTTGGCCGGTGTGAAGAGGTCTGGCTTCCATCTTTGGCGAAAGCGGTTGGCTTCAAGAATATCGCTGGCGCTTGCCGGGAAGCCCTCGAACTTGAACGGGCAGAGCATCCTCGCCCGCATGTCAACTGCGACATTTACTTCAAGCCGCGATGGGACCGTAAAGCACGCCGACTTAGCTACGGAGCCGACAAGTGGCATTTTCGTAATGGAGCGGTGATGGTGTTTGCCGTCCTCGATACGCTCGAAAAGAATTCATGGAACGCCGCCAATGTCTTTCCTGCCGCACGGGTCGTGCGCTTCATTGCGACTTGGCGGGACATTCGGGACGCCGTGACAGTCATCAAGAACAAAACACGCCCGACGCTCTCATGGACCACCACCACAGATGGAATTGTTAGGTGGAGGGCGGGCGTCTAACTCCAATCATTCACCAATCGTTCCACGAACTGATCTCCGATAACCTGACCTCCGCTGGCCACCGACTTGCGGAGGTCTTCTTTTTCGGAGCAGGATTATGGAATACACCTCGAATATCCCCAGGCTGCGAACCTGGGAAAAACCGCCAGAACTCGACACGAGATCGCGGTGGGAGCGGGACGACCGAAAGATTATCAAAGGCGAGCAAGCCCAGGCAATCCTCGTATATGAGGTCACGAGAAAGAAATATGTTGGCGAACTGCCTGAAAGCGGTGCAAATGCTCCTGTTCCCGAAACAGTCTCGGTATTACGCGAAATCGGCCTCTACTCCTTCGAGCAAACTAAGAGGTTCTTCCCGAAGCCCCGGACGCTGGCGATACGGGCGCTGGCCAGTATCTTTCTCCGATATAGCAGCAGCCAGTTTTATCTCTGGAACTTTGAAGGCGAGTGGAAGTCCTGCAACGGACGCCTTTCCTTTGAGCGGTTCCAAGAACATCTTGCGCAGAAAGTCATCTATGGGGTCCGGGGCAATGGGCGCTGGACTCGATATGGGGGTATCGACCTTGATCTGCATAAAGGCGACAGGGCCATATTTCTGGAACAGTTTGATGTCCTGCTCGAAGAGTTCCACGGACGCGAAGGCTGGCACTTTCAGGTCGCCGACATAGACGCCCAGGGCGTACATCTCATTCAGGCGTTTGCCGGGCGCGTCGATTACGATCTGTATCGTGCAGGACTTCGCGCCCGGCTGAAAGCTCTCGACCTCAAATATCCTGACCTCGCACAGCGGGCGAAAAACGCCAGGATGAAGTCACTCGGCGATCTGGAAATCTTTCCGAACGTCAGAAATGGGCTGCGGCTGGTGTTTTGCCGTGGCCGGACCATGCTGCTGGACTCACCGTTGCCGATGACGCTGGTGCGCGGCAAATATACAGTCGATGTCGTGAACTATATCGCCTGGGTGAATAACCCAACCGCATATATGCCTCGCGATGACGTATTCGGATACGTTGCGTCACGACTCGTGGCGCGCGCAGGCGTCGTGCAGGACAAACCTGCTAATGGCCATGATGCAGCAGTTATTACCGCGTCTCACACCCCAACGACTGCTGGAAGGGCCGATAATAATGGCCGCGCTTCGGTGAAGGGGAAATACGCCCGCACTATTATCGACTTCTGGTCTGGCAAGATCACGCCGTCGAAGTCATTGAACCGGCACATCCTCTTATTAGCGAATATCGCCCCGTTTTATTTCAGCGATGGTTCCGAAGCGGTTAGAGCCATCGAGGACATGATCGACGGCCTTGAGGATATTAGCGTTTCAGACCGTTTGTCGTCCGGGAACAGCGCCGAGATCAGCCGGGTTGTCACGAACACCGTCAACAAGGCATTTGCCAAGTCTGCCTCCAACGCGACACTCGCCGCCACCTATGAAGCTTGGCGACAGAAGGGTTTCAACCCGTTCGACAAGTCAACGTGGTCCGATACCACCGGCAGCATGAAGGTGGGCGCGGACTTCGAGTGGTCACCCAGCGACAAACCGGGCCTTGACCAGATGCAGGCCATTCTCAAGACCGACGCAGCCAAGACCGCCACCTTCGCCAAGGAACTTCTGCGCATTGTGGCCGGTCACGACGGGGAGCTTGCCATCACGTTCGTCGAGCGCCTTTTGAAAAAGCATGGCGTCAAGACGGGCAGCAATCGTGACCGTAAGGCCAGCAAGCTGATGAACCTGCTCATCGGCCTCAACTGGATCGTGCTGCTGGCAGAAAGTCGCTGGCATCCCCGGCAGGCCGATAAAACGCAGTCCCTCGGTCTGGCACGTCGCTACGGCATCGGTCAAGGGTTGCGTCACAAGTTCGTGAGCGATGAATCCTCTTACCAAGAGGAAAAGAGAGATATGTATCCATTATTACCGCACCATGTTGCACAACACATTCTTTCCGAGGCTGACATCACTGAACTGACTCTGGAACAGGCACGCCTGATGGCACGAGTCAGTGATGCGGAGCCATTAACCGACGAAGACCGCAAAGCGTTGAACGAGTTTCTTACCTCGCGAAAGAAGTGCTGATCTCCAACCTACCGCCAATTACCTGAGTTGGAGGCATCGAGTAAAAACGGGTCATGCTTTAACTCGAAGCCACATTCACGACTGTACGGTGAAGGGTGGTAGTTGAGTGATGAAGAATGGGCAATGAAAGGAAGTGCCAAATGCCAAATTGGTGTCGAGATAAGCTGACGATCACCGGGCCAGAAGCCGACCGAGCCGCATTTCTTACGAGAGCGGGCGACACGTTGGATTTCAACGTGTGGAAGCCTTACCCCGAAGATTACCGAAAGCTCGATGAAGCCACCCGCGAGTGGGAAAACCTCAATCTTGATAAAGACACCCACGAACCCCTAAATGGAGCGAAATGGGAGGAACGCCCAAAGGACGGATTTAATCAAGGCGGATACGAGTGGTGTATCGAAAACTGGAATTCCAAGTGGAACGCTTCCCCGCTGGATGGCATAGAGGCTCCTACGTTCTGCGCCAACAACGACCGCATTATTTGCACCTTTGAGACACCGTTCTCACCACCATTGGCGATTATCAATCTGATGTCGCAGGAGTTTCCCGCTCTCACTTTCGCTTTGGAGTATTCAGTTGAGGGCATGTGGGATGCAGGCAGGTGGGAGTTCGCAGATGGCATCGGATTTCTGCGCGAGCATGAAGTCGGATGGTTCCGAACGGCCAAGGACGACGAACCGATCCATCATTATGTTTCCCGGTTTAACATCGATGATGCGAAGGTCCAGGAGTTGATCTCGGCGAGAATCCTCTTTCGACCCGAGACGGCACGATGTTCTGATGAGTTCGCATTCAGGTGCGCCCCCGCCGAATTAGGCGTGTTGTATGGCCACCCTAGCTCTTGGACGCTCCGCTACACCCTGGATGAAGACATCTATTTGGAATCCTGTTACAGCCGAGCGGGACGTGCGGCGGTGTTTGGCGGTTGGGTCAACGAAGGTGGCGCACTTCTCTGCAACTGCTCCATCACCTTGAGTCGCAATGAGATCGACTGGCTTCGGGCGACCGTGATCCCGTACAACGAGCGTGAACTTGATCTGCTGTCAGAGTGTCCCGATCACGAAGCTCGTCTAGTTGCTTACCGGAGTCAGGAGCGCCAAACGCGGCAAAGTATCTTTGAACAATATGGCGCGCAGCACAGCTATCCGACGACACGCAAGGAACTGAGTATTCTGCTCACCTGTCTCGATCTTCCCGGTGAACGGCGAAAGGAAATTGAAGCCGCGATGCTCGATCCAAGGTGGAAATCGGTGTGGCCGCAGTGGCGCATGATAACGGAAGTCCCTGCACAACCATCAACTGAGAGTGTGGATCACGATTTCATGGCGGAGCTTGGGAGCTTGTAACGACTTGCCTGTTGTCTCCAGCGGGCCATGTTGTTGAAGTCCAACCGACGACCAATTTCTCGGCCCCGGAGTGAGTGATACAGACTGGCCATGATCGACCGTATTGATGAACTCGAACTTGCCGACTTGCGATCAGGGCGGGATCAGTATTCCAACCTGAACCTGCCTGCCTTGACGCAGTTGAAGCCCCTTGAGGCGGCTCAAATCGCTGAGGCGTTGCCCTTGGAAGTGGAGCAGGCGGCAGCACTCAGATGGTTGCTGCGCGGCCTGAATGTCGAAAGAGCCGTCGCCAAGGTGGTCCTGAACCGGAAGGCAGTAGAGGCCATCAGGGATAAGCAGCGTGTGACGAAGGACTTGCGAGAGTCGGTGGGAATCACGGATGAAGAATTGAAGCGGTGGATGGACACAACGCGGAGAAGGGAGTTGTGATGGCGACGAGCAGCTATTTCAGAGATTGCCCCGTCTGCCCCGGCGAGGACTGCCTTGATTACTGCCACGACACCAAACTTGGTGTCGATGGTGGTGACATTGCCACATGCCCGGAATGTGGCTGGCAAACTTGGGTGGAGGAACGATTTGTTGAGATCGAAGAAATCAACTACCGCCGAATCGAGGAAGGGTTCAAGCCGTTGAATCATTTGCGAACTGTGAAATGAGTTCGTCGCGCGCGAATACCTGGAAGCATTGCCCAACCAAAGTAACGAGGGAAGAATAATGAAAAATGCAAATAGTAGCTTCGAGCCGCTGGTCGGTCAGTCCGTTGTTGCACACCTTCATACACAAGGGCCGTGGCGGATTTGCGTACCTGTAGTGGTCGTGTGCAAGCTCAAGAACGGGCAATGGCAAGTGGAAGACGCATCCGGCTTGCGCGTTGATGTGCCGCCAGACCGCGTGTTTCCCTCACAGGAGGCATTCGAGGCGAGCATCAACGAGTTGAGGGTAGCGGTAAATACGCGAACGGGAAGAATCACGGAGTTTAAGTAAGGGCTTGGGTTGAGTGATGAAACATCGACCGCAGTTGTGCGCAGAAGTGCCATAGGCGAAAGCCGGGCATGTGTGCGCCAATTCAATCCGCAATCGCCTTCACAAATGCCTCGCGCACATCGCCGTAGTATAGCACGTTGACCCTGGTGGCCATCTCGTCGGAGAGGTCCGCCAATTGCTTCCTGGCTGACACCGGCATGAGGACAAGACTCGCTCCCTTTTCGACGGCGAGTTCCACCACGTCGATGGCGTTGTGAATCAGTTCCAGGGAGCCGCCGAGGTTCAGCCCGCCGACCACGACCAGCCCACCGCGCAGGCTCCGGTTGATGAGCGTGCTGCACATGGCCATGAGTGCGGCGACGCCGAGAGATTGCCCTGCTTTGGCGGCGTCGTAGGCGCGCAACTGGACTGAGAATTCGTGTTCTCGTGGGTTTCGATCTCCGACCAATTCGGCGGACCTGGAGTACAGATTCGCTTCCGCGTATTTGACCGACTCGGAAAACGCTGGGGGTGCTGGCCGGTTCAGAATCTTCACGCCGCTCCCAGGCCCTTCCGTGACCTCGATGCGGTACAGGCCCGATCCTTCGTCCTGCGTGCCTGCGCTGATCGACCAGACTTGTCCTGGCGGCAGCGGATCACGACCAATATGGTCTTCGCTCTGAAGTTCGGGCGTGACCACAAACTTCTCCACGCCGTCCTTGCCGAGCGTGTAGCTGAACTGCGTATTTCTGAATTCAGCGGAACCAATGCGCTTCTGTTGTTCTTTAACCCGGCGACGGCACTCCAGGGCCAGCCGGACGGCCCATTCCAAATCTTCGTCCGACACGGGATCGTCCGGTGACGGATGAACCAACTTGAGCAGCCCGCAGATCGTCTTCACGACGGCATTCTGATCGCGGCCACTGAGCGCCCCGCCGAACGTCACCCGGCCCTGCAAGGTCGAAGCCCGACTTTGAGAACGGAGCCGGGTCCAGCACTCGCTGATGTAGTCGGAAACCAGACCGAAGTGGTTGGTCTTGACCGGCTCGGCGATCTTCGGGACATCCCAGCCGGGGAGATAGCAATGGATGCGATCCATCAGCGCCGTGTCGTTCCGCATCTCCGGGGGCATGGGGCCGAACAGGTGGCCAATCCGCTGCTGGTGCTGCACATCCACGTCGAAGTTGCCGACCATCACGATGGAGCCATACGCGCGAATGGATTCCTTGCCCCGGCTGAACTCACCGGACTCCATATATCCCTTCATGATATTCACGCCGTCCTTCTGATCGAAGGACACGCCGGATACTTCATCAAAGCACACCACGTCGTACAGGCAGACCAGACCTCGCTGGCCACTGGCATTGTTCACGAACATGCGCGCAACAGTCGCCTTGCCGCCAGAGACAAGATGCGCGTATGGTGAGATTTGCTGATACAGGTGTGACTTGCCCGTTCCTCTTGGGCCAAGTTCGACCAAGTTGTAGTTGTTCTCCACGAACGGGATCATGCGCAGGAGCATCGCATCCCTATTCCGCTCGGTCATGGCAGTCGGCTCCAGGCCGACGCTCCGCAGCAAGAATGACTTCCAGTCTGCTGTGCTGAACTGCCGTCGTCCGGCGTAAAGAGCGTCCAGCACGTCCCGCTTGGAAAGCTGAATGGGGCGCAGGGCCGAAACCATGAATGGCCTGCCGTTTTTCTCCTGGGCTATCACGGCGTCGTAGCCAAGATCGACCTCGGCATAAAATCCGCCCGTCAGCATCCGTTCGTTATCGCGGACGAGCTTATCATCAATGCCTACGTCCTTGAGTTGCAGGCTGGGCAAGGTGGCCACATACGAGTCGGTCTTGGCGTCGAGGCGGGCCGAGATGATGTCGATCAACTTCACAGAGCCGGTTTCGCGGGCGCGGGCCTTGAACAGTTCTTCTTCGCCGCTGCGCACCGCCCGGTCACGCAACTGCCGTTCAACGATGCCCAACCCTTCTTGGATTTCTTCGTCGTTGGTGCTGGCGCAATATCGGCCCAAGAGGAATTCACAGACGTAAGTTGGCACAGGGTATTGGCGAGCGAAACGACGCACCAAGTCCTTGCGA
>Ga0335394_10003618_pt1 | contig 17554 bp, 16 predicted proteins | sample MAT03_FD_205741 | JGI IMG/M metagenome (GOLD analysis project Ga0335394, IMG submission 205741) | Freshwater microbial communities from Lake Fryxell liftoff mats and glacier meltwater in Antarctica - MAT-03 (spades assembly) (version 2) ... | reverse complement strand
CAGGTGTGCGGTGACGATCGCCGGTTTGACCAGTTCAGTGACCGTCCATTTGCCGAGCAGGCCTTGGAAAATCACCAGAGGCACCAGAATCAAACTCGCTTTGAGCGGAACGTCCGGGTCGCGTCGAAAACGCCAGGCATAAAAACCCAATACCAGGATGATCAAGCCAAGAATGGACGCCAAATAGCGATGAACCATTTCGCGCCAGGCTTTACCAATTTCTACCGGACGTTCGGGATGTACGGCATTGGCGCTGCTGATCTCCAGACTCTCATTGGGCCAAGTCAGGTGACCGTAGCAGCCCGGCCAGTCTGGGCAGCCGAGTCCCGCATGCGAAAGCCGGACATAGGCGCCCTTGGCGATCACCACCAAAGTAAATAGAGCGGCGAGCCACGCCAGCCGTTGAAACCAGGGATTACGCATCTTTTCCAAGCGGTGACCATCTAAGCAAGATTGAAAGGTCTTTGCGCACTCTGCTCGCATCAAATCCCGGCGGGTAGCGCATCAGGATGTTGCCCAGCGGGTCCATCAGCAGCAGCCAGCGCTCAGTCGGCGCCGCACCCACGGCATTTTTAACGGCAAGCAGAAGCTCGGGCGACGGCTGCTGGACCGCGACGACGTCTGCCGGAAGCGCCGGGATGGCGCCTTCTGCGGTTGGCATGAACATCAGCCCGACCCGATTGAATTCCTTGCCTGCGGACAGATGCAGCTGATGCAGGGTTTGCATTTGCTTTTGGCAGGCGTCTAGGCACTCAGCGCTATCGGCGTAGATCAGCCACCAGCGGCTGCGCAGGGTTTCATCGGAAACGCCCGCGACCGGGGCGCCTAAGCTGATGACCGGTTGGATCAGCTGGCCATAGTTGCGCGTCTGCGCTGGAGAAAATTGGACCCAGCGCGAGTTGAGAACAATCGCCAGCAGCACCGGCAAGAAAAACATCAGAAATAGGCCGACCAAAATCAGTCGATTTTTGTGTTGTTGGGTCATTGGACACGTGGGCTCAGTCGTCGAAACAATAAAACGAGGTAAACGCCAGCCAATCCGGCCGCAAGCGCTCGAAACTGAAAGGCGTAGGCGCTGTGCCGATCAGGCGCCATGCCGAGCGCGGGCTGGCGCTCGACCGCGAGGGCCCCCGGCTGGGCTGGATCGATCTTGAGCACCATGTCGCCCGTATCGTTGGGGCCGAGCACGGCCAGCTCCGCAGCCCCAATTCTGGTCACCAGCCAATCGCGGCCAAACGCCTGCATGGAGGGCCCGAGCGCCAAGCCAGAAGCGGGCGGTGGGGTTAGCGCGCCAGTGAGTTGAACCGCTTCGGACGGCGTGGTGAAGGCGGGCAGCTGCGCGCGCGACTCGCGGTCGCGTGCGATCCAGCCGCGTTCGACAATGATTTGGCGGTCGCCCAAAGCCAGTGCCTGAAAGACCAAGAGGCCCGACTGACCGCCGCGCATTTGGTTGTCTAGAAGCAGCCGCGTGGGTTCGACATAGCGTCCCGCCACCTGCACACGGCGGAATAGATTGTCACCGCTTGGCTCAATCTGACTAAGCGCGATGGGCGCCGCAGCGGCGCGTTCGGCGTAAACAGCCAGGCGTTCGGATTTGTAGCTGGCGCGCCCAGCCTGCCATTGCCCCGGTATCAATAGCAGCCCGGCGATAGCCACGGTCGCAAAGCCGCCAATGAGCCATGCGCGCACACTGGCGTGCGCAGGGCGCCCTGGGCCGACGAGGCCCTGATTGGTTGGTGGGGGATTCATGTGGCTAGCATGCCGCTTACGGAGCAAAGGCGATGTGTACACGATAACTTTCTGTGCTTTTGCTTAAGCTCGACCTTTCACTCATACAGCCGTGCCATGTTGGTCAACCTCGCAATCGTCGCCTTCCTCGTCTACATCGTTTACAGCTTGGGACTGGGCTGCTACTACATGCTGACCGATCAGAGCAAATCAGAGAGAACCGTGCGCGCGTTGACCAAGCGCATCGGTTTTTCGATTCTGATGATCGTCTTGATCATGCTTGGTATCTGGGGCGGCGTGATCAAGCCGCACGGGATCGGTTGAACAGCGAGCGAGCACCTGATGGCGTTCGCGCGCGTTGAAGTCGGTCAAATGACGTAAACAAATACGAATAAGCCGAGCCAAACCACGTCAACAAAGTGCCAGTACCAAGCCACGGCCTCGAAGCCGAAGTGGTTATCCCGGCTGAAGTGGCCTTTCATGCAGCGGACCAAAATTACCGCGAGCATGATTGCGCCTAGGGTCACATGGAGCCCGTGAAAGCCGGTCAACAGAAAAAATGTGGACCCATAAATGCCCGACTGCAGGGTGAGGTTCAGATCGGTGTAGGCGTGGTGGTATTCGTAGGCTTGGAAATACAAAAACACCGAGCCCAGCGCAATGGTTGCCGCAAGCCACCAGCAAAGCGGCGCGCGGCGGCCTTGCACCAAAGCCCAGTGCGCGAGGGTGATGGTCAAACCCGATGTCAGCAGAAGAAGAGTATTCAGCAGCGGCAGACCCCAGGTTGGAATCGTTTTGAAGGCACCGCCAAGTTCGGCAGGCCCAGCCGTTGGCCATGCGGCCTCAAACGCAGGCCACAGAAATTCATGGGTTGCGGCCTTGTCGCCAACACCACCCAACCACGGAATCGAGAATTCTCGAGCGTAAAAGAGAGCGCCAAAAAATACCGCAAAGAACATCACTTCGGAGGCGATAAACCAGACCATTCCCATCCGGAAAGAAACGTCGACTTGGTTGTTGTATAAGCCGCTGAGCGATTCCTTGATCACCGCGCCAAACCAGCCAAACAGCATGAAGATCACGATGGCAAGGCCGCCGAACATAAGCACTTGCGAGCCCGCACCGCCGGTTTCGTTGAGCAGGCGCCCGGCGCCCACCATGGTGAGTGTCAGGCCAATGGAGCCGATGATCGGCCAATGCGATCCGTGCGGGACGTAGTATTGTCCGGTAGACGATTGACCGGTAGACGGGCTTGCGTTGGCCATACGGAACCTGAGGTGAGAGGGTTTGACTAGCGCGCCGCAAGCTTAGCGGTCGCGATTTCGTTATTGAAGAAAGTATACGACAGCGTCACCACGTCGACGTTATCGGGCAGGTTGGGGTCAATCATAAAGCGGACCAGCATGCGCCGATTTTCGTGTCCTTCGAGCTTCTGCTCGGTGAAGCAAAAACACTCGGTCTTGTTGAAGAAGACCGAGGCCGCGCCCGGCGTCACGCTCGGCACGGCTTGGCCGACGATGGCGAACGGAGACAGATTGGTTGTGTCAAACCACGCTTCCGTCAATTCGCCCAAACGCACGGTCATTTCGTCGGTTTCAGGGACGAACTGCCATTTAAGCGCGCTGTTGACTGTGGTGTCGAACTGCAAACGCACGCGACGGGTGCTCAAGTCAGCCGCGTGCGCTTCTGCGCTCGAAATCTGCCCGGTCTTGCCGTTCAGGCCGGTCAGTTCGCACAAGATGTCGTAAATCGGAACAAGACTAAATCCGAAAAAAAACATCACGGAGGCGGCAATCAACGCACGCTTAAGCAGCGTGCGATTGGCCTTATTTAAGGAGTCGTTGGAGCCCATCTAAACCAATTCCCATAGCGAGAAAACCAATATAAACAGCGCCTGCAAGCAGCCCGAAAATTAACGCGGTACGGCGTGCGGCTCGCCGTTTGGGATTATTGTTTGGCATTTAATTTTTCAGGCCCGGTGATCGCAGCGATCGCCGGGCCATTTTGCTCAATGCACGCCGTGGGCGAGTTTGGTGTAGTCGATGGTCGGCGGCGTTTGGAAGGTGTGGTGCGGTGCCGGCGAAGGCAGCGTCCACTCTAGGCCTTTGGCGCCTTCCCAAACCTGTGACGTCGCTTTCTGCTTCGAACGATAGACGCAGTGAATGATCACCCCGACAAAAATCAGCTGGCTCAGGCCAAACCAGAATCCACCAATAGAGGAAATTTGGTTGAAGCCCGTGAACGCGATGTTGTAGTCAGGAATGCGCCGCGGCATGCCGGCCAAGCCCAAGAAATGCTGCGGGAAAAACAGCACGTTGGCCGAGATCATGGTGTTCCAAAAGTGGATCTTGCCCCAGCGTTCGGAGTACATATTGCCGCTCCATTTTGGGAGCCAGTAATACGTGGCCGCCATCAGCGCAAAGACCGCGCCGGTGACCAACACATAGTGGAAGTGAGCCACCACGAAATAGGTGTCGTGGTATTGGTAGTCGGCGGGCACGATCGCCAGCATCAGGCCGGAAAAACCGCCGATGGTGAACAGGATGACAAACGAAATCGCAAACAGCATCGGCGTTTCGAAGGTCATGGCGCCCTTCCACATGGTCGAGACCCAATTGAAGATTTTTACGCCCGTGGGGACCGCAATGAGCATGGTCGAGTACATGAAAAACAGTTCGGCTCCCAGCGGCATTCCCACCGTAAACATGTGGTGAGCCCAGACGATAAAGCTCAAGAACGCAATTGAGGCCGTGGCGTATACCATCGCGCTGTAGCCGAACAAGGGCTTGCGCGAGAAGGTCGGAATGATTTCTGAAACCACGCCAAAAGCCGGCAAAATCAGGATGTACACCTCCGGATGGCCGAAGAACCAGAAGATGTGCTGGAACATCACCGGGTCGCCCCCTCCTGCGGCGTTGAAGAAGCTGGTCCCGAAGAACTTGTCAGTCAGCAGCATCGTTACCGCGCCGGCCAACACCGGCATCACCAAAATCAATAAAAACGCGGTGATCAACCACGTCCATACAAAGATCGGCATGTTGAGCAGGTTCATGCCGGGGGCGCGCATGTTGAGGATGGTGGCGATCACGTTGATCGCGCCCATGATTGAGGAGAAACCCATCAAGTGAATGGCGAAGATCACGAATGCGGTCGAGTTGCCGCCCTGCAGCGAGAGCGGCGGATACAGGGTCCAGCCGCCAGCCGGGCCGCCGGAGCTCATGAACAGGGTCGAGAGCAGGATGGCGAAGGCGAAAGGCATGATCCAGAAGGACCAGTTGTTCATGCGTGGAAGCGCCATATCCGGCGCGCCGATCATCATCGGGATCATCCAGTTGGCCAAGCCGACCCACGCCGGCATGACCGCACCAAAAATCATGACCAGCGCATGCATGGTGGTCATCTGATTGAAGAACTCGGGATGGACCAACTGCAGGCCAGGCTGAAAGAGTTCAGCCCGGATCACCATCGCCATGGAGCCGCCGATAAAAAACATCACCAGCGCAAACACCAGATACAGCGTACCGATGTCTTTGTGGTTCGTGGTGAACAGCCAGCGATCCAGAAAACCCTTCGGCTTGTGATCGTGGTCGTCGTGGTCGTGCGCGTGCCCGTAGGTGCTTGTTTCTGCGCTCATTGCTAGATGCCTTTGCTTTTAAATCGTAAGGGGCGAACAGGAATTTATGGCGCGGTCAGCGCAACAGCGGGCGTTTTGCCCTGTTGCACATAGCGCAAATCGGTGTCGGTGCCGCGCTGGTCGGCGAGCCAGGTCGAATAGTCTTCCTTGTTGACCGCGCGCACCACGATGGGCATGAACCCGTGATCTTTACCGCACAGTTCGGCGCACTGGCCGCGATAGATGCCCGGCGTGTCGATCATTGTCCATGCTTCGTTAACGAAGCCTGGAATCGCATCGCGCTTCCAGCCCAGAGCCGGCACCCACCACGAATGGATGACGTCATCGGCGGTGATCAGCAGGCGAATCTTGGTGTTGATCGGCAAAACCAGCTCTTTGTCGACGTCGAGCAGATAGTTTTCGTGGGCGTTTGGATCCTTCCCGGAGAACGGGCGGCGGATCTCATTGCTCTTGGCGTCTAGACTGGAGACAAAACCCACTTTCTCCTCAACATAGTCGTAGCGCCATTTCCATTGATAGCCGGTGATCTTGACCGTCATCGTGGTGCCTGAGGAGTCGGACATGTTGATCAGGGTCTTGGTCGCGGGGATCGCCATCGCCACCAAAATCGCAATCGGAACCACGGTCCAAATGATCTCCGCGGTGGTCGAGTGGCTGAACTGCGCTGGCGTGACGCCGCGCGACTTGCGATGGCGAAACATCGACCAGAACATGGCACCAAAAACAGCCACCCCGATCGCGCAGCAGATGTAGAACATCAGCATGTGCAGATCGTGCACCTCACCGGCGATTTTAGTCGCACCGGTGGTCATATTGAGCTGCCACGGAACCGCTTTTTCGGCGGCTGTGAGCATTGCGCTGAACGAAGCGAACCCCAAGCCAGCGATGAGTCGCATTGATCCGCGAATCTCCATCGACATAAGCACACCCTCTAACATTGAATTTGAGCTTGATTTAAGGTGCGGAGAATAGCTCGAAAGGCAGCCCAGCGGCAAGCCAAAAACTCCATAAAAGACAAGGCCCTGCGCATGATTTTTCTTCACATGAATGAATGCCGCGTGCGCCGCCGCTGATCATTGCGTGCTCGAAAGTGCTGGGTTTACGTTGGCCGCTGGGTTAACCTCGACGCCGAGTCAGTCAGGCAGTCGCTCTCGGGAAATAGTCCGGGGGAGGAAAGTCCGGGCTCCACAGGGCAGGGTGCCAGGTAACACCTGGGCGGCGTGAGCCGACGGAATAGTGCAACAGAAAGATACCGCCTCGGTTGGCCGGCAACGGCAGGCCGCGGTAAGGGTGAAATGGTGCGGTAAGAGCGCACCGCGCGCGTGGCAACACGTCGTGGCAAGGCAAACCCCACTCGGAGCAAGACCAAATAGGGGATCGTATGGCGTGGCCCGCGTTGATCCCGGGTAGGTTGCTTGAGGCTCAAGGTGACTTGAGTCCCAGATGAATGACTGTCCTCGACAGAACCCGGCTTATCGACTGACTCGTTTTTTAAATCGTCCACGCGCAGGCCGTGAGGCGCGCACTTTTTCCGTTTACACTTTGACACATACCCACACATGGTTAGGTCAAGTCAATGAACCTCTCAATTGTGCTGATCCCGGCACTGCTGCTGGCTGCGGCAGCCGAGCCTGTGCCCAGCGCCGCGCAGGATGAAGCGCGTATCGAAGCGCTGGTGTTGGCGGAGCTAAGCGGTGCGCCGGCTGTGGCTAAGGCGGCCGACACTGAGGCGCCGGTCATCCGGCCCTCGAAAGCGGTCAGCCAGAGTGCTGAAACGCTGAAAGCGCAGCCCGGCGACCTGATTGCGTTTGACGACTTGCGCCAAATGCTCGGGCGCACCGTGCGCTTCACGACCAAGAGCGGTCACAGCCACGTGGCCGTTGTCGATGCGGTCAGCGGAGGGACGGTCCGCTTGCAGGTGCGCATGGCGGGTGGTCAGGCCACCTATAGCCTCCAGCGCGGCCAAATCGCGCGCATTACCCGGATTTAGGCGGCCATGTCAGGAATGGAAGTTCAGATTCTTCGCTTCGCGGGCGTGCTGACGATCTTGTGGTTGGTGATTTTCGTCATGCACGTTTGGTGCGTGGTCAAGGTCGCGCGATCCAGTCAGCTGCTCGCGGTTGCGGTCTTCTTCGTTCCGTTTGTCAGCTACTTTGCGCTTGTTAAGTTTTGGGGCGATGAAGACAGCGATATTCGCAAGCCGATGGCGTACCTGCACGGTGCGACGCTGCTGGGATGGGTTTTCATACTTAGCATGGCTATGAAGGCGGTTGATGTCCCCACCTCTGGTTGGCCGAGCCCTGACAGCGAAGGCCAGCTCGGCGCTGGGTCGGCGGACCGCGCTTCTGCGCAAGGGCCGTCGCTGCGCTACCGCGAGCTGATGTCCGCGCTGAAAAAAGAATTTGGCCAGGTTGAGCTCCCACGCATCCAGGCCAGCTTGGCCGTGCCCAAGCACTTTCGCTTTATCTCAAGCGCATCCCTTGAAAGCGTGGGCCGCGAATTTGATCTGGGTTTGAGCGCCGACACCCTGGGCTGGCTGGTTCACGAGCGGGTGGATTTGGGCGGCAGCGACGCTTGGTGGGTGGAACTGCGCTGGGACGGCGAGGGCTTTGCCCCCGAGGCTGATTTTGCAAGCACGCTGCCCAAAGATTTTCTGGTTGATTCACAGCGAGCGTCGGTCAGGCTGTCGCAGCGCAATGCCCAAGATGGATTCCCACAGTTCTCGGTGATGACCCACCCCGCCTCGCCGCAGTGGTTGGCCGCTGAGAAAATCGCGACGTGGGTTGAAGAGTTGGCTTGGGAAGGAGCCGCCAGCCGCAGCGTCGATTGCTATGCGCTCAAGCAGGCGCGCGCTGGCGTGCTCGCGTTCGCGGTGTTCAATCAGCCTCTTTCGCGCACGGAATTGTGTCTGCTTGCGGTGCGCCTGGGCGCGCGCTCGGTTAAGTTTGCGCCTACTGCGGATGTGAGCGCGCGCGATGCCAGACGCGACAAGCTATCGGCGTATGTGTTGGCGGATTACGTTACCGGCCGCATCGGCTTAGATGCTGACTGACGAATTGCAAAGAATGCCAGCACCAGCTGCGTGGGCGCGAAAAAGGCCAAAACTTCGCCATTGGCCTGAGAAAATGCGGGCAGCCACTGGATCATGATCGCGACCAGTGTGGATGCCGCCAATAGCTGCCAAAGTCGCCGCCGCAGCGCAGGCCGATAGAACACCAGCAGCAGCACCGCCAGCGGGCTCATGATCAGCACATTTTCGTTGGGCCAAGCCATGTGGTGGGCGGTCAAAAACCCCAGCCCCAAAAGCACGCAGCCAGCCAGCCCGGTGAGCAACAGCCAAGCGCTGGTTAGCGCGCGCGTGGGCCAAGCGCGCGGCGCTTTTCGCATCATCAGCACAGCGCCTCCTGCGAGCAAGAGGCCCAGAGCCAGCGCGAGCCAAAGCCGATCCGGCGCGTAATCGGGCGGCGCCGCATACGCGCCGTCAGAGAGCATGCGCTCGGCGTTGACCAGTGCGACGGTTTCGCCGTCTTGGACAACCCGGATCTCGCGCAGGCTGACGCTCAGGCGCTCTGGCAGAAAAGCCTCGTCCCACAGGCTTAAGGCGTCGTCCGCCGGCTGGCCGAGGCCCAAATGCAGGGCACTCCAAAGCGGCAAATCGTCGGCGAGCGAGCGCAGCACGTGCATGCGCCAGGTCAAGCCGCGCGAACGTCCAATCAGCTCGCGCTTGAGTTGGCCTTTCAGGACTTGATCAAGCAGGTCGCGGACCTTGGTTGAGCAGTTGTTGAGGAAATAGTCGTAGGGGTAGGCGCGCCGCTTCGGGTCGCGATTCCATTCCAGAAACTCCGCCGTCTGGGTCGCTTGCGCGGGGCTTAAATTAAGCATCTGCAGGCGAATGCTGCGACCCTCTTCAACATAGCGCGCAAGGTCATAGCGTGCAGGCAAGCCGTCCATTTCATACTGCATGGCGCCGCGCACGAATCGCCAGAAAAAGTTCTTCTGCGCAAAGTCAAAAAAGCCGTAGCTGTAGAGCGTGCTGGTCTTGCGGCGCGTGTCTTCGACCAAAATCGCGTTGTGACCGAAGCGCTGCCAGTAGATCGGCCCTGGGCCGATCGTGACCAAGCCGATCGCGTAGCGCTGCGCCGCAAGAGCGCTTGCTGGCGCCGAGATCATGGCAGCCAGCAGCAGTGCAAGCAATCGGCTCACGCTGGCGTGCTTTCGGTTCGGCTGAACTCAAGCAGATGCAAACGCCGCGCATCCGCCTTGAGCACGCCAATCGTAAACGGCCCAAGATTCAGGCTCTCGCCGCGCTCCGGCAGGCGGCCAAACTCGGAGGTCAGCAGGCCGCCGATGGTGTCGTAGTCTTCGTTGGAATAGTCGACCCCAAAGTGCTCGTTGATGTCGGCGATTGGCGTCAGCGCCTTGACCCAGCTGCGCCCGTCGGGTTGATCAACGATAAAGCGATCGACTTCGTCTTCGGCGTCGTGTTCGTCGTCTATCTCGCCCACGATTTCCTCAAGCACGTCTTCAATGGTGACCAAGCCCGTGATGCCACCGTATTCGTCGACCACCACCGCCATGTGGCTGCGGTTTTGCTTGAACTCCTTAAGCAGCACGTTTAAGCGCTTGCTTTCTGGAATGATCGTGACCGGCCGCAGCAGCGTACTCAGGCCGAGCTTGAGTTCGGGCGCTGAGAGCAATTTGAGCAAGTCCTTGGCGAGAACAATTCCCAGCACCTCGTCAGATCCCTCGCCCATCACCGGAAAACGCGAGTGACCGGAGGCGAGCACCGTGCGCAGGAGCTCGTCAAGCGGCGCATCGACGTCCAGCACCACCATCTGCGCGCGCGGCACCATGACGTCTCCAACCTGGCGCTCGGAAACCTGGAGCGCACCTTCAACCATGCTGAGCGTGTCCTGATCGAGCAAGGAATTCGCCTTGGCTTCGCGCAGGATTTGTATCAGTTCATCTTTGTTCCGGGGTTCACCGGAGAACGCGTGCGCCAGTCGTTCAAACCAGGATTTCGGCGCGGTTAAATTGTCGTCGCTCATCGTGTGGGCGCTTTTCGCTCCCTGTGGCAGCAGAAGTTGGGGAGTTTATAACAAGCGCTTTGCCGCTTATCGATTCATTGCATGACTTGCTACACTCGCTCCAACATCGAACAAAGCGATTCAGCGCTTTCAATATAGTGAAATGGGGGTTTCAGTGAGCAATCCGCTGCAGGCAGGTCAACGTTTCGGGAAGTACGAAATTGTCCAATTGATTGGGCGCGGTGGGATGGCGGACGTTTACGAGGCGATGGACACGGTGCTGCTGCGCCGCGTCGCGCTCAAGATCCTGCCGCCTGAGTTCTCCCGCGACGAAGAGCGCGCCGCGAGGTTCATCAAAGAAGTGCGCAGCGCGGCCGCGCTGCAGCATCCCGGCATCATCACTATTTATGAAGTGGACAAGCTTGACTCAAGCAACTACTTCTCGATGGCGCTGCTGACGGGTGGCGATCTCAAACAGAAAATTCGCGGCGGCATCAAGACCGACGACGCGATCGACATCACCGTCAAAATTGCCAGCGCACTCGACCATGCCCACCGCAAAGGGCTGATCCACCGAGACATCAAGCCCGAGAATATTGTCTTCAACGCCGACGGTGAGCCGGTGGTTGCTGACTTTGGGATTGCCAAGGCAACCGCAGGCGGCACCCAGATGACCGCCATGGGCATGCTCATCGGCACGCCGCGCTACATGAGCCCCGAACAGGCGCGTGGCGAAGCAGAGCTCGACGGGCGCTCGGATTTCTACTCGCTCGGCGTGGTGCTCTACGAAATGCTGACGGGCAACGTGCCGTTTGACGCACAAACCACGATGGCGATCTTGCTCAAGCACATCCAGGATCCGCCTCCGGTGCTCGGCGAAGGTCTATCTAAGTACCAGCCCTTTCTCGATAAGTTTCTTGCCAAGGAACCGTCCGATCGCTTTTCCAACGCCCAAGAAGTTGCAGCAGCCGCGCGCCAGTTCAAAACCAATACCGGAAAAATTGCGGCGCCGGTTTTGCTGCGGCCAAAAACCGGCGGTGAGCCGCAGTTCACTACCAAACGGCGCAGCGATGGAGTTCCTGCGATGTCGATGGCGGAGCAGCTCGCTCGAATCGAGCCGGTTGCGCGGAGCGCGGCGCCAGACGAACGCAAGAAATCCGGCTTACCGATTGTGCCGATCGCCATAGCGGGCGTCGTGGTGCTCGGGATTGCGGCGTACTTTCTGTTCGGACGCACAAGCGAGCCTGCGCCCGCTACAGCGACCCCAGTTGCAGCGGCTCCGGAAAGCGTACCTGCAGGCGGGGCGGGGCCTCCGCCAGTGCCGGCGGATCCCGGCGCACCGGTTGATCCGCTTGCTGCGGTGACCCCAAATCTCGCCGACGCGAACGCCGATATCGACAGCGAACTGATGGCCAGTCCGGCGCTGATGCGCGAAAAGCGGATCATCGAATTGGCTCAGGCCGCTGACGCGCACTTCCGCGGCGGCCGCTACACCGCACCTGCAGGGAGCAATGCGCTGGAATCCTATCGGGCTCTGCTGCAGGTCGATCCTGCGAGCGCAGATGCGCGCCAAGGCATCGCGCGTCTGATTCAAACGCTGATGGCGCGCGCAACCACCGCGATTGCGGCAAGAGACGTGCTTGGCGCCGAGGCGGCGCTCGCGCAGGTCAAGTTAATTGATGCTCAAGCGGCGGGCCTGCGCGAGATGGAAGCCGCTGTGGCCTCCGCGAAGAAGACCGAAGAAGCGGCTGCAGTAGCTGCCGCCAACCCGCCCAGACCGGCGGTCGCTGCGCCCGCGACCACGCGACCCGCTGGCGCGACAGCACCGGCTGCTGCCCCGCCTAGGCCTGCGCCTGCCGCACCAAGGCCAGCAGCGCCGGTTGGGCCAACCACAGCGATCGCCGTTTTGCGCCGGGTTGAGCCGGACTACCCACGAGATGCGTTTAGAAAGCAAACCGAAGGCCGGGTGCAAGTCGCTTTCTTGGTGACCGCCGAGGGCAGAGTGGCGGAAGCCAAAGTGCTCTCCTCGACGCCCGCGCGGGTGTTTGATCAGGCCGCGTTGAAAGCCATCAATCAGTGGACTTTCAGGGCTGCGGTCGAAAACGGCCAGCCGGTTGCCAAGCGTGCCGAGCAAACCTTTGAGTTCTCGCTTGACTGACGCGGCACTGACTTCCACCCAGGCGATCGATGCCAGCCACGGCATCGATCTGCCCAGTCTGAGCCGCTATCTCGCGCACGCTGTCCCCGCGCTTGGCTCGCTTGAGCGGGTCCGCAAGTTCAAAGGTGGCCAATCCAATCCCACTTTCTGGGTAGAAGGCAGCCACGGAACGGCGGTGTTGCGGCGCAAGCCAGCCGGCACCCTGCTCAAGTCCGCGCACGCCGTCGAGCGCGAATTCCGGGTCATCCAGGCGCTCGCTCAAAGCGGCGTCCCGGTTGCAGCCGCGATCGCGCTGTGCGAAGACGCGAGCGTGCTCGGCAGCCCGTTTTATCTGATGGGCTATGTAAATGGTCGGATCTTTTGGGATCCGGCGCTGCCCGATGTCGCGCCGAGCGCGCGTGCGGCCTATTTCAGCGAGATGGCGCGCGTGCTCGCCGCCATTCACCAGGTCTCGGTAGAGGCGGTGGGATTGGCGGATTTCGGCCGGCCCGGCAACTATTTTTCGCGGCAAATCAGGCGCTGGATCGAGCAATATCGCCTGTCCGAATTGGAACCTTTGGCCGATATGGATCGGCTGATCGACTGGCTGCCCGCAAACATCCCGCAGGGTGACGATGAAACCTGTCTGGTCCACGGCGATTTCAGAATCGATAACCTGATCTTCCATCCAACAAAAGCCAAAATTCTGGCCGTTGTCGACTGGGAGCTGTCCACGCTCGGCCATCCGCTTGCCGATCTTTCCTACGCCTGTTTGACCTGGCGGCTGCCGCGCAATGGCCCGATTAAGGGATTGCTGGGGCTCGACCTTGCCGCACTGGCGTTGCCAGACGAAGACCACTTCAAGCGTGAATACTTAGGCCACACCGGGCGCCAAGCGCCTGAGCCGTGGTCGTTTTACATGGCGTTTAATTTGTTCCGGCTCGCGGCGATTGCGCAAGGCGTGGCCAAGCGCGCGCAATCGGGGCAAGCATCCAGTGACAAGGCCGCGCAGGTCGGCGCGATGGTCCCGGTGATTGCGCACCAAGCGCTGCAGTTGATCACCTGAGTTTCAGCCGCTACTCGTTTAAATGACGAAAGAGCGATGGCACGATCGCATTTCGCCTGTAGCCTTCCCAGTCCCCAACATGTGACGCCTCCCATGGAATTTTTCAAAAGCCTGTTCAAGTTCATCGACCAAACCCGAAGGGTGGTGCTGAACCTGGTCTTCTTGTTTCTAATCGGCATTGTGCTGCTGTTCTTGCTTGTCGCGATCTGGTCGATGCCCTCGGGCTCGGAGGAGAAGACCGCACTGGTCCTCGACATCAAGGGCGATATCGTTGAGCAATATTCGGTTGAACCCGCGCAATTGGCCTTCGACAAAGCGCTCGGCCAAGACCAACCGGAAACCCAGCTGCGCGATATCGTGCGCGCACTCAAGAAAGCCGCCAAGGATGAAAACATCGCGCGGGTGCTGCTGCGCACCGACCAAATGGGCGCAGTCGGGCTGTCCACGCTGCAGGAAGTGCGCGATGCCATGATCGAGTTTCGCAAATCGGGCAAAGAAATCATTGCCTACGCCGACGGCATGGGCCAGCAGCAGGCGTATCTCGCAGCGCAAGCCAACAGGGTCTATTTGAATCCCGAAGGTTTGGTTTTGCTGCAGGGTTTTGGACGCTACCGCAGCTACTACAAAGATGCGCTTGAAGGCTTGAAGATCGACGTGCACCTGTTTCGTGTGGGCGAGTTCAAATCAGCGGCCGAACCCTTCATCCGCACCAGCATGTCCGACGAGGACCGCAGCTCGGCCTTGTTCTGGATGAACGATTTGTGGTCGCAGATGCTGGCCGACATCGCCAGCGCACGAAAAATCAAGCCCGCGGATCTTCAAGCCGATATCGAAAACTTCGGCGAGCTGCTCAAGGCCAATGGCGGCGATGCGGCGAAAGTCGCGATCGAGATGGGCCTGGTGGATGAGCTGAAAACCCGCGATCAGCTGCGCGATATGTTGATCGAGACCGGCGCCGAAGACGAAGAGAACAAGACCTTTCGCCAAGTCAGCAGCAAAGACTACATTTCCGCGCCCGATCCGACAGAGCTGATGCCATCGGATCGCCAAGTCGCCATCGTGGTCGCGCAGGGCGAGATTGTGGACGGTGACAAAGGCCCCAGCGTGATCAGTGGGGACGCGACCTCGCGCTTGATCCGCAAGGCGCGTCAAGACGACGACGTGAAAGCAATCGTGCTGCGCGTGGATTCCCCGGGCGGCGGCGTGTTTGCGTCAGAGCTGATCCGCCGTGAAGTCGAGTTGGCGCGCGCGGACGGCAAGCCAGTGGTCGCATCGATGGGTGATGTTGCGGCGTCCGGCGGCTACTGGATTTCGATGAATGCCGACGCGATCTACGCGCGCCCTTCGACGATCACCGGTTCGATCGGTATTTTTGGGATGTTTTTTAAGGTCCCGCGCACGCTCGCTGAGTACGGCAAGATCTACAACGACGGCGTCGGCACCAGCAAATGGGCGGGTGCGCTTAACTTGGATCGCCCCTTGCCGCCTGAAGTGGGCGACGCAGTGCAGACCCTCATCAACAAGGGCTATCGGGACTTTGTTAGCAAGGTCGCCGATGCCCGCGAGCGCAAGTTCGAAGAGATTGACGCGATCGCGCAGGGTCGCGTTTGGTCCGGCGCGCAGGCCAAAGAGCGCGGCCTCGTCGATGAACTCGGCGGGCTCGCCGCCGCGGTCAAGTCAGCAGCCAAATTCGCCAAGCTCGGTGACGACTACGTGGTTCGCTATCGCGCCGAAGAGCCCGAAGGGTTTGCTGCGATTTTGCAGCAGCTGGCGGGCTCAGCCTTGGGCCAGCTCAACATCCGCATCGAGCTGCCGTTTGCCAACCTGCGTGCGCTGAATGTCGTCGAACAGATCAACGACGATTTCAAGTTCGTGCAGGCTCAAGGCGGCCTGCCGATCAAGGCCTACGCACACTGCCTGTGTGAACTGAACTAAGTCATCCGCGCTGCGCTTTCGTTAAAGTCAGCGCAAGCGCAGTCAGAATTCGTATTCGTTGAGCGCTGCCATTTCATCGCGGGTGCTGTAGCGGCCCTTGGCATCGCAGGCCACGTGAGCCATCGCACACTCGCGGTCGTGGGTGAAGAACAATCCAACCCGGCGCGCCAGCATGTCAGCGAGAAACGCCTCTTTCTCGTTGATCAGCAGTTCGGCGTTGCGGTCGTAGCCCATTGTCACCGGCAAATGCACCCACGGGCGACCCGGAATCAGGTCCGCGCAAAACACCACCGCGCCAGTATCACCGGTGATTTCGGCCAGCATCAGGCCTGGCGTGTGTCCGTCTGAATAGTGCATCCGCACAGCGCGCCCGAGGGTGTCTGAGTGCACGCCATCAAGCAATTCCAGGCGACCGCTTTGTTTGAGCAGCACCATCAACTCGGGGATGAACGATGCGCGGTCGCGCGGGTGCGGGTCGCTCGCGCGCTCCCAGTGCCCGGCAGACACGATGTAGCGAGCATTCGGAAATAAAAGCTCGGGCGCCTTGCCCTCTTCCCATGCGCTGAGCAAGCCGCCGGCATGATCAAAATGCAGATGGCTTAAGACCACAGCGTCGATGTCCGCGGGCTCCAATCCGATTGCCGCGAGTGATTCCAGCAGGCGATGGCTGGGCTCAAGCACCCCGTAGCGTTCGCGCATTTTGGGCTCAAAAAAAGCACCGATTCCGGTTTCAAACAGAACCAGCTGGTCGCTGCTGTTCTCCACCAGCAGTGCGCGACAAGACAGCTCAATGCGGTTTTGCGCATCTGGCTTTAACCAGCGCTCCCACATGGTTTTTGGCACGTTGCCAAACATCGCACCGCCATCGAGGGATTGGGTGTTGCCTTCAAGTGACCACGCGCGCATCGGGAATTCCTTTCAATCTGGGTTCAACGGGGATGGATCATCGGCTCGACGCCCACGCGCACGCAAGCAGCGCGTATCCCTCAAAGCCCAACCAGCTTGGCCAAAAGCTCGCCCATGCCATTCACCATTGGCAGAAGCACCGTGCTCAGCACGCCGGTTGCCATCAACACCAGCAAAATGATCAAGCCGTAGCGCTCAATGCCTTCGTAGCCGCGGCGGATATCACCCGGCAAAAAGTGCGCAACGATCTTGGACCCATCAAGCGGCGGAATCGGCAGCACGTTAAGCGCAAACAAGACCAAATTGATCATCACGCCGGCCTTCGCCATTGCAGCCAGCATGGGCGAATCACCACCGAACGACAGCAGCAGCGCCCACGCGATCGCCATCAGCAGGTTCGACATCGGCCCCGCCGCCGCCACCAGCGCCATATCGACCGATGGACTTTTGAAATAGCGCGTATCCACGGGCACCGGTTTCGCCCAGCCGAACATAAAACCACCGATTGCATAAAGCACCAGCGGCACCACCACGGTGCCGATTGGGTCGATGTGTTTGATCGGATTGAGCGTCAAGCGGCCCTGCGACTTGGCGGTCGGATCGCCCAATTGAAAAGCGACCAGCCCGTGGCAGGCCTCATGCACGGTGATCGCCAGAATCACTGGAATGGCCACCAATAAAATCATGATTACGCTGTCCATACCCACCTCAGTACGCAAACTCTTTGAAAATCGGGTCTATGTTGCCTTTCCACGCGCCGTGGAACAGCTCAAGTTTGCGTTCGGCCGGGCACACGCCGGCGTTCGCGAACTCGATCAGCGGCTCAAGGTAAATCGATTCGTCGCTGCCGCGCGGGTTCAAACGGCCGCGGCGGCGCAAACCCGCGGCTGAGATTTTCAGCGCTTCGATGGTGAGATCAAGCACCGTGCCTTTGCGGTGCGGGGTTTTTAGCGCCAGACGCGGGACCTGATCACGCAGCGCCTGGTGTTCGTCGATGGTCATGTCGCGGACTAAATCCCATGCGGCATCCAGCGCGGTTTGGTCGTACAGCAAACCCACCCAAAACGCGGGCAATGCGCACAGGCGATTCCACGGCCCGCCATCGGCGCCGCGCATCTCCA
>Ga0335394_10003615_pt1 | contig 17558 bp, 10 predicted proteins | sample MAT03_FD_205741 | JGI IMG/M metagenome (GOLD analysis project Ga0335394, IMG submission 205741) | Freshwater microbial communities from Lake Fryxell liftoff mats and glacier meltwater in Antarctica - MAT-03 (spades assembly) (version 2) ... | reverse complement strand
TTATCACTCAATAACTGATGTTACGCAGAGGTTTGCTTCGTGTTCAAAATCCAGAGCTACTCGGCAATTTGGAAACTCTTTAAGAAAATAATGCGGAAATCTGTGTAGGGACATCATAGATGATGTCCGCTTCAATTTTTCCGGCGGACGCGATAATGTAGTTTAACTATTAAATACGGACATTGTAAGCATAGGCAATCGCAGGTTGCACTATATCGTGTTCGCCATAAACCCCCTCCCCGAACTAAAGGAGGGGGAGAAAACGGCGTGACTTGCTCCTTCCCTGTGTACGGCTGTCGCTTGGAGGGCTGGGTGGGGTTCTGCGTATCCATTTTAGGACTTACGCGGTTGATTGGTTTTGTAGGGGCGACGTGCGCGTCGCCCCTACGGAAAATACCGCTGAACTGCGTAACTTCTACATTTCAGGACTTTCGCTTACCTCACCCCCCGGCACCCTCTCCAAGTATTGGAGAAGGGGAGAAAAACGCATCTTGAAGTCCCCTCTCCATGCAATGGGGAGGGGATTTAGGGGTGGGGTAAATGCGTGAGCGAAAGTCCTACATTTATGAAAGCAAAAGAGGATGACATGCGCGTCATCCTCTTGCTATTTACCTGATCGTGAAAAGTGATTACCCTTCCACCTGCGCTCCGGTCAGGATGTTCCAAGCTGCGCCGTCATCGGTTTCAACCACATCGCTGTTGATGAAGACAACACTGTCGATATAGCCGACGGGGCCTTCGTACTGGTACATCGGCTCACGAGCAACCGACTGAGCAGGCGGGTTGTTCAAATCCCAAACCGAGAGCATATAGCCGCCAATCGCGAGGTAACGATTATCCGGGCTGAAGGCGATATGCCCCGGCGACACATAATCGCCCACAAAGAGCTGCATCGCGCCGCTGCCATCGCGGTTGAAGACCTGCAAGGTGAAATCACGGTCAGAATTATCCGAGAAGAACGCCAGTCGGCTGCCGTCCGGTGAGATCGCCAAGCGCCGTCCACCATTCACATCGCCATAGGTCACGACCTTCGCGCCAGTATTCAGATCATAAGAAGCAACTTCCCGATTACTGATCCCAATAAGCTGCCCACGCGCCACATCCCAATATTGACGGATGAAGTAACCCTCCACCAAACGGATGCTGTTACGATTGGCTAAAGTGAACAGATAAGTGCTGCCTGCTGATTCAACCGTCACATACTGCGTGGTAGAGTCCCACGTAATGGAAGTGCTGAAGTAACTAAAATTCGGGACTTCGCTGTAACGCACCAATTCATCGCCAGTGACGGTATCCCAGATCACGCCGTCGCCATTTTGGATCGTCATAAAATAGCGGCAGTTGGGCGACCAATCCAGAACGTGCATTCCGCCGATGCTGTCAAACGTCGCCAGAACACGCTCGGTGTCGCCCGTGTACCAATTGACCAGCGACAGGGTATTGCTGTTCAGGTCAAAGCGCGGGAAAATTTCGCGCCGGAAGTAAGCCGGGTCAGGATTCGGCGACTCGCAGTTGTTAGGGATTCGGTCATTATTCGGGTAGCGCAGCATACTGCCGTCGCCGCAAGCCAAAATGAGAACTGCAATCGGGATAATCAAGAGGCTGAAAAATTTACGCATGAGGTTTTCTCCTGTAATCAATCAAACGAATGTGATGATTTGATCTTACGAGAAACGCCGTTTCGGGAATGGACGCGTAATCCGCCGCTGCCCTACGCCTGCCCTACGCTCCTGCGAAAAATTTTCTGTAGGGGCGAGACACGTCTCGCCCTATTTCAAATCCAGATAAAACAACACATATTGTTTATCCAGCGGGACGTTATATGGGCTGTACTGCGGCGGCGGCAGGTCAAACACGCGATCCAGATAATGCAGCAGTTCACGGTTATCCGACTGCACGAACAGCGCAATATCCGTCCCACGCGTCAAATATCCTGCGCCACGTTCCAGCAAATAATACGGGTCGGTGATGACGATTTGCGTCAGGCGCGGCACATCCCAATACCGTGCCATCCCCTCAAAGTGCGGAAAAAATGTCAATTCATCGGTAAACAGAAAAACTTGCGTTTCCGGCGGCAAATCGCGCATCCGCCAGCCCACGTCTTGATGATCACGGGACGGACGTACCTGTTCGTTATAGAGCGTCAGATGCGGCCCGAAATAATAAATCACCTGCGAGGCGGCGATAAGAAAAATAAAAAAATTAAACCGCCAAGATACCAAAAACGCCAAGAATTTGAAACTCAATCTTTGCGATCCTTTGCGTCCTTCGCGCCTTTGCGTTAAAAATTCTGCGCCGCGCCACGCAGTATCCAAGCCTACCGCCAGAATCAGCGCACACGCCGGAAACGCCACCACAAACCGCGCCGACCAGTCCGAGAAATTGATTAAGCTGTTGCCCAGCGCCGTCAGCAGCGGAATCATCACCAAAATCAGCCCGCCTGTTTTTCGCTTCCACAGCAGCACCCCGATTCCGATGAGGAAGAACGGCACAAGATAGGGCAGAATCAGCCCGAATTGCCCACCATAATAAAATTTACTGCCATCAGGCCGCCCGATAAAATGCGCCAGCGCCGGCAACAACTGCCGATCAAGATAGCTCCCAAAGCGCGTGAGTCCATCCGGCGCGAACAGCAAATCGACCCAATAGCGTGTCTCCAACTGCATCGACGCAAGGCGGGGTATATACGTGCTGCGCCAACCCGTCAGCACATAATACAGCGGCGCGGCGACGATCATAAACATCAACCCGCAGCCAGCAAAATTGTAGAAATTACGTAGTGTAGGGGCGACTCGTCGAGTCGCCCCTACAAAATGGATCAAAAACCACAGCCCCGCCACCACTGGATACACCAACTTACCGCCCTCATAAAAATACTGCGCGAGGCCGAGCATAATCCCCGCCAGCGCGAAGTCGCTCCATGTGTTCCTTTTAAAGCCCAGCGCCAAAAACGCCAGCGCCAGCGTCCCGAACAGCGGATCGGCGATATTATTCATCCCAAGCCGGCTGAAGTGAATATGCGGCGGAAAGGTCGCCAGCAGCAGTGCCGCCACCCATGCCGTCCGGCGATCAAACAGCGTCCGCGCCCAAAAATACACGGCGGGAATGGTCAGCGTCCCGAAGATGACGCTCACTGCCCGTAAGCCTGTTAAGGTCGCGCCGAAAATGTCGACGGTATAAGTTTGCAGCGCGGTATATAACCAAGGAAACGCCGCGATTTGGTTCATCGGGATAAACAAAGGCAGTTGCGGACTTCCTCGTAAAACGGCTACGGAATTAGAAAAATGCTGCTCGTCGATGAACATGTGAACGCTGTTTTCTAAGTTCCAAGCGCGGAGGCCAAACGCTAAAAGTGTGATGAGCGCGATAGAAATCCCGTTATTCAAGCGTAGGGGCGCAATATTTTGCGCCCGCTTTAAACCAATCGCCCCAATCAGTAGCGCCACCCCCAACACAAACAGCGCCAACTGCACATCCCAGCGCATCGGATAAAGCGTCTGGATACCGAGTAAAGCGCTTTGGCCTTCCGCCATCACACCCAGACAGCCGATTCCGACCAGCGCCAAACCCAATCGCCACCAAGCGATCTTATACAAAATGTTCACGGCTCATTCATGACTCCAACTGTATACGTAACATAATACAGCGCGAACTCACGTCCTCTCAACAGCGGATAATCGCTCCAAAGCGGCCCTGTTACCGTCGGGAAATATCGCTGAATCCGCGCAAGCGTCGCTTTGTCTTCAGGGACGATATAAAAAGCGTGGTCATGATCGACAGGCAACATCTGTAAATAGCTATCGGTAAATTCCGGCGGCGACATCGTATGAATCAATACGCCCCCATTCAAATAGGCCATCAAATCCATCGCATCCCGATTCGGGAACGGCAGCGTATCGACCACATGGACATAAGTGCCATCAGGAAAGTCGGCAGATCGCAACAGCGCATCGTCAATATCATGCCCCCGATTCGGTGTTCCGCGAAACTGACTGCTAAAGGTCGATAAATGCGAACCGAAGAAATATTGGAATTGCGCCACCATCAACGCGCCGACCAATGCGACCATCAAGCGATTTTGTGCCTTGGGCTGGCAAGGCAGAAGGATCGTCATCATTGAGCGGATGCCCACCGCCACGATCAGAATCAACGCCGGGAATTCCACCACATATCGCGCAGAAATCCGCCCTTCCGTTAACAACGTATTCCCCAACCACGTCAACAGCAGCCACAAAATCAACAGCGGCGCTGCTGGATTCCGGCTCGGCCTAAGCAAGCGCCATAAGATCACTACCGCGCCAATTAAAAAGAAAATCGCCAAAACACCGAGCAGCAGCGATGTATTCCCGGCGTAATATAATCCCGCTTCCGGGATGCTGAGGTGAATCAGCAGGCTTTCGTTCAAGCGATTATAAATATGCCCCACCATGCCAGAGAGAGTCTTCAATTGTTCTGTTTCGACGGGGCGTAATCCGGCGGTTTCCAGCCGCTGCACCACATCGCGCTCTTTATTCAACAGCGTGATATACACCGGCGCAGCGACCACAAACGCCATAAAAAACAGCGCTCCCAATGCCCTTGCCAGCGCCGCAAAATCCAGCGATTCGATTCGGCGCAGCGCAGCAGCAAAAATTTTTCGCTCGTTCGTCAGCCATCCCCACAGCAGTCGCGCCGTGAGCGTGATATATCCCGCCACGCCAATCAAGAGCAGCCATCCGATCACCAGGGCCGGAAACAGCAACCGCCCACCTTCATAAAAATACTGCGTCAGACCGAGCATCGCCCCCGCCCACGCGAAGTTCAGCCGGATCGCGTCGGGTCGGCGTAAACCGCGCATGATAAAATACAGCATCATCGTCCCGAAAAATGGATCGGCAATATTGTTCAATCCGAGTCGGCTAAATTGCAGATGCGGCGGAAAGACTGCCAGCAGTGCCGCCGCGATCAACGCCGTTTTTTTATCAAACAACTCTCGCGCCAGTAGATACAGCGCCAACACACCCAACACGCCGAATCCGGCGCTCACCACCCGCAAACCTACCAACGTATGCCCAAAGACCTGCACCGCGTTCCATTCCATGAACGGATACAAATACGGAAATGCCGCCACCGAGCTAAAGGGCAGCAGTAGTTCGATGTCGTCAGCCAGGTCAAAATGGCGAATCGGGTTGGTAAAATGGATTTCATCGACAAATAAGCGCACTCCATCACCCAAAGCATACGCACGGGCAAAAGTGGCGATTAACAAAATGACGGTGAGCGCGAGCAGTTCAGGAGAAACGTTATGCCGCTGAATGATTACCTCACCCCCCGGCCCTCTCCCCGAACTCAGAGAGGGGGCGCTGTCTTGCTCCCTCCTCGTGTGGGATGAGGTTCCCCCCGCCCCCCATGCCGTCAGACCTACGCCCAAAATGAGCAGCACAGACTGAACATATGGCGTAACGCCTTTCAAAAACGGAATGTTCAAAATATCCGCATTGATTTCCGTCAGTGCTACCAGCAAAATCAAGCCAATCGTTAGTCCAATCGCATGAATCACGCTGAATTTCGGCCTATCGCGGCGTTTTTCGGCCAACTGGAACAGTTGTGCAAACGGCGCGACACGGCCTAACACCAACGCCACAATCAGCATCCCGCCGCCGAGCAGCACCAGATCATAGCCCTGAGAGACGAACTTCATTTTGCCCACACTCAGTAACAACGCCGCCACACTCATCATACCCAACGCACCCAAGCCGATGATGCGCGAAATCGCCACACGGTAACGGTGGATAACCAACACCCCACGCCAAACCACGCCAAGCATCCCCGTCGTCGGAGGGGCAGGCCGCAGCACGAGCATGACCGCACTGAGCATCATCATCAGATAGCCGATTCCTAACAGCGGCGCGATATACAAGCACATCAAAAGCGCACCCGCGCCCGTCGCCACAGCAAACGCCAGCCAATAAATCAGCGGTGTTTCGCCCACTTTATGCGTTTGTTTAATCGATTTTTCCGTCGTCTGTCGCGTCATACATATCCGAAGATAATTAAAGTCGCACTCATCGCTGCGCCGCCGCATAATAAAGCCAATACTCCCCAACCGTCGTCAGTCCATACGGACTCAAGCGCGGTTCTTGCAGCACGAAATACTGGCGAATCCGATTCACCGTCTCTTCATCTCCCGGCAAGATAAAAAATGCTTGCGGATAGTTGGTCGGCAGTTGGCTCAAATACGGATCATTCACTTGATCGGGGCGCAGCGCATTAATCGTCAGATCATTCTGCCGTCCTCGATAGCGAATATAGCCGCTGATGTTCACATCCGGCACAACCGCCGCGCCGATAATGTGAACCTGCGTCCTCGGTGGCAGCGTCCCCGCCCGAAAAAACACATCATCCAACGCATTGTTCTCTGGATACCGCGCCACATACTCCGGCACATGCACCCCAAAATAATACCCCACCTGCACGATGACACTAATCGCCGTCAAAGTGCCAAACACAAATTTAAGTCTTTTTATTGGTGTAAGGAACGACCTATGTGTCGCTCCCGTTGGAAGCACCCATAATTCTTTTACAATTTCCCACAGCGCAACGAAGCCAACCGCCATAATCAGCACCAGCGCCGGATGAACGACCACATAACGCGGCGTAAAAGCTTTCTGGAACAACAGACTGTTGCCCATCACCGTCGCCAGCAGCCACAGCACCAACAGCAATAATCCACGATTCTGCCGTATCTGCCACACACTATAAAAGAAGCCAAAGAAAAAAATCGGCAGCAGCGGCGTTAAAATCAGCGCCGTATCCCCGCTGTAAAACCAGCTTTCGTCCGGCAGTTGCACGAATGCCCACATCGGGCGCACCAATGCTTCCGCAAACCCCACGATGGCGTTGAATGGGCCGTTCATCAATAAATCTGACCAGTAACCCCCGCCCTCCGCCATCACATCCATGCGCGGCGCGAGGGGTAGATCCCGCGCCCAAAGCGTGTAATAAACGGGCAGCGCCACGAGGGTAAAGGCTAGAATGAAGGTGAAAACTTTTGCATACGGAATTATCGCCCTTTTTACCCCACCCTTTGACCCCCTCCCCGAACTCAGGGAGGGGGAGAGATACGCGATCTCTTGTCCCCTTGCACCGTTTCCGAGGAAAGGATTAGGGAAAGGGGTTAATCTATCGAAGATCAAAAACCCCACCAGCAGAGCGGGATACAACAGCCGCCCGCCCTCATAAAAATACTGCGTCAGGCCGAGCATCACACCCGCCCATGCAAAATCCCCCTGCCGTCCCTCGCGCAATCCTCGCGCTAAAAATGCCAGCGCCATCACGCCGAAAAATGGATCGGCTGCGTTATTAATCCCCAAGCGGCTGAAATGCAGATGTGGCGGAAACGTCGCCAATAGCAGCGCCGCCAGCAGCGCCACCCGCCTATCAAACAAAATTCGCCCCAGCCACCAGACCGCCGCGACGGTCAAGGTGCCGAAAATCACACTAATGACGCGCATCGCCGTCAAATTCGCGCCATAAAAATCCACCGCCCACACCTGCATCTGCGGATACACCCACGTAAAAGCCGTCACTTCGCCATACGGAGTCAGAATCGGCCTGTTCGGGATTTCCATCAAGCGCCCCACCGCCGCCGCCGAGTGCATTTCGTCGATAAAGCGATGAATGGCGTATTCCAGATTAACCCCGCGCAGCGCAAACGCCAGCACGAGAATCAGCCCTAACGCGATAAATTCATTTTTGGACGGAAAGAAATCTCGCCGCATTACTAAACGCCCTTTTGCGTAACCGGATAATCCCCATCCCATCAGCAGCGCACCGCCAAATAAGAGACCGACCTGCTGCCCAGCCGGAATCTTCTGGAGCAGCCCCAACAACGTCCGGTCACTATCGCTCACATCCAACACATTCACCAACATCAGCAGCGCCAACAGGAACATGCCGATCAGCAGCGGCAAAAAGCGGATGGACATTATCTCATTCTCATTTGGCTGCGCTTGCTCCCCCCTCTCTAATTTGGAGAGAGGGCTAGGGGGTGAGGTAGCAGCAAGCCCCACCATCGCGCCGCCCAAAATCGCCAGCGCCGCCGCCCAGCCCGCACCGGACTCATTGCCGGGACGGAAGCCATAAGCGGCGACTCCGAATAAGATCAATGCTCCCGCAAGCGCCGCCTGCCGCACAGAACGCAACGCAAACCGTTCTCGCAGCCGCGAAAATACCAACGCCGAGTCGCGCAGTCGCCCCCGCTGCATCCACCCCACCAGACTCACCGCGCCGACACTTACCGCGAACAACATATATTGCAATTCTAAATGAAGCCGCGCCGTCGGATCAGGGATAAAATCAACCGCTGGCGGCCCATCCGCCGGGACAACAAACAAGGCATATTGCTCATCAAGCGCGACATCAGGGTACGGGCTAAATTGGACATCCGGCAGTCCATACCGCGCCGCAATCATGTTGACGGTACGCGTGTCATCCGGCACGACGAAAAACGCCTGATCGACATTGCGCGACAAGCCGACTAACTCATCATCGCCCATCTCTCTGTTATACAATGTCTCGACATCTACCAAATCGGTCAGAAACCGCAGCAAATTGCGCGTGTACCCTCCATCAAACGGGAACTCCATAATGATATTAACCTGCGTACCGGGGCGCAAAGCCGCCGCCCGTAAGATCGCATCATCAATATCTCGATAGTTGCGCGATTCGCGGAACTGCTGATTAAAATACGGCAGATGCTGCCCAAAATAATAGGTCGCCTGTCCGAGCGCGATCACAATCCCCAACGCAGCGATAAGCGCGGCAGGTTTAAACAGCTCACTTGTAGAGGGAGAAATGCGGAGGTATTGTTCCCTTACCCTATTTCCGAGGAAAGGGTTAGGGATAGGGGTTCTCCCAATTATTGGTTTTAATAGGAGCGGCAGCGTTTCCCGCAGACCAACCGCGATCACCAGCGCTAACGCCGGAAGCACCCCTAAGAAACGCAGCGCTACAAAACTTTCCACGAGCATTGCGCTCCCAAATGAGGAAATCAGAATCCAGCCGAGCAGCAGTCCGCCGCGTGCATCGCGCCGAAAGCAGTACCAGATCAAATGCCACAAGCCGAGTAAAAACAGCGGCACCAGCGTACTCAGGATAAGCGGCTGAGTCCCCCCGTAGGTAATTAAGGTTTCCGCCTTGTTGATATAAAACAAAAACGGATCCGCCGCATGATTCAGAAAAGCACGCCACTCCGCCGCTGTTCCCGTCGTCAGCAAACTTTGCCAATAAGTACCGGAAAGCCCGGCTTGATCGCGCCGTCCTGTCGCGGTTAGATCGTTGGCATAAATGGTGATGTAGACGGGCATCGCCACACACACGAATACCGCTGCTGTCACCGCGATTCGCCGCCAGCCAAAGTGTGAACGAGGCGAGTCGGGCCATAAATTCGTCGATGGCAGTAGACTTTGTGCGCCGCGTGGGCGAGAGCTGTTTGGACGAAAGCGCCAACACCCATATGACCAGATCACCCATGCCGCCGTCACCGTCGGGAAAAGCAACCGTCCAGCCTCATAAAAATATTGCGACAGGCCGAGCGCCGCCCCTGCCAGCGCGTAATCCAGCCGATCATCACGCCGGAAACCGCGCACCAAAAAGCCTAATGCCAGCGTCCCGAACAGCGGATCGGCGATATTACACATCGCAAGGCGGCTGAAATGAATGTGGGGCGGGAAGGTCGCCAGAATCAATGCCGCCAACAGCGCCGTTTTGCGGTCAAACAGATGCCGCGCCAGCCACCATACCGCCGCGATGGTCAGCGTCCCGACGATAGCGCTGAGTCCGCGCAGCCCCGCCAAATTGCGCCCCATCACTTCGATCACAATCGACTGTGTATAAGGATAGAGCCACGTATACGGCGAAACATTGGTCATCGGATACATCAGCGGCACATCCGGCACATCCCAAAACTGCATCGCGCCGTTGACGTTGTGCATCTCATCCACCATCACACGCGGATTGTCTAGCTGCCAAAAGCGCAGCCCTGCCCCAAACAGGATGATAGCGAGCAAAATCATGATTTCTCGGCGGGTGATGGTGTACAGCCTAACCGCTTGTGTATGATTTTTCTCTCCCGCCAGCCCCACCGTCACCAGCGTAATGCCTGCACACAACGTCAAAAATTGGATGTGATGCGAGGCATGATGCAGCCACGCCATATTCAAGACATTCGCGCTGACTTCGCCCACCAGCAGCAGCAAAATTACGCCTGCGCCAAAGAGTATCCAGCGTCGGCGCGTCATTTTTCGGGGCGAGTCATGACTTACCCCTACGGATTCTGCGCTATCACCATAAAGCTCTGCCCGACGCAGCGCGGCACAAAGCAGCAGTCCACCCACGATCATTAAGCCAAACGCCACCATTACCGCAGGCGTAAAATTTGTCCGGCTTTCTACATTCGGTAGGAAGAAAATCGCGCTGGCGATCATCGCGGCACAAGCCAACAGCGCCAACCGTCGCGGAGTCATAACTGTTGGTGAGAGGAATAAGCGCAAACTATTGACGAAGGCCATCTGGTTATCAATCTTAAAATTACTGACTTAAAAAATGTCACCCTTTGCCATTATATCGGAAGTATTCCCTTGTGATTGTTTTTAATTGTTAACCACCAAGAACACCAAGAGTTTAATTAAATTGTCTGTCGTAGGGACATGTCATGCGATGTTCCATGCGTACCAAGTTAAGGAAAATTCGGCGCTACTTTCGCCTTTCAGGGGTCAAAATCCCCGACTATCAAGCAACTGTAAACCGCTAAAGTTCCCGCCAAATGCTTAAGCATCCGGCTACCAAAGTGCCAAGCGCACTAAAGGCGCTAATGGCGAACTTTCATGACCGCTCATAGCCCCTTCAGTGGGCTTGGGTTTTCGGAAGCCGGACGTTTCAACGTCTGGCGGCGCTTAACTTGGTGCATATGGGACATGTCATGCCATGTCCCTTACAAGCGGTAGTTCATTCTTTTCAAATCTAGTTCTGTGTCTTTTCGCATAAAGCGTATAATGGAAACACTATAAACCGACCTGCCGCAAGGATATAACTCATGCGTAAAATTGGATTTCTCTGCATCGTTCTCCTAACGCTGATTTTCTCCAGCATGGGGTTTGCCACCGCCGCGACCACCGATGAACTGACTACACTAGCAGCGTATGCCCCGCGAGGCACATCCTTGTTTGCAGTTATCCGCACCGACAACGCCTTTATTGCCTCATTCGACGATCTCTATGCGCGGGCCGCCGCCGCGTTTCCCGATGCTTTTCCGCCAACCACTCGGCTAGAGGCCGATGACTTTACCCCGGCTGGTAGCTTTGACGAAGCGGTTGACCCTTGGATTGGCGACAGCGCCGCCTTTTTCATCGCGCAAGCGGGAGGCACATTATTCACCTCACCCAACAACGCACAAATCGTCGTCATCAGCGTCAGGAATCATGCCGCCGCCGAGGATTTCCTCGACCTCATTTATGCTGATTTATTGGTATCTGGCGAATTTGAAAAAGTGGAAAACCCCAACGACACCATCGGTTATAGCGCTGTGGCAGATTTGAATCTTTATCTCGCGCCTCCGTCCGCCATACTCACCGACGACGCGATGATCTTCCCCACCTCGCCCTTTGGAGCATTTGAGGAAATCGTCATGCCGGGAGAGGATGCTGTCTCGCTTTCGGAAACGCACATCTTTCAAGAGGCTGTCGATGCCCTCCCCGCCGAGGATTACAGCGCCCTCATCTACACCGATTTGGGCGATCTGGTAGAAGCCGCTGTGCCTTTATTGAATATCTACTTGCCGGAGATCGATTTTAGTGCTTTACCAGAAAATATCGGGCAGCAAGCCATAGGCTTTACTCTCTTCGAGGAAAATACTTTAGCGCTGGATTTCGTCAGCGTCACCCAGACCGAAGCGGATTCAATTGCGGTGGTTGATCCAGCCTTTTTAGAGCAAGTCCCCGCCGATGCCGCCTTCACCCTTCTCGGCAGTCATTTAGGCAGCACAACGCAGCGCAGCTTGGACATCCTCACGCTGTTTTCCGATATTTTCGCGGAACAAGGCGTAACGCTCAACATCAGCCCGATCCTGCCGAATGCACGATTAGCCGATGCCGTGACCTATGCCGAAACAGCTTGGGAAAACCTCATAGGTGAACCGCTGGCGGACACCCTTTCCCGCAGCAACGGCACATTCGCCGCTTATCTAAACTTCGCCACCCTGGAAAGAGAGGGACGCGGCGGAATCGCGGCGCAACCCGGATTCCTGCTGCAAACAGACGACCCCGGCCACAGCGAAACATTTCTGAACGCTCTCGCCGCGCTCATGACGGAGAACTTCCCCGCCACAAATTACGAGTCCGGCACGCTGAATATCCCCGGCGATGCGATCTATACCGATGAATCCGGTGTACCCATCTTTACAGATGGACAAATCAGCGTGACGGATACCCTGCTGCTGGCAGGGACAGCAGATAATGTGGCCTTTTCACGCGATCCGGGCGAAAACACGTTGGTAGAATCGTCCGCCTTTGAAACGGAACAGCGCTTCTTCTTGCCTGATGCCGAAACGATCTGGCTGGTGAATGTCCCGGCGCTGCGTGACATCGCCGCGATGCTTGATCCCAACGCACCGCTCGACTTCGACTTAAGCGATCTTAACGGCCTGTTGGGTTTCATCGACAGCGCGGCAGTCTCCGGCGGACACGCCCCCGGCGGCATCTTCCGCCTACGATTCACGCTGACGCTGGCGGGATAAGTTAATCGTTATTTACCTATGATGTCGGCGGATAAGTGGTGGAAATCCAGTTAAAGATACTTTTGTGAACATGCGGATCGCTGCTGTTGGCAGTAATGATGGGCAAAATCACAAAGGCAAAACCGAATTTGTCATCCGCCGCAGGCAGTTGATGATTACGAACTGTCTGCGCGAACTGATGAGCATCGACTTTCTTTAAGGCTATTCCCGTAGCTTGCTCAAATTCAGCACATAAAGCCACCGCTTGCTGATAAAGCAATTCGGCATCACCAAAAAAATGTTCAAGACGGTGATTCAGTTCATCTAAAAAGGCGATATGCTTTCTCAGTTCGTAGAGGATAAACGTATAGTGTTTTAAATCTGAAGGGATTGTTTTAGGGTCATCTTGCGTAATCAGGATCACTTTGCGATTATAGGCGTGTGCCATGCCAACTTCATACATCACATTGGCATTACATCCGGTGCAATCCGCGATGATAAGATCGGCCTTTTGAATTTTCGTCCTGATGGTCTCGGTGAAGATATCCGCATCCGTATCTGCGTCGTCTGCCCGTTCACATTGCAGACGATGCGCTGTTTCGAGATGCTGTTTTAAGTAGAGGTAAAAGTAGTGCAGTTCCGCCGTAAAGGGCATGATAACAAAACACACGCCCTTAAACTCACTCATTGACCAGCTTCCTAGCTTTTATGCTTAGATAATAATTCGCCCAAGTCCGCAGATTTTGGCTGAGTTCTTGCGGCTTATCCTGCTCATAAACCAAAAATTGATAATCCACTAGGGCGTAAGGAATCTCATTCTTAGAGCTGATGATCGGCAGCACGGACTTTTGCAGCGCATGAGCATAGCCCACTTCATACATAACGTTTGGGTTACTCCCAGTCAGATCGGCGATCACCAAATCCGCCCGTTCAATATCGCGCTTGATGCTCTCACCTACCTGCCGCTTACCTGTGCGATTATTTTGTTCGGCGGATAGCGGCTCTAATCCACTTTCGCGCAGTGTCGTTTGGATGACATTTTCTAGGGTGTGCTGCGTTTTTGAAGTTGGCGTTAACAGCACATAATTCAGTGCGTTGCGGTTATCCATCGCGTATTCTCGAAAAATTGACAGTTGCATCATTATATCACCTATTTTTACCGTATAACAGAAAAGATGAAACAAAAACGCCCCAGTCATGGGGCGCTTCTGCCGATATAAAATACTGTTTTACTCTGCTAGCGTCAGCGTCATCCGAATGAGGACGCTGCCATTCGCGCTTGTTCCGGTGGAGATGGTCGCGCCGCTGAAGGCTCCCGCCAACTGCCGGAACATCTGCTGTGCTTGCGCTGCTTGTGCCTGAGCCGCTGCGAAGTCAAACGGAATCGGGGTGGCCTGGGCATCCATGCCCCCAACAATATTGTTGAAAATGCCGTTGATTGAGGGACCACTTGCCGCCAGTGCATCACCAAACAGATTGATCGTGTTCGCATCCGCATACCACACCGTCGTCGCACCCGGCAGCAAAATGCTATCGGTTGAAGCGACATACCGCGCCGCGCCGCTTAAGCCGCCATCGCCTTGTAAGGCCGCCGTCGCCGCTTGACGTGTGCCGAAGACGAACACGCTGTCATTCGCCGCGAGGACAAGTTCCACCGCAGGCGCAGGGGCAACAGCCGGAGTCGTGATGACGACAGCATTCGTGCCAGCGATTTCCTCACGCGCAACGGTCACGCCTGCATTCGCGCCAAACTGCGTCAGTGCGTTGCCGATGCCATCAACTAAGGCCTGCGCTTTTGCTGGATCCGTCGCCTTGATCACTAAGCCGGCTTCAAAGCCGAGGGTCGTCACAGGCTGATCGGGGAACAACGACGACGTAAACAGCGTAGGTGTGCCTGGCTCTGGCACTTGATACGTCAGGAACAGCGCATAATCGCCGGTTAGCCAGCTTAACACGCCATCTTGCAGCGTCACACCGACAAAGGATTGGAACAAAGTGTCCACTTGGGCTAATCCGAGTTGAATTTCTTCTTCCGTCGTGGGATCAAAATCCTGTGCAGTCAGCGTAGGAACACTGGCGATAAAGGCATCATAAAGCGCCTTTAAGTTCGTCCCCTGAATAACTAGCGTGGCATCTGCTGGAACGTGCGCCAAAAATGCTGGGTCAACCGCGCCGACTGCGGGAATGTTCAACCCTTCCATAATGACCGAGGTGTCAACCGATTGTGCCACATCAATCGTCAGCGTGGTGCTGTCCAGAATCGTCGCGCCGACTGCTGTCGCGCCAATGCCGGGGACAATTTCGGAAACCGCAATTTCCCCATTCGCTAACTGGCTGGCTTGGATAGTGGACAAATCGGCATAGAGCAGGATGTTATAGCTTTCTGCCGGAAGCTGATCGAGCGATTCGTTAAAGGCTGCATTCCCAGCGAGGCTGTTTTCCGGCAGACTTTCCAGCGGCAGCAGATCGCGGCGGGGCGCAACAAATGCCACATTATCCCCAACAGCGATGCTCGAACTATTATCCAGATCAAATACGGTGTAGCCGTTGATCTCTGTAGGCGTGAGCGAGCCACCGCCGCGCGCCATAATTTCGCCGATGAGCGAAAGCAGTGCCGAGCGATCCGTAATCGATACAGCAATCAAACCTTCACCATCGCCGCTGTTTGCGCCCATCATGGCAGGCGACACACCTACCGCGATTCCGTCACCTAACCAACTGCGGAAAACACTGTCGAAATCGCCGCCCAACTGCGCTGCGATCATATCCAACCCTGAGCGTAGTGTCAGCCCGGCAGGAATATTGGCTTCAGCAGGCAGCGCAGCACTTACACGCGCCAGCAAACCGTCAAGCTGGTCGATATAGGCATCGTCGGTACGGATGTAAGCATACAGCGCACTGTCCGCCGGGAAGTATTCGGCAAACGGAGCGCTGCTGTCTTGGGCGGCGGCGGGCAGAATCGCAACGCCAAGCATCAGCATAAGCACAAATGCAATGATTTTAAGCACGGATGATTTGTTCATCATATCCCTCATAAATTTGAAAGTCGTATATAGGCATAGTAGCACGACTTTTATAAGAGAAATGTGAAATTATGACGAGATCGTCACATCAATGACCACAATCGCTATAAGTTTAGGGAGTATCTTGATTGTCTTTGATGATTTGAACTTTTTCTGTCTTAAGGGTGTCGGATGACTCTATGCTAGATAAGATGGCTTGTTTAAGTGCATCACTCAAAGCGCACTCGCGTTTAGATAACTCCCATGCGTAAAATTCTTTTAGCGCATCACAGCCGATATTGGATTCATATCTCAGCACACGACAATCATCGGGTTTGATTTTAACTTGCTGCTTTTCTAATTCAGGATGCGATCGAGTCAACAACCCCATAGCTAAAGCTAGGGGCTTGCAGTTGGGGTGTCCGAAGACAATTCACCCACCGCGTATGGCACATTGACTGATGCCCGCTGCATACCGAAGTACCAGCGCGAGTCAAGTGGTGACCGTTGAACGTTTTACGGAGTACACGGCGATGCCGACAAAGCACCTTAGTCTCCAACCTCATACGTTCCGCCAGCGGCAAGCCGCTGTATGAATTTAGAATCGGGTGTGTTGATGAAGAAACCCCAGATGGTATCTTTGCGTCTACAAACTGTAACCACATATTTATCTTTAGGCGGGTCAGAGGCATTACATTTTGGACATAGATAGATGTGCCAGATACGAATTTCGTGATGCTGCATAGCCGCTAATCAATGCCCCTTTCGGGCTTATGGGTGTCTTTGAAAAATACCAAGAGTTCGTCTTCCTCGTTGTCCAGAGCAGATACAATATCTTCTATAGGTATCTGGACTCTAAGCGCATCGCCCGCACTCGCCCAAGCCTTGTGCCAAGCCTCATCGTGACTGAGTTCCCGTAACTGCCATACGGGATAATTGCCATAAGCAGCAACAATCTTCTCCAAACATTTTATGTCGGATTTACTGAGTTTATTTAGATTCACAGGTCGATCTGGAATAACATGCTTTTCGTATTCAACATGAAATCCATAAGAAACAGGCTCTTTGGCACGTTTCATCATGTCGTAACATTGGCTAGGGACTGGCCCATGCCGCATCGCATAATAGGTATCGCCCGTTATGGAGCGCCCATATTTTTCTAGGCTTGTTTTATCGGCAAAATAGAGCAGTTTAGCCAACGCCATAAACGTTGGTTCGGGGACGCTTTGCGCTAAGAAAATAATCGCTTCTGCTGATTTCTCAGCATCGAATTTGGATGTGATGTTCATAAAATACCTCGACATTCACATATCAGAACATTTATTCTATCTAAAAATAGATGGTTCTGTCAATTGAAGATGAGTTAATGTGAAATTAATATTTTAACATCAACCGTTCAGCCTTAGTACGTTTAGCTAGTCTAACTTGCTTAAGCCACAAGAATCAACTTTTAGCTGTATTTACATCATACGCTTTATGTGAATTAGTTATGAGAAGAAAGTCCATAACAATGCGTTTTGAACCACAGAGACACGAAGTCTACAGAGTAAAACCATTTTCATCATGACGCTTCTGCATTAAACTTGGTGTTCTTGGTGGTTCATATTTTTCAAGTTTTGCTCAAATCATTTCACATCAGACGTATCCAGGACTTTCGCTTACCTCACCCCCCGGCCCTCTCTCCAAGTATTGGAGAGGGGGAGAAAAACGCATCTTGAAGTCCCCTCTCCATGCAATGGGGAGGGGATTTAGGGGTGGGGTAAATGCGTGAGCGAAAGTCCTAGTATCATATAAGCGAAGAAAAA
>Ga0335394_10003612_pt1 | contig 17560 bp, 17 predicted proteins | sample MAT03_FD_205741 | JGI IMG/M metagenome (GOLD analysis project Ga0335394, IMG submission 205741) | Freshwater microbial communities from Lake Fryxell liftoff mats and glacier meltwater in Antarctica - MAT-03 (spades assembly) (version 2) ... | reverse complement strand
CCCCTAAACCAACTTAAGGACAATTAACAACAATAAAATAGCAAATAATGAAATACGCAATTGGCGCGATTCTCGGGATTGCCTTATTTGCCTGGCTGTTTTCGCTTTGCTCGCCGGCAGGTAAGAACAAAACCGGCCACGAGTATATGCCGGATATGTACCACGCGGTTTCGTATGAAGCCAACGTATACAGTGCTTACTACTGGAACCACTGGGAAGACAAAAACCTGTTGACCAAGGCGCAGCTCTCGCAGCCGCGGCACAAGGTGGAAGGCTCCATCGCCCGCGGATACACCGGGGTGTATTACGGCGACGCATCGGCGATCGACGTGGTACGCGGTAAAAATGCGCCCAATGCCATTGCCGCCCAGGTGAACGGACAAGCGCCTTTCTACTATATGAACGATGAAGATGAACGGCTGCGTTGCGAAAAGGAAATGGTGAACAACCCGTTTCCGATTACCAAAGCCGGCCTCGACAAAGCAAAACCCTTGTACGAAATCAACTGCGGCATTTGCCACGGTGTAAAAGGAGACGGGCAAGGCTGGCTGGTGACGATGCCGGATGCGAAATACCCGGCTCAACCAAAAAACCTGATCGGCGACGACATGATCGCAGCAGGAAACGGTCGCTATTATTTTGGCATCATGTATGGTAAAAACCTGATGGGGCAATATACCGACAAACTGTCCTTCGAAGAGCGCTGGCAGGTTATTCACTATATCCGGTCGCTGCAAGCCAAGGTCAAAAACCTCGAATACAGTGAAACCACCAATACCTTGAGCAGCATTGAAGTACCAGCGAAAGGGATTGCATCTGGTCCGCAACGACTGCCTCCTCCGCCTCCTCCGCCAGCGCCTCCTTCTAAATAATCAGGCGTTAGCTTGTTTTGACAAATTCCGGGCGATTTTTTAAAGATCGCTCCACCATTGTTCAATAAAATACCGGGCATAAACCGGTCATGCCATATGAATCTGAATACGCAATTCGTATTTGAAAGTAAAACAAAACGCGTGCTGATCGGCGGCATGGCGTTGGGCGTCTTGTGTCTGTTGCTAACTTATATCAACGACGACGAGTACCACACCCGTTTTTGGACGGACTACCTGCACAATGCGGTGTATTTCTCCGGCATCGCATTCACCGCCATGTTCTTCCTGGCCGCACAGACCACCGCTTTTGCCGGCTGGAATTCCGTGGTAAAACGGGTTTGGGAAGCGATGGGCCAGTTTATGTGGGTCGGCATCATTTTGATGGCGGTCGTCGTATTGGGCGTATGGGGACATTTCCACCACCTGTACCATTGGAACACCCCGGGCATTACGGATCCGAACAGTCCGCTGTACGATAAAATAATTGCCGGAAAAGCCACCTTTCTGAGTCCCGGATTTTTCACTTTCGCCGTGCTCGGCGTCCTGGGTATCTGGTATTTTTGGGCCTACAAAATTCGTCAGGCTTCGGTGGATCAGGATACTATGGAGACTGCGTCGTTCGATTATTACAAAAAGCAACGCAAATGGTCGGCATCTTTTCTGCCCTTGGGCGGCTTTTTGAGCACGGTATTCCTTTGGGAATCGGTGATGTCAATTGATCCGCACTGGTATTCCACCATGTTTGCCTGGTATGCGATGATCTCGATGTTGTTAGGCGCGCTTGCCATGACGATTTTGCTGATCATATACCTGAAATCGAAAGGCTACATGGAATACGTGACGCAGAACCACTTGCACGATATCGGCAAGTTTACGTTCGGGATCACGGTATTCTGGGCTTATTTGTGGTTTGACCAGTTCATGTTGATCTGGTACGCGAACATCGGTGAAGAAACCGTGTATTTCAAAGAGCGTATGGTGCACTACCCGGTGCTTTTCTGGGGGAACCTGCTGCTCAACTTCGTCACGCCCTTCTTTATCCTGATGCGCAACGATACCAAGCGCAAATTCGGGACGATGTTTTTTGTAGCCATCATTGTTTTATTCGGGCACTGGTGGGATTTTTTCTACATGATCAAGCCGGGCGCCCGTATTGCCGCGCATCAAGCGAAGGAAATTTCGGAAGGCAAAGATGGAAAACACCACCAGGCCGCTCCGATGAGCGCGACAAAACCCGGGGAATCGGCGCCTGCCGCCCAAAGCGCTCCGCAAGAGCATGCAACGGCAATGCCCGAAACGGCTGCAAAAGCCACAGACCATTCGACCGCCGGAGAAACAACCGAACAAGGGAACGCGCATACTACGGGCGGCGCGACTGCCGAAGCGAATACCGCCGGTCAGGAGGCCCAAACCCCTGCCCCGGCCGGAAATAGCCACGGCGAGGTTGACGAATCGAAGGCATTCAAATTAGGATTTACCATTCCGGGCCTGGAAGAAATCGGTATCATGATCGGATTCCTGAGTTTATTCCTGTTCTTCTTTTTTAACCAATTACAGCGCGCGTCCTTAATACCCTTCCGCGATCCGTATCTGGAAGAAAGCATGCACCACGATACAGGCGCCCTGATTGAAGGCGAAAACATCGACACCGGACATCATTGATCGAGAATCTTATTTAGAATCATCCTCAATAAAAAAGCCTGATCTACCGCTCCGAACAATCACACTACCTTTGGGTTAAAGTAAAAAACAAATTCAATGACTGCGCTTATTATACTTCTCTGCGTTATCCTGATCACGATCGTTATGGTACAGATCGGAAAGGTCACGGAATTGACCGCGCAAATCAAAGATGAACGGGAAACCTTGCGCGACAACAGCAAATGGAATGGCTGGTTATCGCTCGGGTTCTTAGTCGTATTTCTGGTGGCCGTATTCGTGTCGGCCTGGGATTACAGAAATGTGATGATGGGTTACGGCCCGCATGAGTCTGCTTCGGCGCATGGCGGCGTGTTGGACGGCATGTTCAACCTGACCTTGATCCTGACCGGGATCGTATTTGTCATCACCCACATCGCCTTGTTTTGGTTTGCCTTTAAATATCGTTGGAAAGAAGGCCGAAAGGCCCAATTTATTGCCCACGACAACCGGCTGGAAGTCTGGTGGACTGCCATCCCGGCAGTGGTGATGACCCTGCTTGTGGTACGCGGCCTCAACGCCTGGAACATGGTTATGGCCGATGTGAAAGAAGGCGAAGACTACATCGAGATCGAAGCCACCGGCCAGCAATTTAACTGGATTATACGGTATCCTGGTCCGGACGGTAAACTGGGCGCCCGTAACTACAAACTAACCACGGCCAACAACCAGTTGGGTATGGATTTTGCCGATCCCAAAACCTGGGACGATATGATCCCGGGCCAGGAATTATACCTCCCGGTTGGCAAAAAAGTGCGGGTTCGTATTACGGCTAAAGATGTATTGCATAATTTTGATATGCCCCACTTCCGGGTAAAAATGGATGCAGTGCCGGGTATGCCGACCTACTTCATTTTCACGCCCATCAAAACCACCGCCGAATACCGCAACCAACTGCGAAAATACCCCGAATTCAATGAGCCTTACGACCCGGCCGAACCGAAAGGACCGAAGCGCTGGGAAAAATTCGACTACGAACTGGCTTGTGCGGAACTCTGCGGGAAAGGCCACTATTCGATGCGACGGGTGTTTAAAATCGTTTCGCAGGAAGAATTCGACGCCTGGTATAAAAAGCAGGAATCGTTTTACTTAGCCCAGATCCGGGGCAAAGAAGACGATCCGAACAAGGAAAAGGTGCTGGATGTTGAAGTGCGCCAACGCGCGATCGACTTTAGTGCCGATTTCAAAAAAGCGGTCGAATCGACCGTTGCGGCTGAAAAAACCCTTGGTTTGCAACATATCGGCTTTGAAACAGGTTCGGCCAAATTGACGGACGACTCGAAGTATGAGTTAGACAACCTGGTGACCGCACTCAATGCCTATCCGGGAATGGTCCTTGAAATAGCCGGCCATACCGACAATACAGGTGATCCTGCGGCCAATAAAACCTTGTCGGCCCAACGTGCTGCTGCGGTGGTAAACTACCTCAAGACACGCGGGATTTCTGCCGGCCGGCTTCGCCCCTCAGGTTATGGAGATACGAAACCGCTGGTCCCGAACGATACGCCGGACAACAGCGCGAAAAACCGACGTACAGAAATTACCGTTCTGGGCGGCGCCAACCCATCTTAACCAACAGGACCCAACTACGTTATTTTACATAAAACCGTTCAAAACTGCTGGCTATGGCTCATGTAGTAACTGCTGCTGAAACACTGGAAGAGAAACTCACGCAAGAGTTTGGGTATAATGACCATTTCCATGAACACCATCATGGGGATAAATACCAATCCAATTTTCTCACGCATTATATTTTTAGTACCGACCACAAAATGATTGGCCGTCAGTTCCTCATTACGGGGATTATCTGGGCTTTTATCGGGGCGGCAATGTCGATCATTTTCCGGCTCCAACTCGGTTTTCCGGAAGCGGATATGGCCTGGTTGCGCCCGCTTTTGGGTAAATGGATCCAGGTAAACGAAGCCGGTATCGGTAAACTCGACCCGGAGTTCTACTATTCGCTGGTGACGATGCACGGCACCATTCTGGTGTTCTTCGTGCTTACAGCCGGGCTTAGCGGTACATTCTCCAACATTCTGATCCCCTTGCAAGTGGGCGCCCGGGACATGGCATCGCCGCTGTTGAATGCCTTTTCCTACTGGTTTTTCTTCCTGGCGGGTGTGTTGCTGCTTATCTCGCTGTTCCTAAGCACCGGACCATTTTCGGGCGGCTGGACGGCTTATCCGCCCTTAAGCGCCTTGCCGCAAGCCTCCGACGGTTCGGGGGCCGGTATGACCCTGTGGATTGCCGCCATGTCGATGTTCGTTGTTTCGGCCTTGTTGGGCGGGATTAACTACATCACCACGGTACTGAACCTCCGGACGAAGGGTATGACCATGTTGCGTTTGCCACTGACGATCTGGGCTTTCCTGGTCACGGCCGTTTTGGGCGTTTTGTCTTTCCCGGTTTTGTTTTCCGGCCTATTGCTTCTTTTATTCGATCGCAGTCTCGGCACTTCTTTCTACCTGAGCGAGATCGTGGTGGGCGGACAGGTACTCGACCGTATCGGCGGCAGTCCGGTTTTGTTTCAGCACCTTTTCTGGTTTCTGGGGCACCCGGAGGTATACATCATTATTTTGCCTTCGATGGGTATTGTATCGGAAGTATTGTCGGTCAGTTCGCGCAAACCCGTTTTCGGTTATCGTGCCATGGTAATTTCGATCCTGGCCATCGCGTTCCTGTCATTCATCGTTTGGGCGCACCACATGTTTATGTCGGGTGTAAACCCCTTCATCAGTAACTTCTTCGTGATCTTCACGCTGATCATAGCGGTACCGTCCGCTGTAAAGGTCTTTAACTGGATCGGTACGGTATACGGAGCCAATTTCCGTTTTAACCCGGCGAGTTTATTTTCGCTCGGTTTTGTGTCGATGTTTATTTCCGGCGGTCTGACCGGTATCTTCCTGGGTAACGCAGCGCTGGACATCCAGTTGCACGACACTTATTTCGTGGTGGCGCACTTTCACATTGTGATGGGGATTGCGGCTTTCTTCGGGATGTTTGCCGGCGTTTACCACTGGTTCCCGAAAATGTTCGGCCGGTTTATGAACGAAACCCTCGGAAAAATACACTTCTGGGGCACCTTGGTGGGCGCTTATGCGATCTTCTGGCCGATGCACTATACCGGCTTGGCCGGCGTACCGCGCCGGTATTACGATGCGGGCGCTTCTTTCGATGCATTCCGGCATTTTAACGACCTGAACAAATTTATCACGGTGGCTGCCATCGTCGTTTTTTTCCTCCAGATACTGTTCATGGTCAACTTCTTCTACTCCATTTTCAGCGGAAGGAAGATGACGAGCAAAAACCCCTGGGGCGCCAATACCCTGGAATGGACTACGCCGATCAACACGGGACACGGCAACTGGCCGGGCAATATTCCCACTGTTCAGCGTTGGGCGTATGACTACGGTAAAAATGGCGAAGATTTTATTCCGCAATATATTCCGTTGCGGGAAGATGAAATGGACCACGGCGACGACACCACAACCCATTAGAAAAACAAAATGCTCTTGTTAATGCGCCTGGATTTATATTCAGTGGCACGACAAGGGTGGTTTGAAATAGTTTATTGACAATCAATTCAATGGAGCGCAATCAGGTAAAGCAGACGGCAATTTTTGAAGGTTTTACGCAGGCCATCACGGATTTCGGCTTGCTGGTAAAATTCAAATTGACCTTGTTGGTGTTGTTTTCGGCGGTGATGTCGTTTGCAATCGTGAGTGAAGGTAGCGTGAATTGGACTGCCATGTTGTTGCTTGCATTCGGCGGCTTCATGGTCACCGGAGCGGCCAACGCGCTCAATCAGGTACTGGAACGCGATTACGACCGCCTGATGACGCGAACCGCCAACCGGCCGGTCGTAACAGGTCGTTTGAGCGTTTCAAAAGCAGTGCTCTGGGCGGGATTGATGGCTTTGGTGGGCATTTCGGTGCTGTCTGCTTTCAACCCCCTGACCGGCTTTTTGGGAACCTTGTCGTTCATCAGTTATGCCTTTATCTACACGCCGCTGAAGCGTTCTACGCCGTTGGCGGTTGTAGTTGGGGCCGTACCGGGCGCTTTGCCCCTGATTATCGGGTGCGTGGCTTATGAAGGGACTATTTCGCCCACGGCGATGATGCTCTTCACCCTTCAATTCCTTTGGCAATTTCCGCATTTCTGGGCGGTGGCCTGGATGGCGGATGAAGATTATAAAAAGGCCGGATTTTACCTCCTGCCTTCTGCAAACGGAGAAAAAGATGCGACCACCGGGCTGCTGTCTTTCGGGTTTTGCCTTTTAATGATCGGGAATGCCCTGGTCGGATATTGGCTCGGATACGTTGGGATAGTTGCAACAGGGGTATTAATGACGTTCAATATTTATTGGGCTTGGAGCTGCTGGAACTTATATCGGACTTGTTCCCGGGAGGCGGCACGCAGGCAGATGTTTATTTCTTTTGCGCACCTGCCCTTGTCGTTGATCGTTTTGCTGATTGATCGACTTTGACACTGCGGTCTACTGAGTTTAAAAGTTTTAGGATAGCAGCCCCGAACCATTGATTTTTAATCAATTGAGTATTTTCCTAAACCCTCTAAACCTCCTAAACCCTCTAAACATTTAAAAAAAAAACTATGGGCGCTATTTCGCCACAAATAACCCGGACAAAAATACACTCGCAAAAATTTGCCTTGTGGGTGGGCATCGGCAGCATCATCATGATGTTCGGGGCGCTTACCAGCGCGTATGTCGTGCGCAGGGCTGCGGGTAATTGGTTCGAGTTTAAATTACCGGACATATTCCTGTTCAATACGGCAGTGATCGTTGCGAGCAGCCTCACCCTGCATTTGTCGCTCCGGGCGTTCAAAAACGGCCGGGAAATGGTGTATAAAGGTTTGTTGCTCGCCACGTTTGCACTTGGTATCGCTTTTGTCATACTTCAGTACAAGGGTTGGGAAGCGCTGCATGCCATGGGGGCTACGTTTACGGTTAACCCGTCCAGTTCCTTCATTTACGTCATTTCCGGATTGCACGCAGCCCATATTTTGGGCGGAGTGGTTGCCTTGATTGTGGCGTTGACACACGCTTTTGTTTTGCCTTTTAAACCAACGGTACGCCGGCAGCAACGATTCGAGCTGGTGGCGCAATACTGGCACTTCGTAGATATCCTGTGGGTTTACTTAGTGATATTCTTTGTAGCCCAATCCTGAAAAACAGCCTGAAACGCTTATTGTCTATCTTCATAATTGATTGATTCTTATGGCAGAAACTTCTGTTACGCACGCACACGACACAAACGAACAAGAGGGAGAAGACGCCCATCTCTGGGAAGGTGGCCAATCGCCCTTCCGCGCGAGTTATGGCAAAGTAATGATGTGGTACTTCCTGGTATCTGACGCATTCACGTTTGCCGGTTTCCTGATCGCTTATGGCGCGCTTCGTTTTAGCATGCCGACCTGGCCGGAACCGGATTTCGTATTTACGTCGTTTCCCTTCGTACATGCCCATTGGCCCTTAGTTTTTGTGACTTTCATGACTTTCGTGCTGATTTTCAGCTCCGTAACTATGGTACGCGCTGTGCAGGAAGGTCATCGGGAAAACCAGCGTGGCGTAGTTTTCTGGATGCTCATGACCATTCTGGGGGGCGCAACCTTCTTAGGTTCGCAGGCTTATGAATGGACGACGCTGATTGTCGCAGAAAATGTGACGGTTACCCAAAATCCCTTTGGTAGGCACGTTGCCGACGGGGTTTACCTGAACGATGACGGTACGGAAGCCAAGAAGGAAGATGGCGCGCCGAAAGAATTTTATAAAGGACAAAGTTACCTCATGCACATGCACGACGGCCATGTGTCGGGCGTGGCATATAAGGACCCAGAGAGCAAGGGCGAAAAAATGAGCCAGCACGAGGGCGTAAAAATCAAGTACACCACCGGGGCTTATGCCGGGCAGACGAGCGAGGTTTCTTTCGGTCCGGCAGCGTTCGGGGCGCTGTTTTTCTTTATCACCGGGTTCCACGGTTTTCACGTATTCTCCGGCGTATTGTTCCTCACCATCATCATGGTCAATGCAGCTAGCGGTTTGTACGCAGCCCGGCGTAACGGCTATGAGATGATCGAAAAAATAGGACTTTACTGGCACTTTGTAGACTTGGTTTGGGTATTCGTGTTCCTGGTATTCTACCTGTTGTAAGCCAAAAACGACACGGTCACCCAAAACCGGACACTCCTAAAAAATCTTCACTCTTACGATCATTCCATTATTCTCTGAGATATGGCTGCACATCACACTTACGAAGAACAAAAAGCGCTGGTTTTTTACGGTTTGAAGTTGCTCGGCGCAATTACAATCGTGGAAGTACTGGTTGCTTTGCTGGCAAAGGGTCACCTCATTCACGGTGTAAATTTTACGCATGGCTTCGGTCACTATATTTACATGGCGCTCATGGTCGGCTTTTCGATATATAAAGCGTACTTCATTATTTTCAATTTCATGCACATGGCTTTAGAAGCGCGTGGATTGGTTTTGACCGTACTGCTGCCAACTACGTTGTTGATCTGGGCTATCATTGCGTTTTTTCAGGAAGGTAGTTCCTGGGGCGCCCGCCGCGAACAGATCAAAGAAAAAAACGAAGCGCCGGCAAAACCTGCTTCGAGTGGTCAACCACAGGGGTATTACATGATCCCCGGTTCACCCACCGGATGTTTGGGTTAGTCAGTCTCAGACATCCTCTTCTTTGATTATCAGATTCTTACGACATGAGTATTTCTGAAGAAAAAATATCTGCCAAACGAAAGGTGATCATTTTCGGCGCCTTGTTTGTCATTCTGGTATTACTGCCGGGTATTTCCTGGATTTATTTATCCGGCGGTTTAAACTGGCACAAAAAAGCCATTGGCGAATTGCAAAATTATGGCAAGATCCGGGCTGCATACGTGATTTACCCAGACGGAACGAAAGAAGACCGGCTGAAAAGCAAAGTCACCGTGCTGCATATTTTCGGAGAAAAACCCGATCTGACCGATGCCAATCGTTCGATCATCAACACGGGCGAGCGGCTGTTTGATCAATTCGGTACCAATGATAATTTCCGCATGGCGATGATTTCAGAAGGCGGCGGTACGGCCGAGTTCCTGACCCATGTCCAAACCAAGCCAAGCGCCGATTATGCGACCTGGGTGTGGACGGGTGGCCTGGGTTCCTGGCGCACCATTCTCGAAAACGGCTACGAATCGTACTGCCTGGCGGAAAAAGCAAAACCCGACCCTGAATATTTTGCTTTAACCGACACCACCGGTACGATCCGGCGTTTTTACAATGCCCTGGATGAAAATCAGGTTGGGCGTATGGTGGAGCACATTTCCCTGTTACTCCCAAAAAAGTAAACCCAGGCCATATCATAGACAATCAACGATCATGATCGCAGACAGATCTCCCAACGTTCGGCTCGAAAAAAGGCTTAACTATATCGCTTACATTGTTTCCTTCGTCGTGTTGTTATTGGTCGTGTTAATGCGGCGTATAAAAATCGACCTGGGCGTCGATTTCAGTTTTTTGCCTCCCATTCACGCCTCCCTGAATGCATTGGCGGCAGTCATCCTGGTTTTTGCTTTTTATTCCATCAAAAACGGGCGTGTAGAACAACATCGCAAAGCGATTTACGCGGCGATGGTTTGTTCGGCTTTGTTCCTGATTTCGTATGTGTTGTACCATTTTACCACACCGGAAGTGCGTTATGGCGGCACGGGCACGATGCGTACGGTGTATTTTGTTTTGTTGATTACCCATGTCATCCTGGCTGCGCTTGTCCTGCCTTTTATCCTGCTTACCTTCAACCGGGCCTATACGGGGCAATACGCGCGGCACCGCAAAATGGCCCGCTGGGTGTTTCCCCTGTGGTTATACGTGGCCGTTACCGGTCCCATTTGTTACCTGATGTTGCAGCCGTATTATCCTTGAGGCCGGATATAGGGCATTACAGATATTAAAGAAATTAGGCGCGGGCATTGAAAAAATTGGGTGGGGTATATGTATCTTTGAAAGCGCAAAACGATCGAAACCAACTATCGTTTGATCTTAACAAAAACGTTTGTACGATGAACAATAAAACATTGAAAATCATATTTTTATCCGCAATATTCCTGCTGCTGGCCGGCTTTTTTGAGCCCTTGGCCGCCCAGTGTGCGATGTGTCGGGCCACGTCCGAATCGAACCTTGCCGCAGGCGGCGGAGATCCGCGCGGCTTGAATGCCGGCATTTTGTATATGTTGAGTCTGCCTTATTTGGTAGTTGGTGGAATTGCCATCTGGTGGTGGCGCAACCGGAAATCCGCGAGCACGGAAATTCCGCTGCCGGAAAATGATGCAAGCGCTTATAATTGAATGGTCTCGCGGCCCGGAAAAGAAATTTCTTCCGGGCCGCGCGCTTATTTAAACCTTCTTTATATTTGGCCCGCAAAACAATTCATCACTAAAATCACATTCTACATGAAAGCACTTCGTACGATTATCCCCCTGTTTGTGTTAGCCTTTTTCCTGGTATCGTTTACCACGGCCAAAGCCTCTGTAGCTGTTTCGGAAGAAAAAACGAGCGAAATGTTGCAACAAAAGGCCTCCGAAAATGAAGGCATAGTTGCGCAAATGACTTCCAAAATGGAGAAGCGCTTTGCCAAGAAAGCAGCCAAAATAGAAAAAAAGCTGGCTAAAAGATTTGGCAACGGCGAAAAAGTCGATTTTAACGACCCGGTAGATAAATGGATGTGGTTCTGGATTTTCGGCTGGGCTGCCGGTTTCCTGCTCTATTCCTTTGGCTGGTTTGTTGCCGCGCCGTTTTGGTACCTCGGCTACCTGTGTATGCTGGCCGGTACCGTTTGCCTGATCGTCTGGTTGTTGAAGAAATCCGGGAATATGGACTAAATTCCTACAGTACGGAAATAAAGAGGCTGTCTTATAAGTTGGTTTAGAGGGTTTAGAATAGTTTAGGAGGTTTAGCGCGTTATACTTATTTCATTGATTTTCAATTAAATGAGTATAACGCTCTAAACCTTCTAAATCCGCTAAACATTTCTAAACCAACGTATAAGACAGCCTTTCTTTTTATATTTGGCGTCCACCCAGGAATTTGCCAACTTCGTGCCGGTTTTAAACATCGTTTATGAAAATTGCCGTATTCCCAGGTTCTTTTGATCCGATTACCATTGGCCATGTCGATTTAGTGAAACGGGCATTGCCCCTGTTCGACCGGATTATCGTGGCTGTCGGAATCAATTCTACAAAAAAATACCTTTTCCCGCTGGAACAACGCCTGGAGTGGCTGCGGCAAGTATTTGCCACTTATCCCACGGTTGGGGTCGATTATTTCGAAAACCTGACGGCGCATTATTGCCAGCGTATAGGCGCCCGCTACCTCCTCCGGGGCCTGCGGAATGCCTCCGATTTTGATTATGAAAAAACGATCTCCCAGCTCAATCAAATCGTAGGCGGCGGTATAGAAACCGTATTTTTGATCGCCCAGCCTGAGTTTTCGCATATCAGCAGCACTATTGTTCGGGAAATCATTGTCGGCGGAGCAGACGCCACGCCGTTTATCCCACCGGAGATACACATTAAATTGTAATCGCTCAGGGATCGCATACCTTACGCCACCACCTTGTAAAATACGACCATACCATGTCCGACGCCATTTTTAATGTTCCCCACCCGGTAAATGAACCGGTTTTGAATTATGCTCCCGGCTCGCCGGAAAAAGCCGCGCTCAAAAGCGCCCTGTTCGCAGCCAAATCCTTGCAATCGGATATCCCGATGTTTATCGGCGGCGAGCGAATATATACCGCCGAGAAAAAAGCGATGCGCCCGCCACATGAGCTGAGCCATACGCTGGGACATTATTCCAAAGGAAATGCCGGACACGTGCAGGCGGCCATCGAGGCGGCCCTGAAGGCCAAACCGGCCTGGGAAGCCATGCCATGGCAGGACCGGGCTGCGATATTTGTCAAAGCTGCCGACTTGCTGGCCGGTCCATACCGCGCCAAAATGAACGCCGCTACCATGTTGTGCCAAAGTAAAAATGCCTATCAGGCGGAAATCGACAGTGTCTGCGAACTGGTCGATTTTTGGCGTTACAACGTGTATTTCATGCAGGAAATATACAAACAACAGCCCCTGAGCGCGCGCAATACCTGGAACCGCACCGACTGGCGTCCCTTGGAAGGGTTCGTATTCGCCCTGACACCTTTCAATTTTACGGCCATTGCCGGTAACCTGCCCACTGCTCCGGCCATGCTGGGCAACGTAGCGGTGTGGAAACCGGCTGAAGCGCAGATCTATTCGGCGGCCCTGATCATGGAAATCCTGGAAGAAGCCGGTTTGCCGCCGGGCGTCATCAACCTGGTATATGTAGATGGCCCGGTGATTGGCGACGTGGTGTTTAATCATCCCAGTTTTGCCGGCTTGCACTTTACCGGCAGTACCGGCGTATTCCAGCGCATCTGGAAAATGGTTGGGGATAATATTCAGTCGTATAAATCTTACCCGCGTATTGTGGGTGAAACCGGCGGCAAAGATTTTGTATTGGCCCATGCTTCCGCCGATCCTAAAGCCGTTGCCGTTGCGCTGGGACGCGGCGCTTTCGAATACCAGGGGCAAAAATGTTCTGCCGCTTCACGGGCCTATATCCCCGGAAATATCTGGAAAGAGGTCAAAGCCTACCTGTTGGAGGACCTGAAAAATATGAAAATGGGTACCACTGAAGATTTTACCAATTTCATCAATGCCGTGATCGATGAAAAGGCATTCGATAAAATTAGCGGCTATATTGCCAATGCAAAAAAATCGGACCGTGTAAAAGTGATTGCCGGGGGGAACTACGACAAAACAAAAGGCTATTTCATCGAGCCGACGGTGCTGGAAACAGACGACCCGCAATACGTGACCATGTGCGAAGAAATCTTTGGCCCGGTGCTGACGATCCACGTGTACGACGAACATAAATTCGAACAAATCCTCGACGTGGTGGACCGCACCTCTCCTTATGCGCTCACCGGCGCCGTGCTGTCCCGCGACCGCGCCGCACTCGAACTGGCCGACCGGAAGTTACGCCATGCGGCCGGCAATTATTACGTTAACGACAAACCGACGGGGGCTGTGGTTGGCCAGCAACCCTTCGGCGGCGGCAGGGCATCCGGCACCAACGACAAAGCCGGGTCTATGCTGAACATGTACCGATGGTTGTCGCCGCGAACGATCAAGGAAAATACAGTACCGCCCACGGATTTCCGGTATCCGTTTTTGGAAGAGGCGTGAAGGGGAAAAGAAGCGAGGGATCGATTAGCGACCAACCAAGATTGCCCGCGAAAACTGCCCGCCAGGCAATTGAACCGTCAGCGTATAAATGCCTACTGGTAAAGAGGGCAAATCGTTGATTTCCAATATGTTCAATCCGTCAGCAGTTCGCGAAACGCCCGTCCAGACCGTTTGCCCGACCTGATTCATCAAACGAAGTGCAACGGGTGCAGCCATATCGGTTGTGAAGGCAAGGCTCAGACGATCCGCTACGGGATTGGGATAAACCGAAACGGCCTGGATACCGGCGGGCAAATCAGCCGCTTCCGAAAGTTGGCCGAGGTAGGTACGCTCGAGGGTGGCAGTTCCGTTGATCGATCCGCCGAACGCAATAAAAACCAGTTTGTACAATTGGTTTTGGCTGGTTTTTACAAAATAAGCGCGGTCGTCTGCCACAATCCAGCCGAGGCTGAAATCGAAAAATTTCCAATCCTGGTTGATCACGTCGAGGCGCTTGCTGAACGAATCCAGGTAAGCCGTGTAGTCTACCGTATTCGGGTCGACGTTCGTGGCTTTGGCGGTTTGTACACCGTCTGCAGACAAAACGCCAGTAACATTGTAGTTAATAAAGTCCCCTGCGCCGTCAGAGAGCGCTTCGTTGTAGCGGCAGAACACGAGGTCCCAGTTGGTGGCGGTTGTCACGTTGGACCCGTTTGGCCCCAAAGAAAAATAGACCACCGGGCTGCCGTTGCTCAAAGCGGTTGTGATGGTGTGCGTGCTTGGGCTGCTACCGTCGAGATTTGCGACCCGGAACGTAAACTGGCTGCCGTTATATTCATCAAATATGATTTTTCGGAATTGGCCGTTGCGCAGTTTTAACACAAATACCCGGTCGCCTTGAATTTTTGACTGCCCCGGATCGTAAATACCCCAGCCGAAATCAAGCGCGTTGCTTGTATCGCGCATCGAATTGAACGCGCCTTCCGCCCAGGATGCCTCCGGATTGAAAATCTGGAATTCCGGTATTGCGGCGCTGCCCGGATCGATTGATTCTGAAAAATCGAATATGTACGGGTCATAAGCCTCCATGCCCGGGATGGCTTGGCCCATGGAGGACGAGGTGCTTTCATTGATAAAAATGCCGGCTGTTTGAGTGCCCAGGTTTGAAAATGCGATGTCCCAGGCGTCGTTGGCGATCTGTTGGTTGCTGCCGTCGGTTAGTTTGTAGTAGGCAAATTTTGTATAACCGGTACCGGTACTGAGTTGATCGGTTGTGGTTTGGGCATGGAGTGCCGGGATGAATGCGACAAGTGTCAACAGGAACAGGGATGCATGTTTAATCATGGTATTGAAGATTTAGAGGCCTGTCGTGATAGGATGGAACGGAGGGCGGAATTTATTCCGCTATAAAAAAAATATGCTTACGCTTATAGTCGACGTAAAGTGGTTTTGAAGGAACCGGAATTGCAAGATATTCACAATCAACATTCTAAACCTTACGGCGAAATTCAGGTATTTACGCCTGATTTTTCAATTTAATCGCTTAAAGAATCATTTCACGGCGGAATAAATTCCGCCCGCCATGCCTAAGGAACGATGAAAAAATAAGGGTACAGAAAATACGGACATTTCCCGCAGAAATTTGTACCCTTATTTAAAACACCGTTCCTAAAACAACATGAGTCATCACCGAACGCCTCGGGATGACTCATGTCTGAAGTAGTATAAAATTAAACGGAGCACGCGTTTAGTTCTTGTTGCTCACCGCCATTTTAAGTTCTTTGATACGGGCCTTTTTACCAACCAGGCCACGCAGATAGAACAGGCGTGCACGGCGAACGCGGCCGCGTTTGATCACCTGAATACCGGCAATATTGGGGTTGGAAAACGAAAAAATACGTTCCACACCCACACCGTGCGAGATTTTGCGAACGGTAAAAGTGCGGGTCAGGCCATGACCTTTGATCTGAATGACGTCGCCACGATAATCTTGTTCCCGGGTCTTGTCTCCTTCCACGATTTTATAGGTAACGATAATCGTATCGCCGGTCTTGAAACTGGGGAGCGCGGGCTTTGTCAGCAGTTGATCATGTACGAACTGAATAGCTTCCAACTCTTTCATTGTATTGATGTTTATTGTACGTCCAAAATTAAGAGGCGCAAAGGTAAGTCGATACCCTGGAAAAAGAAAATATTATTTGGAAATTTTCCTTTGTTATTATCGGCGCCTGGCTGGCGTACAAAAAATCGCGTTCAGAGCTCGTTTTCCCTCGTTTCTAAAACTTTTTTCAAAATTAAATGTTTTAACACTTATTTGTTCGACACTTAATTTAAAACCCCATACCTTTGCAGCATCCTATTGAAATTTTTCACACTTCTTAAATTTAATTACCACAACATGAAAAAACTGCTTTTTCTTCCCCTTCTGGCAATTCTGGCCATGGCTGCTGTCGCTCCTGCGACCTATAAAGTTGATACGGCTTCCAGCGTTGGTGTCTGGACGGGTTACAAAGTGACCGGCAAACACACCGGCGCTGTAAAATTTAAAGAGGGCGCCTTACAGTTTACCGATGGCGTGCTCACCGGCGGCTCTTTTGACATCGATATGACGTCTATGACCAATACCGATTTAGACGGCGAATATGCCCAGAAGCTGATAGGTCACCTCAAAAGCGAGGACTTTTTCGGTGTAGACAAATATCCGACGTCCAAGTTTGTGATCACCCGTGTAATCCCGCAGGATTCCAAAGGCAATTACAAAATCATCGGTAACCTGACCATTAAAGAAACCACGCAAGAGGTGAAGTTCTTTGCAAACGCCACGGAAAGCGGCAATAAGGTGATGGCTTCCGGAAAACTGACGATTGACCGCTCCGAGTTTAATGTAAAATACGGCTCAGGTTCCTTCTTCGACGGTTTGGGCGACAAGACCATTTACGACGAATTCGACCTGCAATTGTCATTGGTGGCTACAAAATAGGGGAAAAGGTTTAGAGGGTTTATAAGGTTTAGAGGGTTTAGAAGGGCGTAACGCGCTGTTCTAGACCCTTTATACATAGATGATGTGTGCTTTCGCGGGTCTTTTCAAACCATTCCCAAGCTTTTTTTCCTCAATCCTTCGAAGTGCGTACCTTTGCAGGCTGTTTCCGATATTCATTTATCCGCTGACGTACCAATGTAGCCGGGAAATGCGTTAAAGGGGCAAATTGTTTATCTATCGTTTCAAAACTACATTCTCATGCTTCGCGTTGCATCTTTTCTTGCACTGGTGTCCGCCTTTTTCGGCCTGGCGGCTTACCGGGCTGAAGATCCGAAGTTCGGAGATCGCCCGTTTCCGGTCAATTCCACCATCGCTCAGTTTTTCCTCTCCGGCGAGCGCTCCGCTCCCGGCGCATCCGGGCAAGCCGAGACGGACACAACTACACAGTTACACGTATTAATGCTGAATTACAGTGCCTACGACAGCGCATACGCCAATAAAGTGCGCCGTAGCCTGATGCGGCAAATGCCCGCCTGCAGCATCACCGATTTCTGGGATGGCTCGGCGGAGGACCTTACCCAGGCCCTTACCAGCCACGATGCCGTGATCATTGCATATCCTTCGGGCGGTACATCCGCTACCTTGAAAGCGTATGGCAAAGTGTTGGCGCAATATGCCCGGCAGGGTGGGGGAGTCGTTTTGACTGGAACCCATGAATTTTCTACCTTGCAACAATTGGGCCTTTTCGACCTTG
>Ga0335394_10003603_pt1 | contig 17573 bp, 12 predicted proteins | sample MAT03_FD_205741 | JGI IMG/M metagenome (GOLD analysis project Ga0335394, IMG submission 205741) | Freshwater microbial communities from Lake Fryxell liftoff mats and glacier meltwater in Antarctica - MAT-03 (spades assembly) (version 2) ... | reverse complement strand
ATGCAAAGGCCATCTGCACAAAGCCCATTACGCGACCACGTTGCTCCAATCGAAAAAGATCAGTGATGATGGCAAAAGAGATTGAGCCAATCACGCCACCAAAAATTCCTGTAACGATTCGCGCCATCAATAAGGTCGGATAATCAGGGGCTAAGCCGCAAAACAAGGTGCCTCCAATAAATCCGAAATAGAAAAAGAGTAGTAACTTTTTGCGATCAAACTTGTCTGCGAAGCCAGCTGCCAAAAAACCAGAGATACCAGCGCTAAATGCATACGCAGAAACTACCATTCCAAATTGTGATGTCGAAATTTTTAAGGCAGGCATAAGCATTGCTCCCAATGGTGATAACACCATGAAGTCTAAAATCAATGTGAACTGCAAAATGGTAAGTATGGCGATAACAAAAATATCGTATCGCGAAAAACCAGTTTTCTTTTCCATGTTAGATTGGCTAAAAGGAAAGTGTCTGCAAAGGGCTTGCGGGTAAGACCTCACCCCCCGTCCCCCTCTCCGGAGGAGAGTGGGTGACTGCATCTATTAGGTTTTCCGCCATCGTAAAGTCCATCTTTCTCTTTTTAAACCTGTTTATTGTTTCCTTTAAAGGAGCGGGGTGATAGCTTCAATATATTTTTCTATAAAAAAAGTCATTTCGATTTTAAAAAAATGGATGATCTATTTTTTGAGTGTGCATTAAACCACATCAATTTGCCCGCGCAAGATGTCTTCTAGTGTATCGCGCCTGCGAATAAGCTTTGCTTCACCATTAAGAATTAAAACTTCTGCTGGCCTGAAACGCGAGTTATAATTTGAAGCCATGGAGTAACCATATGCCCCTGCATTTTTTATGGCGAGTAAATCTCCTTCACGTACTTCGTTTAATTTTCTATCTGCTCCAAGCGTATCGGTTTCACAAATGTTTCCAACAACCGTATAAACCTTATGCGATCCTGTTGGGTTTGAGATGTTCACAATCTCATGATAGGCATCATACATCATAGGTCGAATCAAGTGATTCAACCCGGAGTTAACACCAACAAAAGTCAACGAAGGTGTTGACTTAACCACATTGGTATGTACCATTAAAGTACCCGCATCACTAACTAAAAACTTACCCGGCTCAATCCATAACTCCAACTTACGGCCATAGCTCAAGTAAAACTCTTTGAAAGCCTTACTAAGTTTTAACCCAAGATCATAAATATTCGTTACCATGTCGCCTTCCTTATAGGCAACTTTAAAACCACCACCAAAGTCGATAAACTTTAATTCAGGAAAGTCGCGGGCAATGCCAAATAAGATTTCAGCCATCTTCAAAAACACTTCTGTTTCTGTAATCTCTGAACCCGTATGAATATGAAGTCCGTTGATTACTATTTTATGTTTCTCTCCCAATTCCATGATCTGCGGAAGCTGATAGACAGAAATTCCAAACTTCGAATTACTATGGCCTGTTGAAATTTTGTAATTGCCGCCTGCCATAATATGGGGATTGAGGCGCACACAGCAGGGATAGGTATTACCGTACTTCTTCCCAAACTTTTCCAGAACTGATAAATTGTCAAGGTTTATATTCAGGCCTAACTCCACACCCTCTATAATTTCGTCAAAGGCAACACAGTTGGGTGTGTACATAATTTCGTGAGGCAAAAACCCTGCACCTAATGCGAGATGGGCTTCTTGAATAGAAACCACATCTATTCCGGCACCATTCTTCTTCAACAACTTTAAAATTGAGATGTTGGTAAGTGCTTTTGCCGCATACTTTATTCGAACATCACTATCTGAAAAAGCATTTTTCAGGCTTTTCAGTTGCTCCAATATTTTAGCACCATCATAGATATAAAGTGGTGTACCAAACTCCTTGCAGATATCAGCAACCGGAAGACCTTGAATTGAATATGTGCCGTTAACTAATTCCATGGGCTATAAAAGTTCAAATATACAGTTGGAAACCTTTCCATTATCTTCGCAGCATGAAATTGTTCTATCGACAGTCAGGCAGTGGCGAGCCTTTGATTATCCTCCACGGATTGTTTGGGTCTTCTGATAATTGGTTTTCATTGGCAAAAGTTTTTGCTGAGAAGTATTGTGTGTACTTGGTTGATCAGCGCAATCACGGTCAATCTCCGCAATCGGATGATTTCAATTATCAGTTACTGGCTGAAGACCTGCATGAGTTTATTCAAGAGCATAAACTTCAAAACCCAAACATTATCGGCCACAGCATGGGTGGGAAGACGGCAATGAATTTTGCTGTCAAATACCCAGATCAATTAGGTAAACTGATAATCGTGGACATTGTACCGAAACAATACCCTGTTCATCACGATCGGATTCTGGATGGGCTACTCAGTATTGATCTTGAAGTGACTACTTCGCGCACAGAGGCCGATGAGGCGTTGATTAAATATATTCCCGAAGTTGGTGTGCGTCAATTTTTATTAAAGAATTTATATCGCACCAGCGATGGAAAATTTGCCTGGCGAATAAATCTTTCGGCTATGAATAACCACATTGAAGAAATGGGTGCTGGTATGCAATACGATGGTCAGTTCAAAGGCGCAACTCTTTTCTTAATGGGTGCTCGTTCAAATTATTTTGCTCAAGGCGATGAAACCAGTATCAAAATTATTTTCCCTACAGCAATCATCAAAAGCATTGACACGGGTCATTGGGTTCAAGCCGAAAAGCCTGAAGAGTTTGCTGAGATTGTGAATGAGTTTTTGAAATAGTTAGTCATGATTTTGCGTGTAAACGCGAGTGCCTAGAGCCAAGCCAGCATGCAATGGCTATTAATAGACAGTCTGAAAAATTTGAATTTGTGATTGGTGGCAATTTCAAGAGCAAACCTATCCTTTTTAAGGGAAGGATGCCTTTTGGCAAGTTGCTTAAGCTCGCGCTCGAAGGGCGGGGTTGCTATAATATTATAGCTCATCTAGTATTTTGCCAAAGGACTTCGTTTTAGTGCGGCCTTTTTTAAACTCATTTACAAAATCTACCGATTCACTTAAATCTGAAAGCAGTTGTTTTACTTTACGAATGGACTTTTTAGAGTCAGGCCCAACAACTTCCACAAACTCTAGGCGCTTGAGCAGTTCCTTCAAAAAAGGAAGCTTGTTTTAGTCCTTCACGTTTAATATCAATTGAGACGTGGCTTTTTATTTTTTGCGAAAAGAATCTTGATCGTTAAACAAAAATACGCAATCGACCTTAAATAAAACAGAGTGAGTATTTTGAGTATTTAAATCCTAACTAGAGTTATTCAAAGTTTGGAATTTTGTCATCCCCGTGGTTTTGCAAGTACAGATTGTAACTACTCAATAATAATTTTTTTAATTCCCTCTCGCCCATAGATTGCGGGAAAGTACATCCATTCCGCTTTGGCGGGATTGATTGTGTAATTCCCTTTATATCTTGGCAACAAGTCAACTGAATATTCATATTTTCCGGCCTTCAAACTCTCGCAGTAAATCCTGACTTCGTGAATGTCATGCTCGCGGTGAACTTCGCCATTGATCCGACTTTGGATCTTTTGCGAATACGAGCAACCTGCGGGTATGGGGATTCTTATCATTACATACTCGGCATCGCGCGCAACCTCTACTTCGGTCTTTAATATAGCGGGGCTTCCGGCCTTAAGTATTGAGTTGTTATTCGCCCAATGCGTGTTGACTTTAAAATCAACACCGGTTTTTGTAGGATCGGGATTCCAAATTTCTTCGTAAGCCGAGAAGTAAATAGGATCAGTTCCGGTTTTGGAAATCGTTAGCTCCGATATCCCCGAAACCTTGTTTTCAAAGGGAAAGCTTTTCACAATTAGATTAATATCGCCATTTAATGTTAATACGGGTTGACTAGCAGCAGGCTTTGCTTTTAAAGACGGCAGTATTGCCTCAATTATTTTTGCCGATTCGTAAGTATTTCTCCAGCCTCTTCTTCTTTTTTCTAAGAAGTAGTTTTTAATACGCAATAAATCGGGATGATCTGCTTGATTATTAATTAGCATTTTATAAACTAACAGCGTGTTGTCAGTATCATTATCCCAAAAGCGTACTTTCTCTTCGCCCCAGTAAACATTTCCTTTCAGGGTTTTATGTTTTTGCGATTCAATCCACTTCCAATCTGGTTCGCTGCCTTGCAATTGACTCAATCGCATGGCAATAAGTTTATAGTAATTCGATGCAACTTTATCTTTTAAAATGGAATCCGTTTTAGAAATTTCAGAAATTTTCTCACCGGCTTCTGAAAGAAAAATCCAAGCCCTTAGTCGATCTGCTTCTGATACATCATTGGGCGGATACATCATAAAGTTCTTCAAGCCATTTTTATCGAACGTGGTTTTGTATCCCATCTTCTCGGCCCAACGTAATGCCTCGGCAACATGGATGCTTATCCACATACTTTCGCCCTCTTCCCCCCACCAACTCCAACTACCTTCAACCGATTGGTTTGAGATTAATTTTTTTATTGACTTTTCAATCCATCGGTCATGTTCAAACTTTTTCTTTTTATAGTCGCAAATGGTCTTCTCGGCAAGCAAGGCTTTCAATTTGGAAGCAACCTGTTCGTTACATTCAAAAGGATATGCTTTTAAAAGTTGGATTTCATCTAAAATCACATCGGTTACATCGGCTTGTGCGAAAAGTGTAAGAGTACTATTTCTATTAGCCGTAATTACAAATGTGGTATCGGTTGGGAGGGCGGCAAAGATTCCCTTGGTTTCAAGTGTGCCAACAGGTAAAACATGGATCGTTCTAAGTTCACCGTCTTTGTACTTATTGTATTCTATTTCGTATTTAACAGTAAGACTATCTCCCAATCCAACTAACTGAACCGAGTCAATGCGTGAGTTTTTCAACCTTACTTTTTCACTTCTTATGTTTTCATCGTTAATGCTCAGTGTTTGAGTCAATGAAACAGAATCTGGAGAATAATTAGTAATCTTCGCGATAGCTTGGGCTGTATCACCAGCAATCAGAAAGTTGGGGAGAGCCAATTGAGCTAGCAATGGTTTAAATGATTGAATCTGTTTTCTTGCTTCACCCGTGCGCTTATGCGAGGCCATACCCAATGCATGAATATTCCAGCCAGTAACATCATCGGGATAGGTAACGTTGAAGGTGGCTTTACCATATCTATCTGTTCGTAATGCAGGTTGCCAAAAAGCATAGTCACGAAAGTTTTTTCGCAATGAACTGCCTGGCGAACTATCTTGTAAAGAAATAAATTGAGCCGTATCCGGAAGTTTGGTCTGAAGCAGTTGCTCTCTGCTTGTTCCTGATTTAGTCGAAATCAGAATAACTCCATTAGCGGCACGTGATCCATAAAGAGCTACAGCACTTTCAGACTTCAAAATTTCCATGGCAGTAATATCATCGAAATTTATATCATCGAAATTTTTAAGCAAGCCATCAATAACTATCAAGGGCTTTTGATTTCCATTCAACGATGCCGCTCCACGCAATCTGATTGAATAAGAATCAGAACTTCCGGCCGAGCCTTCCACTTGAAGCCCTGCTATCCGACCCTGTAACGCCCCCGATACCGTGCTTACTGAATAAGCCATTGCTCTCCTTTCGGTTGTGACGCCATATGCGGTTACTACTACCTCGCTAAGCTGTTGAACGTCTGCTGTAAGTTGTATATCAGCCACTGAACGACTGCCTGCATTTAATTCAGTTGTCGTAAGCCCGATGAATGAAAAAATAAGATTGGCATTATACGGAACATAAATACGATAGAAGCCATCGGCATCACTTACGGTACCAATTGTTGTGCCTTGCACAATTACATTTACTCCCGGTAATGCTGAGCCATCTTCGGTTGAAGTGACTATGCCAGTGAGCCATCGCCCACCTGTATAATTCGTGACATCAATTGACTCACGGTAATACAATTGCCGGATAGATTGCATTTCCTGCATCCGGTATTGTTCTACAAAAGCATTTTTGCTCGACCATTCTCTTATTTTTTCCAGCACTTCATGACTGAATGAATCGGGTGGTAATAATTCCTCGTCCGTTAAGTCGCATAACATTGTTCCATAAGGAAGAATGCGCACGGGTTTTGGATTCAGATAACTTTCGTCTGAATAGATAACAACACATTGATATAACCCGGGTTTGAGTGGAGAAAAATCATCGGTCCCAGGCGGGAAAATATAAAACTCATCTGGATGGTCAAGATTAAGAATGAATGTTGCCAACCTTGTCTTATCCGGCTGGCGCAATCGCTTTATCCGCAAACTGAGGCTACCAAAATATTTGTCTGCTTTATCTTCTGAGGGATACTTTATAAAACGATACGATATAGTTTCTTTTTGGTCATTCCAATATTCACGAATTCTTGCTTCTGTTTGAACTTGGTCTTTTAAAGATGCTCTAAAACTTATAGCAGGCAATCTTTTTTCAAATGAATATATTTTCGGCTCGCGATCAACCAAACCCGGTTTAAATGTGTAGGTCATCAAAGGCTTAAATGAAAACGATTGATTGAAGTGAGTTTGAAATTCTAGTGTTCCAGGGAAAAATGGACCAACCATTTCCCCGCTATATCCATAATTATATTGAAAGGGTTTCAGCACTCGATATGTATTGCCTTGTCTCAAAAATGCCTTGCTCTGATTTATATCCCGACTAATCCACATAAAATGAGGCTTTATTCTTTGAATTTCAGATTCTGAAAGCTTAGGTGCCATTTTTATCACGGACACATTAGACGGGAGATTATTGATGTCAACACTTAAAACGAGTTTCGTGCCTGGATTTACTTTTACATCTGTTAATTCAACAAGCCTGTCTCGAAGCCTGATCGTAATTTTCTTAACTGGTTTAGTAACGCAGAATGAATAAGGCTCAATACTTGCCACTTCATAATAGTATTTCAATTCCTCGTCAAACTTGATGTAGTAGACCGACAGCACCGCTCCATCCGAAACTACATATGGAGCAACTTGTGTTATACTATCTTCGGCAAGAGTATATTCAGTAAATATTCCGGTTTGTGGATACAAAAAGTGATAGTACCCGATACTATCCAATCCCAAAGTTTGCTTCCAAAAATCATACTGTAATTTTCTGAGAATTCGTTTGGCGGCAATTTCCTTTTCGCTGAATGAATTAAACGCCTTTCTGTTTTTAAATCGTTCGAAGCTTGGGGCGGCATCCGGTCGATAACTTTCTCCAAATTTTTTAGTGACTGCATAAGCCGTGAGGTCAACATTATTTACGGGCTTGCCGAATGCATCATTCACAGTAATGGAAATCTCTCTTGCCTCCCCCGGAAACACCGTGGGAGATTCGTCTATTTCTATACTCAATGGTTTTTTTGCAAAAGGCAGATCAAAATTCTCCGCTTGAGAGTTGCCCGCCCATAAATATTGAATAGAAACGTAGTAGCGATCATTGGCCAAAGCTTTTACCCGATAATTTAGTTTATCAGAGTAACCCTCATTAATTATCCTATTGTTTTTAAATACTTGATAGCGTAAGTCAAGCTTGCGTGGATTTTGTAAAGAGATAAACAGACTATCCTTAGAATGCTCGGCTAAAAGGTTGATCAGGCTTTGTTCACTGGACATTTTAAGTTGCTTGATTAATGTGGAGCCATCCCGCAACTCATATAAGGCTGCTGCCGGTTGTAATTTTATGGTGTACGGCAAACTCACATTCTTGTTAAAAAGTCGAACTCCCTCCCTATTCAACCCAACAATTTGAAATAACCCTGGCTGATGAAATTGAAACACCACCGAGTCATTTTCACATTTAATGGTACCTTGTTTAATGGAGTTGTAAGTTAACGATAGTGTTTTTACTTGTCTTTCATTTTGGGCATTGGTAAACGTTGCAATCACTTCATATTCAAGGAGGGCATTCGGATAAATTGAATCTGGAAAATCTATACGCGTGTCACCCAGCGGCTCTAATTTGGTTGTGTGGTTCCAGAGCGTATCGGCAATAAAAAGTCGTGATTCATGAAATTCGATTACTTTTTTAGGTTTTACTAACAACTGTGTATTAACATCATAAAGAGGCAATTCATTTGAATCTGTTCCTTTTAACAGAACAGCGGCTGGGGCATCTTCCTTATTTTCGGGCGATGCCTTGAGAGTGAAGAAGTTTTGGTTTAGCTCATACTCTTCATACGAAAAGGATTTGTTTGGAAAATAATTGTCGTGCCTGTCCTCTAAGTAAATGGCGTACTCGCGATCAAGCGAAAGCTTAAGACTATCATTCAATACAAATTCAAACCTGTAAGCACCATCGCGATAAGGGTTGATTGATCCCAAAAACTTCCGCGTGTTTGTTGCATAGTTTCGCAGATAGACATTCAAATCTCGTTTTAACGGTCTTCCCTTATGGGAAGTGACAAACGCTTTCAGTCGCACTGTATCGCTCGGCTTAAACATGGGTTTATTCAAAACCAGATATCCGGCAAATGTTTTTGGCTCAAATAATCGCTTGGCGCGATAGTAAATACGCGGTGGATATAAATTCCCATACTTTATTAATCCCTTTACTGAACGATATGTGTAGGTGAATGGTGAGATCAGGATATTGATTGGAAATGTGTGAATAACTCTCCGCTTAGTCCGTGCTGGTATGGTATTGTTATACCTTCTTTGAATTTCAAAGAAATTCAGGTGTCCATTATATTCAACCTTAACAAGTCCTTGCTTATTTGTTTTCGAGATTCTATAGGCATTTAACTTTTCATCGGAGAAAATCTGTTTGCTAGAAACTTTAGGCTTAAGTCCTTTTATTTCATTTCCCAAACTATCGGTAAAAACAATTAGCAAATCGCGACTATTATCTAAAACATTCAACTCCAAATTATTAAACGACTGAAGTTCAGTCTCAAGAAAATCAGCATTTGCCTTGGTAAAAAGATAATGACCAACTGGGAGCTTCTTTCTATAAACTGAATCGGTCGGGTAGTAATCTATAAGATTGTGAAAATAATTCGGGCTAAGGGTGTGCTTCCTATTCTCAAACAAAGGAATTACCTCTTCATTTGTAATCCGGTAAACAAATGTGTAATAACTTGTAGCTCTTGAGTTTGAAGCAGACTGGCTATTAACCCTGGCAAATATGCTTAGCGTTAACAGTAGAAGTAGAAATCTTCTCATAATTTTTGGGTTAGGCTACAGCCAAGATGCATAAGACTACCCATTTCCATAAAATTTATTGATAATTTTAGAATCTAATTTCAAATCTATTCTTGTGACCGCTGGCGCATTGTATTTAATACCTAATATTATAAGTGAGGATACTCAAGAAAGGGTTATTCCAACACAAGTAAAAGAAACTTTACAAAGCATCCACCATTTCCTAGCCGAGGACATTCGCACTGCGCGCAGATACTTAAGCAGTTTAAATATTTATCCTTCTATTGAGGCGCTTCACTTTCAGGTATTAAATAAAGATACCAGTGCGCAATCGTTAGGTGAATTCATGCAACCGATTAAAGAAGGGCATAATATGGGAGTGATCTCCGAATCTGGGTGCCCCGGCATTGCCGACCCCGGTGCATTGGCTGTTCAATTTGCTCATCAACATACTATTCAGGTTGTTCCCTTGGTGGGTCCTTCTTCAATATTATTGGCATTAATGGCTTCAGGTTTAAATGGTCAACAATTTGCCTTTCATGGTTATCTCCCCATTGATGCTAAGGAGGCCGCCAAGAAAATAAAAGACTTGGAGCGAGAATCAAAAACTAAAAATCAAACCCAGATTTTCATTGAAACGCCCTATCGCAACAATGCCGTTTTTGATCATTTATTAAAGAATCTTAGTGGTTCCACACAATTGACAATAGCTCTCAACCTTACGGGGAAAGATGAATTCGTGCAGACTCAATCCGTGGCCAATTGGAAACAGAAAAAATCAACCTGGCCTAAAAGCCCTGCAGTATTCTTGTTTCTGGCATAGGGCATCTCTAAAACCTTGCCTCCACTACCTCAACCCCTGCCCCTCTCCAGAAGAGAAGGTTAAGCGGAGTTTTTAGAGATGCCATAATTCATTAATCAACATGTTGTCATATAATCTTACTTATTATCTTTGCCCCCTTAACAATTGACTATAACAATAAACTATGCCTTACTTATTTACTTCCGAGTCGGTTTCTGAGGGCCACCCAGATAAAGTAGCCGATCAAATTTCAGACGCGCTTATCGATTATTTCTTAGCCTACGATCCAAACTCAAAGGTTGCTTGTGAAACCCTTGTAACAACCGGACAAGTTGTATTGGCTGGTGAGGTAAAGTCTGAAGCCTATTTAGATGTGCAGGAAATTGCCCGCGAGGTAATTCGTAAAATCGGATATACTAAAAGCGAATACATGTTTGAGGCCGATAGCTGCGGAATTTTTTCAGCTATTCACGAACAATCTTCTGATATCAATCAAGGTGTTGAACGTAAAAAGAAAGAAGAACAAGGTGCAGGCGACCAGGGAATGATGTTTGGTTACGCAACCAACGAAACCGATAATTACATGCCATTGCCTTTAGAACTTGCGCATTTATTATTAAGAGAACTTTCTGTAATCCGGAAAGAAGGAAAAGTAATGACTTACCTTCGCCCCGATGCTAAATCGCAGGTAACTATTGAATACTCTGATGACAACAAACCACAGCGCATTGATGCCATTGTTATCTCCACCCAACATGATGATTTTGCCAAAGATGCAATTATGTTGAAAAAGATTAAGGATGATGTTATTAATGTATTGGTACCTCGCATCAAGAAAAAACTTCCTAAACGTGTACAAAAACTCTTTGGTTCAGATATTCAATATCATGTTAATCCAACAGGTAAATTCGTAATCGGTGGCCCTCATGGTGATACTGGTTTAACTGGCCGTAAAATTATTGTAGATACGTATGGTGGTAAAGGCGCTCATGGTGGTGGTGCCTTCTCAGGTAAAGATCCTTCTAAAGTTGACCGGTCTGCAGCGTATGCTACTCGTCACATTGCTAAAAATTTAGTTGCTGCTGGTTTGTGCGATGAAGTCCTCGTGCAGGTGGCTTATGCGATAGGCGTAGCAAAGCCTGTAGGTTTGTATGTTAATACCTATGGAACTTCCAAAGTGAAACTTAACGATGGTGAGATCGCTAAAAAAATTGAGAAGATTTTTGATATGCGCCCTTACTTCATTGAAGAACGTTTCAAACTGCGCACTCCTATCTATTCTGAAACTGCAGCCTACGGCCACATGGGGCGTGAGTCAAGAGTTGTAGAGAAGATTTTTAACAAGGGAAAAAGAAATGAGAAAAAAGTAAAAGTTGAATTGTTTCCTTGGGAGAAGCTGACTCACTTGGATGAAATTAAAAAGGCATTCAAACTAAGCTAAATAAAAAGGGCTCCAAATGGAGCCCTTTTTATTTCATTAAAATCTATCTAAACACGCACGGCTCTTAGCTTAGCTTTAAATTTTTCTAGTTGTGAGCGAAGTGCTTCGGTTGCTAAATCTGTTGCAGCCTCAAATGATGCAGCCTGTTCCTTGGCAAACAGGTTTTGGCCCGGAACGTTAAGTTTTATTTCTACTGTTTTATTTTCGTTTCCTTCGTTATTCAATCTTAGGAATACTTCACCGTCTACCACGCGGTCGTAGAACGTTTCCAATTTGTCTACCTTCTTCTGAATGAAATCGATTAATTTTTGATCTGCATCAAAATGAACAGAGTGAACTTGCAGTTTCATAATAACATTGTTTAAAAGTTGAACATAAAATTTACTATCAAATTGGTAGACTTTTTACATAGGCATTACGCTTTTGGATGGGCTTGATCAAATACTTTTTTTAATTTCTCCATCGAGTTGTGAGTATAAACCTGAGTAGCTGCCAGGCTGCTGTGGCCAAGCAAATCTTTTACGGCATTAATCTCTGCCCCTTTGTTGAGCAAATGAGTAGCATAAGTGTGTCGCAATACATGTGGACTCTTCTTTTCCACAGAAGTAAATAACTTCATGTATTTTTTAACGGTTCTATTTACCAGCATAGGATAAAGCGGTTCTCCGCTTTCAGTCACTAATAAAAATCCATGATTCATCTTTTCAACTAACCTATTCCTAACCGACAAATAATGTTTTATGATAGAAACGAGATGCGAAGAAAATGGGATAACCCTTTCTTTGTTTCTTTTTCCTAACACTCGAATCGTTGAGTCCTTTAAATTAACATAGCTCTCCTTCAAAGAAATTAATTCCGCCAAGCGAATGCCAGTTCCATATAAAAGTTCCAGAATCAATCGATCCCGTTGCCCTTCATGATCGTCAGGGAACTGAAGGTTATCTAAAAGCTTTACAGTATCCTGTTCATTAACAAAGTGAGGAAGTTTCTTTTTGGTTTTCAATACTCTGATCTTCATCATCGGATCCTGAGTAATGATTTCCTCCCTTAGTAAAAATTTATAATACGAGCGGAGACAAGCAATTTTTCTATTAATAGAAAGCGAATCGAAATTCAGCTCAACCAGACTAACAATCCATGAGCGCACTAATCCATAATTAGCTTCTTGAGTTGAAGTGCCTGTGAACTCTTTTGTGAGATAATTTTCAAATTGTAGGAGATCCGTTTTATAGGATAGAACAGTTTTGGGACTGTATCTTTTTTCGAACTGGATATATTTTATAAAGGAATCAACCATGAACTACACCTTCCCTGCTTGTAGTTCCAAGTTAAAAAAAAATCCTTCCCGAGGAAAGCCCAGAAAGGATTGTTATTACAAATATCTAGCTATTAATAGTTATCAGATGCAAAAAGCTTTTGCTTATAGGCAGCACGGATAACCTGGCCTCTTCTCCTTACGGAAGGCTTTGTAAAAGAGGTTCTTTCGCGCAAAGCTCTCAAAACACCCGTCTTTTCAAATTTCTTTTTGAAGCGCTTAAGTGCCTTGTCAATTGATTCGTTCTCTTTGATATTTATAATCAGCATGTTTCAATTATTAGGGCTGCAAATATAGGAGTCTTCTATTCAAAGACGCAAATTTTACTTCAAAATAGTACGCGAAATCACCAATTTCTGGATTTCTGAGGTTCCTTCCCCAATTGTACACAGTTTAGCATCACGATAATATTTCTCGGCTGGAAAATCTTTTGTGTAGCCATAGCCTCCAAAAATCTGCACCCCATCATTTGCAATCTCAACGGCTATCTCGGAGGCGTAAAGTTTAGCCATTGCAGATTCCTTGTTCACACTTTTCCCTTTATTCTTTAAATCGGCAGCCCGATAGGTTAGTAATGACGCTGCCTCAATTTTTGTGGCCATATCAGCGAGCTTAAAGGAAATGCCTTGAAAAGCAGAAATCGGCTGATTAAACTGATGTCGTTCTTTCGAATATTTTAAAGCAGCTTCAAATGCTCCGGTTGCAATTCCTAAACTTAGTGCAGCTATGGAGATACGACCACCATCCAAAACTTTTAATGACTGCACAAATCCCTCGCCTTCTTTCCCAATAATCTGGCTCTTATGAATACGGCAGTCGGTAAAGACCAATTCGGTAGTTTCTGAGGCACGCATACCAAGTTTATTCTCCTTTTTCCCAGCCGAAAATCCGGGTGTTCCCTTCTCAATAATGAACGCTGTCATTGCATGCGAGTCACCCACTTTTCCGGTGCGCGCAATAACCACTGCTACATTCCCGGACTTTCCATGGGTAATAAAATTTTTGGCACCATTCAACACATAATGATCTCCATCTTTAATAGCAACGGTTCGCATATTACCAGCATCCGAACCAGTATTTGGTTCAGTAAGTCCCCAAGCCCCAATCCATTCGCCAGTAGCCAGCTTTGGCAAGTAATTATGCTTTTGCTCTTCATTGGCAAATTGTAGAATGTGACCTGTGCACAGGGAATTATGCGCTGCCATCGATAAACCAATTGAGCCATCAATTTTTGATATCTCCACCAAGGCAGTAACATATTCATGATACCCAAAGCCTGAGCCTCCATATTGTTCTGGCACTAACACTCCCATTAGACCCAAGCCACCCATTTTGTGAAAAAGATCAATTGGAAACTCCTGACTCTCATCCCAGTTCATCATGTTAGGTTTGATTTCTTTCTCACCAAAATCGCGTACCATTTGAGCAATCATTTTTTGATTCTCAGTCACATCAAAATTCAAAACCTCAGTTGTCATAAGTTATAGTTGTAATTTTTCCTTTTCGAATTATAAATGGATGCAAAAGTATCAGAATTATATCTAAAACCAAACGACTGTTAGGTAATCAGTCGATTAACTCAAACCGGGGCTTAAATAGCTGATTTCTGGTTTTAAAAGTTATTTTTGCGGTTCTCAAAACATAAAAATTAAACTTCATGAAAATTGCTGTAGTAGGAACTGGTTATGTTGGCTTAGTAACCGGAACCTGTTTTGCTGAAACCGGAAATACTGTTACCTGTGTAGATATTGATGCAAACAAGGTAAATAAACTTAACTCTGGTAAGATTACTATCTATGAGCCGGGTTTGGAGCTTCTTTTTGAAAGAAACATCAAGCAAGGCCGACTGTTCTTTACTACCAATCTGGCCGAAGGAATTAAGGATGCTAAAATCATTTTTCTCGCTTTGCCTACTCCTCCGGGTGAAGATGGATCGGCAGATTTAAAATATATTCTGGGTGTAGCCTCAGATTTAGGTCCTTTGTTAAAAGATTATACCGTTGTAATTGACAAAAGTACAGTACCTGTTGGCACGGCCGATAAAGTAAAAGAAAGAATTGCAGCAAAAGCAAACGTTGAGTTTGATGTGGTTTCAAATCCTGAGTTTTTAAGAGAGGGAGTTGCCGTTGATGATTTCATGAAGCCCGAGCGTGTTGTTATCGGAACTTCATCCGCAAAAGCAAGAAAGATTATGGAAACTCTTTACGCACCTTTTGTGCGTCAGGGAAATCCTTTGGTATTTATGGATGAGCGTTCTGCTGAATTAACAAAGTATGCGGCCAACTCTTTCTTAGCTACTAAGATTACGTTCATGAATGAGATTGCAAATCTTTGCGAGCTTGTGGGGGCAGATGTAGATTCTGTTAGAAAGGGAATTGGAACAGATAGCCGTATTGGAAAAAGATTTTTATTTCCGGGTATTGGCTACGGGGGAAGCTGCTTTCCAAAAGATGTGCAGGCTTTGGCCAAATCTTCATCTGATGTTAAGTACGACTTCAGAATTCTGGAAGCTGTGATGAAAGTAAATGAAGATCAAAAAACAATACTCATACCACGAGTTAAAGATTTTTACAAAGGTGATTTAAAAGGAAAGACTTTCGCTTTATGGGGTCTTTCATTCAAGCCACACACAGACGACATCCGTGAGGCTCCTGCACTATACAACATTGAAGAACTTTTGAAGGCTGGCGCAATAGTAAAAGCTCACGATCCAGAATCAATGGAAAATGTAAAAGGAATTTTAGGAGATAAAATTCAATACGCTCAAAATCCATACGAAGCAGCAGAGGGTGCCGATGCAATTTTCATTGCAACAGAGTGGCCCGAGTTTAGAACTCCGGATTTTGAAAAACTATCTTCAGCTTTAAAAGCTAAAGTGATTTTTGATGGCAGAAATCTTTATGATCTCCCACAAATGAAAGAATTAGGATACACCTACTTTAGTATTGGACGAGAAACTATTTATGGCTAAGAAAAGAGTTTTAATAACAGGCGGTGCAGGGTTTTTGGGCTCCCATCTATGCGATCGATTCATTAAAGAAGGATATTCAGTAATCGCCATGGACAACCTGATTACAGGTGACCTCCGTAATATCGAACATCTCTTTAAACTTCCTGATTTTGAATTCTATCATCACGATGTTTCAAAGTTTGTTCACGTGCCTGGTGAGCTTCATTATATTTTACACTTTGCCTCGCCAGCTAGCCCAATTGATTACTTAAAAATTCCGATCCAAACGTTAAAGGTTGGATCATTGGGTACACACAATTTACTCGGACTTGCTAGAGCTAAAAAAGCAAGGATCATTATCGCGTCTACTTCTGAAGTTTATGGAGACCCCGCTGTACATCCTCAAACTGAGGAATATTATGGCAATGTAAATACAGTTGGCCCGCGCGGAGTTTATGACGAAGCCAAAAGATTTCAGGAAGCTATTACTATGGCTTATCATACATTTCATGGATTGGAAACCCGTATTGTGCGCATCTTTAATACATACGGCCCGCGCATGAGGCTAAATGATGGCCGCGTGCTACCCGCATTCATCGGTCAGGCTTTGCGCGGAGAAGATCTTACTGTGTTTGGAGATGGCTCACAAACTCGCTCATTTTGTTATGTAGATGATTTGGTGGAAGGAATTTATCGTTTGCTTCTTTCGGACTATGCTCAACCTGTTAACATTGGTAATCCTAGTGAAATAACCATTGCTGATTTTGCAGAAGAAATTGTAAAACTCACTGGAACAAAACAAAAAGTTATTTATCAAGATCTTCCTAAAGACGACCCAAAACAACGTCAGCCTGATATCACCAAAGCAAGAGAAATTTTGAAATGGGAACCAAATGTTTCCCGTGCCGAAGGACTCAAAATCACCTATGAATATTTTAAATCGCTTCCAAAAGAAGTACTCTATCAGCGCGATCATAAAAACTTCGAAACCTATAACCGATAAGTTTTTCGAAGGGATACGGATTTGCTAAAAAATAAAAAACAGCTATATTTGCAACACTTCTTGGTAAAAAGATCAAAAGAGGGGACCTAAAAGTCCCCTCTTTGTTTGTAGGAACTTATGGAAATAGCTCAAAAAATAAAGGAATTGGCCGAATCGCATCTCGCGAAGGCCGAACACTTTATAGTTGACGTGGTAATAAGTAAGCACAAACCCTACAAGGTTTCTGTCTTTATTGATGGTGATGATGGAATTACTATTGATGATTGTTCTAGCCTAAGTCGGGCGCTTTCCGAAGATCTCGACAACGTAGATCTTATCAAAGATAATTTTACACTCGAAGTTGGTACTCCGGGTTTAGACCAGCCGCTGAAGTTGAAGCGACAGTTTGTAAAAAATGTTGGGCGCTCTTTAAGACTAGTAAGAACTGATAAAAGTTTTGTTCAAGGTGAGCTGACAGAAGTTAAAGAAGCAAGCATTCTATTGAATGCTGAGAGTAAGGTGAAGGGAAAGAAAAAGATTGAAATAAACAGTATTGAAATACCTTTTAGTGAAATAGAAAAAGCAATTGTAATGGTTTCTTTTAAATAACAATGTATGGATACCTCCACGTTAATTGAATCGTTTGCAGATTTTGCAAAACAAAAAAACATCGACCGCCCTACGATGATCCGTATTTTGGAAGACGTATTCCGAAATATGATTCGTAAGAAATATATAGAAGATGACAACTTTGACATCATTGTAAATGCTGACAAGGGTGACCTTGAAATCTGGCGCTTTCGCGAGATTGTTGATGACAACTCCGAGGATATTTGGGATCATGACAAGATAAGTTTAACCGAGGCTCAAAAAATTGAACCCGATTTTGAGGTGGGTGAAGAAGTAGCTGAAGAAATTCATTTGGAAGATTTCGGTCGCAGAGCAGTAACTACTGCCCGCCAAACCCTTATGCAAA
>Ga0335394_10003598_pt1 | contig 17589 bp, 18 predicted proteins | sample MAT03_FD_205741 | JGI IMG/M metagenome (GOLD analysis project Ga0335394, IMG submission 205741) | Freshwater microbial communities from Lake Fryxell liftoff mats and glacier meltwater in Antarctica - MAT-03 (spades assembly) (version 2) ... | reverse complement strand
GGCAAGCCGAGGGAGGCCATACTCATAAAGATCAGGATGCCACCATAGACGGGCACGAGCGGGAACAATCCGCCGAACTCTTCCAGGTTGCGCGTGTGCGTGCGTTCGTAAATCACACCGACGAGGAAGAACATGCCAGCCGCGGATAAACCGTGATTGAACATTTGCAAAACCGCGCCATTCATGGCGATATGAGCATCGGCTGTTCCGGCTGCCGCAGCTGCCGCAGCGATACCGAGGACTACAAATCCCATGTGGTTGATTGACGAATACGCCACGAGCCGTTTGAAGTCGGTTTGACCATACGCGGCGAATGCGCCAAAGACAATTGCGGCAACCGCGAGGAAAGCCAGCGCGCCCGCAAACATCTTCGCTTCGACAGGATAGAACGGAAGCACGATGCGCAGGAAACCGTACGCGCCGAGTTTGAGCAGGACGCCTGCCAGGAGCATGGAACCGGCAGTCGGGGCTTCGGTGTGGGCGTCTGGCAGCCAGGTGTGGAATGGCCAGATCGGGACTTTGATGGCGAAGGCGATGGTGAATGCCCAGAAGGCAATCGTCTTGACAGTATGCACTGGCATACCGAGGAGAATGGAACCAGCATCCAGCGCATTCCAACGGTCGTAAAGGGCAACCAGGTCATAGGTGCCGAAGAGAACACCGAGCATTTGAATCCCAAGTAACAGACCGAGCGATCCGCCCATGGTGTAGATCATGAACTTGAGCGAAGCGTAATCCTTGTTGGCACTGCCCCATTGATTAATGAGGAAGTACATCGGGACGAGACCAATTTCCCAGAAGACGAAGAAAATCAGAAGGTCGAGCGACATGAAAACGCCGAGCATGCCCATTTCCAAAAAGAGGAAAAGCATCATGTACGGCTTGACGCGGTCGGTTACGCTGAATGAAGCGAGGATGGCGAGAGGCGTAAGGAATGTGGTGAGCAAGACCATCGTGAGCGAGATACCGTCCACGCCGAGGTGCAGGGTGGAGTGGATGGCTTCATACCACATGTATTGTTCTTGAAATTGAAAGCCTGTCTGGTTGGGGTCAAATCTGCTCCACAACACAAGGGTCAGGACGAAAGGAATCAGACTGGCAGAAAAAGCAAACCAGCGCAGAAGTTTCGTCTCGCCGCTTGGCAGGAAGAGCATGACCAGCGCCGCGATTGTCGGCACGAATAAGATCAGGCTAAGGAGATGAGTATTGAGAAAATCCATCGTGTGCTCCTATGCACAGCATACGGGGAGAACGCCCTATGCCAACAGTAAAAAGTAGACCAGGCCGCCAATTACAGTAAGGACGACCAATGAAAGAATAAGGTACTGCTGGATGCGACCCGTTTGAATGGGTCGCAGATTCTTGCCGATCCAGTAGGTGGCGTCCGCTGAGCCATCGCCAATTAATTTATTGATGACGGGGATATCAAAATAATTGCGGATGACAGAGCCAATTCCGCCTGTGGCAGGGCCAAAGATGTGCAAAATGCTGTCGATGACACCTTTATCCATCCACTGGGAAACAAAAACTTCAGAGAACCAGGTCAGTGGCTTGATGAAGAGGAATTCATAAACTTCATCAAAATAATATTTGTTCTTGAGTACTGGAAATTGCAATCTATCCTGCTCAACAGAAGTGACGTTGCGATAGACAAGCCAGCCGAAGAACAAACCACCGAGCGCAACGACGAGTGATGTAAGCAAAGGAATAAAATTGAATTCCAAAACGGGAGGATGTTCAGCTAATGTGCCGCCGATAAATTCATGGAACCAGTTGGGCACGAGTCCGCCGAGGAGTGGGAAATGCTCAGGGATGCCGACCCAGCCATACCCGATGGCAAAGACCGAGAGCACTACCAGTGGAGCGGTCATCGTCCAGGGAGTCTCATGTGCGTGTTCCGCTTCCTCAGTGCGAGGTTCGCCGAGAAAGGTCAATGTGATCTGGCGCATGGTATAGAAGGCGGTCATGAACGCGGCAAGGGCGAGAGTGATGAAGATAACCAAATGACCGTTGGCGAAAGCGTCTGCGAGAATTTCATCCTTTGACCAAAAACCTGCCGTGATAAGCGGGAAGCCTGAAAGCGCAAAGCCACCGATCAGGAAGGTCCAGAATGTGATCGGCATCTTCTTACGCAGGCCGCCCATGTTGAACATATCCTGCGGGTCAACTTTGTGATTGCCTGTGTGAAGTACCCCATGCTCCATGCCGTGAATGACGGAGCCAGAGCCAAGGAAGAGTAATGCTTTAAAGAAGGCGTGAGTAATGAGGTGGAAAACAGCCGCGACGTATGCGCCCATGCCAATCGCGGCGATCATAAAGCCAAGTTGTGAAATGGTGGAGTACGCCAACACGCGCTTGATGTCGTTTTGTGCAACGGCGATGGTCGCGGCGAAGATGGCTGTGAATGCGCCGATAATGGCAACGAATGTCATGGCGGAAGTCAGCGGCGCGCCTTCATGCCAGCCAGCCGTCAGAAGTGGGAACATGCGAATGACTGCATACACACCTGCTGAAACCATGGTGGCCGCATGAATCATGGCGCTGACAGGGGTCGGGCCTTCCATCGCGTCTGGTAACCAGACATGTAATGGGAATTGCGCCGATTTGCCAATCGTACCAATGAAGAGTAATACTGCAATCAGCCCAGCGGCAGATAAGCCGAATACGCCGCTTGGAATTGTTGCGAGAGCATGTAAAGTTGATTCGGTAAATATTTCACGATATGTAAGTGTGCCAGTTGCGCTATAAAGAAAAGCAATGCCAATCAGCATAAACACATCGCCGATGCGGGTGGTCATGAAAGCCTTCATGGCCGCATTACGCGCAGACGGCTTGGCATACCAGAAGCCGATCAGTAAATAAGAGCACAAGCCCATGATCTCCCAACCCACAAAGAGTGTGAGCAGGTTATCAGAGACAACCAGTGTATACATACCAAATGCGAACAAGCCGATAAACGCAAAGAAGCGCGAATACATCGGCTCGACCGAAAGCACAGTATGCTTGTGACCGTGTTCATCCGTCACGGTTGCGCCATGCGGCGGCAGACCTGCGTGATCGTGATCGCCAGCAGGTTGACCATAATTATGATAGCCAACGCTATAAATAAAGATCATCAACACGGTCCACGCCACGAAGAACAAAACAGCGGCAGACAGAGGATCGATCAGCACGCCGACATTCAACCAGGTGTCGCCAGTCGGCAGCCAGGGAATTGAAAGTGCAAACGGCTCTTTTCCAAAATGCTCGGTATTGATCGCGGTCCAAAAAATGATCATGGAACCCAGCCATGAAAGGAATGCCGCGCTGATTGCCACCGTATGACTTAGACCCTTGTTCTTATTGGTAAACAACACAATCAGAGCAAAAGCTAAAAGGGGTGGCAAGGGTACCAGCCAAACTAAATTAGTCACGAATTCATGTGTCATGTGCGTCCCTACCACTTCAACAAATCAAGTTCTTCCGCCACCACCGTATTGCGACGGCGATAGACAGAGATTACCAAAGCCAAACCGACAGACACTTCCGCTGCGGCAACTGCGAAAACAATAATCGCGAAGACCTGCCCCGCCATCAGCGAAATATCACCATAGCGCCAGAATGCCACGAGGTTAATATTTACCGCGTTGAGCATTACTTCAACACCAAGCAAAATTGCAACCGCATTTCTGCGCGCCAACACGCCGAACAAACCAATGCTAAACAAACCAGCCGCGAGAATGAGATACCAGGAGAGAGGAATCATCAAACCTCCTATTTTTTATTGAACGCGAGATAAACCGCGCCCACCAATGCCGCAAGCAACAGGACGGATGCAACTTCAAACGGCAGGACATAGCCCTGAGGAGATGTTAACGCGCCGCCCAGTTGATCAATCGCATCAAACCCTAACGGGATAGCTGATGCAGTCTTCGAGAAGCCGCTCCAACTCTGGAGCAGAAACGACAGCCCGGCGAAGGTCAATACTGCCATGAGCGCGCCCACCCACCAGTTCTTATTCAAGGCCGAACCTGTATCAGCCGCCTGACGGCGGGTCAACATGACCGCAAAGATGAAGAGAATGGCAATCGCGCCAATGTAGACCACCACCTGCACCACCGCCAAAAAGCCTGCATTGAGCAAGGTGTAAATAATTGCCACGCCAAAAAGCGTCGCCACCAGCCACAACGCCGCATGGACAAGGTCTTTTACTGTCACAACCAAAAATGCGGCAATCAATGTGACTGCCCCAACGATCAAGAAAACAATTTGTTCTGCTGTCATATAAAGTCCTTTGGTAATTGGTAAATAGTAATTGATATGGAAATTTCCCTACCAATTACCAATCCCTATTTACTAATGCTGAGCCTCAACAACTTGCTTCACGCCTTCCACCCGTTCGCGTTCCTTTTTGCTCACCGAACGGACAATTTCCATTGAAACCCAGGCGACAATGATATTCGACAGGATCATGCCGGTGATGTAGAGCCAGCTATCAGCGCCGCGCAGAAGCGTATTCATCAGCGCCGTTACCATCACGAGGACGAATGCCACGGGCGTGAGAAATTTCCAGTTGAAAGCCAGCATCTGATCGATACGAATACGCATCATCGTGTATTTAATCCACATGATGACCCAGTATCCAAGCAAGGCTTTGAACAGGATAATGAAAATTGCAAGGAAGGGGCTGACCTTTTCCAAGCCAAAGAAGCGATACCCACCGAAAAACATAATGGCCCAGAAACCGCCAAAGGTGAAGGCGTGCAAGAGTTCACCCGCGTAGAACATGCCGAATTTCATGCCTGAATATTCGATGTTGTACCCGGAGACCAATTCTGATTCACCTTCTGCAAGATCGAACGGTGCGCGTCCTAATTCTGCAATGGCCGCGATCATAAAAATTAACGCAGCTAAAGGAGAAAGAAAAACGTACCAAATATCCTGACCTTGAATGATGGCATTCATGCCCATTGAGCCGGAGAAAATGGTCGGGATGAGCAAGGTCGCAAGCATGGGGATTTCAAACGAAACCATGACAGCCACCTGACGAAACGCGCCGATGACCGAGAATTTATTGTTGGATGACCAGCCCGCCATGATAATGGAAAGTGTACCAATCGAACCCGCAGCAATAATGAACAATGCACCCGTGTTCAAATCCACGCCCAGCATCACGGGCGCCAGAGGCACAACCGCCCACAGGATCAAGACTGACATCATCGAAAGCATCGGCGCAATGTTGTACACTACTTTGTCTGCGCCATCCGGTGTGATATCTTCTTTGATCATCAACTTGATGATGTCTGCGAAGGGTTGGATCAAACCAAACGGGCCTACACGATTCGGGCCGATGCGGTCTTGAAAGCGAGCCACCACCTTGCGCTCGATCCAGACCAGAAAGACGTCGATCACCATCAGAATAGTGACGAGCATCAACACGCCAAGGAAAGCCACCAGCACATGCGCGAAGACAGCGTTCATGCCCCAGCCTGCAAGAATGCCAGTCAGCCAGTCCGCGGCTACTTTTAGAGGGTCATTCCAAAAATTCATACATCACTCCTGTTTGCGCAACGGGCATTTTCCAATACCATTTTGACCTGCGCATTTTCCATATTACACAAAGAAAAGGCTGAAAGGAAAAATCCGTTCAGCCTTTTCTTTTTTTTAACCAAAATTCAGGCCCATTCCAACATCCCTTTGCGCCAGGTGTAGACGAGGCCGGCAATCAGGATCAGAATGAATACAATTCCTTCCACCACAGCAAACAATCCCAATTGACTCAGTCTTACAGCCCACGGGAAAAGAAAAACAGTCTCTACATCAAACACAAGGAAGACCAACGCAAAAATATAATACTGGGCTTTAAACTGCACCCAGCCTTCGCCAATGGGTTCAATGCCGCATTCATAAGTGGATTGTTTAATGGGATTGGGTTTCTTAGGTCCCAGTATCCACGCGACCCCAATCGCGCCAACTGGAATGATCAAACCAACAATAAAAAATAAACCGACATAAAGCCATTCGTTCATTTACATGCTCCATCATGAAATATCTGCATGTACCAAAACCCGCATTTTAAAATATAACAAAAGCATGTGAGGTGTAGTACAAACGGCGAAATTGTACCATATAGAACAAACCAGCCCCCATGATTGTATGTCAATTTTTTGGGTGATATTCGTCATATATTTTCCCGCCTGCATAGTACCCCAAAAGAGTTATCGCTTCCTTCTTCTCTTCAATAAAAACTTAATAATATCTTCCATAAATGGGAATCCGACAACGCCGCCGACAATTGACCCGACCACGCCAGATGTACGCGCCAGATTAACCGACAGACCAAAGAAGTCCACCGCTTCAATCTCGACGATTTGAGCGGATACAGCAATTCGGCTTGTCTCTTCCGTTGACTTATCCGCAAAGTTCAAGTGCAGCCAGACCGTGCCGCGATATGTACCGGTTTCCTCAGGCTTAATGCTCCAATAAAACGTAGCAGACTGCCCACGGGTTAAGGGTTCAAAGATCGCGCCCGCAGGCTGCACGGTCATACCTGCCATATCAAGCTCTGCCTCTGCTGTGACATTATGCGTTTCATATAAATCAGGGATTTCGATTGTCTGCCCCACAATGGTATTCCCCGCAATTTGAGCAGTGGGTGTGATATTACCCAAATCATCCATCTCCAGCGTCAAGCGGACAATATCCCCTTCCACGCCTGCGCGCATTTTAGATGGGAATTCAAGTGTCAACCGGCGGGATTCAGGAATCGCAGGCGCTGCGGCAATTTGAGTCGGCTGATCAATGGGAGCCACGACGGCCTGCGTAGGAGCAGATGAATTTCCTACACACGCAATAGATGCAAAGATTAATATCCATGCCGAGGCGGCGATAAATAAGTTTCGGCGATTATTTATTTTCTTCATGGCAGCTGCATTTCTGCCGGTGAAATCGGTTGAACCCGAGTCTCACGCGGGTTGGGGGAATATCCCCACACCAAGAGAAAAATAGAAACACCCAAAATAATAATTACAATGAATAATCGCAAACGTCTTTTCATTGTTCCACTTCTTCCACATCCATATACCACTTGACCCGTGTACCGACCCGGTCTCGCAATTGCCAGGGCAGGGGTTTTTGTATTTTATCAAAGCCATCTTTGATCTCATGCACGCGGCTTATCACAAGGTCACGTTCATCTTGTGTAAGAGTCAAATCATCCTTGCTGACCATATCTTCGACACGCTGCAAATTAATAGTGGTGGTTTTATACAAACCCCAATCCTCGCTAAAAAGCTGATTAATGATTTGCTGGTTGATCTTTCCGTCATCATCAGCGCCAGTTTCATTATTCAATAAAATGGATATGATATCCAGCGCATCTTTGCGATTCAACTCAAGGATTTGCGCTTTGGAGAGCAGCAACTCTGCCAACGGAATGGTAAGCGGATGCAGCATGAGGCGATTTTCCAATGGAATTCTGTGACACATCTCAAATTTACCGACAAAGATATCCACTTTGGTTTCAGGGGTATAGTAGATCTGCCTGTGATTTCCAAATAGAAGATTGACTTCCTTGTCTGGGTAATATCCCATTTCGGGCATAAAGGCTTCGAACTCGCGTCTTTGCTTGCTTGACACAATAAAATCCAAATCGGCATATTCGCGCATAAAAAGCGGATGGTTCTTCTTATTATGTACCTGCACGGCCAGGCCGCCGAATGCACGGATTTGAATATTCTTTGCTTCGGCCGCTTGGATCAGGCGGTACATTTCATTTACAAGGTCAAATTGATTCGTTTCCATATTTATTTAATCAAGCCTGCACTTCTTTCATCCAAATGGGAAATTCAGTTGAATCCATTTTTTCGACAGCCCTGCCCCAGCGTTCGATGGCCCAGCCCCAAAAGTCAAACTCGATGGTGGAGATATCCGCTTGAATGGCGGCCCACAATCCCCAGCCTACATCAGACATGACCATGTTTAATTTCATACGTGCTATTTTATCAGCAGAGACCGTGCCAAAATAAGCCGCGCAGACTTCTGCGATCTGTTCATCGTTGAATTGCATTTCCTGACAGGTATTTCCCAGCTCAAAGGTTGGGTCGTTGTTGCCGCTGTATTCGTAGTCAATTAGCCAGAGTTGATTGCCATCGTCAATATAATTCTCGGCGAGCAGATCATTATTGCATGGGACAGTCGCCAGCGGTTTGACAGACATGGCCTTTTCGATTTCGTTCACCGTAGACATTTTTTCCAGATAACCATCTGGGATTTTGATACCCCGTTCTTTGCACAGGCTGAGATAATATTCCGTAAGCCGAAACATGTTGAAGTCCAGCAAGAGGCGTTCACCAGCGTGGAGTCTCTTGATGGATGAGGCCATCCTTGCAGGCATCCCAGACTCATTTAATGAATCCTTCGACATGGTTTTTCCATTTAGAAATTCCAAGACCATCACATCGTATTCAGGCAGGTGATATAAAACTTTTGGCCCTACCCCAGCTTGTTCGGCGGCTTTGGCGCTGTGATATTCATTTTTGCGGTCTATCGCAAGCAGTGCCGTACCTTCGCCCGGCACACGAATAAAAAATGGGATTCGATCCACAACCACTTTGTAATTGGTATTGGTCAACCCGCCTGAAAGATGCTGAATGGATATATCTTTTCCCTTCCAGTCATCCAGCTTTGAAACTACTTCTTCTATGATAGACATACATACTCCTGCAAAAACCAAAAGTGACAGTCACCTGGCGCAGCCCCCTGCGGGTAAAGGTGACTGTCACTTACTTTACAGATTCTTACTCTACAGGGATTTCAGCCTGCACTTTATCGAGGTCAATGCCGTTTTTCTTGCGGTAGGACTTGAAACCATAATAAATAGCTGCGGCGCCGACATAAAATACAAACATCAAGATCATGGAGGTGCCGTTTTTGTAACCATCTGGATTAATGCTATATCCGATACCATAAAGAGCATTCGGATCCAGTATCCATTGATAAAGTAAATAAATAAGAAAACCGCTAAAGATCACGCCGGAGATTGAGATCAATGGAATTCCTGCAATCTTCATGCTTGCAATCGGCGAGGCTTCAAACAAATCCTTCTTTATATACGGCAGGACAATTGCCGCAATGGAGGTGCCGAGATACATTACAGCAATTACCAATGTTCCAAACAAAGTTAAGGAGCGGAAACCGCCTTCATTGAAGGCAAATAAATATGAAATAAACACAGCCGGAAGCGCCATCAATAAAATAGCATTAACCGGTGTGCCTGTTTTTTCATTTAATTCAGCGGCTTTTTCAGGAAGCAGGCGGTCGAATGCAGCGGCAAAGATCACACGTGTTGAAGATAGAAACACAGTGCCCACCCAGCCAAACCACCAAAAGCTCATTAACACAATAACCAGCAATTGAACCAGGTTGTTATCGGTGAGAAACACAGCAAACAATGCCGGGTAAGGCCATATTGGCAGGGGCGAGGCCACACCAAACCAAACTGAATTCCACCAAGAGGCATTCGCCTGCATATAAAATTCCCAGCCGATGGTTTTATTCACACCGAGAAAGAAAAGAATACCCAGCAATGTAGTTACACCAAGCCCCCAGGCCATACCTGCGAAGTTACGCTTGTAATCACTTGCGCCGCGCACTTCACCATACAATGTTGCCCCCCAATTGGGGAACAGGTTGAAAAATACAACATAAGGAAGCAGCAGGAAAATCTGGCTAAGCGAACCGCCTGTCATCGGAGTTGTTGCGCCTGCATCAATACCTGACTGTACGGTTGCATCATAGACACCCGCTTGAGCGCCAAAAATTTCAACTGCATTTTTTTCCAAACCAGCTTTAAATGCATCCTTTGAGCCGGTAAATAACAAAATGAGGACAATCAAAAAGCCCAACATACCGGCATAGAAAGACCATTTTTGAATACGGGCATAAGTCTTCATGCCAAGTATCACTGTTAAAGTTGCTAGGCAAACAGTGATCAAGGTAGTTACAAATAAGCCCATTTCAGTTTGACCAAACCACAAAGCCGTACTGGTTGCACCGAGAAGTCCAAGAATGGGCGTAATGACAATATGACGAAGCATGTCACCATAAAGCGGAACCCAAAGCCAGAGTGTGAACCACCAGCCTGTCATGGAAAGTATAAAACCAACCGCGCCGCCAAAGATGCGCGTCATCCAAACATAATCACCGCCAGAGCGCGGCATGACTGAGATCAGAGAAGCATAGACGATGATCTCAAAGATCAAAAAGATGGCACTAACGATCAAGGCATTGATCATGCCGCCTTCGAAGAAATACATCTGGCTGAAAATATAAAACCCCAACGTCACCAGATTGATGGAAAAGAACGCGTAAATAAACGCGTCAAACACTGACCACGAACGGACCATACCAGTCGCCTTACGGACAAACAAGTTACTCATAACACTCTCCTCTTTTGGTTTTATTTACGAATTACCAATTATGAATTTGTAATGGGTAATTCGGGTTAACCTGTTGTCAATACGTAATTCTCGATCTTGTTTTTTCCCAGCTTCACAATTGCGCCGAGCAACGTTCCCTGCTCATACATCGAACCCGGGTTAATGCACAGCGTCTTTCCAATTCGGGTAGTGCCGCGGCCTTCGTGAATGTGTCCATGCAAAGTGACCAGAGGCTGTATTTTTTCAATCGCGGTCCGCAACGCCTTTGACCCAACAGGAATCATTGAGTTGCCAGCCAGCACGGGGCGCAAATCCTTATCCAGTTCAGGCGCATCATCCAAACCTGATTTATAGGGAGGCACATGGATATTGAAGATGGAATTGTGCGGATCCTTCAACTGCGACGTCATCGCTTCATACCTAACTGCAAGCTGCTCCTCGTTCTCTTCACGGTGCGTGGCCCAGGGAGTGATATTGCTCCAGCCTGAAGCGATCATCTCATGACCTTCCAAATTAGTAACTTTCCCTTCCACCAACAGCACCCGCTTACTCGAGCGGATAATATCATCCACTTCATCCATGTCATCGTTACCAGGCGAACAGTAAACCTGCATATCGGTGCCATCGAGTTTTTTATCAGCCAAGTCCATCCATTGCTGAACCACCTTGAGTACTTCCTGCAAAAATATTTTGCTGACTCGCTCAGGGTCTTTCTCCAGCTCGGCAATTTCTTCGGGAGTGGTCATATATGGATAATAGCCGCGGCTGCGCACACGCTTAACCATGTCTGCGAGTTCTTCGTCGGTTGAGGGTTCAAACACCTGTTCAAGCAAAGTGATACGGTAGTTTTTGCCGCCCTGATGCACAAATGGAATGACCGCCTTGCCCGTCATATCCCCGCCGAGGACTAATTTATCGGCGTCATAAAATTTCCCCGCGTTTAGAAACTTACTCCAGCAAATATCCGAACCGTGTATATCTGTTGCAAAAAATATAGTAGTCACATGCAAATCCTTTATTTTTGGGATAGCTTGCAGAGGTGGTGCGGAATTGATTTGCCGATTATACCCCCCGAAAAATAGAAAGCAACCATTTTATTAACAAAAACAGCCCGCTCTCTCCCGTTGACGAAGCAAGGATGCAGCTACAAGATTTGTAAAAGCCATGTTGATCTTTCAAGAATTATTTTATTTTTGCCATCATTATTGTATAATAAATAAAGTCTATTAAATTGCTCTGCCCAAGGAAAATGCCATGGAGATCAAAGTATCCACCGAAAATGGTTACGTTCCAGTTACAGTTCTTCACATTGACGAGGATCTCGATTCGTCAACCTATGCTGAATTCCAAACCAAAGCCCAAGAGTTGATCAAGGGAGGCGCACAACATATCCTTATTGACCTGGCTCACTCGCCCTTTGTAAGCAGCGCAGGCCTGCGCGCTTTTCACCAGATCTTTAAATATCTAAATGCCATTCACCCAGATGCCAACCTGAATGCAGATGAAATGAAGAAAGGCATCTCCGCTGGCACGTACAAATCTCCCTATCTAAAACTCTTGAACCTTTCAGAGTCGACCAAAGTTGTTTTCGAAAGCAGCGGCTTTGACATGTACATCGAGACCTTTGACAATATGAAAATAGCGGTTGCATCTTTTTAACGATGCTTCCCAGCACAAAAACAACAGCAAAAGCGGCGCATCCAAAGGATGCGCCGCTTTTCACTCCATGCAGGGTGATTGGGTTGAGGGTTCAAACTTCTGTTCAAGTAAAGTGATGCGATTGTTTTTGCCGCCCTGCTGCATACATGGAATGACCGCCTGCCCGTCCGTCTCCTGAAAAATCAGAATGAGATCATGGTATTAAAAAAGTCGCCCGTCTTGCGACGGGCTTAAGGAGGAGGAAGAACGAAGAAAAAACAATTGGTTACGTCAACGAATCCAGCAAAAGGTATTTCATGTACTCAGCATTTTCACGCCGTTGAAACACACACGAAATCATCCAATGCACAAACACTACAATAATATACATGAACTGCAAGCCCTGACCTTTCTGTTTCATTGATAGTTACAGTATAAAAGCAGACTTTTAACCCTGTGTTGGCGGCAGGTTAAGAATGAATTAAATTTATATTCCAATTAAAAAAGGGACAAAGATCAAAGAACCCAAAATCGATTCACAAAACAAGCCTTCCGTTCTTTAGAATCAAAAAACACTGAACACCTTCAAGCGCGCCTTGCTCAACGTGAAACTGAACTTGCCATTATCAACAACCTGCAAGCCGCGCTGGCTTCTCAATTAGACTTTCAAGGCATCGTTGATTCGGTGGGCGATAAACTCACAGAGTTTTTTTTGGGCGAAAATGTCATGATCGGTTTACTGGATAAAACCAGCGGACTGATGAAGTTGCTGTATCTGGTTGAAAACGGCAAACGAATGGAATATTTTGAGTTTCCGTTCGGTGACAAGGGCTTGGGGCACACGTTGCCAAGACGCTTCAACTTTGATGAACCGCCAATTCTAAAATCATGGTTGGGTGTGCCCATTATTATCAACGGCGAATACATCGGCGGATTCTCGCTTCAAAATTGGAATCACGAAAATGCTTATACCGATTCGTATGTGCGCATTTTGCAAATACTGGCGGGCAGTTTGGGTGAGGCGCTCGAAAATATGCGCCTCTTCAAAGCTGAGCAATTTGATGATATTACCCTGCTGACGATCAAAAGAAATATAAAATAATATTCTCATAAATTGATTGACCGTAGACTGCGGACGGCGGTCAAGTAGATAAAAAAATAATATTTGCACAGCACGGTGAGTTGGGAATAAATTAAAGTTCAATCCAAAGTAAAATCGGGGAGTTTTTATTCCACTTAATAACCAGAGGCTATTTTGACAGAACCCATTTTGATCAGCATTACAGGCCTGGATAGGCCTGGCATCACCGCCGCCATTACACAGGTACTGGCAGGATTTGACGTAAACGTTTTGGATATCGGCCAATCGGTTATTCACGACGCACTTTCGCTGGGAATGTTGATCGAAATTCCCTCCAATGCGCTGGATGGGCAAACTGTCAAAAATGCCATCCAAAAATCCATCGACGAGTTGGGGATGCGAGTTCGATTCTTGAATATTCCTCAGACAGAGTACGAGGCTTGGGTATTGCAGCAAGGCAAAGGCAGACACATCGTCACCTTATTGGCAAGGCAAATCACCGCCCATCAAATCAGCCGCCTCTCGCACATCGTGGCACAGAATGGACTCAACATTGATAAGATCGTCCGCCTTTCTGGAAGAATTTCTCTTGATTCAATCAAAACGAAAGAAAGCCAGGCTTGTGTTGAATTCTCCCTAAGCGGCCCCGTAGCAGACCTGCCCGCGCTGCGCCGTCAATTCCTGGAGTTGGCCAATGAAATTGACGTGGATATTGCCTATCAGGAAAATAATGTTTATCGCCGCAATCGCCGCCTGATGGTCTTTGACATGGACTCAACCTTGATCCAGGCCGAGGTGATCGATGAACTGGCAAAACACGCGGGCGTTGGCAGGCAGGTTTCTGAAATCACTGAACGCGCCATGCGCGGTGAATTGGATTTCAAACAAAGTTTTACCGAGAGAGTTGCACTTCTCAAAGGCTTACCAGAAACCATCCTGGCAGAGGTTGCCGTGACCCTGGTCTTAACCGATGGCGCAGAAAAGCTATTGTCTACTGTAAAAAAATTGGGGTACAAAACAGCCATTCTCTCAGGCGGATTTACCTACTTTGGCCGCATGTTACAAAAACGACTGGGCATTGACTATGTCTTTGCCAATGAACTTGAAATTGAAAATGGGTTGGTAACTGGCCGTGTAAGCGGTGAAATCGTGGATGGCGCAAGAAAAGCCAGCCTGCTGGCAAGCATTGCCCAAAACGAAGGCTTCTCCCTTGAACAAACCATCGCCGTGGGAGATGGCGCCAACGATCTGCCCATGCTCAGCATCGCAGGCTTGGGAATTGCCTTTCGCGCAAAACCCATTGTCAAGGCTTCGGCAAAGCAATCTTTAAATACGCTGGGCTTGGATGGCATCTTGTACTTTATGGGCCTATCTGAAAGAGAAACAAAATAAATAATAGAGGCCGTCAAAATTAATTTTGACGGCCTCTATTATTCAACAAACTCCTTATTCTGTATATTGCGGCAACTTCGGAAGTGACTGCAAGTACATAAACATTGCCTTCAATTCATCATCATAAAAATTACCAAAACTCTTCCAGGGCATAAACTCGGGATCTAATTCATGTCCGCTGGGCGTTTTCCCTGTTCGCATCGTATTTATAAAATCTGCCTCTGTCCACGCGGCGATCTCACCGCCCGGAGTTAAGTTCGGGGAAATCTTTGTAATCGTAGGATCAGGGTGTGGGCCGCCGTTTAACTGCGGCCCATGGCAGACCTGACAATCGTTTGTATTGGCAAGATATTTCCCATACTCCACGCTAACGCCAACCGCAGGTGCGGTCACATGCACATCGTGACTCACTGCTTCGACTGGCAATTTACTAAGGATGCCCGCTGCCAATAAAATCTTTGCAAGCGGTTTGAAATGCTGACCTGTCGTCGTATGATCCACGGGCGGAACAGATTTGACATAAGCGATGATCGCGCCCAAATCCTCGTCACTTAATTGAGAGGTAGCGAAGATCGCGGGCATAAAGAGCGGCTTTCCTTCAGGATCAATGCCATGACGGATGGCGCGTACATAATCTTCATCAGATTTATATTCCTGACCAACTCCACCAGCGCCTGAAGTCAGGTTCGCCGAGTCAACTGTCCCAAGCGGACCTGCGTTGAACCATTTATTTATTCCACTCAAATTTGCATCATGGCAGCCCTCGCACAAAGACTCAGCGCGATGCTTGCCATAGTCAATGCGTGCCGCGTCCGCAGGGATGGAAATATTTGATGGCGGGAAATCATAGGTCTTATTGAGGCGCGCATTGCCCATTAGATACAACACCGTAACTGTCACAAGAATCAATCCGATCAACAAGCCAAGCACAATACCGATCCATTTGAATATTTTTTTCATTTATTATCTCCTTTTCAATAAATTGAAAATCCTACTTCCTTTCGGATTTCCGTATCACCAACTTTAAACCAGACCAAACCTCACTGACTGCACAGACTTTTATATCTACAAATCCCAGCGGTAAGGCAATCTCACGGATCGTGTCTTCGGTAATATCGGTTGGCACTTTGGATGCTTTCTTCGGCCACGATACCCATACAAACCCATTCTGCTTCAAATCGTTTCGCAGCCTTGAAAGTATTGCATTAAGAAATATTCTCTCGGTGGCAAACACATGCGCGGCTTCAATGGGAGGTTTCGCCCTGGCTACCATGATTACACCATCAGGAACTCCACCAATCCACATGACATATTCCTCAGGCGGGTTTACAAGCAATATTTTCAAAGGAGCAGTGATTCCAAGCTTCTTTGCGAGCGGAGTTCCAGAATATCCTGGCGCTGTCATAAGCAAAATTAACATTGCATCAAGCCGCCGCTTCCATATAACTTTGCATCCTATTGAGTGTTATAAATTTGATTCACAACTTCTGTACGAAAGGATGCGACCATGCTTTCAACCACATCACGTTCCCTTACCTATCTTTGCGCCCTTCTTTATGGGGTTCTAGGCATATCATTATTTTTAATGCCTGAACAGCTCTCACCAGTCTTTGCATGGAAAGTCACCGCCTTCATGACCATGACCATTGGCGGTTGGTGCATCGGCAATGCCTGGCTGGCCTATATCACGTCCCGCCGCTGGGAATGGAAACTGGTTTACAGCTCACTGATTTATTTATGGCTGTTTGGCATCGGCGAATTGATCGTGCTGTTCTTCTTCCGCGACAAGTTGAAACTTGAGCATCCGATTGCATGGCTGTATCTCATCACGCTGATCGTCAATGTGCTGGCGGCATTCGTCGGCGTTTTTGATTATCTTCGCCTTCGTCCATCTAACAAGTTGAGCGGCACAGCCATCACAAAAATTCAAAGCCTGCCCGCAGTTGCTTTTGTGCTATTTGTCGGCTTCCTCGGCTTGTATGGATTAACCGCGCAGATTGGCGACATCGGCACGAATGGCGGCATCTTCCCTGAGGTCATGTCGCTGTTCACCTTGCGCAGTTTCGGGGTTTTCTATTTCGCGCTCGCGCTGGGGGTTATCCCCTACTTTTGGGATAGAAGCCTGAATGCCGTCCTGCACCATTCCTTCGCGGCATACGGATTGATCGTCTTTATCACAGCCGCCGCGTTTGTTTACATCGGCCTCTTCAACTTTGCCGAACGCCCCGGCGGTCTGGCTTATTTCGGCGCATATTTTGCGGTTGGGATCCCGTTGATTTTTATTTTCCGCAAATTTGGCACAGGGTCTCCAAAAAATTAATAGCTAAAAAACAGCCTGCAACATATGTTGCAGGCTGTTTTTTGTTTAAAGCAGGTGCGTAAATCACCCTTGACATAAAGTAAAGTTTACTTTACACTCAAGAAAGTCAAGTAAGCTTTACATATAAAAGGAGATAAAAATGAATCAAACTCAGGTATTAAAACGGTACTACAAAGAATTTTTTATTTCAATGACATTCTATGTGATCCTTTTGATCGCAAGCATTACGGTCATTGAAAATTTCAACTTACCCCAGGCCATAAAGATCATCGTTGTGCTAATTCCCGTGATCCCCACCATTTTCGTAATTATCGCGATTATGCGCGCCTTACAAGATAGCGACGAACTCCAGCAAAAAGTTCAACTCAACGCAATAACATTCTCAGCAATCACAACTGGTTTGATCACATTCAGCTACGGCTTTCTTGAAAACATTGGCTTTCCCAGTTTTCCAACCATTTGGATTCTGCCAATAATGTTCTTCTTATGGGGCATCAGTCTGGGATATTTTTGGAGGAAATATCAATGAAAAATAATCTCAAAGTTTTACGTGCCGAAAGGGATTGGTCACAGGCCGACCTGGCCGAAAAACTTAATGTCTCACGTCAAACCGTCAACGCAATAGAAACTGAAAAGTATGACCCCAGCCTGCCGCTTGCCTTCAGCATCGCAAAATTATTTGGAAAAAAAATCGAGGACATATTCACACCGAATAAATGACAAGGCCTGTTAAAATAGAC
>Ga0335394_10003597_pt1 | contig 17590 bp, 13 predicted proteins | sample MAT03_FD_205741 | JGI IMG/M metagenome (GOLD analysis project Ga0335394, IMG submission 205741) | Freshwater microbial communities from Lake Fryxell liftoff mats and glacier meltwater in Antarctica - MAT-03 (spades assembly) (version 2) ... | reverse complement strand
CTTCAGCTTCAACGTGGACGGTGGGCGTTGCGAAGTTTGCCAGGGCGAGGGTGAAGTACACATCGAGATGCAGTTCATGGCGGACATTAACCTGAAGTGCGATGCCTGCCACGGCAAGCGCTTCAAGGAAGAGATCCTCGATGTGAAATTCGCAGGCAAGGACGTGGCCGAAGTGCTGGACATGACCGTGGACGACGCCGTCTTCTTCTTCCAGCAACACGGAACTTCCACGGCTTGCACACGCGTGGTGAACAAATTGTTGCCGTTGCAGGAGACCGGACTGGGTTACGTGAAACTCGGCCAGAGCAGCAGCACGTTATCCGGTGGTGAGGCCCAGCGGATCAAGCTGGCCAGCTTCCTCACAAAAGGCCAGGAGGAAAAGCCCACCCTTTTCATCTTCGACGAGCCGACCACGGGACTGCATTTCCACGACATCGCGAAACTGTTGAAGGCCTTCACCATGCTGATCGGCAACGGGCACAGTGTGGTGGTGATCGAGCACAACACCGAAGTGATCAAGTGCGCCGACCATGTGATCGATCTCGGACCCGAAGGCGGCCATGGTGGCGGTAGTGTGGTCTTTGAAGGAACACCGGAACAGCTTGCCGAACTGACCACCTCTCATACCGGTCAGCACCTCGCCACTGCGCTGAATGGTCAGCGGAGCAAGGTGACGTGACCAGTGTGCGTCTCCTCCGGATCGTTCGAGCAGAATTCCTTGTAGGTGACGATCACGAAGTAGGTCCCGTCCGGTACTTCGCCGTCGCTATTGTTCCGCCTGCCGTTCCAGCCTGTGCTGAGGACGGTGGACCGAAAAACCTTTCCACCCCAGCGATCATAGATCGCGAGGTCGTAGCTCGCACCCTGCACGCCCTGCACAAGGAACAGGTCGTTCTCGCCGTCGCCGTTCGGGGTGAACACATTGGGGACCAGTACCTGTGCATCGACGATCGTCGCGATGGACACATCCGCAGTATCCGTGACCGGGCATCCGAACGTATCCTCGCCGACAAACCAGTAGGCGCCAGCGGCCTCCACAAGAAGCGATGGACCAGTAGCACCCGTGTTCCAGATCGCGGTGTCCACGTCGAAGGGAATGGTCAGCAACGCGTCATCGCCCGGACATACGGTGAGGTCCGCCAGGAGCGGATGTGGTGGCGACACGATCACACTGATCGTATCCACTCCCACGCAGAATCCATCGGTCACTTCCACGGTGTAGTCGCCGGGTTCCGTTACGGTGATGGTCATCGTGGGGTCGCCCGTTGACCACAGGTACGCATCGAAACCAACACCGGCATCGAGGTCCACGCTTTGTCCATCGCAGAGCACCTCTGGCGAGTTCAATTCCAACACCAAACCAGGAACCGAGATCTCCACTTGCTGGCTGGAGAACACGGTATCACCGCATGCGAGATCGACCACACCGAGCGTGATCACGTAGGTGCCCGGTGAAGCGTATGGATGCACCGGGTTCGTCACAGCGGAAGTATCACCATCACCAAAGTTCCAGATGAACACATCGCTGCCTGTACTGGAGTTGAGGAACTCCACCTCGAAGGCGTCACAGTCACCGGTCGGGACCGCCTCGAACAAGGACTCCATGACCAGGGGTGCGACCACTTCGATCACCAGTGATGCGGTGTCGCTCGCCACGCAAAGCCCGGTGTTCGTGCCGATCAGTGTTACGGTGTAGAAGCCCGGCGCGGCGTAGGTATGCGCGATGGTGGTACCTACCTGTGAAGGGGAATTGTCGCCAAGGTCCCATTCCCAGTTCGTCGCGCTACCAACGGCTGTCAGCACAATGGGGTCCGTAATGCAAAGCCCTGTTGACGTGATGTTCGCATCGATGTTCACCTGCACGTTCTGCTCAAAGTCGATCTTGAACACACCGAGGTTGCAGTTTTGGCCCATGTCCGTGCTGCTCCATGCGCCGGGCGTTGTTGGGAAAGTGCCCGCACCGCAACCCGCGCACACCGCCTGGTATACCCGGCCGTCCTTGTCGAAACGCGAGGACCCTCCATCCACATGTTCCGCCGCGGTACCGCCGAAGAAGGTGGCGTAGGCCAATGCGACCGCATCCGGTTCCAGCACCATCAGGTAGAAATCACTCCCGTCCGTTGTGGCTTGGTAGGCATCAACGGTAACCGGCAGACCGATCGTGCTGCTCGATGTCACCCCCCCACCGGCCGGGTTCGTGGAACCAGCCCAACCACTGAAGTAGATCTGACCGCAGACGCTCACCAGGAACGCCGATGGGCTGATGTTCTCAACGCCCGTACTCCCGATCCGTGTGGACCAGAGCGAGGTCGAGAGATCGCCACTGAACTTCTGGAGGAATTGCGAGCCGTTCGGGTTCACATACGTGCCCGGTGTCACCGGAAAGCTGCCGGTGGTCTGGCCGACCACGTACACGTTGTCCGCGACATCGAGTTGCACGAAGTAACTCTGATCGAAACTGGGCGTGCCGATGAAGGTGGTACCGAGGAGCGTGAGTCCATCCGCTGAGTACCGGGCCAGGTAACCATCGACGGCCCCGTTATGCGTGCTGGAGAAAGGGACACCGGCCACAGGCAGGTCCGTGCTCTGCGTGCCCCCCGTCACGTAGAACTCACCCGTGCTCGACACCTGGACGCCGAAGCCCGCGTCGTTCGCGCTACCGCCGTGGTAAGTGGCCCACAGCATGGTGCTCAAGGTGGGGTCCAGTTGGAAGATGTACGCGTCCAGCCCTCCGCCGAGCGCGGCTTGGGAAGCTCCGGGCGTGGTGAACAGTCCGGCACTCGCGGTGCTCGTGGCCACGACCGGACGCTCCTGCAGGTCCATGATGATCTCTCCACGGAATGGATCGCCGTAATTCCGCAGCAATGGTGTGTACTGGTTCAACCCGTCGTTGTCATCACCACCCACATACGTGGCGCCAAGGATGCTCGTGGCGGTGGCATCAAGGTGGATCACGGCGACATCACTTCCGCCGAAATAGGTAAACACGTACGAGCCGCCGAACGGAGGTGCGGTGCCTCCTCCGAAGGAGTTATCAAAACAGCCGACGGACACTGGAAAATCGCTGGAACCGGTGGTGCCCAGTATGTACAGTTCATCGCTGCTGTTCACCACCATGCTGTGGGGCAGATCATCCGATGAACCACCGACATAAGTGCTCCAGATCAGGGCCGTACCGTCCGGACTGAACTTGGAGATCCCCATATCGATCGTGCCACCGCCGAAACCGGGTTGGATGACACCCACCGTGACCGGATAGCCAACGTTGAACGCGCTCCCTCCGCCATACAGGTGACCCGTCTCGTCGTACGTTGCTGTGCAACCGAAATTATCCGCGCTGCTACCCGAGTAGGTACTGAAGACAACGACCGGGTCGATGACCAACGCGTACCGTTCGTCATAACCCTCAGGGAACTCGAACCCGACACGATCGTTGTCCAACGCATAGTGGGTGAGGACGGAACGCCGGACCCCTTCCACTTCCTGCCAGGCCACCGGACGCTGCTCGATCACCTGGCCTGCTGAGGTCTCAATGTAAAGAAGCCCGCCCTCTACGCGGAGCGCATCCTGTCCTTCGTACCGCATCACGATGCGCGAAGCATCGGCACCAGCGGCCACGAGCCAGTCGTACTTCAATCCCGCATGGCCATCGATGCGCATGCCAATGCCCGGGTAAAGCTCATGCAACTGGACGGCTGCGAACGCGGCAACACCGGTGCCCCATTGGGCCGGGTCATCGCCCAGGAAGTAGTTCACGTAATGGGGCATCCGCTCAAGCCCTTCCTGGCGCTGGGCCATCGCCCCTTCGAAGTGCACCTTGTAGGCGTGCATGCGCAGCGGTGCAGCCACCGCACCCGGTTTGCCGTGTACAAGGTGCGCCCCGCCAGCGCTGATCACATAGGTGAACGCGTCCCGTTCCACGAACACCGCTCCGCCGGATGTCCGCGCCCGATACAACACGTTCGCGGGCCATTGCCCCTTGTTCTCGTGGAACTGCAGACCGGCCACCCCTGCACCGTGCGGGGCGTGAACATGGTCGTGCGCGTTTGCGACAAGGGCACTTGTGGCGAGGGACAGAAGGAGTGTGGAACGGAGCATGATGCTGGGAAGGTAAGAACCAACGGATGACGCGACGCATGAACCGGCGGTTGCATCGTCGATCCCGCGGCCGTACCACGCTATCTGAACTGCAAGTCGTAGAGCTTGCGGTAGGCACCGTCCTGGGCCAGTAACTCCTGGTGGTCGCCCTGCTCGATGATCCGGCCCTTGTCCAGCACGAGGATCCGATCCGCTTTCTGTATCGTGCTCAGCCGGTGGGCGATGACGATGCTGGTGCGCCCTTGCGTGATGCGCTCCGTGGCTTGCGCGATCAGTTGCTCGCTCATGCTGTCCACGCTGCTGGTGGCCTCATCGAGCACGAGCACTTTCGGGCTGTGTACCGCTGCGCGGATGAAGGCGATCAGCTGCCGTTGTCCCACGCTCAGGATGCTGCCGCGCTCCATCACGGAGGTATCGTAGCCCAGCGGTAACCGCATGATGAACTCATGCGCACCGACCGCCCTTGCGCCGGCGATCACGGCCTCGCGCGAGATGCCCGGATCGTTCAGCGTGATGTTGTTGTGTACCGTGTCGCTGAAGAGGAATACGTCCTGCAGGACGACCGCGATGCTCCGTCTCAGGTCCGCGAGATCATAATCGCGGATGTCGCGCCCATCGAGTTGCACGCTTCCTTTCTGGAACTCATAGCTGCGGCTGAGCACGTTGATCACTGAACTCTTGCCGGAACCCGTCGCACCAACGAGTGCGATCATCTCCCCCGCTTTCGCTTCGAACGAAATGCCTTTCAGCACCCAATTCGTCTCTGCTGCCGTGGATACGGGTAGCGCTTCCTCCTCTTCATACGCGAACCACAGGTCGTCGAACTGGATCTCGCCGCGTAGGCTGTGCGTCGCAGCGGTGCCTTCGTTCCCGATCGCCGACTCGGTGTCCAACACCTTGAATACGCGCTCGCTGCCCACCATGCCCATCTGCAACACATTGAAGCGATCCGCCAGCTGGCGGATGGGACGGAACAGCATGTTGATGAACATGATGTAGGCGATGATCTCGCCCAACGTGGTGACCCCGGCCAGCACGTCGCGCACGCCCCACCATACAAGAAAGCCGATGGAGATGGCACTGAGTATCTCCACCACGGGGAAGAAGATGCTGTAGGCGAGCACGCTGCGGATATGCGCCTTGCGGTGCTCCCGGTTGATCGCCTGGAACTTCCGGAACTCCTGGTCCTCCCGGCCGAAAAGCTGCACGATGGCCATACCCTGGATATGCTCCTGTACAAAGGCGTTGAGCCGCGCCACCTGCGTGCGCACATCCTGAAAGCTCTTCTGGATGCTATTCTTGAAGATGTTCGTACTCCACAGCAACAGCGGGATCGGCACCATGCTGAGCAGGGCGAGTTTCCAGTTCACCACGAACATGACGATGACCACCACCACCAGTTTGAGGATGTCGCCCATGATCATGAGCAGGCCCTGTGAGAAGATGTCGTCGATGGTCTCGATATCGCTGATCACGCGGGTGACCAGTGTGCCGATCGGCGTGCGATCGAAGTAGCGGAGCTTAAAGCCCATCACCTTGGCGTAGAGTTTCTGCCGCAGATCGAAGGTGACCGCCTGGCCCAGCCAACTGGTCCAATAGGCCTGGTAGAACTGGACCGCCGTTTCAGCGATGAGCAGCAGCCCAATGATCGCCGATACCCAGAGCAGGCCTTCGCGATCGCCGGTTAGCGTGTAGTCGTCGATCATGTCGCCCATGAGCAATGGGCGCACGACACCAAGTCCGGCCAGGAGAATGGTGAGTGCGAACGCGGCCCAGAATACACCGCGATAGGGCCGCACGAAAGCGAACACCCGCATGAAGAGCTTGCGGTCGAAGGCTTTCCCCGAGGCGCTTGGCGCACTCATGTGGCGGGGGCGGATGGAATAAAGGGATAGACCACACGCTCCAGGTAGAGGCCCCGAGCGGGAGCGCTCTTGCCCGCGGCGCCACGGTCCTTCGCCGCGAGAACTTCCGCCATGCTCGCAAGGGGCTGTTGGCCTTTGCCAATGCGGATGCACGTTCCCACGATCGCGCGCACCATGTTGCGCAGGTAACGGTCCGCCCGGATGGTGAAGCGGTAGCCGTTCGCGGTGTTTTCCCAATGCGCATGGCGCACATCACAGATCGTCGTCCGGTTGTCGCTACCGGCCTTGCAGAAACTGCTGAAGTCCTGCCTGCCTATCAGCGCCGCACAGCCCTCGTTCATGGCGTCAACATCCAGTGCCGGCCGCAACAGGTGCGAGCGTCCGCTGAGGAAGGGATCCTTCATCCGGTGGATGAGGTAACCGTAGCCGCGCTCTGTGGCGCTGAACCGGGCGTGGGCATCGTCCGCCACGGTGATCACGCGCTTTGCCGCGATGCTCTCAGGCAACATACTGCTAACACTGTACACCAGCCGCTCATCGACCACGCGATCCGTGGGTGCTACAAAGTGCAGGAAGAACTCCGTGGCATGCACACCGGTATCCGTGCGGCCACAACCAACGACGAAGAGTTCGGGCAGATGAAGGGCGATGCGCAGCGCGCGTTCCACTTCGGCTTGCACGCTGGGTGCCGCCAATTGCCGCTGCCAGCCCCGGTAAGGTGTGCCATCGAAGGCGATCTCCAGAAAGTAGCGGGGCATGATCTCCATTCGTCCTCTCGCGGCGCACAGGCGGGCAAAAGTACCGAGGACGCTGGGTGCGCCCATCCAACGATCGGAAAGCAACTGACAACGGTCCTATGGATCGGCTGGTCACCCGATTAACTTCGACCTCCCAAAAACACCGATCCCATGGCAACTATCCGCTTGGGTGATCTGGCACCCGACTTCCAGGCCGATTCCACGCAAGGTCCCATCAGTTTCCACCAGTGGCTGGGCACCAGCTGGGGTGTTCTGTTCTCGCATCCGGCCGACTTTACGCCGGTATGCACCACGGAACTCGGCACCACCGCCAAGCTCAAGCATGAGTTCGCAAGCCGCAACGTGAAAGTCGTGGCGTTGAGCGTGGACCCGCTTCCCTCGCACCACGAATGGATCAAGGACATCAACGAGACGCAGGGCACCACGGTCAACTTCCCGATCATCGCCGATCCTGATAAAAAAGTGGCGGAGCTCTATGACATGATGCACCCTGCGGCCACCGAAAAGACCACCGTGCGCTCGCTCTTCATCATCGGACCCGACAAGAAGATCAAGCTCATGATCACCTACCCCGCCTCCACCGGCCGCAATTTCCAGGAGATCCTGCGTGTGATCGACAGCCTGCAACTCACCGCGAAGCATTCACTGGCCACACCCGCGGATTGGAAGCCGGGCGAAGACCTGGTGATCGTGCCATCCGTGAGCGACGCCGATGCGGAGAAACGCTTCACCAACATCCGCCGTGTGAAGCCTTATCTGCGCTTCACTCCTGCGCCTGAAGAGCAGCCCGCATGAACCGGGCATGACCCGCATCGGCCTGATCAGCGACACCCACGGATGGCTCGACCCGCGCGTGCAGGAGCACTTCGCCCTGTGCGATCAGATCTGGCATGCGGGTGATATCGGCGGCGCGCAGGTGAGTGATGAACTGGCGAAGTGGAAACCGCTGCGGGCGGTGTACGGCAATATCGACGATGGCCAGGCGCGCAAGAGTTTCCCGGAACACCATCGCTTCATGCTGGAAGGCGTGAACGTATGGATGACGCATATCGGCGGCCGTCCGCCCAAGTACGACCGGGCCGTGGTCCATGAACTCCGACAAAACCCGCCGAACCTCTTCATCTGCGGTCATTCGCACATCTGCATGGTGAAGTTCGACGAGAAGCTTCCATGCCTCTACATGAACCCGGGCGCGGCGGGGCGACACGGGTGGCACCTCATGCGCACGGTGTTGCGATTCTCGCTCGACCAAGGGAAGGTCAAGGACCTTGAGGTGGTGGAATTGGGGAAGCGCGGAGCTTGAATCCCGGGCCTGTCCGATGTCCTAAGTCCATTGCCCAATACGCCTCCGGGCATAGGACTTAGGACATCGGACAGTTCATTCGATCACACCCAACACCCGATCGTTGAATACCACGGGCAGGAACGCCTTCGTTCGCTGATGGCACGCGGTACTTTCGATCCGTGAAAAAGATCCTGCGATACATCCCCGCGCGTCTGCGCAACCGTTTCGGCATCGCGACGCTGGTGCTGGTGGGTTGGATCACCTTCTTCGATCGCAATGACATCTGGACCACCTGGAAGAACAGTCGCGAACTGGCCCGGATGGAAGAACAGCAGACGTGGTACGCCAGCGAGATCGAACGCACCCGTGAGCAGTTGCATGAATTGTCCAGCGACAAGGAACTGCTGGAGAAGTTCGCCCGCGAGCGTTACCTGATGAAGCGCGACAACGAGGACATATTCGTCCTGGTGCCTGAGAAGAATTGAGCGCCGCTCCCGTTCTTATCGCTTCAGCAACTCCGGACCAACGGGCTCGAACTTGAACTCGATCCATTTGCGTTCCGGAGTGTAGTTCACGACCACCGGGAGCAGGCGGGCGTTCTGGCGTGGCACCATCAGTTCATAGCGGGTATCACCACTCGCTTCCTCGAATTCCCAGAGCGTGAGTTGCGTGGTCCTGTCTAGCACACTTAGCCGCACATGGAGCGTATCGTGCTGCGGATCCAGGGCATGGCTCATCAATGAGACGCATGGATAGCTCCAACCTGGCAAGCTGTCGGTGATCGCCTTGGGATAGTCGACGACCACATGGGCGAGCGGTCCATCCACCTCCTCGGTGATAATGAGCCGGGGGAACTGCTGCACACGGAAGTGGTTGATGAAGTCGCTCGGTTTGTAGAGATAGGTGACGCCCTTCCATCGCACCACCCTCACCCAATCGCGTCGGTTGAAGTACTCGGTGGACGCCACACCCGGCGACTTCTTCTCCATATCGTCCAAGGCCTTGCGCTGGGACATCACCCACTTGTGCTCGTACAGGTCGTCAATAGGTCCCGCGACCTGATCGTACCAGATCGTATCGGTCGGTGCTGCGATGAAAACCGCATGGTATGAACCTACCGTGTCGCGGATCAGGAAGGTGGTGTCGTTCATCACGAACGGTTCCTGAGCCAGAGCGGGGTTCAAGAAAACGATGGAGATCGGGAGCAGCAGTGACCTCAACCACCCGGATGAGCGATGGTCAAGGACGCGGCACTTCATGGAAAGACGAACTTCATGGCCGTGCGATCACCGGTAGCTTCATCGATAAGCAGCAATATGACGAGCCCGGTGCTCGCCGAGCCGGTAAACCTCCGAACAGAAAAGGGCGATCGAACCGAACAGCAGGGAAAGAACGCGCACCATGTGGCCGGATCAATGGTGATGCCCACCAGCCCCGTGAACGTGGCCATGGCTCAGCTCATCCTTCGTCGCCTCGCGCACGTCGGTCACCTCCAGGCTGAAGTGCAGTGTAACACCCGCCAGGGGATGGTTCCCGTTCAGCAACACCTGGCCGTCCTTCACCTCCACCACGTTCCACACCTGGTTGTCGGGCGTTTGGAACTGCATGCCTTCATGCACGGTCTGCTCCCCGAATTTTTCTGCTGGCACTCGCTGGAAAAGCTTCTCATCCAATACGCCGTAGCCCTTGGCGGCCGGGATCGCCACTTGCATGGCATCGCCACTCTTCTTCCCTTCCAACTCCTCCTCCAGACCTGGCACGATCATGCCTGAACCGTGGATGTAGGCGAAGGCTTCGCGCCCCGCGCTCGTATCGAGCAATTTACCGTCTGGGTCGTTCAATGTGTAATGGAAGGAAACGACGGAGTTCTTCGAGATGACCATGGTGGTGATGATGGCCGACGAAGGTAAGAGGCACTCGAAAAGTCCAATGCCTGCCACTGCGATGGATCCTCATACCGATCCTTGGCCGGCAACATCAAGGGGTGAGCTGTGAAGAATGGGCGCGGAACCCGAACTTCGTCGCGATGGCACACGAGAAATTGTTCGAGGGATTCCCTGCGTTCGACCAGGCGCAGTGGGAAGCGATCATCCGGAAGGAATTGAAGGGAGGTGACCCCGCAACGCTGGACGTGCTAGTCGGCGAAGGCATTCTACTTCGGCCCTTTCATTTGGCGGATGAAATGGAACGACCCAACGGTTCCCGCCGGGGCGTGAAGCGCACTGGTAACGCGTGGCGCTGCACCGTTCCACTGAACGCGAACGACGAGCACGCCAACGGACTGTTCCTTGAAGGCCTGATGGGTGGGGCGGACGCTGTGGAGGTGCATGGCGAAGTGAGCGCATTGCCTTACGCCTTGAAGGATGTGATGCTGGCCGCGATCGATGTGCAGGTGGAGCATGGCACACCGGCAGCGCTCAACTGGCTGATCAAGGAAGCGCGGAAGCAGAACGTGCCTCCTTCCGATCTGAGCCTCTGTGCCGACCTCCCGTACGACACCGACATAGCAGCCGTCCGGGAGCTTGTCGCACCGTTCCCCCTGGTGCGCCTCTTCGATGTTGACGTCCGCCAGGAAGGGAACGACGCCATCGCTTCGTCCTCCTCGGCGCTCCAGCAGGGCAAGGCACTGCTCGAAGCCATGCTCGCCAACGGCTTCACCATCGATGATGCCTACGCGCGGATCCAGTTCCGCCTGCACTTGGGGGATGACCTCTTCGTGGAGGCCGCGCGGATCCGCGCCTTTCGTGAAGCGTGGGGCGTTGTTGTGACCGGCTTCGCTCCCACCCACGCATGCTCGCACAACACCTGGCTCCAGTGCGTGGTCACCTATCCGAAGGAAGCGAAGTCCCCGCACGAGCAGGTGATCCGTGCCACACTACAGGCCATCAGCGCTATCACCGGTGGATGTGACGGCCTCTCCATTTCAACGCTGCCCTTGCCCGAAGGCGAACAACTCGGCCGTCGCCTCGCGCGCAATATCCACAATCTGCTGCGGGATGAATCCTTCCTGGGTCGTGTGGCGGATCCTCTTGGTGGCAGCTACACCGTCGAGGAGCTCACCAACACACTGACCTCCGCGATGGCCGCGCGCCATGAGCCGCGAGCCACGAGCATGATGGCTCCAGAGCTCGTGGCTCATGGCTCGAAGCTCGTGGCTGGGATCGCGAACAGGGAAGAACTCGCGCTCAAGTCGTTCTACACGCGCCTCGACACCGATCATTTGGAACACCTGAAGTTCGGCGCAGGTGCTCCACCTTACTTGCGCGGCCCGTATGCCAGCATGTACGCCATCCGTCCATGGACCATCCGCCAATACGCGGGTTTCAGCACAGCGGAAGCGAGCAATGCGTTCTACCGCCGCAACCTCGCTGCCGGGCAGATGGGGTTGAGCGTTGCTTTCGACCTGGCAACTCACCGCGGCTACGACAGCGATCACCCGCGTGTGACCGGTGATGTGGGCAAGGCCGGTGTGGCCATCAGCAGTGTGGAGGACATGAAGATCCTCTTCGACAGCATCCCGCTGGACAAGATGAGCGTGAGCATGACCATGAACGGCGCCGTGCTGCCCATCATGGCCTTCTTCATCGTGGCGGCGGAAGAGCAGGGAGTGAAGCCGGAAGACCTGCAAGGCACCATCCAGAACGACATCCTCAAGGAGTTCATGGTGCGCAACACCTACATCTATCCGCCGGGGCCAAGCATGCGCATCGTGGGTGACATCTTCAGTTACTGCGCGAAGAAGATGCCCAAGTTCAACAGCATCAGCATCAGCGGCTACCACATGCATGAGGCCGGCGCGCCTGCGGATCTGGAACTTGCCTACACGCTCGCCGACGGCATCGAATACGTGCGCACCGGCATCGCGGCAGGCATGCAGGTGGACGAGTTCGCCGGACGCCTCAGCTTCTTCTGGGGCATCGGCATGGACCTCTTCATGGAGGTCGCCAAGATGCGGGCGGGCCGTTTGCTCTGGGCGAAGATGCTGCACGAGATCGGCGCCAAGGACGCGAAGAGCCTCGCGCTGCGCACGCACTGCCAGACCAGCGGATGGAGCCTCACCGCGCAGGATCCGTTCAACAACATCGCACGCACCACGGTGGAAGCGCTGGCTGCTGTGCTCGGCGGAACGCAGTCGCTCCACACCAACTCGCTGGACGAGGCCATCGCGCTACCAACAGACTTCAGCGCCAAGATCGCGCGCGACACGCAGCTCTACCTGCAGAAGAACGCCGGCATCACCAAGTGGATCGACCCGCTCGGTGGCAGTTACTACGTGGAGAACCTCACGCACGAGTTGGTCCACAAGGCATGGGCGCGGATCAAGGAAGTGGAAGAGCTCGGCGGCATGAGCAAGGCCATCGAGACCGGTCTCCCGAAAATGCGCATCGAAGAAGCCGCCGCGAAACGCCAGGCCCGTATCGACACCGGCAAGGACAAGATCATCGGCGTGAACGCCTTCGTGACCGAGGACGAGACGAAGATGGAACTGCGGGAGGTGGATAACAGCGCGGTGCGGGAATCGCAGATCGAGAGGTTGAAGAGGGTTAAGGAGATGAGGGATGAGAAGGAGGTGAAGGAGGCGTTGGACGCGATCACCAAATGCGCGAAAGGCGGCACAGGCAATTTGTTGGACTTGGCAGTGAAAGCTGCGCGACTGCGCGCCACGCTCGGAGAGATCAGCGACGCATTGGAGAAGACCTTCGGCCGTTACAGCGCCACGATCCGAAGCATCAGCGGTGTTTACTCAGCGGAAGCCATGCAAGATCCCGAGATGAAGGAGGCCATGCGCCTCGCCGACGAATTCGCGAAAGCCGAAGGCCGTCGCCCGCGCATCCTCGTGGCCAAGATGGGCCAGGACGGTCACGACCGCGGCGCCAAGGTGATCGCCACCAGCTTCGCCGACATCGGCTTCGACGTGGACATCGGTCCGCTGTTCCAAACGCCGCAGGAAGTGGCGCGGCAGGCGATCGAGAACGATGTACATGTGCTGGGCATCAGCAGTCTCGCCGGTGGCCACAAGACCCTGGTGCCGGAGGTGATCAAAGAACTACGCGAGACTTACAACCGCGGTGATATCCTCGTGGTGGCCGGCGGCGTGATCCCTCCGAACGACTACGACTTCCTCAAGCAGGCTGGCTGCTTCGATGTGTACGGGCCCGGGACGCGGATACCGGTGGCGGCGAAGGGGATCATTGAGGCGTTGAGGAAAAGATCGAGGCCCTGAACATGTCGATCACGACGCCTTTCTTCCGCTGTGTTCGACCTGGTCGAGATGGACACTACTCAGAGGGTGGTCGCTGGATGTACGTCACACATCCCAATTATGCCCCGGATGCAGTCCACTACTTACGAGCATTCGAGGTACTTCAACAGGACTTCCAGAGGTTGCTGGAATACATCGAACCTGCGGACGAAAATGAAAGTACCTATTCGTTCAGGTGCATGGAAATACTTCTGCGCGCCTGTGGAGAGTTCGAAGCAAACTGCAAGGCGATTCTGGGAGCTAACGGCTACGTGAAGAAAAACGAGCTCAAAGTACCGGACTACCGCAAACTGGAAAGGACTCACCATCTGTCCGAGTACGTTGTTAGACTTCCCGTATGGCGTGGCCTGCGTGCGGAGCGACGACCTTTTGATCGTTGGCAATCTCCTGGCGGCTTTGTATGGTACCAGGATCATCACGGCGCGAAACACAATCGACACATCGAGTTTCCGAAGGCCAGCTTTGGAAACGTGGTCGATGCCATCTCAGCCGTGGTTGCACTTCTCGCATCACAGTTCTACACATACGATTTCCGGCCTCAAGGGCTGGGAACAAGCATCGGTCAACCCGCTGATGGATTCGAGTTGGCGATCGGTGACTACTTCCACGTGAAGTTCCCTGTGAACTGGAACGCAGATGATCGCTACGCTTTCGATTGGCAAGCAGTGAAGTCTGACCCGAACCCATTTCAAGTGTTGACCTTCTGAGGGTCACGGTTGGAGTTTAGCGTGACAGATAGGACGGGAAAGCCCGCAAGCCTTGTAATCAGGGCGTAGGTAAAACCAACGGGCAACGGGACAACACCGGCTGCGACCCTTTCAGGTCGAACGCCTTCGTGGTGGGCCTTCGGCTACATGCTGTGCCCCCTTCGGAGTCGGGCATACTCATAGGTCGCACCGTATTCGATCACGGAGGGGACGCAGCCTTTAGCAAACAACGTCCCCGGCCACCACGACCCTGGAGGGGTCGCAGCCGTGTTCGTGTGACGGATCGAAGCGGAAAGCCCGCAGCGAGGAACGAGCGAGGACTTGCAGCGCAAAGCCGGCTCGGCTGCTCCCGAGCGTAGCCCTGCGGAGCGAAGGGATGAGCCGTGGGCACGCCCACCCTTCGAAAAGCTCAGGACGACACGTACATCGTGTAGCTCGTAGGCATCACTGTTATCAACTTATTACCAATATGATGCTCTTGGGCATCATTCGGATGTAACAGATACGGAAAAAATTCGTACACTTGTGGTGTACAAGCAGCGTTATTGAACATAAACACCGTTTACGATGACTGCAAGCAACATAAACTGGAAGGTTATGAAGGACGCCACCGTGGTGGTGCAACTGGGAAAGGAGCTGCGGCGCATGCGGCTGGAGCGCAACCAGAGCCAGGCTGAGGTGGCCACGCGCGCGGGCCTGGACCGCACCACCGTGGTGAAACTGGAGGCCGGTCGCGCCGCCACACTGCAAACCTTCGTGCAGGTGCTGCGCGCCATGGACCGGCTGGAGCTGCTCGATGCTTTCCATCAGGAGCCGCAGCCCACGCCCTACATGCTGGTGGAAGCGCAGGAGAAGTACCTGAAGAAGCAGCGCAAACGCGCGGGGCGTAAACAATCCGATGTCGCTCCGCCCAAACCCAAGAGCACATGGTAACGCACGCGAAAGTGATCCTGTGGGGCAAGGTGGTGGGCTTGGTGGTGTGGGACGACCAACTGCACAAAGCCACCTTCCAGTTCGACCGTTCGTTCACGCGCAGCGGGCTTAATGTGGCGCCAATGATGATGCCGCTGGACAAGGCGCGCGGCGGCGAAGAGATCTTCTCTTTCGGCAATACGCGCGACGAGACGTTCAAAGGGTTGCCCGGTCTTTTAGCGGACTGCCTGCCCGACCGCTTCGGCGACCAACTGCTGGCGGCGTGGCTGCGCGACCAGAAGCGCGACACGGCGAATCCTGTGGAGAAGCTGTGCTATTTGGGCCACCGCGGTATGGGCGCGCTGGAATTCGAGCCGAGCCATGCCGAACTGGAGGCCAGCAGCGAAGCCTTGCACGTGGACGAACTGGTGCGCGTAGCGCGCAACGTGATGACGCAGAAGGAGGCGTTCAAGACAAGTCGCAAGAAGGGTGAGCAGGAAGCGCTGTTGGACATCATCCAAGTGGGCACGTCGGCCGGTGGTGCGCGGGCGAAGGCGATCGTGGCGTACAACGCGAAGACGGGTGAGGTGCGCAGTGGTCAGGTCGATGATTTGGACGGCTTCTCCTATTGCCTGATCAAGTTCGATGGTGTTTCGAACGTAGCGCTCGGCGATCCGAAAGGCTACGGCCGCATCGAGTACGCCTACCATTTGATGGCCGTGGCGAGCGGGATCAGCATGATGCCCTGCACCTTGCTGGAGGAGCACGGCCGCGCGCATTTCCTCACGCAGCGTTTCGACCGGGTGAAGCACGCTAAGACCGGCGCAACGCACCGCTTGCACATGGCCACGCTCTGCGGGCTGGCCCACCTGGACTTCAACGATCCGCTGCGGCACAGCTACGCCGATGCCTTCGCGGTGATGCGCCTGCTGGGCCTACCCTATCCCGACGCCGTGGAGTTCTTCCGCCGCATGTGCTTCAATGTGATCGCCCGCAACCTGGACGACCACACGAAGAACACTTCGTTCCTCATGGATCCGCAAGGCGAGTGGCACCTTTCCCCCGCATATGACATCACCTTCGCCTACGACCCGAAGAACATCTGGCTGCGCCAGCACCAGATGAGCATCAACGGCAAACGGCTGGACCTCACGCGTGCCGACCTGCTGGCTGTGGCGAAGGAAATGAACATAAAGAAGGCCGATGCGATCATTGATGAAGTGGTGGCGGGTGTGAAGACTTGGAAGAAGTGCGCGAAGAAGGCGGAGGTGGATGCAAAGCAGGTGGCGGCGATCGCGGGGTTGCATTTGGTGCGGATCTGAGGAATGCGGTTCACCACAGAGGCACGGAGAGCACAGAGAAACCGTGCAGAATTGATCCGCAACCCCGGGACATGCCCGGGGCGAACTGTAAAGACGCGACGACCGAACAGAACGGAATACCGTGGTGACGTGCAACGCCCGGCGCATCTTCCTCCTTCATCCTTCTTCACTGATCGACCGCACCCCACAGCGGCGAACCCGTTCGTAGTGCTGATGAGCGCCTGCCTGGGCGGCGTGCAGTGCGGCGTGGATGGCGGCACCAACGGCGATCATACCGGTCTGCGCTCATGGCTGCACCGTCCGGAGGTGCGTATCGTGAAGTTCTGCCCGGAGGACTTCTCCTTCGGTACGCCGCGCATGACGCCGGACATCCACGGCGGCAATGGCTTCGATGTGCTGGACGGCAAGGCCACCGTGCGCACCGAGGATGGCACCGACTGGACTGAAGGTCTTGAGCGAGCCGCTTATGTAATGCGGGGTCTCGCGCTCAAAGAGAAGGTGGAACTCGCGATCCTGATGGACATCAGCGCGGCTTGCGGCAATTCAGTCGTCTATTCCGGCTCTCGCTTCGCACCGAACAAAGTGTACCAACAGGGTCCGGGAGTGGCCGCAGCGGCATTGATCCATGCGGGTATTGCGGTGATCTCGCAACGGGACGATCGTTCACTGAGGCTGCTTCGCGATCTACTGGAACGGACCCGCACCGAGGGTGGCAACGAACTGGATCATTGGGAGAAGGAATGGTACAGGGCTACTTCGCGCGGTCCAGTTCCTGACGGTTCCCTACCTGGCCTGTTTCATCATCCTGAACGTCCGAACTGTGCCACCCAGGGTTACTTTCAGGATATATGAGCCAGCGCACAGGTGTGAGAAGTCCTGCGTTTCGATGTGGGCGCCGTACCAGAGTATCCGTCCAGCCGAGTCGTGCAGTTCGTAGATCTCGTTGCCCGTGACGTTCTGCAAAGCGATGCGATCGTTGAGGAGGTTGTCCAGGAGCATGAGTGAAGACGTTTGGTGATCCCCGATCCCGCTCACCGGATCCCAGATGATGATGCAGATGCCACCACCGCCCACGCCCGGAGAAGAGCCGATCCCGTTGCCACCACCGCCACCCGCGCCGTAGCCCGTGCCATCATCCGCCGGATCGCTCACCGTGCAATTCGGATCGGTGAATCCCGCGCCCTTCCCTCCTGCTCCACCGGGTGCGCCACCACTAATGCCACCGCCACCGCCGGGTGTATCACATTGTCCCGGTATGTAGGCGATCGTATTGCCGCCGGCTCCGCCGTTGCTTGTCACCCCGGCTGCGCCCCCGCCGCCGCCACCGAAGTAGGTCCAATAGCCGCCGCCGCCAGCGCCGCCCGTTCGTGTCAATGTGCC
>Ga0335394_10003587_pt1 | contig 17621 bp, 15 predicted proteins | sample MAT03_FD_205741 | JGI IMG/M metagenome (GOLD analysis project Ga0335394, IMG submission 205741) | Freshwater microbial communities from Lake Fryxell liftoff mats and glacier meltwater in Antarctica - MAT-03 (spades assembly) (version 2) ... | reverse complement strand
CTTTGCGATGAGATAGTCGATCATCCACGCTTTCACATGACCGATGTGCAAATACCCATTCGGCTCAGGAGGCAGGCGCGTGCGCACATAATTGAAACGTCCGTTCTTCAAATCTTCCGCAACGGCTTCGCGGATAAAATCATTGGGCTTGTTATCCTTTAGGATATTTTCTTCGTCACTCATGGATGAATTGCCTTCAAAATGAATTTCAGGGGGGATGCGCCTGCGGCGACCGTCTCTTTCTTAAAGATGATCTGCCACGCTAAAGAGGAAAATTCCCCACCCTGATGGTTGGTGTGATAATTTCCGTAATTATAACAAACCACATCATGATTTATAATTGAAATTGAATTTGGAGGAACCTATGACCGAAACGAACAGCACGTCAAAAACGAACTTTGCTGGCACTTATTTTGAACGCGACTCGATCCTGCGCCTTGCGAACCTTGCAAATATTTTCGCCTGGGCTTCGCTGCTTTATTACATAGTGCAGGTAGTTTTGTCTGTGACAACCTTTATCCTCCAGTTAACGCGGGGTTTCATGGTGGTCCCTGGCTTTACAGACTTTGTCCAGCAGATTCTTTGGTTCCTCCAGCCCGCCTTGCCGGGTTTATGGAATTTTATTGGGCTGCAAGCTGTTGGTAAAATCCTGCTTATTTTCATGGATATAGAGGACAATACGCGCCGTGCCGCTCGTAATAAATAGGTCTTGCTCACCCTCAGTCTGCATGATACAATATCGCCCGCTGGAATAACATTGGGGAATCGTACAACGGCAGTACACGTCCCTCTGGAGGATGGTATCTTGGTTCGAATCCAGGTTCCCCAGCAAAGAACTCCCTTGAAAAAGGGAGTTCTTTCATTAATTTAGGAAAATAAACGTGATTAATCTTGCCAATAGATAGAATTGATTATGGAAGTAAAATTAGATACTTGTCAGGTTTTTACAGGATTTTGTGAGAAGAAAACTAGACGACTTTAAAGATATTTTGTAAGACCTGTCAGACTGAAAAATATTAATAGAAATAGAATCAGTTTTCAGTGAGTCGGAACCGTATCCTTTGTCAGTAAAAATGAAAGTGTAGAAAATATGGCTGTGAAATCATCTCCCAAGGCAAAGACATCCACAAAACCAAAGAAGAGACCTAAACAGGCAAAGCCTGAAGATGCTGCGTGGACGTATCGTGGATATCAACTTCAGACCAGTGAATTTGTGACCGCAATGGTACATTTGTTTCGAGCAGAAGTGCAGCGCGCGAATGTATGGCGGCAGCGATTGGATACTACTACCAATTGGGCTGTGGTTGCCACGGGCGCCACGCTTTCGATTGCGTTCAGCCAATCTAATGTTCATCACGGAATTATTTTATTAAATACATTGTTGGTTTTTTGGTTTCTTTTTATTGAAGCGCGCCGTTATCGCTATTATGAATTATGGAGTTACCGTGTGCGTTTGATGGAAACAGATTTCTATGCGGCAATGCTTGTGCCGCCTTTTCATCCTTCACCTGATTGGGCAGAGAATCTCGCCGAGAGTTTGCTGACTCCCAGTTTTCCAATTTCAATTTGGGAGGCATTTGGCCGTCGTTTGCGTCGAAATTATTATTGGATCTTTCTCATTCTATTTGCTTCATGGGTTGCAAAGATTTGGTTGTTCCCAACTCCGCCCGCGAGTTTAGAGGAATTCATCAGCCGTGCAGCGGTTGGGCCAATTTCTGGTGAGATCATGATCGGGCTTGGTTTTTTGTTTTATATATTCCTTACCGTTTTTGCGCTTGCCACGATCACTATGACGCGCGCCACGGGCGAAGTACTTCCGCGTTTTGGCGATGAGGTTGCAATGGCTGGCCCATCTGGGCAAGGCAAACCCAAAGGTTTGCGCGCCTTGATGGCTTTGGGTCAGCGCCGCCGTCAATTTCTTGCAATGATTATTACAGGAAAAGCGGAGGCTGTTTCCAACCGAATTCTTTCAGAGCTTGGGCGTGGGGTTACTGCGATTAATGGCAAAGGGATGTATACAGGTGAAGATCGGACTGTTCTTATGTGCGCGTTGACCGTTTCCGAGGTACACAATCTCAAAGCCGCTGTCGCAAAGGAAGATCCGCAGGCTTTTGTAATTGTTTCTCCCGCGCAAGAGATTTTAGGGCGCGGTTTCAATCCATTGGCGGGTGAATAATTGTATATCTATCCAGGTGTATATGGTTTTATTTGCACTGCGTGCTACCCTTGATATAAAAACTAACAATAAAAAAGAGTATAAAAATATTATGAACTCCACTGATTTAATTCTTGAAAAGTTCGAGCAGGTTTCGTCTATTCCGCGCGGTACAAAATATGAAGCAGGAATTCGCCAGTGGCTGATTGACTGGGCCGGCGTGCGCGGTCTTGCATTCAAAACTGATGCGCCGGGTAATCTTGTTATTTATGTCTCAGCCAGTAATGGATATGAAAATCGTCCTACGCTTATTTTGCAGGGTCATCTTGATATGGTTTGGCAGCAAACGCCCGAGTCGACACATGATTTTACCTGTGACCCAATCCAGTTAATCCGTGCTGGCGATTGGATCACGGCAAATGGAACCACCCTCGGCGCAGATAATGGCATTGCTATCGCATTGATGATGGCATTGGTTGAGGATGAAAGTGTTTCACATTCTCCGCTGGAACTATTGCTCACGGTTGAAGAAGAACTTGGCATTGTTGGCGCGGATAATATTGACCCAACCCTACTCACTGGAAAAGTGCTTATCAATTTGGATTCAGAAGAAGATGGCGTATTGACCGTTGGATGTGCGGGTGGAGGTAGTGTTTATATTACTCTACCAGTACAGTGGAGTTTGCAGACTTCTGATGAAATTGTGTTCGAGATAAAAGTAAGCGGTTTACAAGGCGGGCATTCTGGCGAGGATATTAATAAACACCGTGTAAATGCCAATAAACTGATCGCACGCGTGCTTGACTTCATTCAGCGTACTGTTGATATTCGCTTGTCTACTCTCAAAGGTGGAACTGCGCGAAATGCCATTCCGCGTGACGCAGATGCGGTATTTGTTTGCCCGAAGGACGAATCCATTTTGTGCCGCGAGAAATTTTCTGAGATTGTTCACATTCTTCAAGCAGAACATGAGCGCGTGGAGCAGGGATTATCCATTGTGATGAATGAGAAAAGCGGTGAACCTGTCCGTGTGATACGTCACAGCGAAACAATTACTGGAATTCGGCTTTTAGTATCCCTGCCACATGGCGTTGTTGAGATGTCTGCAGAGATGCCTGGGTTTGTGGAAACATCGAATAACATTGGAGTTCTGGAGTTGAGGGAAGATGGGTTGTTCATCATATCCAATCATCGCAGTTCAAGCGTGTCTCGATTAGATGAAATTACGAATCGGGTTGAGTCGCTTGCCTGGTTGGCGGGTGCCACAACCGAGCGGACGAAAACTTTCCCACCCTGGCAGCCGAATATGGATTCGCTCTTATTAAAAAACTGTGTGGAAATTTATGAGTCAATCAGGGGAGAGAAACCCATCGTAGAGCTTTCGCATGGCGGGCTTGAATGCGGCACGATCAGCGACCGCTGCGGTGGATTGGATACGATTTCAATGGGACCGACCATCGAAAATCCACATTCCCCGGATGAGAGACTATACATTCCATCCATACCAAAAATTTGGGAATTATTGAAGGCTATCTTGGCTCAATAATTAATAAGTCATTATTAGTAACTACTCAGCCGTTCATTTTTATCCGCATTTACCCTGCACGGGGATGAACCCCCGTGCTACGCAAAGCGTTACGAAGTCCGCTTTAGCGGGCTAATCGGCTTTAGCCGATTTCGTAAGAGTAGCCCGCACGGTTTACCGTCGGGCGGGCTGAGTAGTTACAATAATTAGCGTAATTCAGTCATCTTTGCTTTTTTGTTGAACCCGTTCCATGCGCTGGCGTAAAAAATGTTTTTGTGCGTAGGGACTTTTTCCACACGTTTCAGCCATTCGGCTTCGGCTTCGATGCTTTCACGCAAGCAGCGGGCGCTGAAGTCTGTGCGTTCCTGCTGCGAGGCTTTGCTTAAGTTCAATGCGCCTTGCACAAATTTGGTTTCGAGTTCGTCGCGATCTGCAGCGTAGGTTTTGATACGCTCCGAATAATTGAGCAATGTTGCGCGATGCAGTTTTTCGTGAATCCAAAACAGGGAGGCTGAGTCTGCTATTGCGGTGGGAACAGGTCCCAGATTAAGAGAAGATGCGGTGTCTATCCAGATTGGTTTGAAAATGCTGGTGCAGGGCGCAGATGTGCCAGTGGCGAAAATGATCGGGGTGTTGCCATCCAAATAAGCGACCATGGATGCGGTACTCTGGCTGATGTGAATGGGGCCAAAGCCCGCGTGCATACACACATCCACCGATGCGATACCGGTGGTTTGCGGATCGTAGTTTTTATCGTCGTGATGGCGCAGGCTGTTCATCATGGATTGAACATTGAAGCTGCCTTTGTTCTGTTCGATCAGGCTGGTGGTGGTTGCGCGGCGGGTGCGGCCTTTGCCAAAAGTGGTGAAAAGAAAATCGGAATAATCTTTTGCGTAATTAAATTGCTGGGCTGATTTGACAAAGCCTTTTTCGACAGCGAGCTCAACCAGGTTGGGCGAAGCCATATCCCATTGCTTGCCGAGTGTGAAGCAATTTGAAATTGAATAGATATCTTTAACTTGCCGCGCAGCCCATTGTTTGTCAACGGTTTCAAGTACCCAGGCATCGTCTGCGTTGGCGATCAAAAAACTGTTGTGATAATAAAGGGTCTCGCCATGGGAGCCGCAATTGCCGCCCTGACCAAATTCTTCAAGCAGGTCAATGATCACTTGCATGGCTTCACGCGGAGTACTGGCGCGTTCGAGCGCGGCGCGTAATAAATCCATGCCGAGCAGGGCTGGTTTTTTATTGGCAGGAATTTTGGAGTAAACCGCTTCGTTGCCGATCACAAGACCGTGTTCGTTGATTCCTATTTCTGCGCCCCACATCCAAAATGGTTTGGATAAAAGAACCGCGTGTGTTTTTTCAACTTGTGGAATTTCAATATAGGTACATTTCAGCGCGCTTCCCACAGCGTGCGTTTGAGCAGGGAAGTAGGCGATATGCTGTCCTTCATTTTGCGGGCGGTCCGAGTTTTTACCGAAGATGGCAACTCCATCAGATGTGGCGAGTTTGGTGGCGATCAAGGTATCACACATAAAATCTCCTTTGACTTGCACAATATAGCATGCTGAACGACTTATATTTTTTGCCAGCGCGTCATTAACATTTTTACCCGCACGCGTACCCGCGCGTCTGCATTGGCGATTGCCCACAAGGATTTTGTTTTTTGAAAAACATCCTCTTCCAATTTTTCAAAATCATCCCATTCTTCTTCCATGAATTCCTTCATTTCAGATGGCGTGTCCCAATAATAAAAAAAGGCGAATTCCTCTTCTTCTTTTTTGATATACCACTTGCGGGATTCAACTTCCCGCATTGCATGAAACGCCGCTTCATCATCGGCCACCGCAACAGGCAGGTCGGTCAATCTACCCGCTGCCTGATACCCCGTCGATGAAGAGACCTCCACCGACCAGTTTGACTCCACAGGCCGCAGGTCTAGCAACATGCCGTTTGGCTTTAGCGTTCTTCGAATTTCATCCAGAGCATGGACCATGCTCTCATGTTCCATTCATCACAGCGACCAGGCCAGGATGGCAATATCAAATGTTTCTGTTGAAAAAGGGATGTGACTTGCGCTGGCTTGTGCAAAGTGGACGTGCCCCTGCGCGGCTGGGGGAGATTCTGCGCGGGCGATGCGCACTGCATCTCGGTCAGAGTCAAACCCAATGGTTACGCTGGATGCGTTGGCGTATTTCCATGTCAGGCGGCCTTCGCCGCATCCTATTTCCAGAATACGTTGATTTGAAAGATTCGCAAACTTATGCAGAATCTTTTTTTCAAATCCCTCGGGATCTTTTTGCATGATTATTAAGCCTGTCGAAATAAGGTCATTTTTGCTTTGCCGCTTTAACCGATTGCTTGACCAGTTCCTTCAAGACTTTGGTGTCTACATCTTTTAGTTTATTGATATACAAACAACCACTGCCAAGTTTGTGTTTGCCAAGTTTTTCCAGCAATTCAGTGTGCGGCTTGAAACTGCCGTTCATATATAACGTTAGATTTTGTTTACGCGGAGAAAAGCCCGTGATAAACCAATCCAGTTCACGGCCGCTTTCATACTTTAGATGAATACTTCCAAAACCAATGATGCTTGCTCCCCACATTTTGGGTTCTTGTTTGGTCACCTGTTGCATTAACTTTAATATCTCAAAACTATCCGCCCGTTTTTCCTCGTTTTCAATTTTATTCAGAAAAGCGGCAACACTTACATTGTTGACTTTTGTTTTTAATTCAGCCATGCGAGTCTCCTGTTTTGATTCTTTATCCCGTGCCAAATTGCCTGTCGCCTGCGTCGCCGAGTCCGGGCATGATGTAGGCGCGCTCATTCAAATGATTGTCAATGGCCGCGATGAAAATATCAATATCAGGGTGCGCGGTTTGCATGGCTTGAATGCCTTCGGGCGCGGCGATCAGCCCCACGAATTTAATTTTCTTTACGCCCCAGCGTTTGAGAATATCGGCTGTGGCAACTGCCGAGCCGCCTGTTGCAAGCATCGGGTCAAGGATCAGGCAAACAGAAACGCGAGGATCAATCGGGAGTTTATTGTAGTATTCCACAGGTTGAAGAGTATTTTCATCACGATACAATCCAATATGCCATACTTCGGCGCTGGGCATGAGTTCCCAAATTCCTTCCACCATGCCCAAGCCCGCGCGCAAAATGGGAATGAGACCGATCTTTTCTTTCAATTCCTGCGCCATCATTTTTTCAAGCGGAGTTTCGATCTCAAGCGGCCTGGTTTGCAGGTCTGCGGTAGCCTCGTATGCGAGAAGTCCCGCGATCTCTTTAACGAGTTCACGGAACTTTTTTGGCTCGGTATTCTTATCTCTTAATCGTGAAAGTTTATGAGCAACAAGCGGGTGACTGGATGCGCGAACAGTAGACATGGAAATAATCTCCTAAAATGAGTTGCTTAATTATAGCCTTGAAGATGACGTTTGACCCATGACTTTGAAACTTATTTTTGATACACTCTTCTTGAAATCCATTGCTTTACAGGAGTCTTATGAATGGAAATGTAATCGATTGTTCGTAAAAAAAATCTCTACAGTATATTTTCAAAAAACAGCAGTATTTTCATGAATTGATTGACCGCAGACCGCAGACCGCGCCGTCCGCTGTCTGCGGTCTGCGGTCGAGTAATTCACGAATCACAGACTCTGAATTGTTATTTCTATCGCCAATCAATTCTTCAACAAGCGGTAAAATCGAATGACCCAAATTCTGAGGAGATGTCTATGACTGAGCAATTTTCTTTTGCTGGTGAAATTGTTTGGAACCCAACGCCTGAGCAAATTGAACACGCAAATCTGAGCGCATTCATGCGCGCGCATGATCTTCGGGGTTTTGATGAACTGCTGCAAAAATCTACGAGGGACGTGGCCTGGTTCACAGATGCGGTTTTGAAATATCTCGATATCCAATTCTATGAACCGTATTCCGAGGTAGTTGATCTTTCCGCTGGGATTCAATTCCCAAAATGGTGCGTGGATGGAAAAATGAATATTGCCCATAATTGTGTGGATAAGTGGGCCGAGAAGAAGGAAGAAAGAGAAAAGAATGCAATTGTGTTTGAAGGGGAAGAGGGAATTACAAGAACACTTACGTATGAAGAATTATATAAAGAGGTAAATAAAGCCGCAAACGCACTGCATTCTTTAGGATTAGGCAAAGGCGACGCGGTTGGAATCTTCATGCCGATGACACCTGAGATCGTGATTGCCCTGCTTGCAATCGCAAAAATCGGTGGGATTATTTTGCCTTTATTTTCTGGTTACGGCGCAGGCGCGATTGTTTCCCGTTTGAAAGATGCAGATGCAAAAGCGCTCTTCGCGGCAGACGGCGCTTTTCGGCGCGGCAAAGCCGTGGAGATGAAATCTATTGCCGATGAGGCAGCCGGGCAAGTTGATTCGCTAAAGCATATGATCGTCTTGAAGCGCACAGGGCAGGAAATAAAGATGAATCAAGAAAGAGATATTTGGTGGCATGAGCTGGTTGATTCTCAATTGAATACATGTAAAACCGAAAAGACAAGCGCTGAGGATCCGCTGATGATTATTTATACATCAGGCACAACGGGTACACCGAAAGGCGCCGTCCACACGCATTGCGGATTCCCAGTCAAGGCGGCGCAGGATATGGCGTTTGGGACGGATGTCCATGCTGGGGATGTGATCTATTGGATGACCGATATGGGCTGGATGATGGGGCCGTGGCAGGTCTTCGGCAGCCTTTTGCTTGGGGCGACCATGTTCCTTTATGATGGCGCGCCCGATTTTCCCGCGCCAGACCGTTTATGGGATTTGGTCGAGAAGTATAGAATCAATCAAATGGGCGTCTCACCGACTTTGATTCGTTCGTTGATTCCGCTCGGAGATGAATATTTTCAGAAGCACGATCTCTCTTCGCTGAAATGTTTCGCATCCACTGGCGAGCCGTGGAACCCTGTCCCGTGGATGTGGTTATTTGAGAAGGTGGGCAAGGGTACATTGCCTATTATCAACTACTCAGGCGGCACCGAAATTTCAGGCGGAATTGTGATGGGCAATCCGCTGTTGCCGTTGAAGCCGTGCGCTTTCTCGGCGGCCTGCCCCGGCATGGATGCAGATGTAGTGGACGAGAATGGAAAGTCTATTCGGAATGAGGTTGGAGAGCTGGTGATCAAAGCGCCATGGATCGGTATGACGCGCGGGTTTTGGAATGATCGGCAGCGCTATCTCGATACGTATTGGTCACGCTGGGAAAATGTGTGGGTACACGGTGATTTCGCCGCAATTGACAAGGATGGGCTGTGGTATATCCTTGGGCGCTCAGATGACACGATTAAGATTGCGGGCAAGCGGCTGGGGCCTGCTGAAGTGGAGTCGATTTTGGTGCGGCATAAGGATATTGTGGAAGCCGCGGCCATCGGTGTGCCGCACGATGTCAAAGGGAGTGAACTGATTCTTTTCGCAGTGATCAGGCCCGGGTTAAGTCTGACCGATGTACTTCGTCGAGAGCTATATGAAATGGTTGTGTCTGAAATGGGCAAGCCGCTCGCGCCAAAAGCCATCCTCTTTGTTTCGGATTTGCCGAAGACACGCAATGCCAAGGTGATGCGGCGCGTGATTCGCGCCGCATATTTGGGTTTGGATTTGGGAGATACATCTTCGCTGGTGAATTCACAGGCGGTGGATGAGATTCGGCGCGCAAAATAAACTTTTGACGCTGCATTATAATAATAGGGCTCGTGTGCTTCACGAGAAAAGGAGATTGAATGAAAAAAGTTCGACACGTGATATTTGTGTATGGTTTGATACTTACATTTGTTTTGGCAGCTTGCGGCTCACCAACACCGCTTGTAATCGTGGTAACGGCTACCCCTTTACCGCCGACGGATGCTCCAATTGTGGAGCCGACAGTAACTTTAGCGCCAGTGGCTTTATCGGGTCCGCAAAGCGGCGCGCCAATGACCTGGATCGATAGCAGTACATTGATATATATTCCGCCTTCAGAATTTACAATGGGCAATGATGGTTTTGATGCGCCTGTTCATGCGGTAACGCTGGACGGATACTGGATGCAGCAAACGAAGGTGACGAATCGCATGTTCGCGCAATGTGTGGCGGTGGGTTCGTGTTCTTTGCCGACGCAGGAACTCGGCGGGTTGGTGTATAGCAATCCTGAATATGCAAATCATCCTGTGGTGGGTGTCACTTGGGATCAGGCGCAGGCCTATTGTGGTTGGGCGCAGGGAAGTTTGCCAACAGAAGCGCAATGGGAAAAAGCGGCGCGTGGCATCGCAGGTAATTTGTACCCGTGGGGCAATGAAGACCCCGCCTGCGGGTTGTTGAATTATGCGTATTGCAACGGCGCTACTTCAGAAGTTGATTCTTATAAAGACAGCGCCAGCTCATATGGTTTGTATGATATGGCGGGTAATGTCTTTGAGTGGGTGAGCGATTGGTACGGCGAGGCTTATTATAAAGATGCGCCTGCGGCCAACCCCACTGGGCCGGATAGCGGGCAGTTCCGTTCCATTCGCGGCAGTTCTTTTGAGACCTATCCCGATCAGGCGGCTTCTGCCATCCGTCATTTTGGCGGGCAGACGTATCATAACCGTGATGTAGGTTTCCGCTGTGTGGTGCCCAATCCGCAGCCTGTTGCGCCGTATTGTCAGCTTGCGGCGTTTATTCCGACGGGCGCTGTTTCTTCTGATGGATGCCAATTCCCCGACGCCGAAGTGGTTGCCAATTATTGTTCGGTGGGCAATGGCTTTGCCACGGTGGATATCCCTGCTGGTTCGGTCTATGAAGTGAGCGATAAACTTAAGTGTGAAGAAGCTGTGATTGACGGTCAACGCCGGCTGACTTGTATTGGGCCAAGGTCGCAAGAGTCTACCAATGAGATTACAGTCTGCAACCCTGCTTGCAGCAATTCACCGACCATAACAGGCGCAGGCCCCACTTGTGCCCCGGGCTATGTGCTTGATTCTGCGACTGGTGCGTGTAATTACGCGCCGATACTTGGTCAGGTCAGTGTGGCAGGCTGCCCCGTTGGATATGCCATGCTCGATCGCGGCGGTCAGCAGACTTGTGTCATTGGAACAGACGCAAACGGGCAATGCTCTGCGGGTTTATATTTTGACAGCCTGGCGGGTGTGTGCGTGCCGCCCAATGGATTGGTCGAAGCGCCCTATGGCATTGATAATCCATCTTTGGCTGCTCAATCGTATGCAGGCTGCGCACCTGGATATTCCTACAGCGATACATTTCAGTGCTGTCAGGCGGCGACGGGGGGAACATATCCCGGTTGCGCCCCCGGCTCCACGTTCAATGCGGACCTCGGAGCCTGCTCGCCCGGCGAAGTGCGACTCAGCGGCCCGGGCTGTGTCACTGTGGATGTGACCACGATCAAATGCAGCGAACCTGTGGATGTATGTTCACCGATCAAAGGTGAGACTCAATGTATTCACAACCCTGCCTGTGTCTATAATGAACAAGCAAATACCTGTGATGTAAGAAAGTAGAAAATAGTTTTATGAATCAATGGAGCGCAAGCTGCCCACTCGCAGCTTGCGCTCCATTGGATTTAAAATAAAGTTTGTGCGGCAGAAAGAAACTATATTTTTGGCTGTTGTAAATGCCAGTCAGTGACTTGTTGAAAAGTATATCCTGCGCGTAAAACGCCCGCTTCATTCCAAGCGCGTGAGATGATCTGCAAGCCGATGGGCAAACCATCTTTTGTAAATCCGCAGGGGACGGTGAGTGCGGGCAGGCCTGTCAGGTTGAAGGGCGCGGTGAAACGTGTTAATTGGCGGGCGCGTTCCACGGCATTTTCTCCTTCAAGTACTGGCGCAGCGATGGGCGTGGTGGGCAGGATGAGTACATCGTATCCATCAAACAGCAATTCACATTTGCGCTTCACTTCAGCTTGTGTGCGCCTGGCCATGATGTATTCACTGGATGTGAACGCCCGGCCTGTTTCCAGCCTTTGGCGCACATCCGCGCCAAACCATTCTGGATGTTCCTGCAATCGCTCACGATGGAAGGCCGCGCCGTCGGCTTGAGTCATGATTGCGTTGGCGACCGTGGCTTCTTTTAAGAAATCCACATTTACTTCTGTGATTATTGCGCCTTGTTCCGCCAATATTCGCGCAGCCGTGCGGACTGCTTCCAAAATTTCGGTGTCAGCTTCTTCTATAAAACTTCCAATAGCGAGCGCCACTTTACGCCCTGAAATTGAATCTTTCATATGGCTGGAATAATCGCCAGGTAAAGTTCTCATCGAAGCGGGATCGAGTTCATCATATCCGCCCATGATTTGTAAGAGGAGCGCTGCGTCTTCTGTGGTACGTGTGATCGGACCCGCGTGATCGAGATTCCAGGACAGCGGCAAAATACCGCGCAGGCTGACGCGCCCATAGGTGGGCTTCATCCCGACTACGCCGCATAATGCGGCAGGGATGCGGATCGAGCCGCCTGTGTCTGTGCCAAGCGCGACCCTTGCCATACCGGTAGCGACAGCGACCGCGCTCCCACCCGAAGATCCGCCGGGCGTGCGTGTAATATCCCATGGATTTTTACATGCGCCAAAGTGTGGGTTGTTATTGGTTACACCGAGTGCGATTTCATGCGTGTTGGTTTTTCCGATCACCCATGCGCCTGCTTTTTTCAACTTTTGCACTGCGTAGGCATCTTCTTGTGGAATGTTATCGGTAAAAAAACGTGACCCAGCCGTGGTGCGAATCCCTTTTGTATCATATAGGTCTTTTACCGCAAGTGGAAGCCCGTATAGCAGCATGCTTTCTGTCTCATCGGGTGGAAGCATGGGCTCAGGCGGAATTACGGTGATGAACGCGTTAAGCGTCGGGTTGAGCCTCTCAATTTGTTGGTAGCAGGCTGCGGCTAGGTCTGAAGCGTCTGATTCGTTACTGTTCATAAGGTCTCTTTTGTGATGAGAGTCAAAGATGTAAGGTTGATGTAAGGTCAATTATAACTAAATAGGACAATACTCCCATAGCCTATCTGTACCGATGCTGTACAATGATATAGTCTTATAAATCACTATACGTATGAAGGAGTAATAAAAAATGAAAAAGACAACATATCTTTTGCTGGCGATGACCGCGCTCGTGGTTCTGCTCGTTTCAGCATGTGGCGGTTCTGCCGCCCCAGCCACACAAGCCGCCGCCCCTGTAGAAGTTGTAGCCACACAGGCCGCTCCAGTAGATGCCGTTGCGCCAACGGCTGCACCTGTGCAATCTTTTGCCGCTGCCTGTCAGGCAGCCGCGTCTTGCGCAGCTCCTGCGGTAGTAGATACTGTCGCTTCAGACAGATATTGTGTAGAGAAAGTTCCTTACCAGAATATTCTTGTGGACGATGGCGTTACATTTGAAGTTCTTGACCCATCCACGTTGACTTGTGTTGATAACGGCACAATGGCCGATGGCAAACATGTAGTTGAATGCCACGGCAAGGAATCCTGGAAAACCGAGGTTAAGTTTACCAACACTGCCTGTAGCGGCGCCAGCCTTACGACTGGTACGGATCAATGTCAGGAAGGTTTGGGATACGATGCCGCGCAAAATTGTTGCGCACCCGTTACCGCTGGCGATGCTTCTTCTGTAACCATTACAGTCAATATGGGTGAATGTATTAATTAGCACGTAATGAATTTTATATTTTTGTAAGACAAATATAAAATTCCATTTGTAATAAAAACAAGCCTTGGAGATTTTTCTCCAAGGCTTGTTTTTATTTATACTGTGATTAGAACAAGCCAAGCACTTTACCCGTTTTCAGATCAAGATCAATATCATAAAACGATGGTCGGGTTCCAAGGCCTGGCATGGTTCTCATGTCGCCAAGAATCGGATAAAGGAAGCCAGCGCCAACCGAAGCGCGGATCTCGCGCACGCCAACGCGGAAGCCTGTCGGTGCGCCCTTCTTGGTTGCATCTGTGCTGAAAGAAAGATGCGTCTTTGCCATACAAATGGGGAGGTTGTCAAAACCGAGGCGGGTATAACGGGCAATCTGTTCTTCGGCTTCGGCGGAATAATCCACGCCATCGGCGCGATAGATTTCACGCGCGATGGTTTCAATTTTCTCTTTGATCGAAATTTCCAATGGATATAGGAATTTGAAGTTGCTCGGCTGTTTTGCGGCTTTCACAACCGCCTCAGCCAGTTTCTTCGCGCCTGGGCCGCCATCTGCCCAATGTGTAGAAACGACTGCGTCCATGGCGCCCATTTCGAGCGCGGCTTTGCGCACCACTTCCACTTCGGCGGGCGTATCTGTCGCAAAGGAATTGACAGCCACTACAACATTCACGCCGTATTTGAGCGCATTTTGAACATGACGCTCAAGGTTGGGAAGCCCCGCGCGCAGTAAGTCTAAATTTTCATCTGTGTATTCAGATGCCAGTGGTTTGCCCGCTACCACTTTGGGACCGCCGCCATGCATCTTAAGTGCGCGGACGGTGGCAACCAGTACAACCACTTGCGGGATTAAGCCAGAGTAGCGGCATTTGATATCAAAGAATTTTTCCATGCCGATATCTGCGCCGAAGCCTGATTCTGTCACAACATAATCAGCCAGTTTGAGCGCGATCTTATCTGCGATGATGGAAGATTGTCCGTGGGCGATATTGGCAAAAGGTCCTGCATGGACGAAGGCCGGTGTGCCTTCGAGAGTTTGCATCAAATTTGGTTTGATGGCATCTTTCATCAGCACCGTGATCGCGCCCGCTACGCCAAGGTCTTCGGCGGTGACCGCTTCGCCGCTTTTATTAGTGGCAACCACCATCTTGCCAAAGCGTTCACGCATATCTTCGAGACCCGTTGTAAGCGCAAGTACGGCCATGATCTCAGAAGCCACGGTAATATCATAGCCCGAGCGATGTTCAAAGCCCGCTTCATCCTTACCCAAGCCGACTTGAATCTCACGCAGCATACGGTCGTTGATATCGACCACGCGGCGCCAGGTGATGGTGGCTTCGTCAATGTCGAGCCGCGCAAAGCGGCCGCGTTCTTCAACTGTCAGATCATTGGGATTGGTTTTGGGGATGCCGAGTTTCTTCAAGCGGCGCAGCATGGTGGGTGAGAATCTGCGGTTGCCTTTTTTATCAGGCGGGCAGAGCGCGTTGAATAGTTTTTCATCATCCTGTTGTTTTTCGTGCATCACGCGCGCGTCCAACGCGGCGGCTGTCAGGTTATGCGAGGCGGTGATGGCGTGGATGTCACCTGTCAAATGTAGGTTGAAATCTTCCATTGGGATGATCTGCGAATATCCGCCGCCCGCCGCGCCGCCTTTAATACCAAAGGTGGGTCCCTGTGAAGGTTGGCGGATGGCGGTAATCACGGTCTTGCCCAAATGTGCGCCTAGCGCTTGCGAAAGCCCCACGGTGGTTGTGGTCTTGCCTTCGCCGAGCGGCGTGGGGGTAATGGCGGTCACATCTACATAAATGCCATTCGGTTTATTCTTGAGGCGTTCAAGGATTTCGAGTTTTACTTTTGCTTTATACGGCCCGTATAATTCAAGCTCGTCAGCGCGGATGCCAAGTTCGGCGGCAATCTGTGAAATAGGCTTGATGTCTGAGGCTTGTGCAATATCAATATCAGAAGGGACGGGGCGCAGAAGTTTCAACTTAATGGCTTTGAACTTCGCAGGAGCGGCTTTCTTAATGCTCTTTTTTACGACCACTTTTTTCGATGCGGCAACCACTTTTTTTACTTTCGAAGATGATACTGCCTTCACGATTTTCTTTGCGGACTTTGCTTTCGTAGCCATTGAATCTCCTTGTTGATTATATATAATTTTTATTATCCCTATTATCAGAAGTATTCACAAAAAAAGCAAGAGTTATTCGTCACCTTTTTGTCATTCCATTAACAGCGTTCCAACATTTTCGCCTTTTAATGCGCGTGATAGATAACCGCTTTCTTCAGCCGAAAAAATTTGCGTGGTCAAGCCTTTATTCTTTTGGATTAATGCAAGCATTTCCTCCACTTTGGCTTTCATCCCGCCGGTGACATCGGTACTGGCCGAGCCGCCAATGCCTGCCCGCATCTTTTCATAATCTGATAATTGAATCTGTTTCACCAGCCTGGTGCGCGCTGGGAAATCTTCCCACACGCCAGCCTCAATGCCGGCCAGCAAGATGCGTGTGGGGGGGAAGTGTTCTGCGAGAAAAGCAAAGACATCTTCAGTGGATAGAATCGTCCCGCCGAGCGCTTCATCAAAGGCTACATCGCCATGCACGACAGGCAATAACTTCGCCTCCAACGCTTTGCGGATTGGCTCAATATTGTGTGAAGTTACTTTTCTATGATTGGAAACCATCGCCGCAGACGGTGAAAACGGAAGCGCGGCTATGCCTGCATGGATGAGCGCCTCCATTACATAGCGATTCAACTCCGCCGCCTGAAAGCGGACTTCTGCGAAGCCGTGCCATTGTGCGCTGGTTTTCACTCCATCGCGTGTGCCGTGTTTCTTCGCGGCGGTGTGTCCGAATGAGCCAGAGCCGTGTCCTAGAATCAGAAGCAGGTCTGGGGTTGAGTCCAGAACCGTTTTTATTTCCAGAGCGAGGTCTGCCAGTTTATCCAATCTTGGGGTGTAGGGGGTATCCTTATCGGTGATAAGCGATCCGCCCAGTTTGAGGAAGATGAGTTCGTGTGTCATCAGCATATTATAACGTTGAACCTTTGGCCTTAAACGTTTAACGTTATAATCTCAATTATGGATATTCATGCTGGAGTTATTGCTGCGTCGATCTTAATTATTGTGGCCGCTGGGTTTATTGTACGCGCGGCGCTGCGTGCCATGCAAGCTGCGCGAAAATTATCGTTTTATAATTTTCGTCGTATGCGTAACGCAAACGCTTCGAGATTGTTTTTATTTGCTTTGCTTTTGTTTGCCTGCGCAGTCTGGCTTCCGTTTTACGGCGAGCCGATGGTGTATGTGTATTTCCCGCCATCTCTCACACCTTCCTTAACGCCGACCATTACACTCACGCCAACCATCACGTTGACTCCAACGCTTACTGTTCCGCCCACGATTACGTTAACCCCCTCTGTTTCTGAAACCCCCACGCTGACGCTCACCCCATTTTTGCCGGTTGCAATTGAAGCCTTATTTGAAGGCCCGGTGACTCCCAACCCTGACGCAGTTTTTACCGCCATTCAATTTTCAACCGAGTTCGATGGCACGAATCCGATTGACCCGAAAACTGTATTTGAAATTCCCATTCAAACCATGTACGGCGGATTTGATTACAACAACACCATCCCCGGCGTGCAATGGACGGCGCTTTGGTATCACGATGGCAAGTTGATTTGCTATGAAACCAAACCCTGGGATGGCGGCACGGGCGGCATTGGCGGCTATACAGAATGTTCAGCCCCGGCCGGCGGCTGGCTGCCTGGTCAATATGAAGTACAAATTTTCATGGGGCAAGATTGGAAAGTGATTGGGCGCTTTCGGGTCTTCGATGCCCTGTCAACGCCAACTGCCACGCCGTAAAGACAGTAAACCGTAAATCGTAAATCAAAAATCGCAGGATTTCTTTATGAACAAAAAAGCCTTTCAAGAATACTACCCTGAATATTTCGCACATTGTTATGGCTGCGGAAGTATGAATGAACTGGGACATCAAATAAAAAGTTTTTGGGATGGTGATGAATCAGTTTGTCATTTTCAGCCCAAACCTTATCACACCGCCATCCCCGGTTATGTATACGGCGGACTACTGGCCTCGCTGATCGATTGTCACGGCACCGGCACAGCCGCCGCGGCCGGTTATCGCGCCGAAAACCGCGCCATGGATACTGAGCCGCCTCTGCGGTATCTGACCGCTTCTTTACATGTAGATTACCTCAAGCCCACGCCGCTCGGACCTGTGCTCGAAGTCCGCGCGAAGGTGAAAGAAGTAAAAGGCCGCAAGGTTGTGATCGAAGA
>Ga0335394_10003579_pt1 | contig 17639 bp, 6 predicted proteins | sample MAT03_FD_205741 | JGI IMG/M metagenome (GOLD analysis project Ga0335394, IMG submission 205741) | Freshwater microbial communities from Lake Fryxell liftoff mats and glacier meltwater in Antarctica - MAT-03 (spades assembly) (version 2) ... | reverse complement strand
CCCAAAAAGATACTTTCAACTTATTTACAATTGGAAAACGACTATTTAACTATCTCAATAAGAATGGATTAGCTATTCCAGATATTTTTAAATCATTAGTTACTTAAAAAGTGTACGTCTAAAAATGTTCGGGATAAACCCCGAACTTGAGAAAAATAAATCGAAAATTAAGCTATTCTTAGATTTTGGAAAGATTGCGGCTTGAAGTTTTTAGCGAAGTATTGTATCTACAATCTTTGCATTTATTAGAAGGCTTAAGGTAATCTGTAAAACCATTTTTCTTTACATTTGTGCTTAGGCAACGGGGGCATCTTTCGGGTGTATCACACATTAGATAGCTTTAAGTGCTTGATAAAACAAAAATAACACCCCCTGTTACCTTTTACAAAATCAGTGCCATATTTGGCGCACTACCGAATTAATTACCTACATTAGCGTCGATTATGAACACTGGGCTATATTCTTCGGATCAGGCTATCTGGGATGCCTTTCAACAAGGTGATCGGGAAGCCTATGCCTTGCTATACCAGCAATACGCAGACACTCTCTACAAATATGGTCGGCGAATTACCACAGATGTGCCTCTGGTCGAAGACTGCATCCAGGATTTGTTTATCGACTTGTGGCGCACGCACGCGAGCCTGAGTCGCCCCGATTCCATTCGTTTTTATCTATATAAGGTCTTGCGCCGGAAACTGATGAAGGCAATGGCCAAAGTCAACTATGTGCTGGACGAACGGGTTTTGCTCGACGAGGCCCGCATGGAGTTGGTACTGCCCCGCGAGATGGAACTAATAGCCGAACAAAGTACCCAGGAACTGCTGGATAAACTTCGCCATGAATTCAATAACCTCACTCCCCGCCAGAAAGAAGCCCTGATCCTTCGTTTCTACGACAACCTGAGTTACAACGAAATTGCTGAGTTGCTCTCTATTTCCTATCAATCAGTTAATAATCTGATTCATAGGTCAATCATAGCTCTCCGTGTGGCCTTTTCGGTAAAACTAATCCTGGTTTTCATCACCCGATTTACGGCGTAACCTCCCCCATTCTTTCAAGACTTCCCCCCCTGTGATACTCACTGATTGCAATTTTTTAAAAAAAAAGTGCAATCAGTGAGTATCATCTGTCAATAGCGGCCACTGTATTATAGTAAGATGGTATTATTTCTATATTTTATGAGTAGCTTTAAAGATTATTCCCTTGAAGAGTTTGCCGCCGCCGCTTCGTTTCAGGAGTGGGTGCTGAACCCAACGCCCACGAACGCATTCTACTGGAAAACCTTTCTCCACGAGTATCCACAGAAAGAGGCGGAGGTGTCCCAGGCCAGGCTCATGGTGCTGTCCTTACGCTTCAGGCAAGCTGAGTGGGAGCCCGTTCGTAGGCAACGGGTATGGTATCGTGTGGACGAGGCAACCAACGATGTACCCGTATTCAACCGCACGAGCAGGCGATTATGGTACCAGGTTGCCGCCGTTTTCTTGGGCTTCCTGCTGGTGGGTGGTGCCCTGTACCGGTGGACATCCACAGACGCTCTACAACAGGTTTCTACCCAGTACGGGCAGACCCAGGCGGTTCAGCTACCCGATGGGTCAACGGCTTTCCTCAATGCCCACTCGTCTCTTAGATATGCCCAAAATTGGCAGCCTGGCACAATCCGGGAAGTATGGCTGGAGGGCGAAGGGTTCTTCTCCGTAAAAAAACTGACCCATAAAACGGCATTGGGGGTGCAGCCTACCCGCTTCATCGTACATACCGATCAGGTGGCGGTGGAGGTATTGGGGACCAAGTTTAATGTCAATACGCGCCGTGCCGCCACCCAGGTAGTACTGAGCGAGGGCAAAATTAAACTCAATATCGATACCATTAAAAACCAGCAGGGTCTGGTGCTGATGCCCGGCGATATGGTCGAGATTTCGGGCGAAGCTAAACAGGCTGTCCGCCGACGGGTCAATCCGGAGGTTTACAGTTCATGGAAAAACAGCCGTTGGCTGCTGGCGAACACGCCGTTGGCCGAAGTCGGCAAACGCATTGAGGAAACGTATGGCATTCGGGTCATTATTAACGATGAGGCAACCGCCAGGCGAAAGGTAACAGGTTCGTTTCCTTCCAATAATATCGATATGCTGCTAAGATCACTTTCTACCACACTGGATATCGAGGTCGATCAGGTCGATCAGCAGATACGATTTAAACCGTAATTAACCCCCTCTCTGTCCTTTTTCATTGGAAAATGAATTTATGAGAAATTAAACAGCTCACTTAAAAAAATCAATTAACCCTATTAAATCCCTTAATTCCATGTTTAGACTAATACAAGTTTTCCTCGCCAGTTTATGGCTCGTTGTCGGCTTTACGCACTCAGTGCTATCCCAGCCGCTGGCTTCGTTGAAACCAATTATGGCAACTTCCAATCAGGTGGGGGTTAAAACGTTAAAAGCCGCGTTGAAAGACCTAGAAGTACAGTATGGTGTGTTTTTTCTCTACGAGAATAAACTCATTGAAGGGAAGGTAATCCTGACCTATGCGCATCGTGAAAACCGGCTCAGTAAAACCCTGACCCAGTTGCTTGAGCCCCTGGCATTGCGGTATGAAAAGATAAAACAAGATACCTATGCCATTTTAGCGGCTAAAAAAGAAGATAACCCCGTCAAAAGCACTCGGCCTGCCGCGTTGCTCCCTGAGTCTGCCCCATATACCGCTCCACCTGCTTTACAGGGAGTCAGCCTGACGAGCCAACCGCTGAAAGTTAATGTGGTGAACTTGCCAGTGCAGACTACTATTCAAGGTCGGGTAGTCTCCGAAACCGGCGAAGGGCTACCGGGTGTTACTGTGCTCGTGAAAGGAACGTCTACCGGCACGGTAACGGATGCCAAAGGAGAGTACTCCATGACAATACCTGATGAAGCTAAGATTCTGGTATTCAGCTTTGTCGGCTATTTGAAACAAGAAGTAGCCGTGGGCAACAAAACAACGCTGAACGTACAATTACAACCCGACACGAAGAGTCTTGATGAAGTGGTCGTGGTGGGATACGGCACGGTAAAGAAAAGCGACCTGACTGGCTCGGTGTCTAAAATAAGTGAAGCGGCCATTAAAGCCACCCCGATTGTAGCCCTCGACCGCGCCCTGCAGGGCCGCGCCCCCGGCGTGCTGGTGACCCAGACTTCGGCCCGGCCCGGTGGGGTGGCGGCCGTGCGTATTAGGGGGGCCGGGTCCATTAGTGCCGGTAACGAGCCGCTCTACGTGATTGATGGTTTTCCCACTACCGATTTAAACTCCATCAACCCCGGCGACATTGAGTCGCTGGAAATTTTGAAAGACGCTTCGGCTACGGCTATCTACGGCTCGCGGGGATCAAACGGGGTGGTTATAGTGACGACCAAACGCGGCAAAGCCGGGCAGTCGTCGGTGGACGTTGAGAGCTACTATGGCGTACAGAATAACCGCCGGAAAATTCCGCTGCTGAATGCCTCCCAGTATGCCGATTTTATCAATGAAGCCCGGCTGAACGGGGGAGGAACGGCTTACTTCGACGGTTCGTCGGCGGCTCGTCCCCTGCCGACCGCGCTGACCACCGATACGGACTGGCAGAACGAGGTTTTTCGGTCGGCACCGATCCAGAGCCACCAGATCACGCTGTCGGGGGGCGAATCGAAAACCCGCTATGCCATCTCAGGCAATTACTACGACCAGCAGGGCATCGTGCAGAATTCGTATTTCAAACGCTACACCCTACGCACGAACCTGGACCGGGAAGTGGCTTCCTGGCTGAAGGTAGGCCTCTCCATGCAGGCGGCTCATACGCGGAGCAATGCAGCCCGTACCGAAACCGAAGGCGGAGCCAACTCCGGTGTGACCAACTCAGCCCTCAATTTCGCCCCGGTTTTTCCGGTGTACCAGCCCGACGGCCGATTTTACCGCGACCTCAGCCCGCTTAATGGCAACAATGTGGACAATCCCGTCGGGCTGAGTTCGCAACTGACCGACCTGAACTTTACCAGCCGGGTGCTGGCATCGTTCTTCGCCGACGTAACGCTGGCGAAGGGCCTGACATTTCGCACCAATTGGGGGGCTGACCTGATTGGCACCCGGCGCAACTTTTACGTTACCCGTCAGATTGGTCTGGGGGCCGGTACGAATGGGTCGGCCCTCATTTCCTCCGGCCAGTATATCAACTGGCTCAACGAAAATACGCTCACCTACAGCCGCACCCTGGGCGAGAAACACAACCTAACCGCCCTGCTGGGTTATACGTCCCAGGCGTTCCGGCAGGAAGATGTTTCGGCATTGGCTGCTAACTTTATCGATGATTTCGGCCAGTACAACAACCTCGGCGCGGGAACGACCCTGCAGCGACCAAGCTCGGGCACGGTGGAGTGGGCCATGATTTCGTACTTAGCCCGCCTGAATTACGGCTTTAGTGACCGCTACCTGTTCACACTGACGGCCCGGCAGGATGGCTCGTCGCGGTTTGGTCCGGCCCGCAAATACGGCTTTTTTCCATCAGGTGCGTTTGCCTGGCGCGTCATCAACGAGCCGTTCCTGAAAAACCAGAAGCTCTTGAGCGACCTGAAACTGCGGGCCAGCTACGGCCTGACGGGCAACCAGGAAATTGGTAACTACCGCTTTTTGTCGTCAATTGCCGTGACCGCTTCTACGGCCTATCCCTTTGGTGCTCCCCCCGTCCAACTCAACGGAGCAGCACCAAACGGCATCAGTAACCTTGAGTTGGGCTGGGAGAAAAACGCGCAGGCTGACATTGGCGTAGACATCGGCGTGTTTAATAACCGGATTCAACTCACAGCCGACTATTACGTCAAAACCACCTCTGATTTGCTGTTTAACGTAAACGTACCCCTCACAACGGGCTACGGAACCTCCTTACGGAACATCGGTAGAGTGGAAAACAGGGGGCTGGAACTGGGCTTGAACACCATCAACGTAACCGGGGGCAACTTTTCCTGGTCGTCGGAAATCAACGTAGCGTTTAACCGCAACAAGGTGCTTTCGCTCGATGGCCGCCCGGCTATTCTGACGGGCGATGGCTCGACGCACCTCAACGTGCAGAACATCGTTCAACTGGCGGTGGGTGAGCCACTGGGCAACTTCTACGGCCGCGTGGTTGAAGGAATCTTCCAGAATCAAACCGAAATAGACGGTTCAGCCCAAATAACGGCCCGGCCCGGCGATTTTCGCTTTGCCGACCTCAACGGGGACGGGCAGATCAACGACGTTGACCGCCAGGTGATTGGCAACGGCTACCCCTCCCTGTTTGGTGGCATTAACAATACCTTCCGCTATAAAGGGCTTGAACTGACCGCCTTTTTTCAGGGTGTAACGGGCAATGATATTCTGAACTTCGGTCGTTTTGACCTCTACAACCTCAACGGCAACAACAACCAGTCGGCAGATGTACTGAACCGCTGGACCCCGACCAATCCCAGCACCGTGTTGCCCAGGGCCACAACGGCGGGGGGGCAACGGATTCTGTCCACCTTTCACATAGAAGACGGCTCGTACCTGCGCCTGAAAAACATTACCCTCGGCTACAACCTGCCCAGGACCCTGATTGCCAGGGCCGGGTTACAGTCGGCTAAGGTGTATGTATCCGCGCAGAACTACCTGACGTTCACCAACTATTCGGGTTATGACCCCGAAGTAAGCCGGTCTGGGGCTGGCTCCATCAGTCAGGGAACCGACTACGGTGGCTACCCGACGGCCAAAACCCTGTTAGTAGGTCTCAACCTTAAATTTTAAACCACGATGAAAACGATAAAAGCATTCACTAGTATTGTTTTGGGCCTGTCCCTTTGCCTGACGGCCTGCCGACCCGAACTTGACCTTTCACCCGTGGGTACGGTGGCAGCGACTACCTTCTATAACACGTCCAGAGATGCAGAAGCTGCCGTTACAGCCGCGTACAGTGTGCTACGGACGGTGTACGATGCCGAAAATATTGTTACGCCCACCACTGTCGCAGCCGACGATGGCGTACCCTTTCTGACGGGTAATGCCGACCGCCGGGCCTTATGGTCTTATAACCTGGTTTCCACCAATACCTTTTCGCTGAACGTCTGGCAGGTGGCCTACCAGGGTATTCAGCGTTCTAACGTGGTGCTGGCGCGGGTGCCCGGCATTGAGATGGATGAGACCCTCAAAAAGCGGTACCTGGCCGAAGCCAAATTCCTGCGGGCGCTGCATTACTTCAATCTGGTTCGGTTTTTCGGGGCTTTACCCCTAATCACGACCGAAACAACCTCGTTAGACGACGTACAGGTACCCCGTTCGCCAGTGGAGCAGGTGTACGCCCTGATCGAATCTGACCTGAAAGAAGCGGAGGAAGTACTGCCCCAAAGATACACGGGGGCTAACGTAGGCCGCGCCACGCAGGGAGCCGCCAAAGGGCTGCTGGCCAAAGTATATCTGACCCGCGCCGGCAACGTAGCTGCCTCCCCGTACTGGGCGCAGGCAGCCGCCAAAGCCAAAGAGGTTATTGACCTCGGCATCTATGATTTGTGGGCCAACTACGCCGATGTGTATGAAATCAGAAACCGGAATGGCAGAGAGTCCCTCTTCGAGGTGGTGTACCTGACGGATGTAGCGGGCAATACCCAATCGACGCACTGGGCACCGCGCGGCCTGCCCCTCGTGCCGGCCAACGGCTACGGCACTATCCGCCCCACGCAAAGCCTGTGGGCGTCGTTTTCGGCCCAGGATAGACGCCGACCCGTTTCGTTTCTAACGGCTTACACCAATCCGGCTAATCAGCAGCTGGTTACGCTTTCCATCTCCACCACCGATCCGGCACTGGCCATCGCCAATTGGAAATTAGCCGATTTGACAAGTAGGATACTTGGTGGGGGCGGCAAGAGTTTCCCGTATATGCGCTTTTCCGACATACTGCTTATCTACGCCGAGGCCCTCAGCGAGGTCAGCAACGGCCCCACGGCAGAAGCTTATACAGCCATCAACCGCGTTCGGACGCGGGCGGGTTTGCCTGCCCTGCAAAACCTGACCCGTTCTCAGTTTAAGGATGCCATCCTGCTCGAACGGCGGGTCGAATTTTCGTTTGAGGGCCACCGCTGGTTCGACCTCGCCCGCACGGAACGTTTACTCGATGCCGTCAACGCCGAAACGTCCTTTGGCCGTAGTCCAACCATCAGGCCGACCAACGTCCTGTTGCCGATTCCGCAACGGGAGGTTGATGCCAATCCCGCTCTCACCCAGAACCCTGGTTACTGATTTATTTACAGAGGGCTTCAACAACGCCAATTGGCGAAAAAGTTCTCCTCTAACATCAAAATTATGTTCAGACTGTATATGTGCCTGCTGGTGTTGCTGGGGAGCCAGGTGCTCGCCCAGCCGCCAGGCCAGGCCGACGTTATCGTGTATGGCGGTACTGCCGGAGGGATTACGGCGGCCATTGCCGCTGCCCGTGAAGGAGCCAGTGTGCTGCTGATTGAACCGGGACAACACCTCGGCGGGATGCTGACCGGCGGATTGTCGCATACCGACTACGGCGACCGGGCCGTAATCGGCGGGCTGGCCCTGGAGTTTTACGGCCGTGTAGCCACGGCCTATAAAAAGCCCCTGTTTTTCTGGCGGGGACCGGAGCCTACGCTAGGTGAGCAATTACTCCGCGACTGGCTCCGGGAGGCCCGCGTCATGGTAGTGTTCGGGGAACGGGTTGGGCGGGTCCGCAAAGCCGGGACGCAGATCCAAAGTCTTGACCTGGTATCGGGCAAAACGGTGTCGGCCCGTGTCTTCATTGATGCTACCTACGAAGGCGACCTGATGGCCCGGTCGGGCGTTGCCTATGCCATTGGGCGCGAAGGTATCGCCCAGTACGGCGAATCGTGGGGTGGCCGACAGCCCTACTACCCCGACGGGCATAATTTTCACCTGCCCGTATCGCCCTTTGTCAACGAAAAAGACGGGAAACTGCTGCCCCTCATCAACGACCGCCCACAGGCCCGCTTCGGTGAAGCCGACAGTGCGGTGCAGGCTTACTGCTTTCGGTTGCTGATGACCAACGACCCCGCCAACCGCGTCGCCATCACCCGCCCCGCTGGTTACGATTCAACCCGCTACGAACTGCTGCGCCGGTATCTGCTGCTCCGAAAGCCCACCACGCTGGCCGAGACGGGCGTTTTTCATCCCCGCGTCAACCTGCCCAATCGCAAAGCCGAAATCAACTCCGTGGGGCCGGTTTCGACCAACCTGTACGACGGCAGCAACTGGGCTTACCCCGATGCCGACTACCCGCAGCGCGACAAAATCCGGGCTGACCATCTGCTGTACACCCAGGGGCTGCTCTATTTCGTGATGAATGACCCATCCGTGCCCCCGCAGGTGCGGCAGGAAGCCCGGCAGTGGGGCCTGTGCCGGGACGAGTTTGCCGATACGGGCCACTGGCCGCACCAGTTGTACGTACGGGTAGCCCGCCGGATGCTGGGCGAATACGTGCTGACCCAGCACGATCTGGAACGCGATCTGGTCAAGTACGATGCTATCGGGATGGGTTCCTACAACATCGATGTCCGGCACGTGCAGCGAACCTGGCACTGGGTATCCCGATTTCCGGAACTCAGGGGCGAAACCATCAACGAAGGCTACCTGTCCATTCCGATAAAGCCCTACCAGATTCCGTACCGCGCCCTGACGCCTAAGTTCGACCAATGCACCAATCTGCTGGTCCCCGTTTGCCTTTCCAGTTCGGCCTTAGCCTATGCCTCGTTTCGTATGGAACCGCAGTATATGCTGGCTGGCCAGGCGGCAGGCGTGGCGGCTGCCATGGCCAGCCAGCAGCGGGTGCCGGTGCAACAGGTGCCCATTGCCGGCTTGCAGCAGAAGCTATTGGCGCAGCGACAGGTGCTCAGTCTGGAACAAAACCCGAACGGCATTTTTCAGGAGGGTAATAAGGTCTTGGTGGATGATGACATGACCCGCTTCTTAGAGAAAAAAGGGCCCTGGAGTGTATCGGAAGACCCGCTGCTTGACCGCTACCAGATCACCTGCCTGCTGGCACCCGCTGGTTCGGAGGCTACGGCTACCTACCGCCCCAACCTGACCGAAGAAGGCAACTACCGCGTATCGGCCTGGTGGCCTGCCAGCCCGGATTTCGCATCCAATGCCCCGTTGACGATTGTTCATGCCGCTGGTCGGAAGACGCTGCTGCTGAATCAGCGCGAAAATGGCGGACAGTGGAACTACCTGGGCACCTACCGCTTCGGCAAAGGGCAGCCGGCTGAGCTGACGCTGACCACAACCGGCGCGGACGGACGGGTGGCCCTCGATGCCTTTCAATTTGAGCGAGTTCCTTAAAGGTCTATCTACTTATGACTAAACGCATGTACTGGCTTTATTGGGGCTTACTGATTTTCAGCACATCTCTATACGGGCAAACCACCGAACGTATGTGGCTGTCCGGCACTGGCAACGATGCTACCGTTCCCTGGGATTTTTTATGTACCAAAGGCCGAAATAGTGGCCTCTGGACAACCATTTCCGTGCCTTCATGCTGGGAGTTGCAGGGCTTTGGCACCTACAACTGGGGCAATGACAAAGTACATGCCGATGAAGAAGGCTTCTATCGACATTCCTTTACTCTACCTGAATCCTGGAAAAACAAGCGGGTATTTATTGTTTTCGAGGGGTCTATGACCGACACCGAAGTTAAAATTAATGGTAGGCTGGCCGGTCCGATGCACCAGGGTGCCTTTTACCAGTTTCGCTACGAGATTACGTCGCTGCTAAAACCGAATCGACCGAATCAACTGGAAGTCAGGGTAAGCAAACGATCGGCCAATACCTCCGTCAATGAAGCCGAACGTACCGCCGATTACTGGATTTTTGGTGGCATTTTTCGGCCCGTGTACCTGGAAGCCATGCCTGCTGAGCTTATCCGGCGCGTAACCATTGATGCCAAATCAAACGGCGCCCTGAACCTGGCCGTATGGCTGGACAAGCCGCTGACCGCTGGAGCTTACCAACTGACTGCCCAGGTGAAAACCATGGCCGGGCAGCCGGTGGGAGAAGCGCTAACCGCCCGTATCGGTCCGGCCATGACCGACACCGTTCGACTGGCAGCCCGGTTTGACAGTCCCGCCCTATGGTCGCCCGAACAACCCAATCGCTATCAGGTTGAGGTAGTTCTTTCCCGGCAGGGCAAACCTCTTCACAAAATTCGGGAAACGTTTGGGTTTCGTACGCTTGAATTGCGCCCCCGCGACGGGCTTTATCTCAACGGGCAGAAAATTCATTTCAAGGGAATTAACCGGGGTCCGTTCTGGCCTACCTCGGGGCGTACGACAAGCCAGGCAATCAGTGTGCTGGATGTCAATCTGATTAAAGACATGAATATGAACGCCGTGCGGATGTCACATTACCCGCCCGACGCGCATTTTCTGGATACCTGCGATTCACTTGGCCTACTGGTCATCGACGAGTTGGCGGGCTGGCAGTTTCCGCCCTATGACACGGAGGTGGGCCGTAAACTGATTCGGGAAATGCTCGAACGGGATGTGAATCATCCATCGGTTGTGATGTGGTCGAACGGGAATGAAGGCGGATTTAATTTTGATCTGGAACCAGAATACCACCAATTAGACCCGCAGCAACGCCCGGTTATTCATCCCTGGATGAACTGGCGGGGAGCCGACACCCAGCATTACATTGACTTCGGATATGGGGTGCAGGCCGGTTTTCAGGGCCGCGATGTATTTTTCCCTACCGAGTTTATGCACGGGGTGTTCGATGGTGGTCATGGTGCCGGTTTGCAGGACTTCTGGAACGCCATGCGGGCCAATCCCCTGTCGGCGGGGGGCTTTTTATGGGATTTTTGTGATCAGGCCATCGTCAGAACCGACGAGAACGGGCGGTTAGACACTAAAACGAGTGCCGGTGCCGATGGCATTGTGGGCCCGTATCGTGAAAAAGAAGCCAGTTTTTTTGCCGTCAAAGAAATCTGGGCACCCCTTGCTTTTCCGTTGCCGTTTTTGCCGCCCACGTTTAGCGGCCTGCTTCCGGTTGAGAACCGGTTTTATTTTACCAACCTGAAAGCCTGTCAGTTTACGTGGAAATTGACCCACTACTCTGCTGTCTCACCCAGCGACACAGTGACCGTGCGGGGACATTCTCCCTCACCCGATGTGCTCCCGCAGCAGTCGGGGTGGTTGTCGCTGGATTTGCCCGCAGATTTTCATCAACGCTACGACGTACTGTACGTAACCGTGCATGACCCCCATGGCCGCGAAATTTTCACCTGGTCATGGAACCTCTCACCGCCCGGGCAACTGGCCCGGCGAGTATTGGGTTCGTCGGGCACGGTGCCGACGATGACCCAGGACGGACAAACGATTCGGCTCACCAGTGGCTCGGTAAAGGTGGAAATTGATCGCCAAACGGGTTTGTTAGCCAGCGTCAGCAACGCCAGCGGACGGCTACCTTTTTCAAAGGGACCACTGCTGGTAGAAGGGGCGTATGCCGTGGATACCGTTACGACTGCCCGTTCGGACAGTAGCTGCATGGTAAACGTTACGACCAGGGGAAAACACGCTTTTGGCTGGCGCTGGACGATGTACCACTCAGGCTGGCTGGAACTGACGTATTCCTACAGCCAGCGTGGTAATTGGGATGCCATGGGTATCACCTTCAGCCTACCCGACAGTACCGTTCAGCAGGTGGACTTGCTGGCCGACGGCCCGTACAGGGTCTGGAAAAACCGGCAACAAGGGGGGCAGTTTGGCTGGTGGCTTAAAACGTATAACAATGGCGTTACCGGCGAACGGTGGGAGTATCCTGAATTTAAAGGATATTACCGCAATTTTTACGCAGCCCGGCTACAAACCACCGGCGGGTCGTTCAGGGTCATCTCGGCATCGGAAGATTTGTATCTGCGCCTGCTGACTCCTCAGCCCCCCAGGGCGACCAACGACAACACCAGTCCTTATTTTCCGCCGGGTAACCTGTCGTTCCTACACGGTATCAGTGCCATTGGCACCAAGTTTCAGAAGCCCGAAACCATTGGGCCGCAGGGACAGAAGAATATGTACACGCCTAACCGAAATACGGCTCCGCTACGGGGCCGGTTATTATTCGATTTTCACTAACCCAACGGCCATTCCCATGTATTGACGATTGTTTTTGCGTGTAATAGGGGCCGCAGCGGCCTGGTTGCCTTTCCAAACCAGTAGTGCTGTGTGGGCACAAAAGCCGTTCATTGACCGCCTGCCGCCTGCTCCTAATTGCCGTGGATTCCGAATGAGGAGTACCCAATTCGTGCGGGCCACTTTGCCCACGCCCGAAGTAAGAATTGTTAAAATGCTGATTATCAATAAGATAGTCTGTTGTTTTATGTATCTATAATTTTAGTCGACTACTTAAAACCGCAAAACCAATGAACCATACTAAATCGACAAAGTTGACCATGCGCTATTGTATTCCCCTGCTGTTTGGGTTACTCTCTCTGTTTTCCTTAACGCAGGCTTACGCTACCACGTTTACGGTCACGAACCTAAACGACACGGGCGCGGGGTCGTTGCGGCAGGCCATCACTGATTCCCGCGCCGACCTAACTTCAACGGCGGTCAATCCGCACATCATCAACATAACCGTAACGGGTACGATTACATTGGTAGGAGCCCTGCCCAGCGTGTGGGAGTACATCGTCATCAACGGCCCGACCACGGCTCCCGGCATTACAATCAATGCCAACAACACGGGCCGCATCATGGGGGTAAGTCAGCGGGTAGCCGGCTCGTCCACTACGGTGGCGGTGCTGAACGACCTGAAACTAACGGGTGGGTTACTGCCGGACTTAGGCGGTGCCATTCTCGTCAGCAGCAGTAACCTGACTCTGAACCGCTGCGAGCTGTTTGGCAACCGGGCAAACGGTACGACCAATACCAGTCACGGCTACGGGGGTGCCATCATGGTTCGTAACAACAACAATACGCTGCCGTCATTGACGCTCAATAGCTGTAAGGTTTACAACAATTCGAGCTCCAACAGCGGAGGGGGTATTGCCAATGGCGGTGTTTCGGGCGGCAATCCTGACGGGCCGCTGATACTCCGCAATACGGAGGTTTATAGCAATACGGCCACTACAAATTACGGGACTGCTACCGCCACCCCCAGAGGGGGGGGCGGTATCTTTTCAACGGGGCCTACTACCCTGATTGATTCAAAAGTTTATGATAACACGGCTTCGCTGTCGGCAAATCCAGTCAATAGCGCAGGCGCCGGTGGTGGGCTGTACATTGGGAGCGCGGTGGCCACGCTGTCCTACTGCGAATTCTGGGGCAACAAGGCCTTTGATACCAACTTTATGGGCGGGGCTATCGCCAAAACCGGCGGGGGAAACTTAGATCTCATCCAATGCGACATCCACGACAACCTGCAAACCGATGCGACCAGCGGGCTTAGTGCGGGGAGTGCGCTACGCTTTGGAGGAACCGCTACCCTAACGGTTACGAGCAGTTCGATTCGCAACAACACCGTAGCGCGGGGGGGCGGCTTCGGGCTGGGCGTAGTGGTGGCATCCGGTACGGCCAACTTCACCAACTGTACCTTCACCGGCAACGGGATGAGTGGTTTGGCTATCGGCGAGGGCGGAGCACTGGGCATTCGGGGAGCGAGTACAGCCGTTTCCCTGACTGCCTGCACCATTTGGGGAAACACGGCAGGGGCTGGCGGCTCGGGGGGCGGGGTTGCACTCCGTACGGACGTTGGCACATCGCCTAACATCAACCAGTCGATCATCCTCGGCAATACCGCTGCCGGGGCCAACGGCCCGGATATTCGCAGCCAGGCCGCAGGGGTAACAACGAGTCAGGGCTACAATGTGATCGGCTCGACCAGTACGCTACCACCCGCCTTTCTCACGGCTACCGGCACGGTCAGCAATGCCACCGCAACGGGCGTATTTGGCTCGGCTTCTCCCAGCCCGGCCCTCAACGGCGGCCTAACCTACACGCTCTTGTTGCCAGCGGGGACTAATCCAGCGGTGATAGCTCCTCCTTATGCCAACGCACCCGACAAAGACCAGCGGGGTTTTTTACGAAACTCAGCGGCCGAACGCAGCGTCGGAGCCTTCGAGCGGGCGGCTCAGTCCTATTATTTCCAGAATATAGAAACAGCCGCATTGAACTACGTCAGCCCCGGTTCGGGGGCCATACCCCTGACGGCCACGCTGGAAGCCGCATCGACAAACCTTATTTCCTCGGGGAGTGTACAGATTGTGGGTGGGTATCAGAACGGCATAGACCTGCTGGCCGCCGGCACATTGCCCGCCGGCCTGACGGCCGCCTTCGACGCGGCCACCGGTACGCTGACCCTGAGTGGCAGCCGGCCCGCCTGGGCCTATCAGGATGCGTTTCGGGCCATTACCTACCAGAACGCCAATCCGGGCGCACCGGTCTATGGTAGTCGTACCCTTAGGTTCTCCATCAACGACGGAACGGCGACCCTGACCCAGGACCGCACCCTGAACGTCGTCTCGCCGACAGCCCCTACCTTAGGCGGTATAGAGGCCGCGCCGATGCCGTTTGTACAGGGCTGCAACCACGCCACCTCCTTCTACCTCACCAGTAGCCTGAGTGTAACGGCCTCGGCCGTAGCCTCGGCAACGGTAGCATTTGCGGCCAACTACCAGACGGGTCAGGATGTCCTGGATTTGGTGACCGTGCCGGCAGGCATGAGCAAAAACTGGAATGTAGCAACTGGCACGCTGACGCTGACGGGCCTGCTGTCGGCGGCTACCTACGAAACGGCCCTGCGGGCGGTCATTTACAGAAACACGGCTGCCACGCCCAATACGTCGGCCCGCACGGTGTCATTCCAGATCAGCGATGGCTTCAACCCGGCGAGTAATATCCTTACGCGCGGCATCACGTTTACCACCCTGCCAACCGGGGGCGGGGGCTACACCTTTCCGGCTAACGCGGTCATCAACATCCTGTGTTACAATCCTGACCTGAACCTGGGCATCATTGACGCGACACCCTATATCCAGCAGGCTATCAACGAACACGCTATTCTGGGTTCTATGCAACGGCGCGTGTTGTACTTCCCTAACGGCACATACAAGATTACCAGTCCGCTATCGCTGGCTTCGGCCAACAGTGCCGGTACGGCTTCCTCCCGCAATGGCTTCATCCTCCAGGGGCAAAGCCGGGCGGGGGTGGTGCTGAAACTAACCGACAACAACCCGGCCTTCCAGAGTACCACGAATCCGGCACCCGTTTTCAGCACCGTGCAGTATTCGCCCTCGGTGCTGCCACCGTTCAACAATGTGGCGTTTATGAACAGCGTGTTTGACCTGACCATTGATGTGGGGGCCGGCAACCCCGGTGCAGTAGGTCTGTGGTACATTGCCAACAATGAAGGTACCGTGCGCGACGTGCTCATCAGAAGTTCCGACGCGGGCAAAATCGGGGTAGCGGGTATCCAGATGGACCGTATCTCGCTTCCTGGCCCAGCCCTGCTGAAGAACGTCGAGATTGACGGGTTTAGCTACGGGATGCGCGTCGGTTCGGGCCAGTACGGGCTGACGATGGAAAACATCACCCTGAAAAACAGCCTGCTGGGAGGCATTCTGAATCAGGATAATTTGCTTACCATAAAGGGGTTAACGACTCAGAACTGTTCGGGGCCGGCTATCGTGAACAAAATCTCGACCGAAACCTGCTCGGGCGGTTGCCCCGGGTCGGTCAACGGGATGATTACGCTGATTGATGCCAGCTTAGGCGGTAGCGGAGCAACCGCTCTTCTGAATGAGACGGCTACCAGTGCCACCATCAAAGGCCAATGGTTTCTACGAAACATCAGCCAGTCAGGGTACACCAACACGCTGACCTACAATGGTACGACAGTAACGGGTTCCATCGCCGAATGGACCAGCACCGCTCCGCTCGAAAAGTGGGCCAATACCCCGGCTACCAGCCTTAATTTAGGCGGAGGGTCTGTTCCCGATGCACCCACGGTTGCCTGGGACGACCCGGCCAACTGGGTCAGCGTGACGGATTTTGGCTACACCCCTGGCAGTTCAGCCGATGCCAGCATGGCCATCAAGGCGGCTATTGATTTCATGAATCAGCCGGGCAACGCGGCCCGCTCAACCCTGTATTTTCCGGTAGGGGCCTACACGCTGGGGTCGGGCAACATCACCATAGCGGGCAATGTCCGGCGCATCATCGGCAACTTCGCCACTTTGCAGACTCTCCAGACGCTGGAACAGCAGGCCATACCTATCTTCAAAATCAACTCGACAAACTACCCGGCCCTGCGTATTGAGCGACTGAACGTCACGATGTCATCGCTGGGCAGCCCCACTTCCGACCGTCGCAAGAGAGTGTTGGTATTTGACAACTCCTCCGACAAAGATGTCATTATTGCCAACACTTTTAATCACCAGGGTAAGTTTTACAAAAACAGCGGGGCCACCGGGCGGCTGTTTCTGGAGGACGTGGCCTCGCTGGGGCAACAGTTTCACACCGTCGATCCGTTTAAGTTTACGCCCTATCCTGAAGCGGTTCCGCAATTTGATTTTGGGTCGCAGCAGGTGTGGGCGCGCCAGTTGAATCCCGAACAGATTGATACACACCTGCAGGTCAGTGGCGGGCAGCTCTGGATTCTGGGCCTTAAAACCGAGCAGCCTGGTACGGTCATCAAAGCAGATAATGATTCCCAGGTCGAACTGCTCGGGGCGACCATCATGCCGTTTCGCGAGCCGGGACAAACGCCGATGTTTGAGTTGACGAATTCCAAAGGGACGTTTACCTTTGGTGAGGGCGGTAGTGCAGCGGCTTTCACCGATCATGCCTATTACGATGTACTAATCCAGGAAACGCGCTGTGGCATAACCCGGCAGCTTCTTCGGAGCGAGGCACCCAAACGGCTGACAGAAAAAAATCCGTTCTCAGCGGTGCCGCTATATATTGGCCGGGCCGGTGTGCCGCCCACGGCCAGCCTTGCCGCCAGCGGCACACTGACCTGCGCCACCCCGAGCGTGACGCTGACAACAACCGCAACAGGCGGAACGTCTTATAGTTTGAGCGACGGCCAGAGCAACAGCACAGGCATATTCATGGTCAGCACGGCAGGCACTTATACGGTAACGGTGAATTTCACCGGTGGCTGCACAGCCACGGCTATGGCCACGGTCACCGGCAGTACGACGGCCCCCACGGCCAGCCTTGCCGCCAGCGGCTCGCTGACCTGCGCCATCCCGAGCGTGACGCTGACAACAACCGCCACGGGCGCTACGTCTTATAGTTTGAGCGATGGCCAGAGCAACAGCACAGGCATATTCGTGGTCAGCACGGCAGGCACTTATACGGTAACGGTGAATTTCACCGGTGGCTGCACAGCCACGGCTATGGCCACGGTCACCGGCAGTACGACGGCCCCCACGGCCAGCCTTGCCGCCAGCGGCTCGCTGACCTGCGCCACCCCGAGCGTGACGCTGACAACAACCGCCACGGGCGCTACGTCTTATAGTTTGAGCGATGGCCAGAGCAACAGCACAGGCATATTCGTGGTCAGCACGGCAGGCACTTATACGGTAACGGTGAATTTCACCGGTGGCTGCACAGCCACGGCTATGGCCACGGTCACCGGCAGTACGACGGCCCCCA
>Ga0335394_10003578_pt1 | contig 17640 bp, 20 predicted proteins | sample MAT03_FD_205741 | JGI IMG/M metagenome (GOLD analysis project Ga0335394, IMG submission 205741) | Freshwater microbial communities from Lake Fryxell liftoff mats and glacier meltwater in Antarctica - MAT-03 (spades assembly) (version 2) ... | reverse complement strand
CTTTCACAAACCCAGTAATTTCCCGCATTTCCGTGCGCATGGCGAGGATCGCACCCGCGTGTTTCGACTAAATCCGGCTGTAATCCCCATGCGGCTCACGCGTCCGGTACGACCTGAACGCTGAGCATAGTTGGCTGGGCTTGGCGGAATGTTCCGCATGGCCACTGCCTCGAGGTCACCGATATTTACTCCCATTTCAAGCGTAGGAGTGCAGACCAGCACATTGGGGCGCGGCGGATCGCTGTCCATGAATCCGCGTTCGATACTCTCGCGTTCTTCGTCAGGAACTGCTGCTGAGTGTTCCGCTGGGTACAGCGGCGGCGAATACTTCTCGACCGCCATCACAGCGTTTAGATTACCTTCAGCGATTGGTCCAACCCATTCCAGCATCTTGCCATGACAACTGGAACGTGAACACGGCAAGTTTGGCTTTTCGTTCGACTCAATGCGATCGCAGATCGAGCACCGGAGGAATGTCTTGCCGATTTCGAACTCGAGCAAATCGAAATCGACCTGCAATCCGAGCGTCTTGTCGTCCTTGCTTCCGATCGATTCCAGTGTCAGGTAGCTAGCTCCGTCCTTTTCAGTCGCCAGCCAGTTTAGGAAATCCTGAAACGATTCTTCACTTTGATCTTCCCCGTGAAACTGCCGCCACAGTTTCTGCGGCCCTGCCTGGTTTCCTTTCGCGTTCCAGGTCGAAGTCAGTCTGTAGCCTTTGCTGGACAGGCTGTTTTGTCCCGGTTCGACGAACCCTACAGGGATTCCGACCTGTCGATTGACGGTGATTTTGTAATCACTCGCAAGTTTGTCATTCGAGAACATCCTGGTTTTGAGTATTTCATGACTGAGCGCCATGCGATGGCGGAAAAAATCCAGCAACGCGACGACTGATCGACGTGCGAGTTCCGGTTGAAGCCCATGCTCCACACACAGACCCACAAACTCATCTGATCGCATCTCTGCTTCGAGTTCGGCGTATCGTACTTTGACCAGCCCCAGACGCTCGAGGCCAGCGCGGACGCGAGCAGCGATGGCGAACTCTCCAAGAAGATCACCTGCGATTTCCTTCTTCCGGCGCTTTTGTTCGTCCTTCTTTTTGCTGCGTTTGTATTTACCCTCTTCGATGCAGCGTTCGTAGATCTCGTCTACCAGCCAGTCGAAATCGTGAGGTTCTGTTTGGCGGCAACTTTGCACCAACTGGCATGATCGGTGGATCGGTGACTTCTGTAATCACCGCCTCGGGCGGAGTCAGTTGACTGGTCAATCTCGTGAAAAAGTCTGCAACGCCGGCGCGAGGATCAGCGTCTTCTCCAGCCTGCAGCGTGGCAGATGTGCCAATGAATAATGGCTGAGAGTCAGGGTTCGATTTCCTGAGTGCTTCGCGAAGTCGCCGCAACAAACAGGCCACATCCGTCCCCAGCAGGCCGTGATATGTGTGAACCTCGTCCAGTACGATGAATCGGATCTGGTGATTGCGGAAGATCTCGCGACCGTCGCCGCGCATCAGCATGTATTCCAACATCATGTAGTTGGTAAGTAATAGGTCAGGCGGCTGGCTGCGAAACTCTGTACGAATGACGCGCTCGTTGTCAGGAACGCCAGCGGGTCGCGATCCCCACATCTTGGTTTCGCGTGTGTAACGGCCGTAAGTGACGTTGGTGCCTGCCAGTCGTTCACGAATACGGTTATTCTGATCATTGGCCAGAGCGTTCATCGGATAAACGTGGCAATGAGATCCGCTTGCTCAATGTCATCAATCAGCCTCGCAGCCAGCCGATGGTCATCATCGTTGCTGTAACGAGTTTGCCGGACCCAACGAATGGCACTTTGCACAAGCCGATGCTCGTGCTTAAGGATTTCATCGGCTTTCGTTCCCTTTGGAACTGCTTCCTGTTCGATATACAGGCCTTCGAATTGAGTGGGCATCCGACCGCCCAGCCAAAGCGACGGGACACTCGACACAGCCAGTACGGTGTCCTGGCGTGTGGATGAGCCACCGGCCAGCGAAATGGCTCTCACTATGAAGTCCGGCAGGTTTACGTTGATTTGTGTACCAGCATCAACGGCGGATCTCAGTTTTACCAATTCAGCGTCGGTGGGATCGTCGTCGCCCAAAACGGCCTTTGTTCGAACATCCGAGACTCGCGCCAACTCGGCGTCGATGACGCGATCGGCTTCTGCCAAGGCCGCCTTGAGGTCGTCCGGCGACTGAGCCAGAAGTTCTTCGATGCGATCGGTTTGCAGCGAACCAAGCACATCACCCACCGAGCCGAGCGCCCTAATCTGTCTTTCAATCTTGTCAAACAGACGAGCAAGCAACTCGCCTTCGTATGTGTCTTCGGCGAAGAGATACGCGAACTCACATGCGTGGGTTTGTCCGTAACGATCGACACGGCCCTGCCGCTGAAGCATGCGGTTTGGGTTGAAGGGCAATTCACAATGAATCACACGGTGGCAGTGTTCCTGAAGGTTGAGACCTTCACTGGCGGCATCGGTCGTGATAAGCAGCAGATTCTCCGGCCTGGCAAAGTCGGACAACGCCTTCTTGCGTTCCGGTCCGCTTAGTCCGCCGACAAAACGAACGATCTTCCCGTCGTAGCCGTGCCTCTGCAGGAACTCGATCAGCCAATCAACGGTGTCAGTGTATTCTGAGAAAATGATGAACTTGTCGTCAGGGTGTTTCTCGTGAACGGTTTCCAGTTCGCCGAGCAGCTTCTCGGCTTTCGACTCCGTGTCTGTCGGACATTTCAGCGTGAGTTCTTCCAGTTCGATCAGGTCTTCTTTTTCCTGCTCAATAGAACGAATCTTCTGACCCGCTGTACGTATCTGCGTCAGATAACTGCGATGAACGTCAATTTCGAGCTGCGTCAGGGCATCATCGGGAATTGTTTCTCCCTTACGAAGTGATCGCAGATGATCACGTCGCACTTCTACGTTTTCTGCCGCTTCGTCCAAATTGCTCATGCGGTTGTTGATTGTGGAGCGCAACGCTGCCATTGAAGAGGCGGCCCTCTTGCGAAGCACGGTGGCGACCATGCGTAACGCATACTTATCGCGTGATGTCTTCAACTTGTTGGCCTGATCATCCAATTCCTTTGCCTGCCGCGACACGGCGCGATGCACGGCCGCTTCGGCCTTACTCATCTCGACGGCCAGCGGCCTTGACGGCTTCGGCGGTACAAAAAAGTCTTCGCCGTTTGGTTTCTTGATGTGTCATTTCAGATGGCGGATCAAGTAACGGCTGTAGTTCTTGTAATGCAGTTTGTTGACGTCGGGCACGAGCGTCGGCTCCAGCAATCGCAGCAAAGACGCAAAGCTTTCGTCATAGCCGGAATGCGGTGTGGCCGAAAGCAGCAGCAACGCGTCGCTGGCCTTCGAGATCCACTGAGCCAGCCGGTGACGCTCGGAAACATCATCGGTGAGGGTGTTGTCAGCCAGATGGTGGACTTCATCGCAGACGATCGCACTGAAGCGGACGTTCTGGAGTTCTCGAAACGCGCCATCGCGCCGTTTGATGAAGTCAAAAGACGCAATGATTCGCGGTTCCGTTGCCCATGGATTGCCACCAACCTCAATTTCTCTTTTCGCATCGTGAACACCTTCACGATCAAAAATCTTGAAGTCGAGTCCGAATTTGGTCGCCAATTCTTCCTGCCATTGTTCAGTGATGCCCGCTGGACAGACAATCAAAATTCGGTCGGCGCGTCGGCGAGCCATGAGTTCGCGAAGACAGAGTCCTGTCTCAATGGTCTTGCCGAGACCTACGTCACTGGCGTTCAGAATCCGAGGTCTTGGAAGGGACAGCATCCGCAGCGCTGGGATCTGCTGGTACAACTCGAAGCGAACACGAGAACGCCCGGCGGCAACCAATGCGTTCGGTGGCGGTGCGAGCGTAAGTTGGAATGCCTCGTGGAGCAGACGAAATCTGGCGTCGCGGCCAATTCGATCGAGCGTTAGCTCAGGGATTTCCTCTGGTGTGACTGGTTCGAGCGGATAGATCACGGGCCACTCTTGATTGCGAAGAGGGCCGTCAGTCGCCCGAACCCGTATCCGATATGAAGGAGTGTCGCCAGACGTCAGCGGATTTGAATCCACGACAACGCATTTCTCGCCACGGCATCTAACCGTCATTCCTGCTGAGAACATGCGCTGTGGTCCCTACCTTGTTGTAGAACGAACTGTCGCAAGAAATTGACAAAAAAGATCCTGCTTTTGATTTAACGAGTTGTGTTTGAGCTTCGTTTCGGGACACTGAAATTAGTGTAGTCGGCTGGGATCAAAAAGTGGTGAATCATTCGCCGCCGCTTACTGACGGAGGGGGAACGGTACCAGCCGAGACGACGGGGTACAATCAGGATAAAGTTTGATCTGCGGATTCAGCCATTACTTTCAACCACATACTGGGACCAAGATTTGTTGGACCTAAACACTCGTGCCGAGTACTTTCAGGTCTCGTCCTTTGCTATATTTTGCCAACAGGATCGCCTGTGCAGCGAATGCAAAAGCAGTCGATGATTGATATTGGCATCAGCCCTTGTTCTCCACAGACCGTGTCGAATCTGTTTGGCCTGACGCTTATCAAGCGACGCTCTCAACAGCATTGAACTGCCAAACGGATATGACTTGCCCCGACCGACGGAACGAATTCGACATGGATCCTGCAAAATCAGTTTGGCTCTATGAATGCCAAACCGGAAAGAACGTCCAAGCGGCCGTCGAACCGCTGAATCGAGAATCGGCAAAATGGCTTTGTTCCGATTGGTTCGAGCCGAACTGGTGGACGATCTCCGACTTCCTGAATCTACCCGAGGAGCAGCCTGATTTTCACTGGGACTGGGTGGCTTTGCTGTCTCGGGATCAGAACAAGCCCGGTCGCAGGGCGGTTTGTCTGAGGACAGCGGACGGTATAATTCAGGGTGCGATGGTCTATCGAATTGGGGTGACTTCAGCATTGGACGCGACAAAAAATGCGACTTTTTTCGACAGAATTGCAACAGCACCGTCAAACCGGGAAGAACTGGTCTCGACTCCCGTATTTCGCGGGGTGGGAGAGGCTCTGCTAAGGTATGCTGTCGCTGAAAGTTGGTTTTACACGCTGGGTGGTCGGGTGAACCTGTTTCCCGTTGTGAATGTCGAGTTTTACGTGAACCGAAATTTCCGGCGGACGAGCGTGACGGATCCGGAAACGAACGATATCCTTTATGAACTTTCAGCAGAGGACGCTGAATCCTGGCTACGGGACTGTGGAGGCTTGTGATGGCAAAATTTACTCAACACTCAAACGATTCCATATCGGTGGTTGGTGGGTCTGACTTGCCGAACGCCATGGACCCGACGTCCTGCGATGATTTCGGCGCACCGGCAAACGATCTGGATCGCCGATTGTATCTGCTGATGAAGTTGAATCCGGACATTGACCTGAGTTTTCGCCTGGACGATCTCGCGGCAATGGATGACTCAACAAAGAAAATGTTGATTGGCGACATCCATTCGCTGCTGCACGTCGCACCGTTGAAATCGTCGACTTTGTGATTTCGCGTCACGATGCACTGGCACTGTCCGCCGATGCCTTTCCACAAGGCCCCGAAGCTTTATCACGGCATCTTAAGGTTCGGGTTGAAACCGGAGTCCTCAGCGGTTGCGAAGGCTGGTGCATTCGGCGGGGCGAGCACGCGATCATCAGAATCAATGCCGCTTCGGCTGCGACTCGGCAGCGATTCACACTCGCCCACGAATTGGCCCACTTGATTCTGGGGACGCGGCCAGATGTATTGCGTGAACCGTTTCGATCTGTCACGGCAGAGGAAAAAGCGGCTGACCAACTGGCCAGTGAACTCCTGATTCCGGACGAAAGAGCCAGAGCGTTCCTGGGGCGAACATTGCCCATTGATGCAAAACGAATTGAGCGTTTGGCGCTCATGGCCAATGTGTCTTCCGTCATGGCAGCGTGTCGCATTGTCAGCATGACAACTGAGCTTGGTCTTCAGAATGCCGCAGTGGCGTTCTTTGATGGTGAAGGCCGGTATAAATGGCGGTACTCGGCTGGATTGAAGTTTACCGACGACGAAGCAGCCCGGTTATACCCGATGGTCATCGCATCACCGACGCCGCTGCGCATTCCAAATGCCGACGGAAATACGATCGTTTGTTCCCGAATAAACGCGCAGCAGTATGCTGCTCTCTTGTTTCAGCTTTTGCCGCCGGATATCGCGGAACAACCGACCGTTGAGGAAAGAACTCAGCAACTGCGTGGCCTTCTGTTCAATGGAGACTACTCGTTCCAGCAAAGCGTTGCGGGTGCCATCGGCTGGATTCGCAACAAGTTCAGTCATCTGACTGTGGACGCCGCTTTAGCGGAGTTTGATGCGAAGTATCTGCAAACGAAATGGACACCGGCTCAACGTCAGAGACTCATGTCTTCTGATGGTCGCGAATTCCTGAGGCTGGAACTTGAGAAGTCCTGTCGAATTGCCGGTCCAGAAGGGTGATAACCCCTTCAGATGCTGAGCGATAGGCAGGCCAAGTCCGTAACGATCAGATGATCCAGAAGCTTGATCCCCAGGATTTCTCCTGCTTCCTTCAGTCGCCTGGTGACCTTGTGGTCCTCGGGACTTGGTGTGAGAACGCCTGAGGGATGGTTGTGGGCGATTATGATCGAGACGGCTCCGGCGAGGATGGCTCGCTGGAAGACTTCTCGCGGATGTACCACAGCTGAATTGGCTGTTCCGATTGAGACGATCGAATAGCTGGCCACCTGATGGGCTCCGTCAAGGTACAGGGCGATGAAGTGTTCGCGGCTATTGTCGGTGAGGATTGACCTGACAAAGTCAGCCACGTCGTCTGGGCCTTTGATGGCAAAGAGCTTGGATGTTGTCGGCTGATATGTGACCCTCACTTCCCGGATGAATGTGTCTGTGTACCTTGCTCCTTTCCGAGTCTTTCTGATTGTCATGATTCTGTTTCTCCAGTTGTTTCACTTGCTGTCGGCTGCAGCAGATTGTTTCAGTCCCTGATACCGGCCGTTGGTATCGAGTCCTGAAAACACGACAAGTCAAGGTGGAGTCTTTCGCGCAGCGAAAGCAGCAGCCGACGCCAAAGGCGGGAGCGGACCTTGACGTCGTGATATCATCAGGACTGCCAACGAACGGCTCTTCTTTTGTTGCTCGTGTCTTCGACGCCAGTCTTCCCGACACGGAGTGTCGGGCAATATTGAGATCCCGGCGAAGTTCGCGTTAGGGATGTGCAGAGTGCGAAGCAGTCCGGCTTGCCGGACCGAGCGTATGCGGAGCCCGAAGCAGCCCGGGCCCGAAGGGTAACGCCCAGATTCTATTTCAACAGGCCAAGCGAATGGCCCACATCGACTTTGAGGGATCGTTTCCAAAGATGTTCAGTGTACGACCGCGATAGATCGCCGTGTGTCCAAAGAATGCCGTGGAGCTGCCGAGGTGCTCTGAATTTCCGGCGGCGGTGACACTCGAACCCAGCCATTGTCATAAGTCGTGACAACACAGCCATGGCTCAGCCATTCCCGTCGAGCTTCAGCTGCTGCGGTGGAAGATCGAGTGTTCTCCTGATTCGCGAAGAGGGTAATGCGGCTTCTCAGAGTTCCATGCGGTTGAGTCGGAACCCAGTGGCTCAACTCAAGTGGCAGGTCCATTGAAGTCACACCGGCCACAACATCGGCCAGAGCTGAACCTGCACCGTTGGCTGAAAACTGACAGCGATGCCAGTCTTGTTCCAACGCTGCTGCACTGCTGGAAAACAATGGAGCCAGATTCACCGTTTCACTATGCCCGTTCAGCTGTCCTCCATCAATCTGTTCCGTGAAGACCAGCAATGGATCAAGGTCGCATCCATTGCCACAGCTTTCTCGGAGTGTGTCAGTCATCAACTGGCGAGTTCCGGCCTGACCAAACAGTCCAATCCCCATCGGCTGGCCAGCTCGCATCCATTTGTGACATCCTGTGACCACAAAATCGGCGACAGTAAGGAAATCATCGATTGGGACATGGCAGAATGCCTGAGCCGCATCGACAAGAACAAATTGAATCTCACTGGTTTGTCGGATTCGTTCGACGATGGCCCGGATGGGGACTCGAATTCCCAAATGGTCCACAGAAGGCAGGAACAGTCCGTCGCAATGGTTGTCGGCGTATGCTCTGGCCAGGAATGACGCCACATCGTCCGCAGTCCAGCCTTCACGGAAGATGGCATCGCGCAGTGGGACCGTCGTGACGTGGCCACCTGAGGCCAATGCCTGCCGCGTAACTGCGTCCAGATATGTGGGCCAGCTCAGGTCGGTCGTCAGGACGTTGCGGGAAACCTGAAACATGCTGCGTGCGGCCAATTGCACCAGCGAGAGCGAACGACTGGCGAGCAGCACGTTCCAGTAATCGGGGGCACCGGTCAGTTGGCGAAGCGACTGTTTGAGCCCTCGAACACCGGACCATGTCTTCAGGGCAGGGAAACGGCTCTGGTAGTATTCCGGCCAGACTTTGTAGCCGTGTTGCAGGAATTCTTCGAAGTACAGCGTTGAGGGTTCTTCGGCCGTCAGTCGAACGAAGTCTATTTGTGCATCTCGTGCGGCCGGTAAGGTCTGGCCCAGCCGCGCCGTATCCAGATAGAGGAGCGGTCGCAAGCCTGTACTTTCTCCCGAGCCACACCAAGTGACCCGGGTACCCGATCAGTTTAGCGACCGACTTCGTACCGATCTACGAATCGTTCCACAGATTCTGCGTACACGGTCAAACGATTCCAGCGGTCTTCCGCTTCGGCGACTTTCGTATAGTCGAATGTGAGCACAAATCGGACTGTGCGGCCGTGGTCGTCCAGTTCCTGCGTCCCGAGAGCTCTGGAACCATAGATCCCAATATCCGCCATGAGTGCTGGCTCCTGCTGCAACGCGGACGCTCGTACAAGCTTAAGATTGATGCCACCAATATGCTGATCATACAGCCAGCGTCGAATGGGTTCGACCGGCAATTTGCTTTCGCTGGGCCACAGCTCCTCGGCAAGGATTGCAATACGTTCAATCGCCAGCGAGCCAGTCTCCTGCAGCTCGATGTTCACCGCCATGCTTTTTCGTCCGGGCTCATCCTGCCAATAGGCGGCATTTCGAACCCACGCGACGGATCGATACAAATACAGTCCGCGACTCCGCAAAAGTCGCTCGTACACGATGCGCCACGTTTCAGTGCCTTCAAAGATGAGTGACCCGGCTGCGATGGAAGTCAGTCGTCGGTTCAGTTCGTCGATCTGCTCGAAGGCGATGTCACGATAGATAGGATCGTGGTGCCGACTTACTTTCAGCAGCAAGGCTGTGGTGCGGCGGAAACGTTCAAACACCTGTTCATCACGGGCCAGTTGAAATGAGGCATCCAGCTCCGCAGGCAAGTCGATGTGAGACGAGATTGGCATCGGCGTGCGGATGACGAGCCCCATCAGCACGCTCAGCAGCAGCCCACAGACAACGACCACGCCATGCAGCGACAGCAATGAGGCAGACACTGATACCAGAACGCAACCGATCAACGCCAAGGCAATTGGCCACCAGCGATGCTGGTTCTGTGTGGGACGATCGGAAGGAAATTCAAACACTCGACGACCGTACTACAGTTTGCGGCCGTTGGCAACAGGAGCCTCACGCTTCAGGAATATTGGAACAGGGGACAGAGAGGGGCCGGTGGTGCCGCTCTCTGAACCCTTTGCTGTCCTGTTGTCGTCCGGCGAGAACGGTCTGTCGTCAGAACGGACCGTCATCGCCAGGGGAGTCATTGCCGGAATGACCATTACCATTCGGCTTCTCCGAACTCTGTGCGAAGATCCAATTATGCGCCTGGTCGCAGACCTTGGCCACAAGCGGAAGATCGTCACGACCAAAGCTGTTGGAATCCTTCCAGTCTTCGCCATCCTTGTAGAGTCGTGAGACTGTCACGTTGTGGCGAATCCCGTTTTCGGTCCGATTCTGCCAGATGGCCGCTCGAACGCGGCCCATCCGGATTTCATGAACAGGACGTACTTTCGATTCGCGGGTTTGTGAACTGGTGGCAGTTGCCATGATCCGATTCTCCTTCAAAACGCTCAAAACCTTGAGAAGTAACGACCGCTCCAAACGCTGGAGCAGGTCAACGCATTACAAAACCTCACAACACGATCCAGAACAATCCGGAGCGACAAACGGTTTCAGCCGTCCGCCGCTCTCCTCAACGCGCTGCGACAAAATTTGATGGCGACGTCTCGATGTTTGTTCGATACGTCGGCATCCTGAGCCGAAGTCACAGGCGGAAAACCGCCGCGAGCGAGCCAATCCAGGAGCGACTGTGCGCGTTCGCGAGTGGTTTCCCAATCTTGCGCCAATACGGCGGACTGCAGTTGTTCCCACGCTGTCTGTGGATCCATGGGACACCGCCTCAGGCGGCCTGAGCCAGTGACAGGAGCTGTGCCACCTTGTAGTCGGCGTCAGCGCGGTCGGCCGCATACTTGCTCCGCTGTGTGAGCCGCGTGAGGGCATCCACCAGCGAGAAGATTGTGAAACCTCCCTGAGCTCGGGCAATCTCCATCGCTTCATTGATGAAGTGCGCCGGTATCCCCTGCTTGCCGAGTTCCTTGGCGACGGATTCCGAATCCGTTCCGAGACGAGTCTGCATGGCCTTACGAAGGACATTTGCAAACGCATCCCGCCGCGCATCCCGCTTGGTCACCAGCGCATGAATGTGCCGCTGAATCTCCTGCAGGCCGTCCCGCACACTGGCGGTATGCTTGCGCGTAAACTCCACCACATCGACGGCATCCCAGACGATATGATTCTGGCAAATTCGCTGGAACCAGAAGGACTGCATACCCAGCGAACGTCGACCGACTTCCGAGTTCCAGACAAAGAATCCGGGAGCGAACTCCTCGCCGTCGATCTCAATCCAGCCAGTCGGATCAATCAGAAAGCAGAACATGTCCTGCTCACCGCAGTACAGCCCGGAACCACCGTTGAAGGCAGTCTGTGGCGGCTGAAAATCGACGGCTGCATCACGCACCACTTCCAGCAGCTCGCTGTTCCAAAGACGGGTGTAGGACACACCGTGAATAGAACGAACGGACTGACCGGTCGTCAGCAGTTGAATGGGTTTGTCGCTCTGCGGCAACGTGTCACGAAAGGCCAGCCTCGCTGTTTCCGGATGGAAACGATTGACGGTCTCCTTGCTCATGCCAGCCAGACGGCACATCTGATTGAAGGACCAGTCGGTCAGGCCGACGTCACCTCCGTTCTCCAGCGTAAGCAACAATCCATCGTCCTGAACCCGTGGCATCAGCGATTGAGGCCGTTGCCACACATCCGACGAATACTGTCGTTCCTGACGACAATGATCGTGAAGCTCCTTCAAGTTTGCGAATGATTCGTCGGGACCTCGCCGAAACAATTCACGATTCGCACGTGTCAAATTCACCATCAGTCCATCTCCTCGGACAAAACGAGTTTTCGGGTGCCAAAGCCACAGCGTCCACCAGCACCCGGCAGGTGAACGCCATGACTCTGGACTTGAACCGATGAACTGGACCGGCATGAGGAATGCGCCTCAATGCACGGCTGAAAACCATTAGGCACCACCGCCCTCTCGATTCACGCGAGCGTCGTCGGCGTCAATCGAGTGGCGGCAGCTGTTTTACCCGGATGTGTTTGATGAAGGAGCGGGAGAGGCGTTGATTCAGGATTTCCTATCACGGTACGCGACAACTGTCACGCTTTGCCGCGACTGAATTTCGATATGGCTTTTTTGAACGGCATTTCCAGCACGTCAGCCCAGTTGCCGGTGTGACCGACTGCAGGGCGCATCGTCTCGAAAAGGAACAATGCGTCCATACTCGCGAGAGTGCTGCTGCAGCATGCAGAGCGCTTCCTGGTTCCATCCGAGAGCCACAGCCGCCTCAATCACGACAGCTGCTTCCGATGGAAGGACGCTCCAGAAGCAGGTGACTCGGCCCTTTTGGCGTTCGACGCGCCGCCACAGAAAATGCACGGTGGTGGGGTCCTCGGGATAGAAGTTTTCGATTCCCTTGGGACTCATGATTCCGACGAAAGCTTGCAACATCCCTGATCCGTACCACAGCTGTTCGGAAAAAGCAAAACGATTCTTTGGCAGCCGATATGTTTTTATCGCCCGTTTTGCGTCCTGAGCTCGGGGTTCCATTCGTCAGGAAGCGGTGGCGTGCAAGAACCTGAGCATCGGGATGCGAAGCCCTTGAAATTGCAGGCAGCAACTTCGCGGGCTTCGGCTGTTCCAAAAGCTTCGATATCGACGGGTGATTTGGCTCCGCTTTGCATCAAAGGCCATTCTCTTTTCAGGCGACCAGTGATTCTTCAGACATGCCTGCAGCAGACTGCGACAGTGATTCAATCATTCGCGTTGCCGTTCTCTGAATGCGTTCCAGGGAAGCCATCAGCGTTGTTTCATCTCCGCGGTACATCTGGATGTAGTCTGAACTGCGTGTCGAGCAGTCCAGTCCAAACGACCGGCAGACAACATACGCCACCGCCTCAGCTTCGGTTTCCAGAACGGTTTTCGGCAGTGTCACGCGGTGTTGATAATCATGCATCCATTCATGGCTCAATTCATGGGCCAGAACCGCACATCTCTCCGCCGAGGAAAGACCTTCGGCAATCGCGATTTCGCCTCTTCGTGAGACACCTTTGACTCCGAGAGCCAGCACTTCATCATTCAGCGTGATGCCATTCGCACGAATCAGACCTTCGAGCGAGCAAAGGAGCTGTCCAGGATCTCCGTGAATTGTCGCCAGTTCCGGCAGTTCATCCCCGTCCGTCTGGCTGACATCGAACACATGGACGATCCGGAAACCACGAATTCTGCGTTCGTCCTTGTTTCCAGTTTCTCCTGACGGTCCGGAATCGTTCCCATCAGCGTCATCACGTTTGCAACGCGCCATCGGTGCCATGATTCCGATTCCAGATTCTCCTTTCCGTACATGTCTCCCCAACCGTAACCAACGATGAAACCCAGCGACGAATGTGGCCTGCGGCATCTGCAGGGTGATTAACATGCAGTTGCTCCACGAGTAACTGTGAAAGCGACTCATGGCATCGAGGTATTGAATCAGCCTCTCGCTGCGTCCGGCCTTGAGTTCTTCCTGCAACGCTGAGATGGCCTGATCTGCCAGTTGTTTTGCTTCGTCTTTCTTCATGTCCGTTCTCCAAATCAATGAATACTGCATCCGACAATTGCAGCAATGAATTGAGTTACGGGCCTGTCGGCGGCCCGATTTTCGAGCCATACACGGCAGGTCAAGGTGGAGTCTTTCGCGCAGCGAAAGCAGCAGCGGACGCCAACGGCGGGAGCGGACCTTGACGCCGTGGTATGATGAGAAGGGCCGAGCGGAAGTACCCTCTTTCGTGATTCGATCATCTCCTGGGGGAGTGACCGTGACTGCAGGATTGAATCCGTCTAACCATGAGAGTCGCGATAGATGCTCATCGAATTGACGCGGTAGAACCCGTCATCATGTACGGCTTCGCTCTTTTCAGTGCCTGCGATTCCGTCGGGTGCGTAGATCTTCTCTTCCCGTACGAAGTCACAGCGAACAGGACCACCGGGCATTGTGCCCAGTCGTTCGCAGCAACCTGCAGATGGAATCAGCGGGCTGATGCGTTTCCCGTCCTTTTCAAACCATATTCGTTCGACCCACGTATGACCGTGGTCCGTTCGTGGATAGGTATCTCGATGAATCCGCATGATGACCATAGAAGGGTAACTCCAGTTGAGCTGCAATCGGCATCTGCAGCGATGAAAAGTGATTCGAGCCCTGCCGGAGGCTCGCAAGTTGAGCCATCCAAGGCAGGTCAAGGTGGAGTCTTTCGCGCAGCGAAAGCAGCAGCGGACGCCAGCGGTGGTCGCGGACCTTGACGCCGTGGCAGAATGAGAAGTGGCAAAACGAAGGCAGACTGATCAGTCAGTGTCTGCCGGTGGATTGGCCTTCTGGGGATCAAACGGGATGAGTCGGCAACGTTGCCCATCATCCAGCTGATCAAAGAATGACCAGTCCCCGTAGTAGACGCCGTCGTAGTACACGAGATCATCCACGATCTTCAGCAGGTGTCCGCATTCCTGACTGAACGCGATTTCACAGTTGTAAGTCATGTGAAAGAACGGAAACGGTCCGAAGACAGGACCACTTTTTCCCCAGTTGTTCATCTCCTCGGTCACATCGGTTCGTCCGTGCCAAAGCATCAAGTAGGGCATTTCAATCGTCCTCCTTCTGGCATTGCGGACAGATTCCGAGGTGTGTGTACCATTCGAAAGCGGATCGCGTTTTATCGTCCGCAGGAACTTCCTTTCGGGATGCTGCCAGACTCTGAACCTCCGTCACGTCTTTCCATGTCGATGGAATACTGGTGATTCCGTCGCCTTCGTCCGTGTCACATTCACTGCAGGCCAATCGAATTCGTTCGGGCATTAGTTTGCCTTTCACTGTTACAGGGTGCTGGAAAACCAATCGAAAACCGATGCACGCCACCGGCATCAAGCTTCCGTGAAACCGGAAGCCTGGTGCCCTGTGACTTTCGACAAACTCAGCACGGATATTGAAGAGAGCGACGTTCGGCAACTGCGTTCGGGGCAGTACCGAGAAGCAGAGACATGCATGGGAAACCGTTCTGTAACCGCAGATCAATTCCGGCGCAAAAGGGGGGACGCGAGCCACTGGTGCAGTTGTCGCCGCCAATGATTCGCGTCCCGTCTGGTCAGTCTTTGCCGTCGTCATCAGTGAACTGAAGAAGTCCACCGATCAGCAGTTCTTCGATTCCATACACGGCTTGTTCCCCGCAGGATTCACAGACATATTGCCGGGCATCCGGTTCAACTCCTGAGGCTTCGTCACCACATTGGGTGCAGTAGCCGCCGTAGTTCTCGGACATCTGTGCGTAGGTTTCCTGTGAGATTCGAATGACTTGTGACTGTTGCATGGGTTCCATCTCCGAGCCATTCAGCCGACTGTCTTCCTGGCCAATGAGTTGATCGATGGGCCCGTCGGCGGCCCACGGTTGGGCCAACGCGGCATAGTCAGGGTGGAGTCTTTCGCGCAGCGAAAGCAGCAGACGCCACAGGCGTCGGACCTTGACGCCGCGTTACACTGAGAAAGCCGACGACGGGATAGGTATTTCCAAAACCCTAAAACCGAATCATGCACGCCATCTGCATTCATTCACTGCATGGCTGAGCAGTCGAAGAATACGATGACTGAAATGTGCTGCCCGAGCTGTGAGCGTTGTTCCGCTCGAATGGAGAGATCCCGACCCCGTTCATGCCACAATTCCGAGCCTTGATCAAGCGGTGGTGACGGAATGCTGCAACTGTGGCATTCTGGATGAGCGAGGTGAAACGGACGCTGGCTCTGCGGGGACGCAACCAGCCAGGGATACTCTCGCCGAAGCGTCGGAGTGACGTTTGAGGTCAGCGTGACTCGGCAGGCCCTGCCACCGATCACGCTGGCCTGTTTTTTCAACCATTGGTGACTATTGATAGTCGCCTGAAGGTTTTGCCCTGCGGTCTGGCAGTACCAAAGACCGCAACTCTCCGCCAACTTACACGCACCAAGTCTGCAGCCCAGCCACTTTGATGCGAGCCCATGCCTGAAAAAAATCCCGGGGTTCGGGGCAGAGCCCCGATGAGAGTGCTCCAGTCGTCGTCTACATCAGACTGAAATTCGCTCGACGATATTTCTCGTCACCCGCTGCATACGACGGTCATACAGCCGTGTCGTCCGAGGATCGGCATGTCCAGCCAGATACTGGACATCAGCCAGTGGAACACCCTGTTCCAGCAGATCGGTGATCGTGGTCACTCTGAAGGAATGGGGCGAAAGACGTGTCGAAAGGCCCGCATCCTGCAACCGACGCTTCATCATGCGACCCATATCGTCGGCAGTCATGGGATTCTGAGTCAGTCGCCGGGACTTTCGAACCGTGGTGCGGAACAGTGAGGAAGCGGGAATGGCATACTGGATTCCGCTGTGCTCCAGATAATCCGTGATTGCCACGCTCAGGTCATGTCGCACGGGGATTTCACGAACCTTGCCGTTCTTCTCGTGAAATTTGAGGCAATACTGGTCACCCACGTTGTAGAAGTCCATCCGCCGGAGTTTTGCTACAGCACCAACACGAGCAGCCGTATAAATCAGAATCCCGATGATGGCTCGGTCCCTGCGTCCGATGTCGTGAGAAACATCAATGCACTTCAGCAATCGTCGAGCATGCTCGATGGAAATCTCTGGCGTCTTCCCCTCCACTGCCTGATGCCGTTCTGTCCGAACCGACAATGCCGGATTGAGAATGACAACGTGACGCATTACGAGTTCATCAAAGAACCGCCGCAACGCGGCCAGATGCAACTTCCGAGTCGGTGTGGATACCGTCATGGAATCCAGATACCGCCCCACATCCGCCGGAGTGATCCGAACCAAATCAAGTTGCCGCCCATCGCACCATTTCGAGAACCGCTTCACGGCATGAAGGTATGCTTTCCGGGTGAACCGGTTACGAATCTTGCCGTGAAGAAACTCTTCAAACGCAAACCTGGCCGCCCCGCCAGCGTCACGAATCAATTCCGGCAACTCCGCTTCCTGAGTCTGGATCAGCTCCGTGCAGTGACCGGTCAGCCGCAACTTGTCTTCACTTTGCATGGTCCTCCTTGAATAATCATGCGTCTGTTTGATTCGCAGAAGCCAGCATTTCTGCAGCCAACGACCGCCTGGCACAAATGGCAACCTATGGGTGCAGCCACGAAGTCCTCGATGCCCCATGCCGTCGATTCACACACCCGCCGACAGCAGGAATTCAGCAACCCCATGAGTTTTTCCCAGTCCAGACCGTAACGCCGGATAACGTCTTTTGTCCAACACTAACCCGGAATGCGCGCAACAAGCAATCGTCTCTGATGGTATTGAGATCTGTGGTTGAAAAATCCAGTTGTATCGATCCCCAGAATGGTTGTCCGGAATTGGCAAGGTGCAGATATTCGATGGCAAAACGGAAGAAAGCATTGTCTAACGCATTCTCACCGATGAGTCCGCCCGCAGCACAAAACTCTCCGACCACACCTCGGACACCATTTCCATGGACGAAATCGAAAGGATCGTGATCTGACCGAGATCGCCGCACGGTCACGATTGTGCGTGCCGGCAATGAAGTACAACAATGTTCCAATTTACGTCAAAACCTGAATACGTGACATAGTCACGCTATCGTCTCCTGCTATACTTGAGCCACAAATCTCCTCACCTGAAAGACGATCTGCGATGCCACGAGTCAACTACATCATCACTTCCGACGATGAATTTCACGCCACGTTTTATTTGAGCGGCCAGTTACGCAATTACGGCTTCAAGTTTCGTAATTCTGTTTTGTCTGCACAGGCCGAAAGCGACTATCGAACTGCTGCCAGCGAAAAGACAAAAGCGACACGAGCCGCCTCTCTGAACGTTTGGTGCGAGAGGTACCTGTCAAAGGCTGACTGGCGTAGACTCAAGACCGCAGTCCGCAAACGCCGTGAACGCTGGCGACGCAGCGAAGAGACAAAGACTGTGACTTTGTCAGCAAAAGCTCACAGGCTGCTCGCGCAGATTTCAAAACGTGACACAGTC
>Ga0335394_10003573_pt1 | contig 17659 bp, 7 predicted proteins | sample MAT03_FD_205741 | JGI IMG/M metagenome (GOLD analysis project Ga0335394, IMG submission 205741) | Freshwater microbial communities from Lake Fryxell liftoff mats and glacier meltwater in Antarctica - MAT-03 (spades assembly) (version 2) ... | reverse complement strand
GGTCGCGTCACCGCCGAGACGCGGGAGCAACGCGCCGAGGCGCGCATCGGCCGCTCGACTTCCGAAATCGAGGTTCTGGGGAGCGTCGAATGGTGCCAGAGCCAAGCAAAGCTCACGCGACGAACGAGCGAGTTGCTCGAGCTCCTCGCCGCGGAGCATCGGAACTTCGCCCATGACCAAGCGGAGCACCATTTGTTCGCTCAGCGAGAACGTGCCCGAGGCCGGATCGGCCGCAGAAAGGACCTCACAGAGCGCGGGCCAATCGTGCGCCTCGACTGCTTGGAGAGCGACAGTGCGGAGGACGCTGCGCGACGGCGAGCGTGTCGCGAGCTCTCGTAGGATGGCGCGGGCGCGCGGTCGTTCCTCGGCCTTGCTCGAGAAGAGCGCAGCGCCCAGTTCACGCAGAGCAGGCTCCGCTTGCTTGGCGAGGACTTCGGCGGCCTGGACGACGTCGCCGCGTTCCAACGAGCGCACCACACGGAGCAGCTCGAGGTGGCGCGCCCGTTCGTTGCTGCTGCGCCCCCCAAGGATCTCGACGGCGCGATGGGCCGCGCGAGCGAGCGCTTCGGGTGCCTCGACGCCCAGCGTGTTTTGACCGCTGCTCAGGCGGAGAAGAATGCGTCCGAGACCGACTCGCGGGTCGAGCGAACCAGTGCGCGCCGCATGATCGAGCAGCGCGAGAGCTCGCGTTTCGTCGCCACTCTCACGCAATGCGTCGGCGAGCTCGAGCGCCGCATGCGTGCGACTGGCCGGATGCGCGGCCAAGCGCGCGGCAGCCTCGAGGTGCTTGTGACGCGTCTCCGGCTCGTCGATCGCGGGTGATTGGTTGCGATAGAGTGCGCCGACGCTGGCGAGACGAGGCGCTCTACGTGCGGCTTCCCGAGCGGCCTCACGCGCCTGCTCGACCTGCCCGACTCGTGCCCACAGTCTGCTCGAAATGGCGAACGCTCGCCCTTGGGAAAGCGCCGATGCCTCATTCGTGCCGAAGGACTCGAGCTGTTCGGCCAGCCCCGCGAGATCGTCCTGCGCGGCGGCCTCGGATTCATCGACGTCGGCGACGTCGGGTGGCGCCTGCGTGCCGGGTACGAAATCGTCGTCTGCGCCGTGCTCGTCGGCGAGCCGCGCCAGCAGGGCGCGTGAATGCTCGCCACGAGCCGAGACGGGTGGATCGTCGAACAAGGGCAGAATGCTGTCGCGCGAGCGCGGGTCGGTCATGCGGAGAGGCCCACCTGGGTTCGAAGCCGTTCGAACTCTTCGGAGAAGACGAAGCCGACTACGCCGGTAAGCAACAGTCGTCGGCTCTCCGTCTCTTCGGGCACGAGGCGCGGCAAGCTGCGCAGGATCGACGGATCACCGTGGGCGAAGCTGGCGAGCCGCGCGGCGCCTGTGCGCATGCTCTCGGCGAAACCCAACGGGTCACCACCGCCTTGCACGATGCCGTCGACCAACGCAGCCAGTTCATCGCGCGTTTCGCGAGGCAACACTTGTCCGAGGGCCTGAGCGCGTTCGTCGAGTTCAGGACTCGGGGGGAGCGGCGATTTGCGGCCGAGCGCCACTAGCAGTGCTCCGAGCCAGAGCCGCGCACCGTCGCTCGGCAAGGCCCAGAGTCCACCAAAACCACGCGCAGCGCCGTAGACGCTCGTGAGCAACCTTGCACGTTCGCGCGGCGGAAGCGGGAACGGCACACCCGTGCCGACGACCAGCGTAGGGAATTCGCCTTCGAAGCAAATCAAGCGCACCGGATCGCTGCCGCCAAGATAGAGCTCGAAATCGCCGATGCCGAGCAAAGCCACGCAGCGTGCGATCTCGCGACGGGCCGGATGATCCGTGAACGGATCGACGCGCATCAATGGACTGACGCCTAGACTTTCGAGCGTCGGTCGGGTCAAGCGCGCGACGAATGGCGCGAACTTGCGGCCAAGCTCACCTGGTGCGCCGAGTTCACCCGGTGCGGCGACGCACTCGAGGGCCTCCAAGTCGAGACTGCCCGTGGCCTCCGCCGCCGGAGGCGTCGAAAGCTCGAGTCGACGGCGGCGTTCTTCGGTCAGCGTTCCTGTCAGCGCGCAGGTCGACAGCGCCAGACGTTCGAGCCGGGGTTCGCCGCCGGCCGAGGCAAGCTCGGCCAAACGAGCGAGGTGACCGGGATGGAGCGGCGCTTGACGCAGAGCATCACGCGCTCCCGTGATGGCCGGCGCGAGCAAGCGCTGCTTGTCCGCTCCCGGCATGTCGCTTGCCAGCACGAAATCGACCGCGTCTGCATCTGCGGGAGCGTCGAGCAATACGCGCCGCGCTGCGTCCTCGAGCTCGGCGGGCTGCTTCAAGTGGTCTCGTTGAATGGCCAGCATCATGCGCGCTCCCTGCAAGCGCAGTTCGGTCGAACCGTCGGTCGAGGCAACGCCGCCACCCGCGCCGCCACTGGCGTCGTGCATTTCGCGAAAAGCGCTGTAAGCAACGTCCCAGGCTTCGGCACGGGCCGCGGCGCGCGCCCGGCGCTCGAGGATGGCCGGTCGAGCCGCACCGAATCGCTCCAAGACTTCGAGCAGCTGCACGGCCTCGCGGGGCCGGTGCAGACGTTCGAGCAGATCGGACGCGTGCAGGCCGGCTTGGGCACGTTCCTCGGCCGGCGTCGCGGGGTGCTCGGCGATGGCGCGCAGGCTGTCCGCTGCCCGCTCGAAGCGTTCGTCGACCAAGTGCATTTCGGCTGCGAGTGCCAGGGCAGGTAAGTGGCGCGCATCGATGTCGAGTAAAGACTCGAGCGCCCGGAGCGAGGAGGCGCGTCGACCGAGCGTGCGGCAAAGGCGAGCCTTTTCCCAAAGCAGTTCGACGCGCGCAGCAGCATCGCGGGCGACGTCGAGACGCGCATCGATTAATTCCACGAGCCGAGGCTTGTCGGCGCGCGCGCGCGCGAGTTGGTAAACGCGAGCGAAGGCCACAACGCTTGCCGGCGACCGCCCCAAGGCTGCGCAGAACGCGTTCTCGGCCTCTTTCGGCTGGTTCAGCACCTCCTGGTAGAGTCGGCCTGCGCGCTCCCACAGGGCGCAGGCCCGCGCATCATCGTTGCATTTTTCTGCCAAGGCACGCAGCGCCAGCACCTCACTTTCGGATCGGCCCAGGCGGCGCGCCGCCACCAGGAGGCCCCATAGCACCGTCGGATCGCCAGGGAGTTCGGCTTCGAGGCTACTGAGGCGAGCAAAGGCGTCTTCGTCCTCCCCCTGCTCGAGTTGATCGAACGCCGCCAACAGAGCGAGAGTCGGGGCATCGGGGTCGTCGCCAGCGGACGAGCGAAGAGCCTGGCCCAACCGATCGAGCAGGGTCGTGCGCGCAGGCGAGGGTACAGGAGCTTGCAGTTCGAGCGCGGCCCAGCCGAGTTCCGCAGAGTCGGGGTGCTGCGCGGCCAAGGCGACCAAGTTTTCCCGGGCCCGCTCTCGTTCCGCGGCAGTCGGAGCGCTCTTGGCGCTACGTCCACCGGCCTGCGCTTCGAGCAGCGGGTTGGACGCCGCTGCTCCCACCGCTGCGAGGGCCAAGGCCTCGTCGGCAGCTAGCCCCGCCTTGCGTCCAAGCACACTCGCGACGAGCGCGGCGTCGAGAGTTGCTTCAGGATACGAGTTCGTTGCGCGCTCGCGGTTCGTCAGCCATTCGACAGCCGCTCGAGCCTGTTCGTCGGCCGAGCCCGATTTGCGCGCAGCCGCAAAGCCGAGCAGCGCGCGATCGTCGGGTCCAACCAGGTGGTCTGGCAAGCCGTCGAGGACCTGCTCTAGCGCTGCTTGCGATTGCCCGCCGGCGAGGAGCACCCCGAGCCAACGGAGCAGGTCGCTTGGGGCACGCTGCGGATCGACAGCGCCCGGCTCGCTCGCGGCGAGTTCGTCGCGAACGGCTTCGAACGCGATTTCGCGGTTTTGCGCCAGCTGTTGGCACACCCAATCCAACAGCGGCTCACCGTGACCCTCGTCGGCCGCATTTCGAGAAAGTGCGAGCCGACGCGCGTCGGCGATGGGCCCGAGTGCCGCGAGCAGATAGCGCTCCGCGAAGCCGAACGCGCTCGGTTCTCCGGGTTCGCCCGAACCGAGGGCTCGCAGCGCGTCCGCCGCGCGCCCGGCGCGCCAGAACTCGACGGCCGCTCGGGCCGACCAGGCGCGCGAGAACACACGGTCATCGCCGGCTTCGGCTGCGCGCAAGAGCAGTCGCGCCGTCCTGAGTGGGTCATTGGGTGCAAGCGTGGCGACGGCGGCGACCGCGAGCGCATCGTCCGGGTGGCTTTCGATCCACGCGTCGAGTCGCGCGCGCGCCTCGACCCCCGTCGGTTTTTCAGACTCGCGCAACTCACGACGAGCGCGAACGAACGTGAGGGCGCGCGCGACCTCGGGACCATAGGCGCTGACGCCGAAACCGGGGTCCGCCCCTGCGTCCCCGAAGAAGGTACGGAGGACCGCGTGGAGCGGCGTGCTCGCGTCGAGTGCCCCTCGCGCTTTCCCGATGGCTGCGTCGTTTCGCCCGAGGAGCCCCAGGCGGAGCGCCTCCCAGGCGAGTGCATCTTCGGGGCCCTCGCCGTCGAGCAGGCTCAAGTCGGCGGCCAACACCATGTCATTCGACGAGGACAGCAACGCCACCATGCGAAGGAAGCGTCGACGCACTCGGCTGTTTTGTCCGGCCTCGCGGGCCGCCTCGAGAGCGCGCAGCGCCTGGCCCGGATCGGCAGAGCCGAGCACCAAAGCAGCGGCCGTTAGGAAGGCAGCCCGCGTCGCGCCCGTGAACGTTTCGCTCGTCACCGACAGCGCAGCTGCAAGTGCTTGAACTCCGTCGCGCGCGCTGTGCGCGAGCATTCGGGCGCGCGGCACGAGCGAGGCCGGCAACGAGGCCGAGGCCCGCTCGAAATGCGAGCGCGCTTTCGAAGCATCGCCGAGCGTTTCGGCCAAAAAACCGAGTTCCAGGTGGAGCATGCCGCCTTCGAGCGCATCGTCCGTACCGTCCGCGAGGAGCGCATCGAGCAAAGAAAGCTCTCGATCATGGGCTCCGGGTGCCCGGCTCCGGGCCAAGCGTTGTGCGAGCGCGACCAGCAGCGGATCGCGCGGGCTCGCTGAAAGCAGCTCGGCCAACCGTTCTTCCGCGCCCCCGGCGTCACCACATCGAGCAACGTACAAGGCTTGGCGGACCGCGAGTTGCTGGGCCGTTCGGGCGTCAGCTTCGACCGCCGGAATCTCGCTGGACGAGGCTTCGTCGGGATCGGAGTTTCCGCGCGCGAGCATCTCGGTCGTGAGCCGCGCGAAGTGAAGCGCGCGATCGAGTTGACCTGCTGCCCGCGCTTTTCGTTCGAGCAGGCGGGCGCGGCGAAAAGTCGGCTTCTCGTCGAAGGCTTGCTCGAGCAAAGCCAGCCCTTCGTCGCTGCGTTGGACCGCAAGGCTGCGCAGGCCGGCGCGTTCGAGTAGTTCGGCTCGGTAGGCAGGGGCGCGGGCCGTAGACGTTCGGCCCAGGAGTGCCCGCAGCAGTTGTTTCTCGTCGCCCCGATGACTAGCGAGCACCTGACGGGCCAGCCAGAGTTCGGAGCTTTCCGGGTTCTCGTCGTGGAGGCCGACCAGGACCTCCTCGGCTCGGTCCAGTTCACCCGCGACCGTCAGGTGCGCAAACAGCTCGATGCCGGCGCGCAACCGCTCCTCCGCCGTTCGCGAGACCCGTAGCAAGCGCTCGAGCAACTTTTCGAGGTTGCCTTTCGAGCGACGTCGCAGCGCGATGCCGATCAGCGACTCGAGCGGCTCGATGAAGCCCGCCGCGTGGTTGGTCGCTGCGAGGGCGTCCCGTGCGGCAGCGGCGAGATCCCCCGTGAGCTCGTGAATACGACTCAGCTCGTAACTCAGGGCAGCGCGTCGCGCGGGCTCCTCGTCGGCGTCCAGCTCCAGTCGAAGCGCCACCCCGCCCCGCTTCTGAATCGCGGGGTCGGACGCCTTTTCAGCCGCCGGAGTGGGGGGGATCGAGACTCGTACCGCCATGCGCCAAAACAGCCCAAAGTCGGGCCACGTCGACTTTAAGGAAGCGTGGCGCCCCGCGCCAGACGTTCAGCATTTTTTGCCCCGAAAGAACGCGCTGCCCTCGGCTCGGGATACTACTGGCTGCGTTGGACGACCCAGTAGCCTCGCGGCGTGTCGATCGGCTCTTTCGAGGTCGTGCCTTTGTCTTGCAGGAACACGGCGCGCTCGACGCTCCGTTCGAGCACGCCGCGGCGGATCCAGCCCACGTCGTCACGCGAGCCTGGGTCAGCCTTGGCGAGGAGCTTGGAGAACTCGCCGCCCGATGCCGAAATGGCTGCTTTCGCCAGCTCGAGAGCTGCTTTTTGAGAGCGGAACGCGCTCGGAACTCCCTGCGCCCCTTCGTAGGCGAACAAGGCGACTCCCAGCTTCACGCGTTCCGGCGCGCCATCGGGCAGCGGTGGCACAGGCGCGCCGTCTGGACCGAGATCGAAGCGGCCGGTCGCAGGCTTGGGCGCCGTCGGTGCCGGCTGTCCCAACGGAGCAGATGGCGGAATTTGGCCCGGCTTCTCGGACGTGGGCTCGGTCGGCTTCGTGCTGGCGTTCGGCTCGGCTGGTTTTTTCTCGGAGTACAGCCAGACGCCGGCAGCGCCAAGGACGGCGAGCAGGGCAACGGCTGCGACGGCACGACGGTTCATGTGGCCGCCGCCTACCACGAAGGGCCCCGCCCGCAAAAGAAGCAGGGGACGATGTGGGTCTTCTGCCAAACGGTCCTGTTTTTGGTAAGGAGTTCGGAAGCATATGTTCGAGGTCGAGTGTCCGAGCTGTAAGGCCAGCTACCAGGTTGATGAGCGCCGTGTGCCTGCCACCGGGCTCAAGATGCGCTGCCCCAAGTGCGGCGAGTCGTTCCAGGTCGAGGCGCAGAAGCGGGCGGCCGGACCAGTGCTCGGAGCCGCTCTCGGTCTCGGCTCGTCCCGAAAGTCGGACCAGCAGAAATCGACGATGCTCGGCATGGCGCCGCACCCGGGCCCGCCTGGGTTACCCTTCGCTGCCGAGCTGCCCGTGCCCGCGAAGCCTCCACCAGCGGGCCCACCGCGACCGCTGCCGCCGCGTGGCCTCAAGCAAACGATGATCGGCGTCGCACCCGCTCAAGCTCCCGTGCCGTCCCGGGCGCGCACTGACATCGAACTAGAAGCCATCGATGAAGTCGACCTCGATGGCGACGGCGACGAACTCGAAGCGGATTTGCCTTCGGCTAAAAACCCCGCCGCCTGGGGTGCTAGCGGCATCGCGGACTCGCGCAGTTCTCGTCCGGCCCATGCAGTGGAGATCGATCTGCCCTCGATGGACGACGGTGACGAAGGCGGCGAGGAAGCCGACTGGGGTCAGGCGGAGCTGCCCGACATTCCGGAAGCGATCGGCTTGCCGGCACCGCGCGCCGGTGCGCCGCGTGCTGCGCTCGGTTCGGAATCGGAGTTCGATCTGCCTGCACTCGGTGCCGATTTGCCGCAGCCGCGCGCGGCGGGTCGCGACGTCGGCGACGATTCCTTCGACGATTCCTTCGACGACCTGCCCGATTTGAGCGCCGATCTGCCGGACCTCGACACCGGGCTACCCATCGTCGGCGGCAACTTGCCGCAGCCCAGCTTCAACCTGCCGTCCGTGGCATCGCAGTTGCCAGCGTCGGCCACGAACCTGCCGACTCCGGCGGGCAGCCTGCCGACTCCGGCGGGCAGCCTGCCGACTCCGGCGGGCAGCCTGCCGGCTCCGGCCGGCGGAGACGTGTTCGGGTCGGGGCCAATCGATCGACCTCGTACCTTCGTGCGCGAGCAAGATCCGTCAGCATTTGGTGAGGTCGACTTCGGCGCAGGCGGAAGCGGGGACGGAGTCGCGAGCGAAGAAGACGAGTTCGACGCGTTCCCGACCGAGGCCGGTCCGGCCCGGGATGCAGGCTCGCCCCAAGGCGGCGGCAGTGGCTACGGAGAGGTAGCGCTCGATGGCGGAACCGGCGGCCTCGCTCTCGGCGAAGAGGTCGAGCGCGGTCCGGTCATTGCGGGCGCGGCTCCCGCCGCGAGCGCAGCCGTCGAACTGCCGCGCGGCGCGCCAGTCATTCAGATCGCGGTCCCGCGCGCTGCCGTCAGCAACACGACCAAGGGCATCGTCGCTTTCGTCCTGGTCTTGGCGGTGGCGGGCGGCGCGTTGGCCGTGTTGCCCAACGTGGGGCCCTATGGCGCCTACTGGATTCTCGACACCGTCCAGGCCGGCTCGCACGAGGCCGCGTTGAACCAGGACATCCAGGGCGCGGAGACGCGTCTGTCCAAAGACACCGCCAAGGAAGTCGAGGCCGCCTTCCGCGAGGTCGCTCGCGGAAGGAGCGACGCCCCGCGTTTCCGCCCGCGAGCAGCGTTCACGGCCTACCTCGGCATGCTTCGGCGTATTCGCTTTGGTGAAGAGGGCAGCGTCGTCGCCGAGGCCAAGGTGTTGCTCGAAGGCTTGCGCGAAGTCGACGCCAGGGAAGTCCCACATCTCGAGTTGGCGCGTTACGCCGAACAGGTCGCGCAAGGGCATGCGGCCGAAGTCGTCAAGCTGGGACTCGGGCTCGCGAATCGTGGCACCGAATACGCCGTCGTCGTCGGCGAAGGCGCCTTGCAGCTCAAGCAGGCCAAGCTTGCGCAGCAGGCGTTCACCGTCGTGGCCCAGGCGCCGGGCGCTCGCGGGCATTTCGGCCTAGCGCGTGTGGCCCAGCTGCTCGGTCAGCGCGATGTCGCTCTCACCGAGATCGACAAGGTCCTCGCTCAAAGTCCCGAGCACGCCGGCGCGCTGCTCCTTCGTGTCGAAATGAACCTGCGCCAGCGGGAACAAGACGCCGAGCTGGTGACATTGCTCACCGCCCTCGTCGCACCGACCTCGGGGCTCAGCAGCAACGAACGGGTCCAAGCTTTCACTACGCTCGGCGATCTGCATCTCGTCCGCTCGCGCATCAAGCAGGCCGAAGCCGCCTACAACGAAGCACTCAAGCTCTCGGCGGGCGACGCCAGGGCTCAACGCGGGTTGGCCGACACGTTGTTCAGCTCGGGGCGCTACGGCGAGGCATTGGCGCGCTACGAGGCTGCCAGCAAGTCCGATCCGGAAGATCTGGAGGCCATCCTGGGCGTCGTCCAATCCAAACTCCGACTCGAGGGCCTCGAAGACGCCGCCAAGATCCTGGAAGGTCTGGAGGCACGCTACCCCCAATCGACGGCCGTCGCCTATTGGGTGGGCCGTGCCAAAGAGGCCATCGGCGAGCGTCCGCTGGCGCAAAAAGCCTTCGAGCACGCCATCGAACTCGGCGAAGACCGTCCTGAGCTGGTCATGTCGTTCGTGGCGCTCACGCGCTTGCTCAGCCAAGCCGGCAAGCTGGCGGAGGCGGACGCGGTCATTGCTCTAGCCGAGCGACGCTTTCCGAAGAATCCCGAGGTTTACAGGGCGCTGGGCGAGCTTTCGTCGGGTCGTGGCGCTTACGACGACGCCATCGCCCAGTTCGAGAAGGCCTTGGCACTCGACGCCGAGAACATCGGTCTGCATTTTTCGCGTGGAGTGGCTCTGCGCCAGGCTCGCCGGTTCGACGAGGCCGCAGTCGAGTTCGACAGCGTCGAGAAGGTCGAAAAGGACTTTCCGGGTCTCGCACTTGAACGCGGAAACTTGTTCGAGGCGTCAGGTCGCAGCGAGGAAGCGCTCAAGGCTTACGAGAGCGCTTTGGCTCAAGCGCCTCGAGACCCCGATCTGATGCTGAGAGTAGGTTGCGGTAAGGCCAGCGCTGGCCAGACCGCCGACGCCAAGAAGCTGCTCAGCGTCGTACTCGGCGAGCGCCCCAACTCGGCCGAGGTCAATTTTTGCTTCGGTTTGGCGTTGCTCAAGGAGTCCAAGGAGTTGCCGGAGGCGCGCCGTTTCCTCGAACGCGCAGTGGGGCTCGATTCGACGCGGGCCCAGTACCACCTGTACGTGGGCACGGCCGCCATCGAACTCCACGACTACGGTTTGGCCCAGAAATCGCTCGACCGAGCGCTCGAATTGGATCGCACGCTGGCCGACGCCTACTGGCAGCGAGGCGTGCTTCGCGTTCGCCAGGGCGCGGTCAAAGACGCCCAGACCGATTTGCGGCGCGCCCTGGAGCTCAATCCGAGCCGCTTCGAGGCCCACGCCGCGTTGGCCGAGTCGTACATGCAGATCAACAAAGAGCAGGATGCTCTGCTGGAGTGGAAAGCTGCGGTGGCCAGCGGGGAGGGCGACGCCTTTTGGTACTACCGATACGGCAAGCTGCTGCTCGACAACCGTAAGCCCGAAGAAGCGCGCGTCGAGCTGCAGCAAGCAGTGGACCGCGGAAAAAAGGTTGCGCCTGCACCGCTTTGGCTCTGGGAGGCGCACCGCATTCTGGCGCTCTCGATGGGTCGCACCAAAGAAGCCATCCCTTACTGGGAGGCCTTCATCGAGCACGGCAAAGGGTCGCCCTACCTGCGCGAAGCGTTGCGCGAGCTGAACGCCATCATGCCCTGAGCCCTGACTCGGGCGCTGCACCAAGACTCGCCCGCTGTCGCCGGGTCCTCCAACGAGAACAGGAGCCTCCGGCGTGGGAGACTCCTGTTTTCGCGTTGGATGCTCGGCCTAACGGCCTGGTCCCCGGGAACTCAGAGTTGCTTGGGCTTGTTGGCCTTGAACTCGTAGCTCCAGGTGACAACGCCCTCGCGGGCATCGGGCGGATCGAGCTTGAGACCTGTGAGCGTCTTCACGACGCACTCGCCGACGGCTGCTGGTGCAGTCGTCGCTTCTTCGTCCACGGCCACGTCCTTGAACTCGCCGGTCTCCGGTGCCACCGAGAACTTCACTTTGACGACGCCTGCCGCCTTGCTGTCCTTTTCGAGAACCTCTTCATAGCAAGCCTTGAGATCGGCTTCTTTGGTGGCGATCAGCTTGTCGGTCTCGCTCTTGTACTCTTCGGGAGCGCGAGCATGGAATTGGCAACCGCCAAGGGCGGCGAAGGCGAGCAAGGCCAACAGAATCGTCGTGTTCTTGGTCATCTGGGTCTGCTCCTTCACTTGGGGTCGGCCTTGGGCGTGGCCGGCTTCTTCTTCTTGTCGTCGGCAGCCTTCTTGTCGTCGGCAGCCTCGTCAGCGGTCTTCTTGTCGTCGGCCTTCTGCTTCTCGGCTTCCTTGTCGGCCTTGTCCTGCACCGTGGTCGTCTTGGACTCGACGACCTTTTCCTTGCCGGTCAGCGGATCGACTTCGACCTTCTTCTTGGTCACATCCTGCTTGAGGATGTTGAACTCGACGCGCCGATTCTTCTCGCGTCCTTCCTCGGTCTCGTTGTCGGCGATCGGCTTGTCGAAGCCGAAACCCTTGGCGCTCAGGACGTCCTCGGCGATGCCGTGGTCGATGAGGTACTGGCGAACGGCCTTGGCGCGATCGTCGGAGAGCTTGCGATTGAAGGTAGCCGAGCCCTCTTTACTGGCGTGGCCTTCGATGGCGACCTTGAGGATGTGGGGATTGTCCTTGAACACCTGGACGATCTCGTCGAGCAGGCTGAACGACTCCGGCTTGATGGTCGCCTTGGCCGTGTCGAACTGGATCTTTTCCTTGATCTCGATCTTGTTGTCGCGGACTTCGACGCGAGGAGGAGGCTTGGGCGGCTCCTCTTTCTTCGGCGGTGGCGGAGCCGGCAGGGGCGGGGGATCACCCGCGACGGCCAAATTACCCGAGAACGGGATCTGCCCACCGCACGCGGCGAGCAAAAGGGCCACGGGGGACAAGAGCCCAAGGTTGAGCCAGCGGCGGGCCCTGGGTTTGTTGCGGCTATCCATTGAATTCTCCTTCGCAAAGATTCGATCAGGGCGAATCCGGCGCACTGTCCGGATCGCCCCTGGTTGTTCCATCCTGGCGCGGATCCCGTCAACCGACTTTCGATTTACCCACGAATAACCGGTGCAACGCGCACGGAGCGCGCGCGTTGCACGCGCGTTGCACGCGCAATCCGACCGATCGGTGACCGATTCGTGAGAACGCCAATGGTGTGCGCCTCACTCGACGAAGGTCTTGAGTGCCTTGGAGCGGCTCGGGTGGCGGAGCTTGCGTAACGCTTTCGCCTCGATCTGACGAATGCGCTCGCGCGTCACTTCGAAGTCTTGTCCGACTTCTTCCAAGGTGTGATCGCTCTTCTCGCCGATGCCGAAGCGCATGCGCAGGACCTTCTCTTCGCGTGGCGTCAACGTCTTGAGGACCTTGCGCGTCTGATCGCTCAGGTTGAGGTTGATCACGGCCTCCGCCGGATTGACCGCATTCTTGTCCTCGATGAAGTCACCCAAGTGGCTGTCTTCCTCTTCGCCAATCGGCGTCTCGAGGCTGATCGGCTCCTTGGCAATCTTCAGCACCTTGCGCACCTTGTCGAGCGGCAGCTCCATCTTCTCGGCCACTTCTTCCGGAGTGGGTTCGCGCCCGAGTTCTTGCACGAGGTAGCGCGACGTGCGGATGAGCTTGTTGATCGTCTCGATCATGTGCACCGGGATGCGGATGGTGCGCGCCTGATCGGCGATGGCGCGGGTGATGGCCTGGCGAATCCACCAGGTGGCGTAAGTGCTGAACTTGTAGCCGCGGCGGTACTCGAATTTGTCGACCGCTTTCATCAAACCGATGTTGCCTTCTTGGATCAGATCCAGAAATTGCAGACCCCGGTTCGTGTACTTCTTGGCGATCGACACCACCAACCGGAGATTGGCTTCGACCAGCTCGGCCTTGGCCCGTTCGGTGCGGCGCTCCGAACTCAGGATTTCGCCGTAGGTCTGCAGCATCTCATCGACCGGGATGCTCATCTCGGACTCGGCCGTGTCGATCAGCATCGAACCGGACACCAGCTCCTTCTCGATTCGGTCGAGCTGGGGCACGGGGACGCGAATGTCGCCGGCGAAATTGCGTGCCGCTTCTGGGGACGCTTTGGCCGCCTTGAGCTTCTCGGCCAAGGCAGCTCGATCGAGCCCTGCCATGCGCTCGAGTTCGCGGATGCGCTGATCGGCGCGCGTGACCTCTTCGATGCGGGCTTTGAGGCGAACGACGATTTGGTCGAGCGTGCGCTTGTTCAAGCGCATCTCTTTCAGCGTCTTGATGATGCGTGCGCGGCCGTCCGCCATCACTTCGTCGGCAGCAGCGCGTCGTTGGTCGGCCTGCGCGGTCGAGCCGGCATTGCTGCGTTCGGCCAGAGCCTCGAGGTTCTTCTTTTCTTGACGCCGAATCTTTTCCATCAAGCGCATGACGCGACGATCGGCTTCTTCTTCGTCGAACTCCTGTTCCTCCTCCTCGGAGTCGCGAACGATGTCCTTGACGCGAATCTTCTGTGCGCGGAGATCGTCCCCCAGTCGCAGGATTTCCTGCACGGTGACCGGGCACTGCAGCGCCGCCTCGAGAATGGCGTCCTCGCCCTCCTCGATGCGCTTGGCGATTTCGACCTCACCGTCGCGGGTGAGTAACGCCACGGTCCCCATCTTACGCAGGTACATGCGCACGGGGTCGTTGCTCTTGTGCAAGTCCTCATCACTCGGCTTCTTGGCAGGCGCGCGCTTCTGCTTTGCCTTGGCGGACTTGGGCGCGTGCTCGACCAAGTCGACACCTTCCTTCGAGAGCTCGGTCATCAAGCGACCCATGGAGCGTCGATCCTTCGACAGCTCGTCCATGGTCCCCTGGATGTCGTCGAACGTCAGAAACCCTTGGGCCTTGCCGCGTTCGACCAACTCTTCGTGTGCGGCAGACGCCTCGAGTTCGAGCCCGCCGGGCAGCTTCTCTCCTTTGGCGCCTTTGCCGCTCGACGCCTGAACCTCATCGTCATCGTCCTCTTCTTCTTCGGGATCGGCGACTTCGTCTTCGCTCGCTTCTTCGAGCGGATCGGGCGTTTCGGCTTTTTTGGGCGACTTCTGCGTGGCACGGGTGCCCGATGCCTCTGCCCTGGACGACTTGGCTCCGGCCTTGGCTCCCGCCGGCTTGGCTCCGGCCTTGGCTCCCGCCGACTTGGCTCCGGCCTTGCTTTTCTGCTGAGCCTTGGCGGTCACTGCTACGCTCTTGTTCGCTTGCTTCGGTTTCACTTCAGCCACGACGAGCCCTCACTCACAAGCCTCGACGCTGCCGCGCCCGGAGTTCCAACGCTCGAAGAATCTCGAATTCGGTGTGTTGATCGCCTTCGGAGCGTGCACGAGCAAGGTCACCAATATTGCCGACCTTTTGACGCGAAAAATCCTGATTCTGCATTTTCTTCAAGTTGGAGATCAGCACAATCTGGGCCTGTTCGAGGTCGCTGTACAGCGGGGCCGCCAAGCGGGCGGTAGCAAATGGTCGTACGGCTTCCGGGACCTTCGCAAGGGCCGCCTCGAACGTAACGCCCAGACGCGAGCTTCGCTCATTGTTTACCGGGGACTTGTCGACGAGCGACGAGTACGCCCGCCTGAGCACCGCTACAGTCACTGCCAAGTCCCCCTGCAAGCTTTCCGAGTAGGCCAGAAGGTGCTCGCTGTCGAGCAACTGCGGGTAATCGAGCAGCGCCCCCAACACCGCGTTGGCGATATCCTTGGCCTGCTCTCTCGACTGCTGTCGTGCGGGGGTTTGATTGGGGAGGCCCGGCGCCCTCTCGCGGTCGGTTGCATCCGGCGAAGGTTCCCCGAGGAAGATGGCGCGGTCTACAGCGCCTGATGTGCGCGCGTCGGCTACACGAAACTGACGCGCGAACGTATCCGCGTAAGTCTTGATCCGGAGGCGAACGATCGGATCGTTTTCACTTGCTAGGAGGTCACGAACCTCTTTTGCTCGCGCCGGGGCATCATGCTCGCTGAATGGGCGGTCGAGGACTTCCTTGACCAGGTAGTCGAGCATGGGGAGGGCAGCTCCCAGCATCTGACCGAGTGCCTCTTGTCCGCGATTTCGAGAAAAGTCGTCGGGATCCATGCCGTCGGGCAAGCTGGCTACGCGCGCGCCGAGGCCGCTGTCGCGGCACGCTCCACGACTCGCTCCCACGGCCTTGCGGCCTGCTCCGTCGCCGTCGAACAGGAATACGACCTCGGAGGTGAAGCGGCGGATCTGCTTGCCTTGTTCGACAGTGAAGGCGGTGCCGAGCGGCGCGACCGCGCTCGGAAAGCCGCGCGCGTGGAGGCTGACGACGTCGAAATTCCCTTCGACCAGCAGACAGGGGCCCGAGCGCAAGGCGGTGCGCGCTTGGTAGAGACCGAAGACCGTCTCGCGTTTGCGGTAGATTGGCGACTCGGGCGAGTTGATGTACTTGGCCGGGGCTTCGGCTCCCGCCTCGAGCGGAACCGGTGGGGGGAGCGCGCGACCGCTGAAAGCGACGACTCGACCTTGCAAGTCGATGACTGCGAACATGAGACGCTGCCTGAAACGATCGTAGTACCCGTTGCCTTGCTTGCGTTGCGCCAATAGGCCCACGGCTTCGGCTGCGCGGAGATCAGCTCCGTGGCTCTTCAGGTGCTCGGCCAGACCATCCCAACCATCGGGCGCGTAGCCGACGCGAAATCCGCGGAGCACTTCGCTCGCTGGTCCGTCGTAAGGCAGCTGGCGCTTTTGCAGCTCTGCGTGCGCGAACTGGGCATGGCGATGCTCCCCGAGCATTTTTTCGAAGTACGAGGCCGCCAAGGCGCTCACTTGGTAGAGGTCGTCCTCGCGCCTCTTCTGCGCGAAACGCTGCTTGCGCTCCGCATCGGTCAGATCGTCCGTCACCTCGACGCCAGCGCGCTCGCCGAGTTGGCGGACGGCCTCGATGAAGGAAAGCCCCTCGATGGCTTGGACAAACTTGAAGACGTCGCCCGAGGCGTGGCAGCCGAAGCAATGGTAGAAGCCGCGCTCGTCGTTGACGTTGAAGCTGGGGCTCTTCTCTTTGTGAAACGGACAAAGACCGACGAAGGTGCGGCCCTTGCGCTCCAACTTCATCGACTGGCCTACGACCTCGGCGAGGCTCGTCCGCTCTCGGATGCGGTCGATGACGTCGGGGGAAATCACGGCGAGTTGGGGGCCGGGCAGCGGGCACGTCCGCGCATCGGGTCATGGGGCTGTAGCGCAGGCGTGGCGGGACGGGCAGTGGGGGCCACGGGCAGCCAAATCTCGGCGCTCTAGTAGAGGAGCGCAGGCTGTCGGCGCAGCTTGCGCATTTTGGTGAGCTTGGAACCGGTCACGGCACCGAGATGCCGTTGGCACATCACGATGCGCATGGTAAGGGCGCCGCGCCCGCTTCCTCGACCCAGCCGGGCCTTTTTTCGCGCTGAACTCCAGCGCTCCTCCCCAAGAAATTTCAGCAGACACGAGAAGCACGATGACGCAAGCAGCTGTGAGCACGGGAAAGATCACTCAGGTCATTGGACCGGTCGTGGACGTGGAGTTTCCGCCCGGCGCTCTCCCGAAGATCCTCAATGCTCTGACGGTGACCAACCCGAGCGTTTCGGACGAGCCTGACAACCTGGTGCTCGAAGTGGCGCTTCATCTGGGACAAGGCGTCGTGCGCGCCATCGCCATGGACGCGACCGATGGTCTCGTTCGCGGATCCGTGGTTCGCGACACGGGCGCGCCGATCTCGGTGCCGGTCGGGCCCGAAGTGCTTGGACGCGTGCTCAACGTGATCGGCAAGCCGGTGGACGAAAAGGGCCCCGTCGGAGCCAAACAAAATTGGCCGATTCATCGTCCCGCTCCGCCCTTCGTCGAGCAGAGCACCAAGGTGGAAGTCTTCGAGACCGGCATCAAGGTGATCGACCTCTTGGCCCCTTACCGAAAGGGCGGAAAAATCGGCCTGTTCGGTGGCGCTGGCGTGGGCAAGACCGTGCTCATCCAGGAGCTCATCAACAACGTGGCCAAGGCGCACGGGGGCGTGTCGGTGTTCGCAGGCGTCGGCGAGCGTACCCGTGAAGGCAACGACTTGATGTTGGAAATGGCCGAGTCGAAGCTCGAGAGCGGCGAGCCGGTGCTCTCCAAGACCGCCCTGATCTTCGGTCAGATGAACGAGCCGCCGGGAGCCCGTGCCCGCGTGGCCTTGAGCGCGCTCACCTGCGCCGAGTACTTCCGCGAAGAGTCGGGGCAGGACGTGCTGCTGTTCGTCGACAACATCTTCCGCTTCACCCAGGCCGGTTCGGAGGTGTCCGCACTACTTGGCCGCATGCCGAGCGCCGTGGGCTACCAGCCCACGCTGTCGACCGAGATGGGCGCTCTGCAGGAGCGCATCACCTCGACTACCAAGGGCTCGATCACCTCGGTGCAGGCCATCTACGTGCCGGCCGACGATCTCACCGACCCCGCACCTGCGACGACCTTCGCGCACTTGGACGCTACGACCAACTTGAACCGCGCCATCTCCGAAATCGGCATCTACCCCGCGGTGGATCCGCTCGATTCTGGTTCGACCATGCTGTCGCCCGACATCGTCGGCGAGGAGCACTACAACGTGGCCCGTCAGGTCCAGCAGACCCTGCAGAAGTACAAGGACTTGCAGGACATCATCGCCATCTTGGGCATGGATGAGCTGAGCGAAGACGACAAGCTGGTCGTCGCTCGCGCCCGTAAAATCCAGCGCTTCCTGTCGCAGCCGTTCTTCGTCGCCAGCCAGTTCACCGGTCTGCCGGGCAAGTACGTGCCGCTCAAGGAGACGATCGTCGCTTTCAAGGAAATCCTGTCGGGCGCGCTCGACTCGCTCCCCGAGCA
>Ga0335394_10003572_pt1 | contig 17667 bp, 16 predicted proteins | sample MAT03_FD_205741 | JGI IMG/M metagenome (GOLD analysis project Ga0335394, IMG submission 205741) | Freshwater microbial communities from Lake Fryxell liftoff mats and glacier meltwater in Antarctica - MAT-03 (spades assembly) (version 2) ... | reverse complement strand
GGGATTTTCCGTGCATCGGTGTTCGGGCGCCATCTTTTCGCTGTCGGCAAGAACGAGGAAGCTGCCCGCTTGGCCGACCGCCAGATTTCGCAGCGTTCTTCGCGACTAGGGACGCCCGCCGCCTGACCGCGTCAGGCCTGGCGAACTCCGTGCTTCACCAGATACGTCGGCTTGTACATCGTGACGAGTTCCTCCGCTGCCGTCGGATGCAAGGCCATTGTGCGGTCGAAATCGTCCTTGGTGAGGCCTGCCTTGAGCGCGATGCCGAGCAGTTGCGCCATTTCCCCGGCGTCGGGGCCAAGCACATGCGCGCCAAGCACCAGCCGCGTGTCGGCGTCGACGACCAGCTTGGTCAGCATTCGTTCCTGCCGCCCGGACAGCGTATGGCGCATTGGGCGGAACGAGGCGCTGTAGATTTCGAGATTGGCGAAACGCCTGGCGGCCTCGTCCTCGGATAGCCCGACGGTGCCGATCTCCGGCTGCGAGAAGACGGCGGTGGCGATGCAGTCGTGGTCGGGTTCGGTCGGATTGCCCTTGAAGGCCGTCTCGACAAAACACATAGCCTCATGAATGGCCACGGGCGTCAGTTGCACGCGGTCCGTCACGTCGCCGATCGCCCAGATGTTGCCGATGTTCGTTCGCGAGTGCGCATCGACAAGGATCTCGCCCCGGACACCCGTCTTCACGCCGACCCGCTCCAGCCCGAGATCCTCCGTGTTGGGGATGCGGCCTATGGCAAGCAGAATTTGATCGGCGAACAACACGTCGCCGCTGTTCAGCGTGGCCGCCAGCATGCCGTCGTCACGCTTCTCGATCTGCTCGAAGATGGTGTGGCAGAGGATGCGGATCCCCTTGGCCGCCATCTCCTCGTGCAGGCGATGGCGCAGGTCCATGTCGAAGCGCTGCAGAATCTCCTTACCTCGATAGATCAGCGTCGTGTCGACGCCGAGGCCATGGAAGATGTTGGCGAACTCGACGGCGATGTAGCCGCCGCCCGCGATCACGATCGACTTGGGGAGGCTGGGAAGATCGAAGGCTTCGTTGGAAAAGATGCAATGCTCGTGGCCCGGCAGCGCGGCATGGGGATTGGGCCTGCCGCCGGTGGCGATCAGAATATGCTCCGCGGTGACCGTGCGGTCCTCATCTTGGATACGCACGGTGTTGGCGTCCACCAGCGTCGCCCTGCTGTGAAACGCCTCGCCGCCCGCATTCTCGACGCCTCTCTGGTAGATGTCCGAAAGCCTGCCGATCTCGCGATCCTTGTTGGCAATCAGCGTCGGCCAGTCGAAGGTCGCCTCGGGCACTGTCCAGCCATAACCTGCAGCATCGGCGAAATGTTCGGGAAACTGCGACGCGTAGACAAAGAGCTTCTTGGGAACGCAGCCACGGATGACGCAAGTGCCGCCGTACCGGTACTCCTCGGCAATCGCGACCCGCTTGCCGAGCGCGGCGGACACCCGCGCCGCGCGCACGCCGCCCGAACCGCCGCCGATGACGAAGAGGTCGTAGTCGTATTGCGACATTGTTCCGATCTCCGCACACGGCGCACTTTACGCAAATGGACCGTCCATTCTTGTCCCGACGCGGTTCGGACGCCACGCGGTTGGCCGCTATCGGTACCGCTCCAGACAGCAAACCACAGTTAGGAGCCGAACCGGCAAAAGAAAAGCCCGGCCGTCAGGCCGGGCTCTGGATCAAAGACAAATCCAACGCGACTACTGAGCCGGCGCGTCAAGGCCCTGCAGAACCGGCGCATCGCCCTCGGGAGCAGCGGCATCGGGCGCAGGGGCCACAGCGTCGCTGACCGCCTTGGCGGCTTTCACCTGGGCATCCACTGTCTTCGAGATCGACTCGCCGACTGCGGTCGCAAGGTCGCGCTGAATTCCACGCTGCCAGATGTCCACCGCTTTGGTCACCTCGCGACTGACGATCGGCGCGTTGGCAATAAACGCCTTGCCGGCTGCACTCGTGTAAAACGCGGCGATAGCGTTGAGGTCAGCCTCGGAGAATGACTTCGCGTAGACGAGTGCCGCCTCCCGCTCTAGGTCGGCGCGCCGTGGCGCCAGCGCCAGCGCCTTTTCATCGACCGTCGAGGTGATCAGGTCGGTCAAATCAGGATTCTGCTGGATGAGTTCCTGCTTGAGAATCTGGGCGGCGGCCGGAAGAAGCATATCGTAGGATTCGGTCGACTTGATCGCAGCGATGGCGGCGCGCGCCGACTTGATGTGAGCCTCGGAAATCTCCTGGGCATAAGACTGCGACGCGATGGCGACGAAAGCCGTAGCCGCAACGATTGCGACTGTTCGGCGGACGCGATGGGCCAATTTCATTGGTCGAGGAACTCCCCTGATGTGTCAGTTTGCCTGGATGGTCCTGATGCCGTCCGCTGCCGCGACGATCGCGAGGTCGGCCATGCCCAGAAACAATCCGTGCTCGACGACCCCCGGAACGGTGTGAAGAGCATTCGACAGCGCTCTTGTATCCGGAATGCGGCCAAAAGATGCATCCAGGATCAAATGCCCGCCGTCTGTAACAAAAGGCTGGCCGTTCGTCACCCTCAATGTCAGCGGACCAGAAACGCCAAGTGCCCCTGCCTCGCGAGCGATCGCGATTTCGGTCGCCCTGAGGCCAAACCGGTTGACTTCGATCGGCAACGGGAACCGTCCGAGCACATCGACCAGCTTGCTTTGGTCGGCGATGACGATCATGCGCGCCGACGCCGCAGCCACGATCTTTTCCCTGAGCAACGCTCCCCCGCCGCCCTTGATAAGGCCGAGATGCGGGTCGATCTCATCGGCGCCGTCTATCGTGAGATCAAGTTCTGGCGTGTCGTCGATTGTGGACAGCGGCACGCCAAGTTCGGCGCAAAGGGCGGCCGTGCGCTCCGACGTGGCGACGCCCAGTATCTTCATCCCCGCAGCGACCTTCGCCGCGAGCAGGCGCACGAACTCCGACGCGGTTGAACCGGTCCCTATCCCGAGCCTCATGCCGTCCTCGACATGGCCAAGGGCGGTGCGCGCCGCCTCGATCTTCAATGCCTTCGGATCCATCGATCGCCTGTCGTGCTCGTGTCGGGCGGCTCCTACCATTTTTGGACCAAGTGGCAAAGGCCTGCGCCGCAAAGGCCTTGTGCGACTTGCGCTTGCGCGCGGTGCGGGCTATCGGCCTGAAATCGATCATGAGACGCCGATACCTTCGGGGCGGCGGCTATTGCGGGGCCCGGATATCCATGAGCAAGCCGATCATCGTTTTCGACCTCGACGGCACGCTTGTGGACACCGCGCCCGATCTCCTCGACAGCTTGAACCACACGCTCGACTCCGGCGGAGCCGCGCGAACCGATGTGGCCGGGTTTCGCCAGTTTGTCGGCCATGGTGGCCGTGTGATGATCGAGCGCGCGTACCAGGCCCAGCGCCGCGTCCTTCCCGTCGACGAGCATGAGCGCCTGCTCGCCTTGTTCCTGGAACATTACGGCGCGAACATTCCGGGGCGTTCGTCGCCCTACCCCGGCGTCGTCGAGACGCTCGACCGCTTTCGGGCCGCCGACTACCTTCTTGCGGTCTGCACCAACAAGACCGAAGAGTTTTCCAAGCGTCTGCTGGTTTCGCTCGGTCTGAGCGGCTATTTCGAGGCGATCTGCGGCCAGGACACGTTCGACGTCCGAAAGCCTCACCCGCGCCACCTCACCGAAACTATAAAGCTGGCCAACGGCAACGTTGAAATGGCCGTGATGGTGGGCGATTCACGAACCGATATCGACACGGCGAAGGCGGCCGGTATCCCGGTCGTCGCGGTCGATTTCGGCTACACCGACCGGCACGTGCGCGAGTTCGATCCGTCCAAGGTGATCTCGCATTTCGACGAGTTGACCATCGGAATGGCGGAGGGGCTGATTGCGGCGGCGGCCGGTCTTCCGCGTTCTTGACTTCAAAGCCGTGCACGGCATATATCGCTGCTCGCTTCGGCCATGGGCTCGACCCGGGGGCCGTCGAGCGGGCGATTAGCTCAGCGGGAGAGCACACCCTTCACACGGGTGGGGTCGCAGGTTCAATCCCTGCATCGCCCACCATGATTTTAACGACTTAGCCATTGTAGAACCCCGTGCTGGACAGAAACCGGACGGAAACGTCGCCCTCCGGTGAGCCAGGGTCAACGCCGATGAGGTAGATTGCGGACGGCGGCTCGCGCATCACCATGAGCGCGACCCGCGCCAGGTCGCGGCATAGCGGCATGTTGCTCGCACCAAGGGTGTGAATACGCGCCCAACAATGACCCCGCCACTCAAGTTGGGTAAAGTACTGCATTTTTTCGACAATAGGGGTTTTTGGAGGGGTCGCGTGCGCGTCCAACGACGACCCCCTTCAATTCGCCGATAGTCATTCAAAAACAACAGATTAGATCATTTTTCAGAGGGGGTCATTCTTGGGCGCGTGTTCACAGCCTGTCACCCGATTTGTGCAACAGAGCCTATCAAACGCCCTCTGACGGAGCCCACGCTTCGTGGCGATTGACGTGGTATCTTTCCGGCCTTACTCTGGTATTATGAGTGATACGATTGACACTCCCGATTTCGCTGCCTCGACGCTTCGGTACGACGCTGCGGCACGGCGCATCGAGGAGGAGATCTGCAAGGGGAAGCCTGCCGCGGGGGGGCGCCTGCTCAGCGAGCGGGATCTGTCGCGCGTCCTCGGCGTCAGTCGCGTGACGGTGCGTCGGGCACTCGGCGCGCTGAAGGCGCGCGGCGTAGTCGCCTCCGACGAATCGCGCGGCTGGTTCGTGGCCAATGCTGCCTTGACCGAACGCAACCTGCTGCGCAGCTTCACCGAGTTTTCCCGCCTGCGCGGCCTTGTGCCAAGTTCGCGCGTCCTGAGCCGACACTGCCGGATGGCGCAGATCGCCGAGGCTGAGATCTTCGGCCTGAGCGAAGGCGAACAGGTTTTCGAAGTGTCGCGGCTTCGGCTAATGGCGCTGGAACCGATCGCCATCGAGACGAGCCGCGTGCCGCTGCGGCTTTGTCCCGGCCTCGTCGAGGCAGACCTCGGCAAAGGATCGCTTCATTCCACGCTGAGTGCGGCGGGATGCGGGCCGGTCCGCGCGGACTACGCGCTCACCGCCGCAAATGCCGACGCCGAACAGGCGCAGTTGCTGGGCGTGGCCTGCGGATCGGCACTGCTGTCCGCAGAAGCGATCGCCCGGGATGCGCGCAACCGCGTGGTCGAGATGAGCAGTTCGCTGTTTCGGGCCGACCGCTACGTGTTCAGCACCACCCTGCGGTCATCCTAGCATGGGCCAGCTGTTCCTAGGAGTCGATGTCGGGCTTTCGGGAGTGCGGGCGGTCGTGCTGGATCATTTGGGTCGGGTCGTGGCCGACGCGCGCGAACCTGCCCCCTGCGATTCGATCGGGATCGAGGGCATCCTTGTGCTCGTGCGGCGTGTCGTGCGTAAGGCCTTCGGCGGGATCGACGGGGGTGCCATCGGCGCGATGTCGCTGTGCGCCTTCGGGCCGGCACCGGTTGCGCTGACCGCGGAGGGCGATGTCGCGGACCGAGTCGGCATGTTCACCGCGAGCGCGCCCGCGATGGAGGGCGGGGATGATCTGGCGGCCCGGATCGTCGCTGCACGCACGGCGCGTCCTGAAGCCTGGGCCGGCGCTTCGCGGATGTGCGATCTGACGGGATACCTCGTCTACCGGCTGACCGGCGTGTTGGCGATGGACAGCGCAACGGCGGCCGATTTCTCCCAGCTTGATGTCGCGGACCTGCCCGACCTGCCGTCCGTAGTGCCGCCTGCGGCGATGTGTGGCGGCCTGACCGCTGCGGAGGCGCAAGCCATGGGGTTGCCGAAGGGTCTGCCGATTGCGGTTGGCTGCTATGACAGCAACGCCGATTTGGCGGCTTGCGGCTTCGGCCCGGGCCGGCCCGCCTGCATTGTCCTAGGCTCGACGCTGGTTCTGGGGCGTCTCACACTAGCACCGCTGGCCGATGACGCGCTGCGATCCGTCCGTCATGTCGGCGACGGATGGTTTTCCGGCGGTTGGACGAACTTCGCCGGCGCCGCGCTCGACCTCGTCGACCGCTGGATTCGCCCCGACGACGATGCAGGTGACAGAGCGGGCCGGGACCGCTGCCGGCCTATCGTCCTGCCGCATTTCCTGGGAGAACGCGCACCCTTGTGGGACCACTGGGCAAGCGGCGCGATCCTCGGACTGACGCCCGAGACCTCGCCGGCCGACCTGCACACTGCGTTTCGCGAGGGCGTGGCTCTATCGGCGCTCGATCTGGCGAACCGGCTGAGCCTTCACCTCGGACCGGCGGAAGGCTGGATCGTCACCGGCGGGGGCACGCGGAACACCGCGCTTGTTCAGGATTTCGCGGATGCGCTGGGTGCGTCGATCGAAGTGCCCGCGGCTGCCGATCGGTCCGTCGGACCTGCCGCCCTTGCGGCCCTTGCGGCCGGCGCGCCTCTCAGCTTCCCTGTCGTGGCGCGCATGACACCCCGGCCCGCGCGCGCCGCGCGGTTTCAGCGCAGGCTGCACCTGTACCGCCGGGCGCAAGCTGCGCTCGTTCCACTGTTCCGGGACCTGCGGGACGACGGCATTGGAAAAGGAGACTGCCTGTGACACCCACCATGCGATCGGCGCGACTGGTCGGCATACGACAGATGCGGATCGACGGGGTCCCCGTCCCGCGCCCCGGACCGGACGAGATTCTCGTCCGGATAGAGGCCTGTGGAGTATGTGCGACGGATTCGCGCAAATACGAGATCGGGGTGAATGACGGGCACTATCCGTTCAATCCAGGCCACGAATGGCTGGGGACGGTGGCCGAGGTGGGAAGCGCGGTGGACAGCTTCCACCAGGGCGACAGGGTCTACGGTGACACCTACGGCGGCTATGCCGACTACGCGACGATCCCGGTGACGCCGGAGGCCTGGTCGCGGGGCCCGATGCCGATCCCCACCGATCTCGACGTGCGGCGCGCGATCTTCATCGAACCGCTGGCCGATTGCATCCATGCGGTGCGGGATCAGGCGAGGCTTAGACCGGGACAGCGCCTTGTGGTGATCGCCGCCGGCGTGATGGGGATCAAGATCATCGCCGACGCACATGCGCTCGGCTGCGACGTGCTGGTGGTCGAGCCGCTTGTGGCGCGGCGGGAAATGGCCTGCAGGTTCGGCGCATCGGCGGCGGTCACGCAGGACGGCTGGGCTGATGCGGCGCGCGACTGGGCGGGGCCCGGCGGCATCGACGCAGTGATCCTGACGATCGGCAATCCGGATCTTGTCATGCCCTGCGTGCGCGCCCTGCGTCCCGGTGGGCGGCTGGTCCTGTTCGCGGGCTTCGGCAACCGGGCAGAGACTGTGGTCGATCTCAACGACATCCACTACCGCGAGATCGAGATCATCGGCAGCGAGTGGATTGGCACCCCGCCGAACCAGCGCCGTCATCGCTATGACGAGGCGCTTGCGCTGCTGTCCGACGCGGCCTTGCCGTTCGAGGATCTCGTGACATCGACCTGCGACTTTGCGACGCTGGAGCGTGCGCTGGTCGCCCGGCAGTCGTTCATGGGGTTCAAGACCATGTTCCAGCCGGAGAGCGCACCATGAAGCGGTTCGATTGCTTGGCCGCCGACGGGCGCACCGCAATCATCGCCATCGATCATGCCCTGTATTCGTGGCCCTGCCGGGGGCTCGAGGATCGCGGCGCGATCCTCGACGCCTGCGCCGAAGCCGGGGTTGACGGCGTGATCGCCAGCTATGGCACGATCCGCGATTTCCGCTCGCGGTTCGGCGCGGTCAAGCCGATCCTGAAGCTGGACCTCACCACGGTGACGGTCGGCAGCCACTACCCGTTGACCGAATACGCGATGGCCTACACGCTCGACGATGCGGTGCGGTTGGGGGTGCGGACCGTGCTGAACTTCATCCAGTTGGGGGCGCCGTTCGAACTGGACACGCTGCGCCGATCGGCCGCGCTGGCCGCCGAATGCGACCGCCGCGGCCTGAGTTACCTGTGCGAGATCATGCCGGTGGAAAGTCCGATGTTCCCCGATGCCGAGGCCGCTGATGCGATCGTGGCCGCCTGCCGCACCGGGCAAGAGATCGGGGCGCATGCGATCAAGACCACGATCCCTGTCCCGGTCGCAGCAGTAGCCGAGGCGGTGGCGGCCTGCGGCGTGCCGGTCATATTGGCGGGTGGGGCACCGGCCGCCGACGCCGCAGCCTACCGTGCTACCATCGCGACGGCGCTGCGGTTTGGGGTGGCTGGCATTGCCATCGGCCGCAACGCCTGGGGGGCGGTCGAGCCTACGGCCGCGATCCGCGGCTTTACCGGCCTCGTGCATGGAGGTCTCCCCGCCGGATGACCGCGTTGCGCGACCTTGAGGGCAAAGTGGCCATCGTCACCGGGGCCAGCAGAGGCATTGGTCGTGCAGTTGCGCTGTCGCTGGCGGGTCGAGGCGCAACGGTCCTGGCAATTGGCCGCGACGGTGCGCGATTGTCGGCCGTAGCCGCCGAGGCCGTCGAGATGGCAACCCTCTCCGCCGATCTTGCCGACCCGGAAGCCGCGGGCCGGATCTTGGCCACCGCAGCGCAGCTTGGCAGGCCCACGATCCTTGTCGCGGCGGCGGGGCTGCCGGGGTTTATCGACAAGCCAATCTGGGCGATGACCGACGCGGAGTGGCGCGACACCCTGACTGTGAACCTCGATGCTCAGTTTCGCCTGACCCGAGCCATCGCGCCGCATCTGCAGGCCGCAAGAAGCGGGCGCATCGTCTATGTCGGATCGACTGCGGGTCAGGTGGGGGCACCCTCGATGGCCGCCTACTGCGCGTCCAAGGCAGGGCTGGTCGGCCTGATGCGTGCCGTTGCGTGTGATCTGGGTACCTTCGGTGCAACGGCGAACGCGGTCTGCCCCGGCTGGGTTCGAACCGACATGGCAGAGCGGGATGCAGAGAACGAGGCGAGCCGACGCGGCATCAACGTGCAGAGCATCTGGAAGGAACGCGATGCCAGCTACCCGCGCGGCCGCGTGCTGAATCCCGAAGAGGTCGCCGCCGTAATCGGGTTTCTCGTAAGCGACGCGGCGGCGGGGATCAACGGCGAGGCCGTCACTGTCGCCCTTGGGGGCGTTTGGTGATGTCCTCCCCCGCCATCGAGTTTCGCGGCGTCTGGAAGGTGTTCGGCAGCCGTGCCGCCGAGGCGATTGCCGCCATCCGGACGGGCGGTATGGGCAAGCAGGAGGTCCAGCGGACCTATGGTTGCATCATCGGAGTGGCCGACGCGAGTTTTCGGGTCGAGCCGGGCGAGATCTTCTGCATCATGGGGCTGTCGGGCAGCGGCAAGTCCACGCTCGTGCGTCAAATCAACGGTCTCGTCCCGGCGACCGCGGGCGAGGTATTCATCGACGGCGCGTCGCTGACACGTCTGGGTCCCGCCAAGGTCCGGGAATTGCGCGCGCGCAAGATCGGGATGGTGTTCCAGTCCTTCGGGCTTCTGCCGCATCGCAACGTTCTGGACAACGTGGCCTTCGGGCTTGAACTGCGCGGCATGCCGAGGGCTGAACGCGCTGCCCGCGCTACCGAAGCTTTGGCGGCCATGCAGTTGCAGGACTGGGGGGAGGCGCGGATCGAGCAGCTTTCCGGCGGGATGCAGCAGCGCGTCGGTATTGCCCGGGCGCTGGCGGGTGACCCGGACGTCCTTTTGATGGACGAGCCGTTCAGTGCGCTCGATCCGCTGATCCGCAGGCATTTGCAGGACCAGTTCCTCGAACTGTCGCGTCGGTTGCGCAAGACGACGGTCTTCATCACCCATGACCTGGACGAGGCTATGCGGCTGGGATCACGCATCGCCATCATGCGCGACGGAAGCATCGTCCAGATCGGTACGCCGCAGGAGATTGTGCTGTATCCGGCCGACGAACATGTAGCGGACTTCGTGCGCGGGGTCTCGACGCAAGATACGCTGCGGTGCTGCGACGTGATGACTCCGGTCGGCGACGCGGGCACGCAGGGCCTCCCCCGGGTTCCGGCGGAATTGCGCCTTGGCGACGCGGCACGGATTGCGGGCGAGGCGGCAGCCGATCTTGCGGTCGTCGATCCCTCAGGCCAAGTCCTCGGCATCGCGCGGATCCTCGACATCCTGATCGCCATGGCAGGCAGACGGGGGCGATCCGATGCGTGACTATCCGCCGGGCCAGAAACTGGCGGCATGGGTGCTGGCGCTTGTGCTCCTATTGTCGTCATTGTGGTGGATGCTGCCAGTCACGACACCCGATTGGCTGACCGTTTTCCCCGCGCCCGATGGTTTGGACGATCGATCAGCCAAGACGATCGATCGGGGCGTGGCATGGATGAAGACCGAGTGGGTCGCCTTTTTCGATATATTCACATTTTGGATGCGCCGGCTTCTGAATGTGATCGAGGCCTTTCTGGTGAAAACGCCCTGGCCCCTGACGGCAGCGCTGTTCATCGGGGCATCGGCGCTGCTGTCGGGCGCGCGCGCGGCCATCTTTATGGCTGCCTGTCTGGCGTATCTCGGCCTGTTTGGGTTCTGGGAGAAAAGCATGTCGACACTCGCCCTTGTCGCAGCTGCTGTGGGCGTATGCATTTCCGTGGGACTGCCGCTGGGCATATTGGCCGCGAAGAACGCGTCGTTTGAACGCCTCCTCGCACCCGTCTTGGACGTGATGCAGACCCTTCCGACGTTCGTTTACCTGATCCCTGCCGTCGCCTTCTTTTCGATCGGCAAGCCTCCGGGCGTCATCGCGACCGTGATCTTCGCGCTGCCGTCGATGGTGCGGTTGACGGCGCTGGGTCTGCAGCAGGTTCCCATTGCCGCGCGGGAAGCCGCGGACGCGTTCGGCGCCACCGGATGGCAGAAGATGCTGAAGGTCGAACTGCCGCTCGCGCTGCCCTCGATCCGGCTGGGCATCAACCAAACGATCATGATGTCGCTGTCGATGGTTGTGGTGGCGGCGATGATCGGCGCCGGCGGACTAGGGCTGGATGTGATCCGGTCCCTGCAGCACCTCAAGACCGGACAGGGATTCCTTGCCGGAATGGCCATCGTATTGTGCGCGATGGCACTTGACCGGATGGTCCGCGGGCGCGCCCGACCGAACCGTTCGCCTGAAGACAGTTGATACTGCAACAAAGGAGGAACCAATGACACCCTTTAGAATGATGACGATCCTTGCCGCGGCGTCCCTGATGGCGCTTTCTTCGACGGCCTCTGCACAGACCACTGTCACCATCGGCGAACTGGACTGGCCCGGCTCGCGCGCAATCGAGAAGGTGCTGAGCCAGGTGATGGAGGCCAATCTGGATGTCAAGGTCGAGACCATCTCGGCTGCGCAGGAGGCGCTTTACGAGGCGCTCGACAAGGGCGATGGCTCGGTCGATGTGGTGGCCGACATGTGGACGGACCACCTGCCGCAGCAGATGGCGAACTACGTCGTACCCGGCAGCCGCGAGACGATCCTTCTGAACCAGACGCCATATCTCGGCACCGAAGGCATTTTCGTCCCCGCCTATGTCGCGACCGAGATGGGCGTGACCAAGCTGTCCGATCTGGCAAAGCCCGAAGTCGCAGCGCTGTTTGACGCCGATCAGAATGGCAAGGGCGAGATGTGGGCCGGTGCGGTGGGCTGGGAGTCCACTAACCATACCGCCGTGCGCGGCAAGACTTACGGTTTCGACCAGACGATGGAGTTCACGACTGTGGATCAGGCCGTGGTTCTTGCGCAGATCGCAGATGCCATCGCCGCCGAGAAGCCGATCGCCTTCTACTACTGGACGCCCGAGTGGATCCACGCGGCTTATGAACTGCATATGCTGGAAGAGCCCGAATTCGACGGCTATGCAGCCGAAAGCGCCAAGGGGACGGAGCGTTACAAGGCAGACGGCTGTTATGCATTCTACCAGCCAGCCGAACGCAACGATTGGCTGGAAGCCTCGCGCATCGCCTGCCGTCAGCCGCCCACGCGCGTCCACGTCGCCCATTCGCGCGCGCTTGCCGAACGCGCGCCCAAGGTGTCGAAGTTCCTGCAGCAGGTCGTTCTCGATGCCGACACAGTGAACGGCTGGATCCTCGCTACCGAAGTCGACAAGACACCGGTCGACGAAGTGGCGCGCGCCTGGATCCAGGCAAACCCCGACATCGTGAACGGCACCTGGCTCGCAGGGATCAAGTGACCCCTGTCGTCGGACCCGCCGCATCGCGGCCGGCCCCGGTGGCGCCGCTGCGTCTTGCGTTCATCGGCACCGGCAATGTCGCGCAGAGCTACGGCGCGGCGGTGCGGCGGCTGATGACCGCGGGACGGCCGGTATCTCTCGTATCGGTATGTGGGCGGCGGCGCGAGGCCACGCAGGACTTCGCGGCACGGCACGGCGTGACGAGCTTCACCGATAGCCCGCGGACGATCTTCGCCGACGAGGCGGTCGATGCCGTGGTGATCCTGACGCCGATGCAGACCCATCAGGAACTGGTGACGCAAGCCTTGGCGGCGGGCAAGCACGTCTTCGTCGAGAAGACCATGGCCGATCATCCCGACGCGGCACGAGCTTTGGTCGATCAGGCCCGGCGCGCGGGCCTGACGCTGCGCGCCGCGCCGGCCACCCCCCTGAGCCCGGTCTTCAAGGCCGCCCGGCAAGTCATCGCGGCAGGCGAGATCGGTCGGCCGGTCGGAGCGCGCGCGGTCTACGGCTGGGCTGGACCGGACTGGGAAGGCTGGTTCTATGAGCGGGGTGCAGGCCCCCTGCGCGACCTCGGCGTCTATGCGCTGACGACGCTGACTGGCCTGCTGGGCCCGATCTCGGGCGTGCAGGCGATGGGCGTGCGGGCAGAAGCCTGGCGACGGATCGGCGATGCTGTCGCGGCCATGACCGAGCCCGACATGTTCACGCTGAACCTGAAGTTCCGTCAGGGCTGCCTCGGTGCGTTGATGACGGGCTTCTCGGTGCAGAAGCTGCGAACGCCGGGCATCGAGATCTACGGCACCGCCGGCACCTTGCAGTTCGTCGGTCAGGACTGGAACCCCCTCGGCCTCGAGGTCTGGACGAACGAGGCCGCGTGCTGGCGCGTGACCGAACATGCGGGGGAGTGGGACTGGACCGACGGTCTTTGCGATTTCTGCGAGGCTCTCCTGTCGGGCCGCGCGCCGCAGAGCGACCTCGGTCAGACGCTCCACGTCCTCGACATCATCGCCGCGGCGGAGGCCTCGGCCGGGTCGGGCCAGCACGTCGGCGTCGAAAGCGAATTCACCTTGCCAGCCAATCCGGTCCCGGCAGCCGCGGCACGCCCGCACCGCATCCACAAGTAACCGTTCAGGAAGGGTTGCACCCCATGGCCTATCGCAGTTCGCCACGCCCCACTTTCACCGCGCCTACGGCGATCCCCTATTCCAGCGTCACCCGTTACCTGTGGGGTGACGACGAGTCAGGTCGGGTGAACGACTGGATCTATGCATCGAGCGGGAAGATTCATCAGCTTGTCTTCGGCTTGCCCGCGGGGACAGGCTTCCGCCATTCCGAGTCGTTCCGCACCGTGTTCGGCGCGGACGAAGTCCTGATCGTGGTGCAGGGCGGCATGATCATCGCCAATCCCGAAACCGGCGAGGTGCAGATCGCGCAGAAGGGCGAGGCCGTTCTTTTCCGCAAGGATACCTGGCACAACGCCTTTGCCCTGCCAGGCGAGGAGCTGCGCGTGCTTGAGTACTTTGCGCCGCCGCCGTCGACGGGAACTTCGGGCAAGTACGCGCAGACGAGGCCCTACGTTTCGAACTCGAAGTTCTCGCGCGATGCATTCCTGGGTCGCTGGCCGGAAGCCTCCGCGGATGCCGCGAGCACTGGCCATTTCACCCTGATCGGCAAGGCAGCGCGGCTGTGGACCATGCGCTCGGGCGATCCTCGGGCACTTGTGGGCATCATCGCCTCGACCGATCAGCTGACGGCGGCGGAGATCCAGCTTGCCCCGGGCGGGCGCACGGCCGAGACCCGGCATGGCGGCGATGCGGTGCTCTACGTCGCCGAGGGCCGCCCCAACGTGCTGTTGCCCGGGGCTGACGGCGGGCCCGACTGGTTCGAACTGGCCCCAGGTGACGGCTTCTTCGTGCCAGAGGGCTTTGCCTATCAGATCTACAACATGGGGACGGTCCCCGCAGTGGCCTATCTGGGAGCGGCGCCGGCGTTTGACGTCGCGGCGCCATGACGCAGGCGCAGTCCGGGGACCGCCCACATCACTTGATCATCAAGTTCCTTGCGGCGGGCGATGCGGCGGGTTGCTTCGCCGTGATCCTTGACATTGACAAGCCGCGAGAACAGTCGCCGGGCCAGGCCTTCTCTTCCTTCGACAGAGCCCCGAACACCTGCTCGGCATGCCTGTCCAGCGATCTAGAAAGGTGTACCAAAGGGTACGCTTTGAGCGCTTAGGCATTAAGCTTAGCCAGAACACTCGGAGCAGTCCGCCGTACGGGGGAAATGCCGACAGTCTTGCTGTTAGATAGCCTCACGAAAAAATCTGTCATTCTGGTGGCCGCTGCCCATCGTCGCGGTTTGCCCAGTGCCCACTTTCAATTTGCCCTGTGTTGCTTGGAGGACAGGGCGGCGGCTACAGCGGAACCGCGAACCCGCCCCTGATATCGACGGTGAAGGCGTCGCCGCTGTCGTAGCCGGCCTCTGCCCCAAGGAAGAAGCTGGAACCGCCGTCGGTTCGGTAGGACATGTCGACGCCTGCGAAGCCGCGCACGGTATCGTCGCCGCTGACGTCGAAATTGAGCCCCGTGCCAAGCAGCGCGGCTTCCACATTGTCGTTGTCGGCGAAGGTGGCGTCTGCGCCGAAGCGGAGCGCTGTGTGCAGGACGCCGTCGCTGGAAGGCATCGCCGCCAGAGCGTAGGCGAGCTGGGCGCGGAGGTCGAACACGTTGACGTCGCGGCTATCCACGGAAAGGTCTGCCGCCGAGCCGCTCTCCTCGTAGCTGTCGAGGAACAGGCCGGCATAGCGGGCCCGCAAGCTCGGGATCAGAATGCCTCCGCTTTCCAGCGCGAAACTCGTCCCTACGGTGGCGGACGGGCTGACGAAGACGCCATCATAATCCGCTGTGGCGTGTTCGATGCCACCGATGACGAGATTGTTGGCGACGGCCCTGTCGCTCGACTGCTGGGATACACCGCCGGTGACCGCGAGGTCGAGGAAATAGCTGTCGCCGGTGAAGCCGGCATAGAAACCGCCGAAATAGCTGTCGGCGTCGATCTCCTGGGAGTTGCCGTCGGTCTCGAAGGTGGCAGCCGATGCGCCGATGAAACCGCCAATCCGTGCTCCGCCCGACACTTCGCCGTCATAGCCGACCATCAGGCCGCCCAGGCTGCTGTCGAAGCCGACATCGACGCCGTCTGCACCCTGGTCGCGATGGGAGCCAATGCCGGTTGCCCAGAAGCTCGAATTGTGGCCCGCCGCCGCACTGTCGCCGGTGCCGTAGCCAAACTCCATGGCGGGCGTACCGGCCACGGGCGCAACGTCGCCGAAGCGGGCTGAATTGAGACGCCAGTCGACTGCCCCGGCAATCGCCCGCGTAAGGTCGGTCAGCATCTCATCCTGGGCGGAGAAGCCCGTGGGATCGACCACGACCACGAGCGGACCCTGGATGAGCGTCGGAGCGCCGAATGTGTTGATTGTGGCAGGAAGGCCGGTGAAGGTCAGGGCCGTGTTCAGGCCAGGACCGATGCTGAGTGTCGCGGTGGCGGGGATCAAGAACCGGATGCCGCCCTGGATGGCGCTGCCGGCCAGCAGGTTGAGTGTGGCGCCCTCGGCTGTGAATACCATGGCTTGGGACTGTTTGCTGATGACCCTTCCGGAGTTGGTCACCGTAGCGTTGACCCCGAGGGAGCGGATGCCGTCGGCATTGGGCTCCGAAGTCGTGATGTCGCCGCTGTTGTCGATTTGGGCGTCGGCTCCTGTGGACCGGATGCCGTGGGCACCCTGACCCGATGTCGTGATGTCGCCGCTGTTGTCGATCCGGGCGTCGGCTCCAAAGGACCGGATGCCGAAGGCAAAGTCCCCCGAAGTCGTGATGTCGCCGCTGTTGTCGATCCAGGCGTCGGCGCCGGTGGAAAGGATGCCGACGGCATCGGACCCCGATGTCGTGATGTCGCCGCTGTTGTCGATTTGGGCGTTGGCCCCATCGGACCCGATGCCGTCGGCATTAGACCCCGAAGTCGTGATGTCGCCGCTTGTTGCCGATCCGGGCGTCGGCTCCAAAGGACCGGATGCCGAAGGCAAAGTCCCCCGAAGTCGTGATGTCGCCGCTGTTGTCGATCCAGGCGTCGGCCCCTTCGGACAAGATGCCGTAGGCAAAGCCCCCCAATGTCGTGATGTCGCCGCTGTTGTCGATCCGTGCGTCTGCTGCTTGGGACCGGATGCCGGAGGCATCGGGCCCCGAAGTCGTGATGTCGCCGCTATTGTCGATCTGGGCGTTGGTCCCGGTGGAACGAATGCCTTCGGCGAAATCGCCCGATGTCGTGATGTCGCCGCTGTTGTCGATCCGGGCGTCGGCTCCTAGGGACCAGATGCCGTAGGCAGCCTGACCCGATGTCGTGATGTCGCCGCTGTTGTCGATCCGGGCGTCGGCTCCTTCGGACCTGATGCCGGCGGCATTCGCACCCGATGTCGTGATGTCGCCGCTGTTGTCGATCCAGGCGTCGGCCCCTTCGGACAAGATGCCGTAGGCAAAGCCCCCCAATGTCGTGATGTCGCCGCTGTTGTCGATCCGGGCGTCTGCTGCTTGGGACCGGATGCCGGAGGCATCGGGCCCCGAAGTCGTGATGTCGCCGCTGTTGTCGATCCAGGCGTCGGCTCCTGTGGACCAGATGCCGGAGGCACCCTGACCCGAAGTCGTGATGTGGCCGCTGTTGGCAATCTGGGCGTTGGCGCCAAAGGAGTAGATGCCGTCGGTATTGGGCCCCGAAGTCGTGATGTCGCCGCTGTTGTCGATTTGGGCGTTGGCTCCGGTGGACCAGATGCCGTAGGCAAAGTCCCCCGAAGTCGTGATGTCGCCGCTGTTGGCGATCCAGGCGTCGGCTCCTGTGGACCAGATGCCGTAGGCAAAGGCCCCCGATGTCGTGATGTCGCCGCTGTTGGTGATCTGGGCGTTGGCGCCAGAGGAGTAGATGCCGTAGGCATCTTGATCCGAAGTCGTGATGTCGACGCTGTTGCCGATTTGGGCGTTGGCCCCTTCGGAAAAGATGCCGGCGGCAGCCAGACCCGAAGTCGTGATGTCGCCACTGTTGTCGATCCGGGCGTTGGCGCCAAAGGAGTGGATGCCGTAGGCAAAGTTCCCCGATGTCGTGATGTCGCCGCTGTTGGTAGCGCTCTGATCAATGTTGTTCATCGAGACGCCCGGAATGGCCACCGTGACGATGCTGCCCCCAGTTTCTATGAGCAGCGTATCACCCGGGCCGGCTAGTACCTGCTGGCCAACGGGAGGTCCCGCCGGGACAATGAAGTCGGTGGCCGTTGCGCCACCTGCTGCCGTCAACAGCGCACCAAGCGCCACTCCGCAGGGGGATGTCCCGAAGGTTGTTGAACTTCGTTGAGCGGCGATGCCGGGTTGAACGTTACGCGGCCCTCGATGCGGGGGCAACGAACTTTTCGGCATTGCGGCGCTGATGGGCAATG
>Ga0335394_10003567_pt1 | contig 17678 bp, 13 predicted proteins | sample MAT03_FD_205741 | JGI IMG/M metagenome (GOLD analysis project Ga0335394, IMG submission 205741) | Freshwater microbial communities from Lake Fryxell liftoff mats and glacier meltwater in Antarctica - MAT-03 (spades assembly) (version 2) ... | reverse complement strand
TTTATTTTTTAGTACAAATAATATTTTATCATTTATTGTTGATTCATTAATTTTATCCAGGATAATTTTATTATTGATTCCCAAATTATATGACATTTTTAGAAAAGTGATGTAATTCATTGTAAAATAAGATATGCTTCATAAATTCCAATATATTTTTATATATTTTTATTTGGTGATGTAATTCATTGCAAAAAAAGATATGCTTCATAAATTTATATTTGGTGATGTAATTCATTGCAAAAATAGTGGAAGCATCAACCTAGCGATGTAATTTCGTATTGAAAAACGAATAGCCTCCAATTAGCGATGTAATCCAGCGCGGGAATCTTAGTATTGCCAAATAAATGGTAATTCTTATCTTTGCGCACAAAAAAAAATCATTGAGAATAAAAATTATTGAGATAACAATAAATAGATATATTAATTTCTTATTAAATTTATATTATTTTTGTGGGACTGCTTAAAAGTTCTTGTTTTTTTGGTGCCTAAATAATAATTATTGAGAACAAAAAATTATGGATTCAATAAGAAACTAATATATTAATTTCTTATTAAATATATTTTTTTTGTAGGATTGTTTAAAAATCTTTGTTTTTTGGGTACAAATAATATTTATTATTGATGATAAATTACATGACATTTTTATAAAGTGATGTAATTCATTGCAAAAAAAGATATGCTTCATAAATTTCTATCTTTTTTAAATATATTTTTTTGGTGATGTAATTCATTGCAAAAAAAGATATGCTTCATAAATTTTTATTTGGTGATGTAATTCATTGCAAAAATAGTGGAAGCATCAACTTAGCGATGTAATTTCGTATTGAAAAATGAACAGTATCCAATTAGCGATGTAATCCCGCGCGGGAATCTTAGTATTGCCAAAAGAATGGGAATTCTTATCTTTGCGCACAAAAAAAATTTATTGAGAGAACAAAAAATTGATATATTAATTTCTTATTAAATATATTTTTTTTTTGTGGGATTGCTTAAAAATTGTTGTTTTTTTGGTGCAAATAATAATTATCGAGAATAAAAAATTATTGAGTTAATAAGAAACTAATATATTAATTTCTTGTTAAATTAATTTTTTTTTGTAGGATTGTTTAAAAATTGTTGTTTTTTGGGTGTAAATAATATTTATTTTTTAGTACAAATAATATTTTATCATTTATTGTTGATTCATTAATTTTATCCAGGATAATTTTATTATTGATTCCCAAATTATATGACATTTTTAGAAAAGTGATGTAATTCATTGTAAAAGTAGATATGCTTCATAAATTCCAATATATTTTTAAATATATTTTTTTGGTGATGTAATTCATTGCAAAAATAGTGGAAGCATCAACTTAGCGATGTAATTTCGTATTGAAAAATGAACAGTATCCAATTAGCGATGTAATCCCGCGCGGGAATCTTAGTATTGCCAAAAGAATGGGATTTCTTATCTTTGCGCATAAAAAAAATTTATCGAGAACAAAAATTAATGGGTCTAATAAGAAACTAATATATTATTTCTTATTAAACAAATTTTTTTTGTAGGATTGTTTAAAAATTTTTGTTTTTTGGGTACAAATAATATTTATTATTGATTCCCAAATTATATAATATTTTTTTATAAAAGTGATGTAATTCATTGCAAAAGTAGATATGCTTCATAAATTTCTATTTTTTTTTAAAGATATTTTTTTGGTGATGTAATTCATTGCAAAAAAAGATATGGTTCATAAAAGTTTATTTGGTGATGTAATTCATTGCAAAAATAGCGGAAGCAGCAACCTAGCGATGTAATTTCGTATTGAAAAATGAACAGTATCCAATTAGCGATGTAATCCCGCGCGGGAATCTTAGTATTGCCAAATAAATGATAATTCTTATCTTTGCGCACAAAAAAAATCATTGATAATAAAAATTATCGAGTCCAATAAGAAACTGACATATTAATTTCTTATTAAATATTAAATTTCTTATTAAATATTAAATTTCTTATTAAATATTAAATTTCTTATTAAATATTAAATTTTTTTGTGGGATTGTTTAACAATCTTTGTTTTTTTGGCGCAAATAATATTTATTTTTGGTGCAAATAATATTTATTTTTTGGTGCAAATAATATTTATTTTTACCCAAACAATATTTTATCATTTATTGTTGATTCATTTATTTTATCCTGAATAATTTTATTATTGGGATTGTTTAACAATCTTTGTTTTTTTGGTGCAAATAATATTTATTTTTTGGTGCAAATAATATTTATTTTTACCCAAACAATATTTTATCATTTATTGTTGATTCATTTATTTTATCCTGAATAATTTTATTATTGATTTTATTTCCGAAACAATATGATTTACCCAATAAATGAGTTATTGTACTTAAATCTTTAATGTTATCTGTTTGGTTTATAATATTTATTAATAATTTATATTCTTTTTTATTGATATTTTCTATTAATTCGTTTAACATATTAATTGCCATTTCTTTTTTTAAATTAATTCGTTTCTTTATTTGTATACTTTTTTCAACGTCCTTAATTGTTAAACCATCTTTTAGTATATCCTCAAGTTTATTTTTATTAATTTTATTGGTTATATTATTTTTTTTAGTGTGTGACATTGCTTCTTTTATTAAATTCCTGTTATTTTCAAAATGTTTTTTTAAGTGGGCAACTAATTTTTTCTTTGCATTTGTATCAATATGCTTTCCTCTTAATGTATTTGATAAATCCATTAATGCATCTTTTGCGTATTTATGTTTATCATCCTTTAAAAAATCTTTTATCTCATCATAAATTTTTAATAAATCTTGTTCCTTCGAGTTTAATAAAATTTCCATAATAACACTGATTCTTTCATAAAGCCATTGGTCTCCATCAAAAATAATTCCGTATCCAGAATGTTTTTCGGGAAGTCCAATATTATGATGATTTAATCTTTGTGGATTTAAATTTACTTTGATGATTATCATTTCCATCGGATTTTCATTTGAACTAAATATTTCGAATTTTTCATTAATTGATAAACAATCAATTCCATCTTTGCTAAATGGAATTAAATTATATTGTTTAATAATAATTTTATTATTATCACCTGTTGCAATAATTTGGTTTCCATTTTTATTTTTATTTTTTTCGATGTGTGTGTATGTTATACTAGCTGTACAATTTTTGATGTGTTTATCAATAATATCACGCCTATTAGATTTTTTGTCACAATATTTGCATTTATAAATTTGTATTTTTTTATCAATATTTTTCATAATAGAACAAGGCGTTTTCCTTGATAAATGTCTTTCATAATCACCTTTGCGTACGAATTTCTTTGTGCAGTTATTGCATTTATATTCTACCATTATACTATCATGTAGTATTTTTTTCTTTAAAATATATATATGATGTAATTTTGCATTAAAAAATGAACAGTGACAAATTTAACAATTAACAATTGTATTAATTATTAATTGTTAAATCAATTATTTCGCGTGATATTGTTTCGATATCTTTATTTTTTGTATTAAGTATATAATCATAAACCAAATTATCCCTTAGTTTGATAAAATAGTCCGCATCATCATTGATATCCATTGCAGAAAAAATATTGGTAGCGAATTCTACAAGTTCGGTTTCTGAACTAAATTCATATTTGATATTTTTTAATGCTTCAATTAAATCCTTTCTGTTAACAACATCAATGGCGTCATTTTTGGAATCGGTTCTAATATATTTTTTAGCAAATTGACCAAAAACAAATATTCCTCTTGGTTCGGATGTTTGTCTGCTTACAATATTTCTAACCAAATCTTCTGGAGATGCATAAACAATAATAATAAAAATTTTGTCTCGATCTATAATATCCAACAAATGTTGGTTGATATTATCAAATACTACTTTGGAATATTTTTTAGATTCTTCCACCATTAATTTTCTGGCCTGGTTTGTAATTAGTTTTTGAATTTTTTCCTGGCCAAGATATTCATTTGGCAAATCTTTATAAACCAATTTCTTCATATGTTCAAACGAAAAATCATCAATACTAATAGCATGGTATCCCATATTTTCGAATACTTTGCTGACAGTTGTTTTACCGGCCGATGATGTTCCGTCCAATAAAACTAAATCCGACATACCACCCATTTGTAAAGATTGTTTCAGATTAAGATATTTTTGCTTATATTTAAAATATCTAGTTTTGTACATATATATATATATAAACGGACAAATTAAATAATTATTTTTTCAATTATTTGAATTAATGGATTGTTAGGGAAAATATTGAAAAAAATTCAATACTTACATAATATACATAAAAATATGCAGAAAAATATAATTACGATAATATTAAATTAATAATAATGAAAGATCATAGATTGGTTAAATACAAAGGAAAATCGTATTATGTGTGTCGTTACAAAAGAAAAGATGGTAGTAGTAAATTATTTGTCATTGATAAAGAAGATTTACAAAAAATTTTGGCACAAGAACATTCATGGTACCGAGTTAATGGATGTGTTGGATACTCCGAAATGACAAATGGAAAATCTTCATATCATTATTTGCATAATCTCATTATGGATAAACAAAAAGACAAATATATTATTGATCATATTAACCAAAATACGCATGACAATAGGAAGGCCAATTTGATCATAAGTAAAAAAAATCCTGAATTGACAAAAGATAATTCTGACAAACAAATTAAATTAATGAAAGAATTTAATGATATTCTTAAACTTTCCGAATATAAATGGGCAAATACTAATTCAATAAAAATACCAAAAAAAGTATCAAAATCTGATTCGGAAACAAGTGATAAAACTAAATCTGATAAAAAAAAATCATCGGGTTCTAAAACTAGTAAACCAATTAGATCATCATCGGGTTCAAAAACTAGTAAATCTATTAAATCATATTCTGGTTCGAAAACTAGTAAATCTATTAAATCATATTCGGGTTCGAAAACTAGTAAATCAATTGGATCATCATCGGGTTCTAAAATAAATAAACCAATCAGATCATCATCTGGTTCGAAAACTAATAAACCTATTAGATCATCATTTAGTTCAAAAACGAGTAAACCTATTAGATCATCATCAGGTTCAAAAACTAATAAACCTATTAGATCATCATCAGGTTCTAAGACAAATAAACTTATTAAATCATCAGGTTCTAAAACAAATAAAACGATTAGATCATCATCCGATTCTAAAACGGGTAAACTTATTAAATCATCAGGTTCTAAAATGAGTAACCCAAATAAATCATCTAATTTTAAAATGAATAAACCAATTAATTCGCACAAACCATCTAATTTTAAAAAACATAAGCCAATTAAAAAATCGTTTGGTTCCAAAACAAATAAATTCAATGCAACAAGCCATAATAGATATATTGAAGTATAATATTAGTTATAATTCGAAAAACTTTTTTTATTAAATAAAAAATTATGTTTTCACATTAATTAATTCTAGAATTCGTGCATAAATCTCATTAAAGTTTAATATGTAATAGTTTCTGGATCGATATAAATTATTACATTCGATTGTATTATCTTTCCATTCATTCAAATTAATAAATCTAATTAGTTTGTCTTGTACTTCATCCGGATTTTTTTGCCATTGCTCAAAAAACCATTCTTTTCGAGAATACAATTTATCAATTTGTCTATAGAAACGCTGCTCTAGTGTTTGTTCAATCAAATTATCTATGTAAAACAAATGTTTGGTATGAAAATTATAGTAATCCAATTCTTTTTGAGTTGGACCTAAACAAAATACAACATCCAAACCAACAAATATTAATGATTTATCTTGATGATTATTAATATAATTATCAATATATTCTTGGTAGGATTTAATTGAATTTTGTTTTGTGTATTCAGCCCATAAATCATCCAAATCTTCGACATAAATTTTATTTTTGAATTCTTCCATTAGTTTGTTACCCAATGTAGTTTTTCCACTGCCTTGTGGACCAGCGATATGGATGATTAGATTGGAACCAGTTATTTGATTTTTCAGACGGAGATATTTTTGTTTGTATAATAGATATTTTTGGCGGTAGTCCATTTAAATAATAATTATAATACAAAATAAGATATTTATTGACTATTGATTAAACAATCAAAAAAATGAAAAAAAATTGAAAAAAAATTATACTTTTGAATAATATATGCAATAGTTTTCAAATTATTAATATTAAAAAAATAGTTGGTCGATAAATAATATGAATTTAAACAAACCTAAAAATATTTCTCCTCAAATTTTAACCGCTTATAAATTTTTGAGAAAATTTCAAATATCAAGAATAATATCTGATCCTGTTAATTTAAATAATGTATTGAACGATTATATTTTAACAATGAATAAAAATTATAATTTTTATGATGATCGTATAAATGTTAATATTAAAAACAAAAAAAAATACAAATGCAAAGATCATATTGAAAATTTTAGAAAATTCAAGAAAAATGAAATATTATCAAAAACTGAATTTAATCTTGTAAAAAAATTTTATGAAGAACTATTAAACCATGTTGATACAACATTAAACAAAACATTTTATTTAGGTACTATTTTTAGTGACAAAGATATTAAAACTTTAATAAATACAGAATCACCTTATGAATTTTCTCATAATATAGAACAAAAAAATATCATAATTGATATTGATGGTACTTTATCAGAAAAAGAACAGGAAAATGCTGATATATTACCATGGGATTTAATTGATTGGAATTTTTTTGTGGGTCAGTTTTGTAAATTAGCGGAAAAACATAAATATGGAGATATTGTGTCTAATATGGATTTTCCGAAAGACTTGGATACTCTATTTTTTTGTAATAAAAAACGACAATTTAAATATATTTGTATGCATGACATTCTTGATTCTTGTTCTGAAAATATATCCTACAAAATAAATTTTGACGAATCTAATTCTAAAAATTTATATATCGACATGTATCGATTTGATTGATTTTTAATAATACTAATAATATTATTATTAAAATCTAAAAAAATGCGTATTTTGTAAAATATATATAATATTAATGGTTTGAATTTTATTGCATATTTATGGTTATTTTTATAATCCAGAAACACATAAATATCATTATTTATAAATTTAAAAACATGTATGGTATTAAGTACAATGATATAAAAAATTGATAACTTTAATAGATTAGAATAAAAAGTAAATGCAAAAAAATCAAAAAATGCCAGGAAGTAAAACATCAAAAAAAAATATATGTTCCGGATGTAAAAAACCGAAACCATCAAATTGTGTCACAAAAACATGTATTTCGTGCATAAAACGTGCAGCGCAAGTAAGAGAAAATGCTAGAAACAATAAAATAGAATGTGTTGCTATAAAAGATGATGGCACAAAATGTACAAATAAAGTTCATAAAGATTGTGGAAACAAATATTGTGCCAAACATAAGAAAGAATGGTTAGAGGAACAGGAAGCTAAAGGTAAAAATGTACGCAGATGTAATTCTAGAATACGATGCGATCCTGATAAACCTGGCATTAAAGCTATTTTGCCAACTGGTTATGCCAAAAAGAAATGTGAAGCTTGTTTGATAAAAGAACAACAACAAAGTAAGGAAAGGAGAGAAAATAGATATGAATTAAATAAAAAAACAAAAAATATACAATATTGTTTAAAATGTGGAACTGAAATACAATTGGATAAAATTATGATGACAACAAAAGGAGATAGTTCATTATATTGCGAGAAATGTTTTGATCAACGAAAAAATGTGGAAAAAAATAGGGGAAAGAGAGATAGAAAAAATTATTATAAAAAATTTAATTATTATTTGGTAAAGGCGGAAAAAAGAGGATTAGATTTTGAAATATCAAAAGATGAATTCGAAAAAGTACAAAATAATAATTGTTATTATTGTGGAATTCCGGAAAAAAAATATATTCTAGGAATTGATAGATTAAATAATTCTAAAGGGTATATTAAACATAATATAGTAGCTTGTTGTGAAATGTGTAATATGATGAAAAATACTTTGAATGAATCCACATTTATTTTAATATGTGCACATATAGCTAATTTTAATAATTTTCGTAAATTAAAATCATACTCTAAAATTTTTAATAATTATAAAACCAATTCGTATTCGGGTTATAAACATAGCGCTAAAATACGGAATTTAGAATTTGAAATATCGAAAAAAGAATACGAAATCATCACTAATGGTGATCCATGTTATTTATGTGGTAGATATACAAACGAAAATCACTGTAATGGAATTGACAGAGTTGATAACTCGAAAGGATATGTTGATGGAAATTGTAAATCATGTTGTGGGGATTGCAATATAATGAAAAAAAAACTAGAATTTAATGATTTTCGTTTTAAATGTGCATTTATTGCTGACAATCATAAAAATAGATTGGATGAATTATTTGAATCTTGGGTTTCGAGTAGATTTATTAAAAAAAGAGAAAGAAATAATATTAATAAAGATTTGATAATCGAAATTTAATTTTGTATTGTAAATAAAAAAACGAAAAAAATCATTGATTAGATATCAGAAAACTATGTCAATTAAAAACCCGGAAGCTGTTAATAAAAGAATTAATATTAGCATTCCAATAGGAATATGGTCAAGATTTGATGATTAATTTATAATTATTATAAATTGATCATTACAAATAATTGAATTACTAAAAATATATAAAAATCATAAAACATTAATAAATTATCAATAAAAATGGTAAAAAAAACTTGTCGAGTCGAAACTTGTGATTTTACTGGAGATGAAGATTTGTTTATCAAAGGAAAAAATTTATGCAAAAAATGCGCAGCTAAACAAGCGAAAAAATTATATTATAAAAATAACTGCGCAGAAAAAAGAAAAACGAGAAAACATGAATATTATTTAGAACGAAAATCAGGAAGTAAATATCAAATTTTTAATCGATCAAGAATTAAAAACAAGATCAAAAAAAAATGTATTGGTAAAAAAAAGGATGGAAATTCATGTGAATTTAAAACCAGTAAACTATATGATAACCTTTATTGTAAACAACACAAAAATCAATGGCAGTTACACGGAAAGGAAGACAATTTTAAATTATGTACTGGACACAATTGTTTTCCAAATGATTCAAATAAAAAAAGACTACGATTTTTGATAGCAATTGATGATAAATATTCTAAATGTGAAGAATGCCGAAAACAAGAAAGACAAAAAGACAAAGAAGAAAGAGACAGACAAAAGAAAGCAAATGAAAAATTAGAAAATCCGAAAATGTGCGCATGTATTAAATGTTTAGAAGGGATCATATATTTATCCAAAGAAATGGGATTGACAAAAGATGGTAAATTATCAAATTTATGTAAAAAACATTTTGAACAACAACAACACCAATATACAATACAATCAGAAAAAAAAGAAACAATTACTAAACGGAGAAAAAATAACTCCGATAAAAAACGTAGAGCAAATACTAAACGGAGAAAAAATAACTCCGATAAAATACGTAAAACAAAAGCTAAAGAATGGAGAAAAAATAACCCTGATAAAATACGTAGAGCGAATGCTAAATGGAGAAAAAATAACCCCGATAAAACATATAATTATTATACAAAATATCGTGAAAATCAATTAAAATATAATGCGGAAGCGTTTCGAAAAAGAAATGCAGAAAATCAAGCAAAACGAAGAAAAATGCATCCCAAGAAAAAATCAACTTACAGATATAATACTATTGTTAAAGATAAATATCATAGAAGTATAAAGTCTGCAGAGGAAAGAGGATATGATTTTAATATTTCTTATGATATATTTAAAAAATTGGTAGAATCTGATTGTTATTACTGTGGTTGTCCACGAAAAAAATTTTTGAATGGTGTTGATCGTTTGGATAATAAAATAGGTTATATTGAAAATAATATTGTATCTGCATGCAAAATGTGTAATTATATGAAAAATACATTAAATGAAGCTACTTTTATTCTCATGTGTACACATATTATTCATTATAATAAAATGCTCAAACTTAAATCATATCCAAAAGTATTCAATAATATCAATGGATGTACATATTCTAGTTATAAAAATTGCGCAAATAAAAAAAATATTCCATTTGAGATATCAGAAAAAGAATTTAATGAATTACGCAATAAATCGTGTTATATATGTAACAAAAATTGCACAAATCTACGTTTAAATGGTATTGATAGATATGATAATACGAAAGGATATATTTTTGAAAATTGTCAAGCTTGCTGTTATGATTGTAATTGCATGAAAAAAAATTTAAACCATGATAGATTTTTATTTCAATGTGGATATATTGCTTTACAACATAAGAAAAGATTTGATAAATTAGAAAAAAAATGGAAACCAAGTAGGTCTCAAGAAAAAAATTCTAATAAACTTTCGAAAGAAGAATTAAAAGAATTGAGATTAAAACAAAAAAAAGAAAGAGAGGAAAAAACATTAGCCTCGAAATCATTAGAAGCTAGACAAGCACGAATGAAAGAAATAAGGGCGCAAAAAATTTTAGCCAATGAAAATGATATGGTTGAGATTTAATATTTTATTACAATAAAATATTAAATTATTGAAAATTGTGTATCCCAATTTTTTTACATTTTTTGATAAATTTGAATAATTTTCTTAAATTAAAATAAAAATGAATACGCTTATCAATTACTATAGGCCCGCCATATTTTACTTAACTAACTTTTTTAATTGTGTTAGTTAACCCTAAGTTTCCAATAGGGACTAGACTATATCTTATGCTATCAACTTATTCAGTTGATAACCCATCTACATTTAGTCGTTGAACTGCATTCCTTCCTACAATTTATAGGATTCGGAACTTGGCTGCGGATTGCCCATTTCAGAAAGTATAAATACTTTCGTCATCTATAGAATTTTTACCATACCCGAGTTCCACTCTCGGCCATAAGAACGTTACTGTTCCTACTTGGTATCTATAGCTTTAGGAGTTTCCCGCAATTTGAAGATGTCGCCATAATAACATCTTACTTCCGAGAAAGAATAATCATTCTTTCTTGGAAGCAAGATAATTTACTATGACTAACAGCTGTAGCATTCCAAAATGATTTGGAAGATGGACTACTAAATAATTTTTCCCAAAACATATCCATATAGTTTCAGGTATGCTGTTTTTCTGACCTTTATCTGTTAGCTTCAAAAAATGAACAGCCTCAGACAAAAATCCGCCCATGCCCGACATAATTCGCAGGACATTGTAATTGAGTGCGAATATAAGCACTTTATTGTCTGTGTCAGAGAAGACATCAGAATATTTATTGTTAGCGAAATCGTGGAACCACAAGTTCAATTGTGCGGTATCGATACGCGAAAAATTGCAAGTACAAGATGGTTGATGTTCCTCTGGATTCAATGCAAACGAGAAAACGTTAAGACCATCTTTGGGTGTCTTGCTGTGGTGCATGTATGGTACAACAGTATCATGCCAGAAACCAGATCTCTTACTTTGGCGTGCTTGGCCATTGAGTTGGAGTTCAACTTCGGTAACTGGATTCATAGATCCATCAATTAGAAGACCATGGTTGTGGTGTTGCCATACGTTAACATCGAATCTCTTAATATATTCTACACGATTATCATCATGGAATTTGTCGATCGGAATAGATAAATCGGTAATTGTAAGATCATTACGAGTAATTTTTTCTACTTCCGGGTAATTGAGATCATCATTGTCAAAATCGGTGTGAATTCGAATAACACCTTCTACTTTATCCCTGAGATCTACATCTTTATTCCTTTTGATGAGTGGAACAGCTGGTGATAATTTGCCAACTAGAACTGATCCATCGAATTTCTCAGCGGTTGCGGAATCATTGAAAATATATTTGGGTTCTTCTGCGGGATCAGCAGGATTAATACCCATATATTCCACACCACCATCGCCCATATACGAATCATCATTGGTATCAACTGCTACTTCATTAAAGTATCCAAATTCATCCAAATCTAATTGCGCCAATAGGAGTAATTTAGCAGCATTTTCGCGCGCAATCTCCCAGTTGCAATGATCGTATATCATAAATTTACCTCCCTGGTAATTTCCTAATTTGGTAATCCAGTAGAGAGCTTTGACTGGATGATTGAAATTGATTTTATATTTGGCGGAAGCGGCATTACCAAGAGATTCTTCACCACCATGTTGTAATTGTTCAATCAAATATTCGTGAGATACTTGGGCAAAACGCCTACGTTCTTCAGTATCCAAATAAACATAATTGACATATAGGGAAGCATCATCTAATTCGAGATTGTCGCTTCCAGTTTTGAATGCTTCACTGGCAATATAGCATTGTTCAGCAGGTCTGAATTTAACATAGATTTTGACCTGATGGTATTGGAGTGCAATTAAAGGCAACGCCAAACCATTATTACGGCAGAAATAGAAATGAAGAGGTACAAACAATGTATAGGATGGTTTCAAGAGAGTATTCTCAGGCATATCCCAGGATAATGTGCTAATAGAAGTGAGTTCAGGAACATCACCCAACATTTTACCAAGGCCATAATTGTGACCAACATTGCTAGAAAGTTCTTGCCATAGGTGAAGCCAGTCACCGTACAATTTATCAATTTGAGAACCTCCAATTTCTAATTCAGTTTCATCGACAATAGCATGACCGATGTGTCGGACCCACGCAAATTCAACGTGTCCGAATCTTGTAAAATCACCCGAGAATCTAACTTCGGGCAAAACTACTTTCAAAAATACTTGCGTGATTAAATCACCATTACGTGAAATTTCTGCTGTTCCTTTTCTGGCAAAATTAATTGTACCACTGAAATATTGTTCTATAGATTCAACAGCGAAATTAGTGTGTCGTCTGTATACGCGGTTGTTCCCAAAGGTTTCCCAATGGCCCGGACTATAACTTAAAAATCAAAAAGAAATGATTAGTTTCTATGATCACCACTGACATTTAGTCTCTGAACTGCATCCTGCTGAATTATTTTTTATAAATTCTTAATGTATTCTTTTGCATCACTTAGTTTTTCTTCCATATTTTTTTTCATTGATAAAAAACTTTTATATTTTATTTGGGGATGATTTTTAATTACATAACCTTCTTTATGTTTATTTCTATAATGATAAATATATATTGGAAGATCATAATTTTTTTTTCTTACAAATAATTTGGTTTTTGAAATCTCATTTTTTTGTTGTGTGGACATTTTTTTACCAAAATTGGGATTTTTATTACCTTTTTTACTAGTACTCATTTTTTTTATTGAAATATTTGAGAAACAAATATTTTTCTTTCCACCAGTTGTAAGGTTAAATCCATGAGGAGCCAATGTATTATGTAACTTAATCATAAACATTTCAAAAAAATCTAAATCTCTCTTTTCGCATTTAAAAAGAGTTTTTACAGTAAAATTTTCATGACCATATTTTCGAATAGCTCTATATAAATAAGTACAACCTGAATATTTGGTATTCTTTGTTGCACCATAAATATGACACTTCCATCTATTCAAAGTTCCTCCTTTTTTAAATTTTTTACCACTTTTTTTGTAAAGATAACATTGTCCAATATATTTCTTATCCCCATAAGAAATTAAATAGATTTCACCAAAATTTATTAATTTTTTATCCATTAGTGATTCATAAATATTAAATCTTTAAATAATTCAGATATTTAGGTCTCATCAAAACGACCCTTAGGACTTGGCTGCGGATTATCCATTTCAGAATGAATCATATATAATTTGAATACGTTATATTCAATGATCATTCTTTATGCGCGTGATTTTTACCATACCCGAGTTCCATCTCGGCCATTAACCAGTTTCTTAGTTAACTTGGTACACGAAGCGTTTAACAACAATATCTTTCTTGAATAAATTGATTAACTTTTTTTTCATGCAAATTTATTAGATTAGGAATAATATTATTTCCTTTTGACGAATTTTCAGAACACCAACATGGACGTAAATTTGTCCAATTATAACATTTGAAAATATCTGAAGTTTTTGAAAAATCAAATGAGTCACACGGTATTACATGATCAAAACTCCAACCTATTTTTCCCATATTATGCCAAGACATTCCTTCTTCGAATTGATATTCTATCCAGAATTTGAGTTCTTCCATTGGAATGCCTATATATTCTAAGGTTGGTAGAGTTTTATTTTTAATATAATCGCGCAATCTTTTATTGAGACATGTTTTGATACGACAATTTAAATTTGTTCTGTATCTTTCTTTTTGATATTCTCGTTGATATTGCTTGTAAAATTCTTTATTATCAGCAATATGTTTTGCTCTCAAATAATCAACTCGAGGTTTATTATTATTATGCCATTCTTTACGCGATTTTTTTGCTTTTTCCGGATTATCATGATACCATTTTTTTGATTTATTTTTGAGTTTATCGGAATTTTTGGTGTAATATTTTTTTTGTATTTCATTAATTTTTTTTTTGTTTTTATTCCTATAAACTTCGTCTCGTTTACTTTTGCATGTTTTACATTCTGATCTCAAACCATCTTTTTTTTGTTTGTCCTTGCTAAATTTTTCCAATAATTTATCTGTTTGACAACTAGTACATAATTTATATTTATTCATTACTAATAATATTTTAACTAATTAACTTTTAAGTTGTTTTTAAACGCCATTTTACGCCTTTAGGACGTTCCCGCAATTTGACAGTGTTGCCATTCTATTAACATTGGATCTTTTCGGTTGGCTGATTTACCTACTTCACCAATATTAGAATGACTAGCAACTATTTTTAATAGTTACTAAGGCCAAAGCTACAGATTGCTTAAACCTTGAAAACGTTAATACCTCTGGTTTCCCTAGAGGACTAGACTATACCTTTAGCCATTGATAAATTTCTCAATAACCCACAACCGTCTAGTCGTTGAACATTTAACCTTATAAATATATAAGGTTCTTAGCTGCTGATTGCCCATTTCATCCAAAATATATTTATATTAGAATCATCTTACATATTTTCACTATCTCCGAGTAAAGTCTTGGCCACAACCATGTTACCACAGTTGCTTAGTAATGTAAGTTTTAGGGGTTTCCAGCAATTTGATTGTGTTGCCATTCTTATAATATTGGATCTTTTCGGTTTGGCTGATAACCTACTTCACCAATATATTGAATGACTAGCGACTGTGCAAAAAAAAAAATTTGTGGTGCACTAAAAGCTTTGTCCTTGAATTATCCACATTAATCAAGGCTTGTCGCTTTTCAACCCTTTATTCAAAGGTAATTTGGGGATTTCCCGTTCACTTGATCCCATTCTTTCGAGATGGGAGTGGACTATATCTTAGGCCTTCGTCGAAAGTTGCTAGCTTTCTCATGCCCACGTCCGTTTAGTCTCTGGACTGCATTCATGCCTCTTGCATAGCGAGGTTTAGAACTTGGCTCAGTATTCACCCATTTCAAATTTGATTAAAAATTTTTAACCAAATTATTATCCGTCGGCTTATGACCATACCCTGGCTACTTCTCCAGGCCATAACATAGTTTCCCGTGTTACTTGGTACCGAATAAATAAATAATGAAATATTTATCTACCTTATACGGCTTTAGGATTTCATCTGAATTTGAACGTGTCGCGGGGATATTTTGTAAGCTACCAATGGCTTTAATAGCAATAAATTCCCCCACTAGCAGATGTGGTTTATTTAATAATGGACCACTAAACGGTTTACCCATGACTTATCCATTTTCATCATGGCGTTCTACTTTTCAACCCAACTAGTTTAGGTAAACATCTTGCTTAATCCTTATGGTTTCCCAAAAGGCCTGACTCTACCTTAGGCAAAATTAATTGCCGATAGACATCGAGTCGATGAACTGCACACTTAATATTATTCATTTAAATAATTAATACATTTTTGTAATTTCATTTCCATTAGTTCATATTTTGAAATGAACGATTTTGGTTTTTTTGTTGGATGACTTGACATTCTATATCCTTCTCTACCTCTATTATCTCTATATTTTCTGATATATTTTGGCAATACATTATCTTCAATATATTTTCTTGGTCTTTTATTCATTATCCTACCTTTATTTTTTCCTTTCATACTAATACTTTTCCGCATACATGTTTCTTTACTTTGTATTGAATGTGAACCACCCGACGTTAAATTATAACCATGTGGAGAAAGCGTATTGTAAGTTTTAATGAAAGCTTTTTCAAATTCATTCAATTCATCAATTGAACATTCCCACAATAGTTCTACTTTAAAGTTTTCTTCACTGTATTTTCTGATAGCATTATCCAATATTCTACAATAATTTAAACGGCGTTTTGCTTCAGAAACATGTGCCTTCCAACGTCTAGTATATCCATGTTTTTTTCCGGAATTTAAATATTTTACGCATTGACCAATATATTGTTTGCCCGAAGGAGATGTTATTAAATAAATGTCACCCATTAATAAAATATTAGTGTATAAATATTTATATAATATTAAGTGCTTGGCTGCTGATTGCCCATTTCAGGAAAATAATTCCATCACCTCCTGAATTTTTACCATACCGAAGTTCATATCTTCGCCATATGAATGTCGCCACTCATACTTGGTATCAGGAGTTTTAGGGTGTTCCAGCAATTTGACTATCTCGCCGAAATAAAATTTTCGACTAGCGGGTTATATAGATTTCATAATGGAACAACGTTTCTACATTTAATGAAATCCCCGATTTTTACAAGCCTTTATCCTCTACAATAAATCAGGAACTGTAGAGGGCTCCCACTGTTGGCACCCAAGATGTGATCTAAGCACCATATGCTACTAACTGCATTAACGATTATTCCCATATGTTTCCATACGGGTCGGACTATATTTTATCGGCTTTTAAAAAATGATTAGTTTTTCTCGCCGCCACTCACGTTTAGTCTCTGAACTGCATCCAGTCCGAATTATTTGTTGTTTAAAATAATTTAAATTTTTAAATAATTCAGATATTAGGTCTCATCAAAATGACCCTTAGGACTTGGCTGCGGATTACCCATTTCCGGATGAATTAAATATATTGAAATATATTTATCATCTGTCATACATATGATTTTTACCGTACCCAAGTTAAATCTTGGCCATTAACCAATTTCTTGGTTAACTTGGTACATATGTCTTTAGGGCTTTCCCGCAATTTGAAAGTGTTGCCATTCAATAATATCAGTCTTGACTAATATTATGAATGACTAGCAACCATTTTTAGTGGTTACTGAGGCCTGACTTACAGTTGACCTCCAGCCATTGTATTATATATCTATATGGAAGAAAAAAAATTTAAACATTATTAAAATTTTTTCTCTTGTAATTCACATCAAAAATTAACATCAAATTATAAATCAACCTATAAACAAGTTTAGTATTATTAATATGCGTTTGGATATTTCTCTGGATGATAAATAAATTATTAAATTTAAATATAATCATATTAATTTTTCATATATATTATGATCAAACATAAACATACGAACCATTAATTTTTGTTTAAATATGTCTCCCCAAATTAATTTATTACTTTTGGATAAATTATCAGATATATACATAGGTTTAGTATTTTTCCAATTAAAACATTTATAAATATCTTTATCGCTACCAGTTTTTAAATTAAATGAATCACATGGAATGACATGATCAATATGCCAACGG
>Ga0335394_10003565_pt1 | contig 17679 bp, 29 predicted proteins | sample MAT03_FD_205741 | JGI IMG/M metagenome (GOLD analysis project Ga0335394, IMG submission 205741) | Freshwater microbial communities from Lake Fryxell liftoff mats and glacier meltwater in Antarctica - MAT-03 (spades assembly) (version 2) ... | reverse complement strand
GATCGCATCGTGATTACGCAGTCTGCTATCGCAAAAATCCAGGAGGTGTATGGTGACTGAATTTAATCCTCGAAACTTGATGGATCTGGTTCGTCGTCCAATTATTACTGAAAAAGCAACGTTGCTCTTGGAGAACAATCAATATACGTTTGAAGTGTCTCCTAGATCCACCAAGCCTGAAATCAAAGCCGCCATTGAGTCGTTGTTTGAAGTAAAGGTGGTTGCTATTAGCACCATTAATCCTCCGCGTAAGCAGCGTCGGGTGGGTAAGTTTCTTGGTTATCGTCCCATCTACAAACGAGCCGTTGTCACGCTGGCAGAGGGTGACTCGATCGCTTTGTTCCCGGAAGTTTAATTTTTCTATTTGGTAAGGCATTCAAGAGATTAAGTTATGGGCATTCGTATTTATCGACCCTATACCCCCGGTACTCGTGAGCGCAGCATTTCGGATTTTGCTGAAATCACTCGTAGTGAACCTGAAAAGTCGCTGACCAAGTCGAGCCATCGTCACAAGGGTCGTAACAACCGTGGTGTGATCACGTGTCGTCATCGTGGCGGCGGTCACAAGCGTCTCTATCGGCAAATTGATTTCCGGCGCGACAAGCGTAATATTCCTGCAAAAGTTGCCGCGATCGAGTACGACCCAAATCGAAACGCTCGAATTGCATTGCTCTATTACAAAGACGGTGAGAAACGATACATCTTGCATCCCGCAGGTCTTGTCGTTGGAACGACCGTTATTGCCGGACCTGACTCGCCCATTGAAATTGGTAATGCTTTACCCCTAAGCAACATTCCTTTGGGTACAGCCGTTCACAATGTGGAATTGACCCCCGGACGCGGTGGACAAATGGTTCGAGCGGCTGGAGCCAGCGCTCAAGTTGCCGCAAAAGATGGAAACTTTGTCACTTTAAAGCTGCCTTCTGGTGAAGTTCGCCTGATTCGTCGTGAGTGCTACGCCACCATTGGTCAGGTGGGGAATGCCGATGTTCGGAACACGAGTTTAGGCAAAGCAGGTCGGACGCGCCACTTGGGTCGTCGTCCTCAAGTGCGGGGTAGCGTCATGAACCCTGTGGATCATCCTCATGGTGGTGGTGAAGGACGTGCACCGATTGGTCGCCCTGGACCAGTTACTCCTTGGGGCAAGCCAACGTTAGGGTATAAAACTCGGAACAAGCGCAAGTTGAGCAGCGCTCTAATTATTCGCCGTCGGCGTAAGTCTTCTAAGCGCGGTCGTGGCGGTCGGGATTCATAGGTGATAAGGGCTTAAAAATATGTCTCGTTCGTTAAAGAAAGGTCCGTTTGTTGCGGATCATTTACTGAGTAAAGTTGAAGCATTAAACGCAAAGGGTGAAAAGCAAGTGATTAAAACTTGGTCACGCTCTTCTACAATTTTGCCTCAGATGATTGGACACACCATTGCAGTTCATAATGGCAAACAACATGTGCCAGTTTATGTCAATGAACAGATGGTTGGACATAAGTTGGGAGAGTTTTCACCCACGCGCACCTTCAAAGGTCACGCGGGTACTGATAAAAAGGCACGTCGATAAGAGGGATTTTACTACTGGCTTAGGGCTAGTGGTGGTCAGTTAAGGAGTAATGGGTATGGCTGTTGAAACTACAACTGAAGTAAAAGCGATCGCTCGCTACATTCGGATGTCCCCTCGTAAGGTTGGTCGTGTTCTTGATCAAATACGGGGTCTTTCCTACCGAGAAGCATTAATTATCTTGGAGTTCATGCCATATCGTGCCTGTGAGCCTGTATTAAAACTGCTGCGTTCTGCCGCTGCAAATGCTGAACACAATCGAGGATACGACCGGGCAGATTTGGTTGTCAGCACTGCTTATGCTGACCAAGGTCCAACCTTGAAGCGGTTTAGACCTCGCGCTCAAGGTCGTGCTTATCAAATTCGCAAGCCGACTTGTCACATTACAATTTCTGTGGCTCCAAGTGCTGGAGACGAATAATTTGTATTTCAATCAATATTGTTGAATTTGTATAAGGAAGCATTTCGTGGGACAAAAGATTCACCCAACTGGTTTACGTTTAGGCATTACCCAAGAGCATCGCTCTCGCTGGTTTGCCGATACTAGTCGCTATCCTGAGCTACTTCAGGAAGATTATACAATCAGGCATTTCTTTCAAAAGAATCCCTTAAAACTTAAGGGGTTAGAAAGTCCTGGAATTTCTCAAATTCGGATTGAGAGGAAAGCAGACCAAATCGATTTAGAAGTTCATACGGCGCGCCCTGGTGTAGTGGTCGGTCGTGGGGGACAAGGCATTGAGGAACTGCGAGGCGGACTGCAAAAAGTGTTGGGCGGCGGCGATCGCCAAATCCGCATCAATGTAGTAGAGGTGACGCGGGTTGATGCAGAAGCGGCGCTCATTGGTGAATATATTGCTCAACAATTGGAGCGTCGTGTCTCATTCCGTCGTGTAGTACGTCAAACTATCCAACGTGCTCAAAAAGCTGGAGTAGAAGGCATCAAAATTCAAGTCAGCGGTCGTTTAAACGGGGCTGAAATTGCTCGTCCCGAATGGACACGGGAGGGTCGCGTTCCTCTCCATACTCTCCGTGCAGATATTGATTATGCCTACTGCACTGCTAGCACCATTTACGGCACGCTGGGTATCAAGGTGTGGGTCTTCAAAGGTGAAATTATCCCTGGACAAGAAGAGAAATCTGTACCCGCTAACAACCAGCCTAAGCGCCGTCAACAGCGTCGCCGCCAGCAATTTGAAGATCGATCGAATGAAGGATGAAGATTAAAAGACGAAAGATGATTTATCTTTCTGCCATTTAATCTTAAACTTCCGACTCTCTAAGGTAGTGAGCCATGTTAAGCCCAAGAAGAACAAAATTTCGTAAACAGCAGCGCGGGCGCATGAAAGGTCTTGCAACGCGCGGTAGCAACCTGAACTTTGGTGAGTTTGGTTTGCAAGCCCTAGAGCCAACCTGGATTACCTCTCGTCAAATCGAAGCGAGTCGTCGTGCGATGACCCGTTACATTCGTCGAGGCGGCAAGATTTGGATTCGCATTTTCCCAGACAAGCCCGTAACAATGCGCCCAGCAGAAACTCGCATGGGTTCTGGTAAAGGTGCACCTGAATATTGGGTTGCGGTTGTAAAGCCCGGTCGCATTTTATTTGAAATTGCTGGGGTGCCAGAAGCAACAGCACGTGAGGCAATGCGATTGGCTCAATACAAGTTGCCAATTAAGACAAAATTTATTACTCGTGAAACGGAGGAGTCATAGCAATGGCACTACCTAAAGTCAGCGAAGTCCGGGATCTAAGTGAAACTGAACTTGACGAGCAGATTATAGCGACCAAAAGGCTGCTGTTTGATTTACGTTTTCAGAAAGGTACTCGTAGATTAGAAAAGTCTCATCAGTTCAAACATACGCGTCACCGACTGGCTCAGTTGATGACTATTGAACGAGAGCGCCAGTTACAAAAGACATCATCTTAGTAATAGATAGAACCCAGATTACAAGTAGTTTTATAGCTTTGGACGGAGTAGATGAGATGGCAGCAAAAGAGAGAGTTGGTTTAGTCGTTAGCGACAAAATGGATAAAACAGTAGTAGTGGCCGTCGAAAGTCGTTCTGCCCATCCAAAGTATGGAAAAATCGTCGCTCGTACCAAGCGCTATAAAGCTCATGATGAAGGCAATCAGTGCAAATCTGGCGATCGCGTCCGTATTCAAGAAACTCGTCCCTTGAGCCGCACCAAACGGTGGCAAGTGATCGATGTTTTAACAACATCCGCTCAAGTTTAAAGGAAGGTGACTCATGATTCAGCCGCAAACCTATCTCAACGTCGCAGATAACAGTGGTGCCCGTAAATTAATGTGCATTCGCGTTTTAGGCGGTCGCCGCCGTTATGCGGGAATCGGTGACGTTGTTGTTGCCGTTGTTAAAGATGCGATTCCTAACATGGCGGTTAAAAAGTCTGACGTAGTGACCGCAGTGATTGTCCGAACCCGTCATACCTTACGCCGTGACAACGGCATGAGTATTCGTTTCGATGACAATGCTGCTGTTTTGATTAATAAAGATAAAAACCCCCGTGGAACTCGCGTTTTTGGTCCTGTCGCGCGTGAATTGCGTGATAAGGAGTTTACTAAAATCGTTTCTTTGGCTCCGGAGGTGTTGTAATGGCAAAGACTAAAGCGGTCACTCGCTACAAAATGCATGTCAAGAAGGGAGATACTGTCCAAGTTATCTCTGGAAAGGACAAAGGAAAGATTGGAGAAATTTTGCAAACCTTGCAAAAGGAAAGCAAAGTTCTGGTCAAGGGGGTGAACTTTCGGACGAAACATGTGAAACCTCAGCAAGAGGGTGAATCTGGACAGATAGTGACCAGTGAAGCACCGATCCACAGTTCTAATGTCATGCTCTACTCCGAGAAGCAAAAAGTTGCTAGTCGAATTTGTTACAGCTTTGATGCTGACGGGCGGAAGGTGCGAATGCTGAAAAAGACTGGAGAAACCATTGATTAGCTCAATATCTACTTTCCTGACAAAGACCAGGGATTTTATGGACACTGACTCACATGCCACAAAAAATTAAAGTTCGCTATCAAGAGGAAATTGTTCCAAAATTAACAGAGCAATTTGGTTATACCAACCTTCACCAAGTTCCAAAATTGGTCAAGGTCACTCTAAATCGAGGGTTAGGCGAAGCGGCTCAAAATGCCAAAGCGTTGGAAGCATCACTGGTTGAGATTGGGGTCATTACAGGGCAAAAGCCTGTTGTAACCCGAGCTAAAAAAGCGATCGCTGGCTTCAAACTTCGTCAAGGAATGCCCGTTGGCATTATGGTTACCCTCCGAGCTGATCGGATGTATGCATTTTTGGATCGATTTATTAATCTTGCATTGCCTCGAATTCGAGATTTTAGAGGAATTAGCCCAAAAAGTTTTGATGGGCGCGGGAACTATACGCTGGGAATTCGCGAGCAGCTTATCTTTCCAGAAATTGAGTACGACAGCATTGATCAAATTCGTGGGATGGACATTTCCATCATTACAACGGCAAACACTGATGAGGAGGGTCGAGCCTTGTTGAAAGAATTTGGTATGCCCTTCCGGGACAGCTAAGGCAGGTTTATCAAAGGGAACACTATGGCGGTAAACGATACGATTTCAGATATGTTGACGCGGATTCGTAATGCGAACCTCGCGCGGCATCAAACCACCGAAGTCCCATCCACAAAGATGACTCGCAACATTGCCAAAGTCCTCAAGGATGAGGGGTTCATCACTGAATACGAAGAAACTGGTGAAGGTATAAAAAAGAACTTAGTTCTTTCTTTAAAGTACAAGGGCAAGAGTAGACGACCCATCATCAATTCTTTGAAGCGAGTTAGCAAGCCAGGGTTTCGAGTTTACTCAAACCGAAATGATTTGCCTCGTGTTTTAGGAGGGATTGGCGTTGCCATTATTTCGACTTCAAGCGGTATTATGACCGATCGCGAAGCTCGTCAGCAGGGCTTGGGTGGCGAAGTCCTCTGCTACGTGTGGTAGTTACCTTGAGGATAAACATCATCAGATCGTTTCAGCGATCGCAGTAGTTAAGAGTAGGTAGCTATGTCACGTATAGGTAAGCGTCCAATCAATATTCCTGGCAAAGTGACTGTCGCCATTGATGGTCAATCTGTCACCGTTAAGGGTCCTAAGGGCGAACTGTCCCGTACCTTACCTGCTGAGGTTGAAATCTCACAGGAAGGGGAGATGGTTCTGGTCAAGCAACGTGATGATTCACGCGCAGCGCGTCAACGCCATGGTTTAAGCCGGACTCTAATATCCAATATGGTTGAAGGGGTATCCCAAGGATTTCAGCGCAGGCTAGAAATCATTGGTGTTGGCTATCGGGCACAGGTTCAAGGTCAAAACTTAACCCTGAGCATGGGATACAGTCATCCGGTACAGATAGAGCCACCAAGCGGCATTCAGTTTGCTGTAGAAGGCACCACGAATGTGCTAGTGAGTGGAATTGATAAAGAAATTGTTGGCAACACAGCGGCGCGAATTCGGGCAGTTCGTCCTCCTGAACCTTACAAAGGTAAGGGAATCCGTTATGCGGGAGAAGTCGTTAAGCGTAAGGCTGGTAAGGCAGGTAAGAAGTAGTTATGAAAACAAGTCGCAGAGAATCAACTCGTCGTCGTCACTCTCGGGTACGCCGTAAGGTGTTGGGAACATCAGAACGTCCTCGCCTAGCTGTTTTCCGCTCTAACCAGCATATTTATGCTCAGCTAATTGATGATACCCAGCATCACACGCTGGCATCCGCCTCCACAATAGATTCAGATTTGAAGGAGGATTTGGAGACAGGGGCAAACTGTAGTGCCTCGGCTCAGGTTGGAAAACTAATCGCTGAGCGTTCTATAGAGAAAGGGATCAAGCAAGTCGTATTTGATCGAGGTGGTAATCTTTATCACGGTCGTGTCAAAGCGCTGGCTGATGCTGCTCGTGAAGCTGGACTGGAATTTTAAGGGATTATAATCATGGCGAAGGGTCGTAAAAACACGAAGAGCCGCGAAAAAGAAACCGATTGGCAAGAACGAGTTGTTCAAATTCGTCGTGTCACTAAGGTTGTCAAAGGCGGTAAGAAGCTCAGTTTTCGAGCGATCGTTGTAGTTGGCAATGAACGTGGACAAGTTGGCGTTGGCGTTGGTAAAGCAGCAGATGTCATTGGAGCCGTTAAGAAAGGAGTAGCAGATGGTAAAAAGCATCTTGTTGAGGTTCCTTTAACCAAAAACAACTCTATTCCTCATCCAACAACCGGTCAGGGTGGCGGGGCGAAAGTAATGATGCGTCCCGCAGCTCCTGGTACTGGAGTAATTGCTGGAGGTGCGGTCAGAACGGTCCTTGAACTAGCGGGAGTCAAAAATATCTTGGCTAAACAACTAGGTTCTGATAATCCTCTTAATAACGCAAGAGCAGCAGTTGATGCTCTCGGCACGTTGAGAACATTTGCTGAAGTGGCTGAAGAACGGGGTATTCCAATTCAAAACTTGTATGCCTAATCAGACCATTACAAAAATGACGCTTGATTTGGAAACAAGATTTTCGATGAATTTATCTTGAATGAGGATACTAACCATGAGACTTGATGACATAGCACCGCAAGTAGGCTCAACACGTCGTCGTCGCCGTGTGGGTCGAGGAATTGCGGCTGGACAAGGTGCAAGCTGTGGTTTTGGCATGCGGGGGCAGAAGTCTCGTTCGGGTCGTCCAACCCGCCCTGGCTTTGAAGGTGGACAAACCCCTCTATACCGCCGTTTGCCCAAGCTAAAGTACTTTACCTTAGTCAACCCTAAAAAATTTACCATTATCAATGTCGGCGCACTATCAGCGTTGACAGCAAACTCTGAAGTAACTTTAGAGTCTTTGATTGAATCTGGTATTTTGACTACTGACGATGGCCCACTGAAAATTTTAGGCGATGGAGAGTTAACCGTTGCTTTAAATGTGAAGGCTGCTGCCTTCACAAAGTCTGCCCGCGCTAAGATTGAAGCAGCAAAGGGAACCTGTGAAACTTTAGATAACTAGCAGCCTAGCTTAAAAGTTTTTAATGTGCTCCTTAGTAATTTTATTTTGGAATTACAGTTGCATAACTGAATTAATGAATTGTGCGTTAGGAAGGTTTTTTCCATGGTTGTTAACAGAGATAAAGCACCAAGTGCACAAGAAACGTTTTCTCAAATGGCACAAGCGGCTGGATTGAGGGGGCGTGTTTTGCTGACAATCGGGATGTTGATTCTGGTACGCCTTGGTATTTTTCTACCTATTCCTGACATAGACCGTGCTGCATTTGCCCAAAGCGTTCAGAACAACCCAGTAGTTAGCTTCTTGGATATTTTTTCAGGGGGAGGTCTGTCTGCGCTTGGTATTTTCGCGCTTGGCATTTTACCTTACATTAATGCCTCGATCATTTTGCAGCTTTTAACTACTGCTCTTCCTTCCCTAGAAAATCTTCAGAAAAATGAAGGAGAGGCTGGGAGGCGTAAGATTTCTCAAATTACTCGTTATGTTGCTCTGGGCTGGGCAATTATTCAGAGCGTAGGACTCGCTTGGTGGGTAATCAATAGTGGCGCAGCGAGAATTGGAGGAAATTTAGTCCTTTCTCAAAGAACATCTACTGGTTTTTCCTTTGTAACTCAAGCTGGTCTGCCTGTCAGTCCTACAGCGTTACTTCCATTTATTGCTTCTACTGCTTTGGCTTTGACCGCTGGTTCTATGCTGGTAATGTGGATTGGCGAGTTGATTACTGAGCGCGGTATTGGAAATGGGGCATCTTTGCTGATTGTTATTAGTATTGTTTCTGGGCTACCTCGTTCCTTGGGGCAAACCTTGGAATTGGCGCAGACTGGCGATCGCGGTTTGGTAGGCGGAGTGATCATGCTCTTTATCGTTTTCCTAGTCATGATCGTAGGTATTGTCTTTGTTCAAGAAGGAACCCGACGCATCCCTATCATTTCGGCTCGTCGTCAAGTGGGTCGCAAAACCTATCTTGAACGTAGTAGCTACTTGCCGCTTCGGTTGAACTCTAGTGGTGTGATGCCTATCATTTTTGCTTCTGCGATTCTTTTCTTGCCAGTTTATTTAGCTGAATTTACTAAGAATCCTATCTTGGCTCAAGTTGCTAATTATTTAAGTCCAAGTGGTCAAGCTCCTTGGGTATACGTAATTTTTTATCTTGCTCTCATCGTGTTTTTTAGCTATTTCTGGACATCGTTAACGATAAACCCCGTTGACCTATCGCAGAATCTAAAAAAAATGGGAGCCAGTATTCCAGGAATTCGCCCAGGAAAAGCAACCAGCGACTACATTGAGCGCGTGCTAAATCGGCTTACCTTTCTTGGTGCAATTTTCTTGGGTTTGGTTGCGATCATTCCAACAGCCGTTGAAAGTGCGACTCGAGTCACTACTTTTCAGGGCTTTGGGGCAACCTCGTTATTGATTGTAGTTGGTGTTGCAATTGATACCGCGAAGCAAATTCAAACCTACGTGATCTCTCAGCGTTATGAAGGAATGGTGAATCAGTAGTGTCCCGATTAATCTTTCTAGGTGCCCCTGGCGCAGGTAAAGGGACTCAAGCAAAGCTTATAGCAGACCTTAGTAATATCCCTCATGTATCGACAGGAGACATACTCCGAGCCGCTGTGGCAAATCAAACCTCTCTAGGTCTTCAAGCCAAGTTGTACATGGATAGAGGCGATCTTGTGCCTGATCAGCTTGTGGTCGCGCTTATTCAAGAACGCTTAAACAATCCTGATGCTCAAAAAGGTTGGATCTTAGACGGTTTTCCACGCAATGTCGCTCAAGCGAAATTTTTAGATTCTCTCTTGACCGAGATTGACCAACCCTGTGATTATGTGGTGAGTCTTGAAGTACCTGATGATGTTTTAGTTCAGCGGATGTTGGAAAGAGGAAGAGCTGATGATACGGAGGAAGTGATTCGTAATCGATTAAAGGTTTATCGAGAACAAACCTCCCCCTTGATTGATTTTTATCTAGAACGTAAGAAACTTGCTGTTGTAAATGGCGATCAACCGATGGAAGGTGTCGCAATAGATTTGAAGAAGCTCATCTAACAGTGAAGTTGATACTCGAAAACAAAGATTTTTTAAGTGGCTTGCCACAGATAGTTTTATTAAGTTGTTCCGTTCTCTTTTTTAAAAGCGTTTTCGTTAGATAGTCTAGACTCAAGATAGAACAACTAATTTAGATTCTAGCTAGTCATTAGCTTACAAAGTAGGAGAGTTGAATTGTCGAAGCAAGATTTAATTGAAATGGAAGGCACGGTAACGGAATCCCTTCCAAACGCGATGTTCCGGGTTGACTTGGATAATGGATTCAATGTGTTGGCTCATATTTCAGGAAAAATTCGACGAAATTACATCAAGATTTTGCCGGGCGATCGCGTGAAAGTTGAGTTAACCCCGTATGACTTGACTAAAGGACGAATTACTTACCGCTTGCGTAATAAGAAGTAGCTTTGGGTCGCGAGATTAGTCCCATAAAATGTCCAGTAGAGTTGACAACCATAGCACCATTTTGCTAATATTTAGAGTTTGTAGAGCTGCCAAGAGAAATGAAAGTCCGAGCATCAGTTCGTAAAATTTGCGAGAAATGCCGTGTCATTCGCCGTAAAGGACGAGTCATGGTTATTTGTCCTAACCCAAAGCACAAGCAACGTCAGGGTTAGAGTCTGTTTGTATAGCTTCTACTTTCATAAAGTAGGTAGACAGTTTAAGTTCAGTTAGCGTTAGTTTAAGCAGTAGGGGAGAATAGTGTGGCACGAATTGCCGGAGTAGACCTACCTCGAGATAAAAGAATAGAGATTGGTTTGACCTATATTTATGGGATCGGATTAACTCGTTCCCAAGCGGTCTTGAAAGTAACTGGAGTGAACCCTGATACTCGGGTCAAAGAGTTAAGTGATGCAGAAGTCGCTGCCTTAAGAGCTGAAGTCGAGGGTAGCTACCAAATCGAAGGGGATTTGCGCCGATTGGAGGCGATGAACATTAAGCGCCTCATGGATATCGGCACCTATAGGGGACGACGACATCGGTTAGGTTTGCCAGTTCGAGGACAAAGAACTCGTACCAATGCACGCACCCGCCGCGGCGGTCGTCGAACCGTTGCTGGTAAGAAGAAAGCCCCCAGTAAGAAGTAGCTCACAGGATTTTTTACTGTTTACGCAGTATTCTTGGCAACTCATCTGCTACCTAGTGTTGATAGCAAGTGAGTAGTTAGTGCCCCAGCGGAACAAGAATCACAAAAGGTATTCATCATTTAGGTTGACACAGGAATTAGGAAATGCCACCAAGACAACAAAAGCGCACTGGTCCGCGTAAACAGAAAAAAAATATCCCAAGTGGTGTTGCTTACATTCAATCCACTTTTAACAACACCATTGTTACGATCGCTGACCCAAATGGCGAGGTGGTTTCATGGGCTTCAGCAGGCTCTAGTGGCTTTAAAGGCGCTAAGAAAGGAACTCCATTTGCGGCGCAGACAGCGGCCGAAAACGCTGCTCGTCGTGCTGCCGATCAAGGAATGCGGCAACTTGAAGTTATGGTTAGTGGTCCTGGTGCAGGGCGTGAGACTGCGATTCGAGCGCTCCAAGGCGCGGGTTTGGAGATTACTTTGATTCGTGATGTCACTCCCATTCCTCATAATGGTTGCCGTCCTCCTAAGCGACGTCGAGTCTAGCTACATCCATTTTTAATAGTTAGTTCTCTTAGATTGGTTTTGAGTTCGTTAATAGATTTATCATTTGCACCTGGTTTTAAGTGAACCAAGACTTACAAAGGCATTAACCTTCATAGTTCAGAAGGAGAGGACGCTCAGTGGCACACTTTCAAGTTGAATGCGTTGAATCAAAGATTGAGAAAGATTACAGTCAGATTAGCCGGTTTGTAATTGAGCCTTTGGAGAGGGGGCAAGGAACCACTCTTGGTAATGCTTTACGGCGCGTGTTACTGTCTAACCTTGAAGGAGCGGCTATTACGGCTGTACGGATTGCAGGCGTTAGCCATGAGTTTGCAACGGTTCCTGGTGTGCGAGAAGATGTACTGGATATCCTTCTAAATATGAAGAAGGTTGTCTTGAAAACTTATTCTTCTCAACCTCAAATTGGACGATTGTTTGTTCAAGGTCCTGCAACTGTGACAGCCGAGCAGTTTGAACTTCCCTCCGATGTTGAGTTGGTTGATCCCGATCAATATATTGCAACCTTATCTTCGGGTTCTGTTTTGGAGATGGAGTTTCGGGTTGAAAAGGGTAAGGGTTATCGGGGCGTAGATAAAAGCCGTGATGACGCTGCTGCGGTAGATTTCCTTCAGATTGACTCCATATTTATGCCCGTTCGCAAGGTTAATTATTCAGTTGAGGATGCGCGAATTGGCGAGACTGTCGAAAAAGACCGTCTGGTAATGGAGGTCTGGACTAACGGAAGTCTGACCCCGCAAGAAGCGCTAAGTCAAGCCGCGAACATCTTAGTGGATCTATTCAATCCACTAAAAGAGATTACCTTTGAGCCGACCGAGAAAGATGATGACGAGGACAGCGATCCTACGAATCAGATCCCGATCGAAGAATTGCAACTTTCTGTTCGTGCATATAATTGCCTAAAACGCGCTCAGATTAACTCTGTAGCAGATCTACTTGATTACACTCAAGAGGATTTGTTAGAGATTAAGAATTTTGGGCAGAAATCTGCTGAGGAAGTCGTCGAAGCATTGCAGCAACGGTTGGGAATTACTCTGTCTCAAGAAAAGTCTTCTAAAAACAATCATTAATGGGGATTTCCTGGAAATCTTTTATTAGTATTGAGTTGAACAGTAATCGTTATTCATTTATAGCCTTATGCGTCATCGTTGTAATGTCCCTTTGCTTGGGAAACCTGCTGATCAGCGTAAAGCTCTTTTAAGAGCGCTGACTACTGAACTAATTCGCAATGGTCGAATTAAAACTACCAAAGTTCGCGCTCAAGCGGTTCGATCTGAAGCTGAACGTATGATTACGTTGGCAAAGGATGGTTCCTTAACCGCTAGGCGACAAGCCCTTGGTTATATCTACGACAAGCAATTGGTTCATGCTCTGTTTGAGCAAGCCACTGCTCGATATGGCGATCGCCAAGGTGGATATACCCGCATCATCCGAACGATTCATCGTCGTGGTGATAATGCTGAAATGGCATTCATTGAGTTGATCTGATTGTTTGAAGTTCGGGATATGATTTCTGTCGATTTACAACCAACTCAGCGCATCGCCCTTGTTATTCAATACTTGGGTACGCATTTTCATGGTTGGCAATGGCAGCCTAATCAACGCACCATTCAAGAAGAAATTGAGTTGGTGTTACAAAATGTCTTAAATCGCCCAATTCGCATTCATGGTGCGGGGCGGACTGATGCTGGAGTACACGCGGCGGCGCAAGTTGCCCACTTTAATGCTCCAATGATGATTCCAGCTCATCGGTGGGCAAGCATTTTGAATGCTCGGTTACCTGAAGATATTTTGATCCGGGCTTCGGCGGCGGTATCTGATGATTGGCACGCGCGCTTTTCAGCGCTTTGGCGACGGTATCGATATATTCTATATACCGATTCTCATCCAAACCTGTTCGTTAGGCCATTCTGTTGGCACTACTATCACGAGCCGTTAAATGAAACCTTAATTCAAGCAGCTTTAGATCCCCTAATTGGTCATCATCATCTGGCTGCATTTCATCGAGCGGGGTCTAAACGTCCTCATTCATGGGTGGATGTTCAAGCTGCCAAATGCGATCGCCAAGGTCCTTTTGTCTCAATTGAGGTTCAGGCAAGCGGGTTTTTGTACGGCATGATGCGGCTATTAGTGGGGTTATTGGTTCAGGTTGGTCAAGGAGTGCGATCGCCCAGTAGCTTTACAAACTTGTGGATTGCAGAACGCCGAGAGGAAGTGAAATATTCAGCGCCAGCCCAAGGTTTATGCCTGTTACGAGTGGGCTATGCTGAGTTCCCATTTCCTCCTGAGATCTGGTTTGATACCCAGCCCTCCTTTGCTTTTTCCTCCCTATCTGACCTGCCTAATGGAGTTATTTAGCCAACAACCGTTTAATAGTCGAGTTTCTTTATTTACAGGTGACCCTCATGAACAAAACCTATCTTCCTCCCGTCGATACCCTTGAGCGCAAATGGTACGTCATAGATGCAACCGATCAGCGGCTTGGTCGTCTTGCCAGTGAAGTTGCCAGAGTTCTTCGTGGCAAAAATAAGCCAACCTACACGCCTTTTATGGATACGGGCGATTTTGTGATCATCATCAATGCTGAAAAGATTGGTGTGACTGGCAAAAAGCGGACTCAGAAGCTTTATCGCCGCCACTCTGGTCGCCCCGGTGGGATGAAAACAGAAACATTCGCCAAATTGCAAGCGCGCGTTCCAGAGAGAATTATTGAGCAAGCTATAAAAGGGATGTTGCCCAAAAATACCTTGGGTCGGCAGCTTTTTACTAAACTCAATGTCTATGCGGGATCAGATCATCCCCATCAGGCTCAAAAACCTGCCATTCTTGAAATCAACACCATTCCAGGAGAAGAGTCATAATGCAAGCTACGGAAGGACGCGTCGTATACATGGGAACAGGTCGTCGCAAATCGGCGGTCGCACGGGTGCGCCTAGTTCCTGGGAATGGTCAACTCACGATTAACGGTAAGCCTGGTGATCTGTATCTACAGTTCAATCCAGAATATCTATCGGCTACTAAAGCACCTTTAGAAACCCTTGGGTTAGAAGGCGAATATGACATTTTGGTGAATGCCCATGGTGGTGGTCTGACAGGGCAAGCGGATGCAGTTCGTTTGGGTGTTGCCCGCGCATTGTGTCAGCTTGATCCCGATAATCGCAAGCCTCTGAAAACTGAAGGATATCTAACCCGTGATCCACGCGCAAAAGAGCGCAAAAAGTATGGTTTGCGGAAAGCTCGGAAGGCACCTCAGTTCTCAAAACGTTAAGACGCTGGATACGAGATTTGTGTATGACTGTTATTTGCTTGGTCAGACCAAATCGTTAGAATTGATGTAATTAAGATTATAAAAGCGAGTCAGTTATGCCCAAGCAAGATATTCATCCCACCTGGTATCCCGAAGCCAAAGTCTACTGTAATGGTGAAGTCATCATGACAGTGGGGTCTACTAAGCCTGAACTGAACGTTGATGTCTGGTCAGGCAATCACCCGTTCTTTACAGGTACTCAAAAACTGATCGACACCGAAGGGCGAGTTGAACGCTTCTTGCGTAAATATGGCATGATTGACAATGCTGAACAAGCGCCTGCCGAAACCGATAAGAACGCTTAACCAGGTAGGGTAGCGTCTTACTGATTTCGCTTGGTAAATGCCATATAACGAATGTTTTACATCCAATTACCTGCTCACCTTGACGAGCCTTTCTGTTTATGGCTGAAGCCTATTTGATTGATAAGCTCCAATCGGTTGAACAAACTTTTAATGAGTTGACTCGGCGACTGGCAGATCCCGATGTTGCTAAAGATCCAACTGAATTTCAGAAGGTCGCCAAGACCCGTGCTTCTTTAGAGGAAGTTGTGGTGACCTACGGAACCTGGAAAGAGACCCAAAGTGCAATGGCTGAGGCACGGCTGATTCTTAAAGAGTCGGGTGGGGATTTGGAGCTACAAGAAATGGCGGCCTTAGAAGTGGCAGAGTTAGAGGAAAAACTAGCTTTGCTGGAAATCCATTTAAAGGTTTTGCTACTGCCAACCGATCCCAATGATGATAAAAATATCATGTTGGAAATCCGAGCGGGTACGGGTGGGGATGAAGCTAGCATTTGGGCTGGCGATCTGTTGCGAATGTACTCAAAATATGCCGAAGGTCAAGGTTGGCGAGTGAAGTTGGTGAGTGAGTCTCTTGCGGATATGGGCGGCTTTAAAGAAATCATTCTTGAGATTCAGGGCGATCGCGTTTATAGCAAGCTTAAATTTGAGGCAGGCGTTCATCGGGTGCAGCGCGTTCCGGTAACCGAAGCGCAAGGTCGAGTTCACACTTCAACGGCAACTGTTGCGGTCATGCCAGAGGTGGATGATGTAGAAGTTCATATCGATGCCAAAGATATCGAAATGAGTACCATGCGATCGGGTGGCGCAGGTGGACAAAACGTTAACAAAGTAGAAACGGCTGTTGACCTGATGCACAAGCCGACTGGTATTCGGATTAAATGTACAGAAGAGCGATCGCAGCTTCAAAACCGGGAACGCGCCATGCAAATTCTCCGGGCAAAGCTGTATGAATTGAAGCTGCAAGAGCAGCAAGATGCAGTAAGTTCTGCCCGCAAAATGCAAGTGGGCACCGGGTCGCGCTCTGAAAAAATTCGCACTTATAACTACAAAGATAGTCGCGTTACTGATCACCGACTCAATCAAAATTTTTCGCTTCCCCCCATTTTGGAAGGGGATGTTGATACGTTGATCCAGACCTGTATTTCTCAGGATCAGCAGGAGCGCCTGGAATTGCTGGCGGCTGAAAGTAACGGTCAGGCTTCGGCTGTATAACTATGTTGCCACGGGAAAATCTGCTTAAACAGGTTGAGAATCGCGAAACGATGGCGCGAGTGATTGATCGAGCCGATCAGGCGATCAAAACTTGGGAGGTCGTGATTACAGATTTTCTCTCGCCTCCTGAATTAGCGGAGGTTCAAAAAGTTTTTAGCCAGCTAGCGGAAGTTCATGTGATTTCTTGGGGTGGCTATCCACAGGCTGAGCGCCAACGCTTAGCGATCGCCCGTTCAGAAATCCCTCTTGACGCAACTCAAGTTGAACTTGCAGCACTAGAAATTGCTGGAAATTTTTTGTTTGATCCCGCCACGCACCGAGATTTTTTAGGTGCCCTCCTGGGAACTGGCATTGTTCGAGATAAGGTAGGCGATATTATCGTTTTGGGTGAGCGAGGCGGGCAGGCGATCGCGGTTCCAGAACTGGTCGATTTTCTCACAGTCAGCTTAACTCAGGTACGTTCAGTCCCTGTTAAGACTCGACGTATAGAGTTGAGCGAACTCAAAATTCGTGAACCAAAAAAGAAGGAACTTGTGACAGTCGAAGCGTCCCTACGGCTGGATGCGATCGCCTCCGCAGGGTTTGGCATGTCTCGCAGCAAAATGGCTGATCTGATCTCCGCTGGCGATGTGCGGGTTAACTGGAAAGATATTTCAAGTGGCAGCTACACAGTTAAAGCCGGTGACCTGATTGCTGTTAGTGGCAAAGGACGAGTTGAAGTGGGCGATATTATGATTACCAAGAAAGAGCGCTATCGCATTCAGTTAACTCGTTTTGTTTAGAATTGCTAACGCGTTCAAGGCAAGTATTTTAACTTAGGCATCTAACTACAGTTAGGTGTCAAAAGTTAGGGAGGTGGAGTGCTAATTGAGGTACGGGAAAAATGGTAAGTGGGGCACGGGATGAAAGGAGCATGGGAGTATTTACAGGAACGAGCCGACGAAGACTGGCTGATTGAACAGGAAAATCGGTCTTTTTTTGAGTTAACCCGACAAATGATTGCAGAATTGCGCCAAGAGAAGCGATCGCCCCATGCCCCCATTGTTTTTCTTGCAGAACCTGACCCAATTCACTTCCTGGCAAAGTTCATTGCCGCCTGCGCCACAGACTGCCATTTATGCCTCTGCAACCCCACCTGGACAGACTCCGAATGGGCAGAAGTTCACGCCCTAATTCAACCCAGCCTCATCTGGAATGAAACTACACCCCACAGACCCAACTTCATTGCCCGCATGGTCTTTCAAGAAACCCAACTCGCAATTCGCAATTCGCAATTCGCAATTCCTCTCATTTGCATTCCCACGGGCGGTTCCTCCGGCATTATTCGCTTTGCGATGCATACCTGGGATACACTCATGGCTTCAGTCAGAGGCTTTCAACAATACTTTGGCGTACAACAGATTCATTCTTGTTGTGCTTTGCCCTTGTATCACGTCAGCGGTTTGATGCAATTTGTGCGATCGCTCACTTTAGGCGGCAAATTTGCCCTTCTATCCTATAAAGCCCTAGAGTCATCCCAACTGCCCTTTGACCCTGCTGATTTCTTTCTATCCCTCGTCCCGACTCAACTCCAACGCCTAATTGGCTCTCCCCTTCTGCCTCACTTTAA